>FSSH01000135.1_pt2 | contig 42220 bp, 43 predicted proteins | sample 1166101 | NCBI WGS metagenome assembly FSSH01 (sample SAMEA32972668, study PRJEB13176) | freshwater metagenome | biome: Drinking water system; feature: Biomass in drinking water that filtered by 0.45 um membrane; material: drinking water | place: USA | collected 2012-12-20 | depth 0 m
CAGCTGGCCGACGTGACGGTTGAGAGCCGCGATATCCCGCAGGAGCAGGTCGTCGACGCGCTTTTTGCGGCGTTGGCGGACAGGCTTGATCAGGAGAACAAACCCACATGAGCGCAGCACCGTCCGTCGTGCGCGTCGATCTTGGCAGGCGCGGCTACGACATCGTCGTTGGTCGTGGCGTGATTGCCGAGGCTGGCGCGCGGATCGCCCATCTGCGTCCTGGTGCCAATGTGGCCATCGTCAGCGATACGACCGTCTTCAGCCATCATGGCGCGGCTCTGCGATCGAGTTTGAGCAAGGCCGGTATCACCGCTCACGAAGTGCTGGTGGCGCCGGGCGAGGCGTCAAAGAGCTGGCGCATGCTGGAGCGGGTGAGCGAAGGGCTGATTGCCGCACGCATCGAGCGACGTGATCTGGTGATCGCGCTTGGCGGAGGGGTGGTCGGCGATCTTGCGGGTTGCGCGGCGGCGCTGACGCGGCGCGGCATCGATGTGGTGCAGATCCCGACCAGCCTGCTGGCACAGGTCGATTCGTCGGTTGGCGGCAAGACGGGCATCAATTCACCAGCCGGCAAGAATCTCATCGGCGCCTTCCATCAGCCCTGCCTGGTGCTCGCCGACAGTGATGCGCTTGATACGCTCAGCGCGCGCCATATGCGCGCCGGTTATGCCGAGATCGTCAAATACGGCCTATTGGGCGATGGCGCCTTTTACAACTGGCTGGAAGCGCATTGGCAGGGGATATTCTCAGGCGGAGCTGCACGCATTCACGCCATTTCCAAAAGCTGCGCCATGAAGGCTGCCATTGTCGCGCGTGATGAGACCGAGCAGGGCGAGCGGGCGCTCCTCAATCTGGGTCATACGTTTGCCCATGCGCTGGAAGCGCTCACCGGATATTCCGACCGGTTGCTTCATGGCGAGGCGGTTTCAATCGGCATGGCGCTCGCCTTCCGCTATTCGGCGCGCTCCGGGCTGGTGGCACCGGCGGCGGCGGATCGCATCGAGCGGCATTTGCGGGCGGTTGGCTTGCCCACGCGCATCGGCGATATTGCTGGCGGTGTGGGCGGCAGTGGCGATATCATGGCGGCGATGGCCCAGGACAAGAAAGTCTCGCGTGGCAGGCTCACCTTTATTCTCGTCAAGGACATCGGAGCGGCGTTTATCGCCAGGGATGTTGATGGCGAGGGCATGGTGAGATTTCTCGATAGTGAAATGCAGGAAATGGTGAAAGCCAGCCTGCCGTGAGGGTATTATGTTCGACGATCTGACAACTGGCGGGCTACTGTTTTTGAGCCTGGTGGTGGCTTCACTTCTTGCATGTTCGTTTTTCTTTTCGGGAGCGGAGACCGCCTTGACGGCCGCCTCGCGGGCGCGGATCCTGCAATTGCACAACAGCGGCGATGAACGTGCCGCGCGTGTCATGCGGCTGCTTGACATCCGCGAGCACCTCATCGGCACGCTTCTCATCTGCAACAACCTCGTCAACACGGCCGCAGCGTCGCTGACGACCGGTATTCTGCTCGCGCTCTTCGGAGAGGTCGGCATCGTCTACGCAACCGTCGTGGTCAGCGTCCTTGTCATCGTTTTCTCCGAAGTGTTGCCGAAGACTGTGGCGATCGCCGATCCCGAACGCGGTGCCTTGCTGGTCACTCCAGCAGTCGAGTGGATCGTCCTCCTGGTCGGGCCGGTAGCGCGGGCGGTTGATCTTCTGGTGCGTGGTGTTCTCAGGCTGGTTGGCGTGCGACCGGGCAATCAGCAGGACGCGATGACGGGGGCGGAGGAAATCCGCGGTACGGTCGATCTTCTCGCCAAGGATGGATCGGTTGAGCGCGAGGATCGCCACATGCTGGGCGGGCTTCTTGACCTCAGCGATCTCACAGTCTCCGATATCATGGTCCACCGCACCAAGATGCTCGCACTTGATGCCGACAGACCGGTGAGCGAGATCATCACGGCGGCGCTGGAGAGTCCTTATACGCGGTTGCCGCTCTGGCGCGGCGAAGCGCAGAACATTGTTGGTATCCTGCACGCCAAATCGCTGGTGCGCGCCATCCATGCGGCCGGCGACAATGCCGGCAAGGTCAGCATCGACGACATCATCTCGCCTGCCTGGTTCGTGCCGGACACGACGCCGCTGCGTGACCAGTTGAAAGCCTTCCTGAAGCGGCGCGCCCATATGGCGCTGGTGGTCGATGAGTATGGCGAGGTCATGGGCCTGATTTCGCTTGAGGATATCATCGAGGAGATTGTTGGCGAAATCTCAGATGAGACGGATGAGGAGCTGGCTGGCGTCAGGGTTCAGGCCGATGGCGCCGTGAGCGCCGATGGTCAGGTGCCAATCCGCGATCTCAACCGCAAGATGGATTGGGCGCTGCCCGATGAGGAGGCAACGACGATTGCCGGCCTCGTTATTCATGAGGCGCGGATGATCCCCGATCCCGGCCAGACGTTCACCTTCCACGGCTACACGTTTCAGGTTCTGCGCAAGGAGCGCAATCGGCTGACGCGGCTGCGTATCACCCCGACCCCGCAGGCAAAACGCCCGGCAGCGCCGCTGGGCCAGGCGGTGGCGGCGGGCGGGTGAGGGCGCTTATTGTCCCGGTTGCAGGACAATCTGGACCGGATTTGGCAATAGCTCGCGGCGAAAATTGGCACCCGGATCAGACAGGGAGTTGCGATCCGTCAGCCCGAAGCGGATGCCCGGCGCGATCGTCACACCATCGCTGCGACCAGGTGAAAAGATGCTGGCAACCAGCACTTTGCCGCTTGCATAGCCCGCTTTGGTGAAAACCGCCTCGAAACCGTCAAAGCGCGACAGGTCAAGGGAGCATGGAGTGACACAGCTTGGCCCAAGCGAGGTCGTTACCAGTGCGCCTTGCGGTTGCGACTGGAAGCGCACGGATTGCCGCCCGCCTGAAGGCAGGTTGGCGCAGCTCGAAAGTATGGCGCAGGCAAGGGACAGCACAAGAGGCAAGCGAAGCGATTTTGTCGTCACGGGCGTCGTCTTCCTCCTGGTGCGCACTGAGATGTCGTGTTGACGGTTGCCCCGAAACAAACGCACAGGATCAGCATCAACAAGTCAATGCAGGCTGCTTTCGATCAACTGGCTTCCATCCTATCGCGAACCAGGCGCAGCGCCTTGCTCTTACTGCGCAGGGTTCAGCCTGACGGAGACCGGATCGGGGATGAAGCTGTGCTGAAAGCGGCCTCTGTCGTAATTGTCAGGACCTGAAATCTGTACCGGGCCGATGGATATGGATGGGGTGAATCCATCGACGATACTGGTCGAGGTGGCGCTTGCGACCAGAACCGACTGGCTGGCGAAACCAGGCTTGGCGAAATTTGCCGTAAAGCTTTGGATGCTGGTGAATTGCAGGGCGCAGGGTGTCACGCAGGAGGCACCGGTGGTGCTGATGGTGACCACGGCGCCTTCTGGTTCGGAGAGAAAGCGCAGGCTCTTCGGCTCAATTTTCGGATAGGGCGTGCAGCCGGCGAGCACGCTCAGACATGCTAAAGGGAATATGATTTTCATGGATGGCCCTCAAACAATTATTCATCCGGTGATTTGAGATTGAGTGCAATGGCGTGAAGCCCTTGGGAAAATTCAACAGCAAGCGCGCCATTGACCAGACGGTGACGCTCAACGCGGCTCAATCCGCTGAAAACCGGCGTGACAAGGGCCACGCGGTAATGCGTCTCACCTCCCGATCCAGCGCCTGCATGCCCGGCATGGCTTGCCGATTCGTCGATGATTTCGAGAAAGGCCGGCTGGAATAGAGCAGTCAGAATGTCGTGAAGCCGTTCAGCGCGCGTCATGAGCGGAGCATTGCCGAGGCTGTTGACGGCGTCAATCGCTGGTGCGCGCTCCATCCTATATTGTCCGCTGTTGCAATGCCCGGTCTTGCCTTTCGCCGCTACCCCGGCCATGTCTTGCAGGTATGAAAGTCTTGCAGGCATGAAACAGGCATCCAAACTATTTGACGGGATCAGGGTGAAGCCGGAACGTGATCGCACGCGCCGGCTTGGCGAGCCGGCATGCGAGCATCCCGGCTGCGCGCTTAAGGGTGAGTTCAAGGCGCCGAAGGGCCGTGACCATGAAGGTCAGTACTGGCGCTTCTGTCTCGTCCACGTGAAGGAATACAACGCGCGCTACAATTATTTCAACGGCATGAGCGATGATGCGGTGGCCAGCTTCCAGAAGTCGGCCATTGTCGGCCATCGCCCGACCTGGACGATGGGCGTCAAGGGCTTTACCCGGGGCGAGGACGCGCATGCCGAAAAAGTCGACGATCATGGCGATCCCTTCGAGTTGTTCGCGCGCTCCGGTGTCAAGCGTCCGGCGGGTCCCAAGATCGCCGTCAAGGAGGGGCCGCGCGTCAGTGAAGCGGAGCGGCGGGCTTTTGAGAAGCTCAATCTGGAGCCCGGCGCCAAGGCGGCCGAAATCAAGGCGCGCTACAAGGGGCTGGTGAAACGCTTCCACCCGGACGCCAATGGCGGCGACAGGACGACGGAAGACCGTTTCCGTGACATCGTGCAGGCTTACGCCTTGCTGAAATCGGCCGGATATTGCTCATGAGGGAGATCCGTTTGACCGACTTTCCCGGCTGGCAAAACCTCTGCTAAGGACAGGAGATGGGCCGGGCCGGCAGTGCGCGCGCGTTGCCGGTGCGGTTTGAATGGAGCTGACATGAAAAATCTTGCCAAGGGAGCGACCGGTCTTCCGGACGCGACAGTCAATGTGCGCCAATTGTTCGGGATTGATTCCGATCTCGTCGTGCCGGCTTTCGCCACGAAAGAGGAGCATGTTCCCGATCTTGATCCCGATTACGTCTTTGACCGCGACACCACGCTGGCCATCCTCGCCGGCTTTGCTCATAACCGCCGCGTCATCGTCACCGGCTATCATGGCACTGGCAAATCGACGCATATCGAGCAGGTGGCAGCGCGCCTCAACTGGCCGTGCGTGCGCATCAATCTCGACAGCCATGTGTCGCGCATCGATCTTGTCGGCAAGGATGCCATCGTTGTCCGCGATGGCAAGCAGATCACCGAATTCCGCGATGGCATGCTGCCCTGGGCGCTGCAGAACAATATCGCCCTCGTCTTCGATGAGTATGATGCAGGCCGCCCGGATGTGATGTTCGTCATCCAGCGCGTACTGGAAGTGTCGGGCAAGCTGACCCTGCTCGACCAGAGCCGGGTCATCCGCCCGCATCCAAGCTTCCGCCTGTTTGCCACCGCCAACACCATCGGTCTTGGCGATACCACCGGGCTTTATCACGGCACGCAACAGATCAATCAGGGCCAGATGGACCGCTGGTCGATTGTCACCACGCTCAACTATCTGCCGCATGATCAGGAAGTGGACATCATCTTCAAGAAGGCCAAGCACTACCAGAAGACCAAGGAAGGCCGCGATACCGTCTCGAAGATGGTGCGGGTGGCCGATCTGACGCGCAACGCCTTCATGAATGGCGATATCTCAACCGTCATGAGCCCGCGCACGGTGCTCACCTGGGCGGAAAATGCGGAGATTTTCGGCAGCGATATCGGTTTTGCCTTCCGCGTCACCTTCCTCAACAAATGCGACGAGTTGGAGCGCCAGCTCATCGCCGAATTCTACCAGCGCGCCTTTGGCAAGGAATTGCCGGAAAGCGCCACCAATGTGGCCTTGAGCTGACGGGGCACGATGGCGCGGGTCAAAGCCCTCTTCTTCGACGTTTTCGGCACGCTGGTGGACTGGCGCGGGTCGATTGCGCGCGAGGCGAAGGTTGTGCTGGGCGCGAGGGCTGACGGGCTTGACGGCATCGCCTTTGCCGAGGCGTGGCGGGCCGAGTATCAGCCGTCCATGGAGCGGGTGCGACAGGGCGGTCGCGGTTATGTGCTGCTCGATATTCTCCACCGCGAGAACCTTGAGCGCATCCTGCCGCGCTTTGGCCTCAGCGATCTCGCCGAAGAAACGAAAGCAGACCTCAATCGCATCTGGCATCGCCTTGATGGGTGGGCGGATGTGCGCGCAGGGCTTGCGCGGTTGAGCGAACACTTCTGGCTGGCACCGGTCTCGAATGGGCATATCGCGCTGATGGCTGGCCTGGCCCGCCATAATGGCTGGCGCTGGGATGCGATCCTCGGCGCCGAAATTGCCCGCGACTACAAGCCCAAGCCCGGTGTCTATCTGGCGGCCGTCGCAGCCTTCGGCCTGAAGCCCGAGGAATGCATTATGGTGGCCGCCCACAGCTATGACCTGTCCTCGGCCGCCGCCCTTGGCCTCAGAACGGCCCATATCGCGCGCCCGCTTGAATTCGGCGAGGGCGGCAAGGGCGAGCACGCGCCATCCGTGCCGGTTGATCATGCGGCACGCGATCTTGTTGATCTGGCGCGGGGGCTGCACGCCTGATGGCCTTCACCCCCACCCAGAAAGGCGCAGCGAAATCCGCCCCGACAGAGCCGCTGAAGCGGGCGGTGGCGGTCGCCATGCGGGCGATTGCGCGGGCGCCTGACCTGGAGGTCACCTTTGCGACTGACCGCCCGAGCCTGACTGCGGAGCGGGCGCGCCTCCCCGAGCCGCCGCGCAAGATGACGAAGGAAGATGCCGCCATCCTGCGCGGGCAGGCGGACGCGATGGCGCTCAGGATCGCTTGCCATGATGAGAAGGTGCATCGCGCTTTGTCGCCGGTCGGCCCCAATGCACGGGCGATTTTCGATGCCGTCGAGCAGGCCCGCGTCGAGGCCATCGGCTCGCAGCGCATGGCGGGCACGGCGCGCAACCTGTCGTCGATGCTGCAGGACCGCTACCAACGCAGCTCCTATCAGGATGCCAGCGAGCGCGGGGATGTGCCTTTGGAAGAAGCGCTGTCGCTGCTGGTGCGCGAGCGGTTAAGCGGCCAGAAGGTACCGCCGGCGGCGCGCAAGATGCTCGATCTGTGGCGCCCGTGGATCGAGGATAAGGCGCAGGCAAGCCTGGCGCGGCTCGATCAGGTCATCGGCAACCAGCGGGCATTCGGTGAAGCCGTGCGCGAGGTGCTGAGCGATCTCGACATGGGCGATGAGCTTGGCGGGGATGCTGACGACAGCGATAATCCCGAACAGGCGGATGATCCCGACGCCGATGATGAGCCGCAGGTGCAGGCGGGCGATGACGCCGAGGACAGCGAGGCGCAGACAAGCGAACAGGCTGAAAGCGCGTCGGATGACGAGATGGCAGGGGATGCGGAAGCCAGCGAAGCACGCCCTGACAGTGATGACGACGCGGAGCCGGGAGAGTCGGAGGAGCCGGGCGAGCCGCGCCGGCCGCCCAACTGGCCAGCGAACGAGCCGCGCGGGCCTGACTACAAGATCTTCTCTACACGCTTTGACGAGATGATCGAGGCCGACAAGCTGTGCGACGCGGAAGAGCTGACGCGGCTTCGTGCCTATCTGGACAAGCAGCTGAACAATCTTCAGGGCGTGGTGGCGCGGCTTGCCAATCGTCTGCAGCGCCGCCTGCTGGCCCAACAGAACCGAGCCTGGGATTTCGACCTTGAAGAGGGCGCGCTTGATCCGGCCCGCCTGTCGCGCGTCATCACCGACCCCACCTCGCCGCTTTCCTTCATGATGGAGCGCGACACCAATTTCCGCGATACGGTGGTGACGCTGCTCATCGACAATTCAGGCTCCATGCGCGGGCGCCCGATCACGGTGGCGGCCACCTGTGCTGATATTCTGGCGCGCACGCTGGAGCGGTGCGGCGTCAAGGTGGAGATTTTGGGCTTCACCACGAAAGCGTGGAAGGGCGGACAGGCGCGAGAGATCTGGTTGCAGGGCGGTAAATCCGCCAATCCCGGCCGTCTCAATGATCTGCGCCACATCATCTACAAATCGGCGGATGCGCCGTGGCGCCGAGCAAGGCGCAATCTTGGTTTGATGATGCGCGAAGGGCTGTTGAAAGAGAATATCGACGGTGAGGCCCTGTCCTGGGCGCATCAGCGTCTGCTGGCGCGGCCCGAGGCGCGTAAAATCCTCATGATGATATCCGACGGGGCGCCGGTGGATGATTCAACACTGTCCGTCAACCCCGGTAATTATCTCGAAAAACATCTGCGCTGGGTGATCGAGGAGATCGAAACGCGCTCGCCGGTCGAACTCATCGCGATTGGTATCGGCCATGACGTGACACGCTATTACCGGCGGGCGGTGACGATTGTGGACGCCGAGGAACTTGGTGGCGCCATGACCGACAAGCTGGCTGAGCTGTTTGAAGAAACGGCGGGACCCGAGAGAGCGCCCAGACGGGGCGCGCGGCGACGCGCGGGGTGACGCGGTGTGGCAATTACCTGCGCGCGAACCGCAGATAACTCGGTACGCGCCCCTCGCGCAGCGCTTTTTGTTCATAGCGGGTCGGCTGCCAGCCGGGCCAGGGGTCGAGCCAGTCGCTGGCGCGCCGGGCGGCCCATTCGAAATGCGGTGACCGGGTCAGGAAGGCTAGACCTGAGGCGGCATAATCGGCCCAGTCGGTGGCAAAGCGCAACTCGCCGCCAGGCTTCAGCACACGGGCGAGGCGGGAGATATTGTCGGGCACCAGAAAGCGGCGCTTCCAGTGGCGACGCTTGCGCCACGGGTCGGGATAATAGAGGTGGATGCGGGTGAGGCTTTCTGCCGGCAGCGCGTCCAGCAGGGCGCGCACATCATCCGGCCACAGGCAGATATTGGGCAAGGCTGGCGCTTCAGCCGTTCCGGCCTCATCAAGGCGGCGCAACAGCTTGGCGATACCGTTGAGAAAGGCTTCGGCGCCGAGGAAGCCGGTTCTAGGTGCGCCTTCGGCTGCATGCAACAGGTGTTCGCCGCCGCCAAAGCCGATTTCAAGTTCCACGTGATCGACAGGGCATGAAAAAAGCTGCCGCAGATCATCCGGCAGCTTTTCAAGCGTGAGAGTGCGTGCCGGCAGAACCCGCGTCAGCACGTCCGATTGCAGGTCGCGCAGCGATTTACCCTTGCGGCGCCCAAAGAAGGCGCCATGGGCGGGTCCACGATGAGGAGCCTCGCCCATGGTTTTGCGTTCAGCGCACCGCTTCCTTGAGCGCAGCGGCCAGATCGGTGCGCTCCCAGGAGAAGCCGCCATCGCGCGTCGGCTTGCGGCCGAAATGACCGTAAGCCGAGGTGCGCGCATAGATCGGGCGATTGAGGTTGAGATGGGTGCGAATGCCGCGCGGCGTCAGATCCATGACCTCGCCCAGAACTTTCTCCAGTTTTGCCTCGTCAACCTTGCCGGTGCCGTGGAGGTCGACATAGATCGACAACGGCTTGGCAACGCCGATGGCGTAGGAGAGCTGAATGGTGCAGCGATCGGCCAATTTGGCGGCCACGACATTCTTTGCCAGATAGCGCGCCGCGTAGGCAGCCGAGCGGTCGACCTTGGTCGGGTCCTTGCCCGAGAAGGCGCCACCGCCATGGGGAGCAGCGCCGCCATAGGTATCAACGATGATCTTGCGTCCGGTGAGGCCGGCGTCTCCATCCGGGCCGCCGATCACGAATTTGCCGGTCGGGTTGACGTGCCATTCGGTCTTTTTGGTTACCCATGATTCCGGCAGCGTCTCACGGATGATCGGTTCGACAATGGCGCGCACCTGCTTGGACGTCAGCGAGGCGTCGACATGCTGGGTGGAAAGCACGATCTGCGTCACTTCCACCGGCTTGCCGTCTTCATAGCGGATCGTCACCTGGCTCTTGGCATCAGGGCCGAGCTTGCCGCAATTGCCCGTGCCGGCCTTGCGCGCCTGGGTGAGGTTTTCAAGGATTTTGTGGGCATAGTAGATCGGCGCCGGCATCAGCTCCGGGGTCTCGCGGCAGGCATAGCCGAACATGATGCCTTGATCGCCCGCGCCCTCATCCTTGTTGCCGGCAGCATCGACGCCAACGGCGATATCGGCGGACTGCGCATGCAGGCGCACATCGATCTTGGCCTTCTTCCAGTGGAAGCCATCCTGCTCGTAGCCGATCTTCCTGATCGCCTTGCGGGCAGCCGAGCGGGCCTTCGATTTCAGTTTCTTTTCATCCAGCGAGGTGCGGACTTCGCCGGCGATGCACACATAATTGGTGGTCGCGAGCGTTTCGCAGGCAACCCGCACATGGGCGGTGTCCATGCCGGCTTTTTGTGCTTCTTTGAAAAACAGATCAACGATTTCATCAGAAATGCGGTCACAGACCTTGTCAGGATGGCCTTCAGAAACCGATTCAGACGTGAACAGATAGTCTTGGCGCGCCACGAAACCCTCTCCAATGTTGGGGAACCTGCCGGATGGGAGCGGATCGGCGTCTTGCCAAAGCGCTCACGGTGGCGCGCGTCATGGCAGGCATAGGCTAAGGCGTCAAGGGGACGTTGTCGCTCTCCCAGCCAAAAAAGCCCGGTGAGCAGCCAAAAATCGCCAGTTAACCATCATCACCCTCTCCAGCAAGCGATCGCACCAGCTCGACTATTTTGCGGCGCACACGTGGATCGCGTATGCGCATGAAGGATTTGTTAAGACGCAATCCTTCGCTGGTCGAGAGAAAATCGACCACGAAGCTTGCCGCTTTTTCTTCCTTCATGCCGTCTGACGGATCGCGTATCTGGTCTGTCGCCGGGGGCACGGGCAGGCCCTCGTAGAAATAGGTGATGGGCGTGTCAAGGATGCGGGCGATTTCCCACAGGCGGCTCGCCCCGATGCGATTACTGCCTTTTTCGTATTTCTGTACCTGCTGGAAGGTCAAGCCGAGGCTTTCGCCGAGCTTTTCCTGGCTCATACCGGCAATCATGCGGCGCATTTTGAGACGCGCACCGACGTGAATGTCGATGGGGTTTGTTTCCTTGCGGGCCACGAAATCCTACTCCTCAGCCGTTTCACCCGTCGTGGGGCGTTGCGCTTCTGCGAACGCTGACAATAAAGCCCCAGCGGAAATCACCGATTCCGACAGTGGCGCACCGTTGTTATGATGCAAACGTCCTAAAAGTTGTTTTGCCTGAAAACTAAACTTATACGTGTAATTGATGCAAAAGCCGCGAGCGAGATCCACATCGCCCAGAAGGCGCCATCGCCCCACAGGGCGAAGGGCGGGGCCGCCAGCGCCTGCGGCAGGCTCGCGTCGATGACGCCTTCGGCGCCGATTTCGAGTTCCTTGATAATCGCGCCATAAGGGTCGATCAGCGCGCTTTTGCCAGTCGTTGTGACACGCGCCACCGCCAGGCCCTGTTCGACAGCGCGCAGGCGCGCCTGATGAAGGTGCTGGCGGGGGCCCGGCGTGTCGCCAAACCAGCTGTCGTCGGACATGTTGACGATCCATCCGCTGCGTGGGCCGCGGACAATTTCACTGCTGAAGATTGCTTCATAGCAGATGAGCGCAATGAAGGGCGGGGCCTTGCCGGCGGACACCGGACCGCGCGTCTGGCCCGGTACGAAGGCAAAGATCCGCGTCAGCGGTTCAAGGCCGATGGCGGACAAAAGGTCCGACCACGGCAGATATTCGCCGAAGGGAACGAGGTGCACCTTGTCATAGCGATCGAGAATGTCCGCCTTGTCGTTCAATACATAGAGCGAGTTCAATACTTTGCGCTGGTCGAGATCATCGCCGCGCAGCATGCCGATCATCAGCACGGAGCCCGGCGCCAGGATGCCGGTGATACGGGTCAGCGCCTGAGGCGTGTCACCCAGGCGGAACGGCAGAGCTGATTCGGGCCAGATGATATGGGTGGGCTCGGCTGCGCCGGGCGCGCTGCGGCTGAGGCGCAGATAGCGCTCAAGAATGTCGGCGTGACGCGTGCGATCAAGGCGCTCGGCCTGGGTGAGATGGGGTTGAACGAGTCGCAAACGCACGCCCGGTACATTGGCGCTGTCGGCTGTGAGCAGGCGCAGCTCCCCATAGGCAAATTGCGCAAACAGCAGGAACACGGCGCCGCCGACAACGACGCCGCGCCATTTCCAGCCGACGCGGTCACGGGCAAGCCAGATGGCCGGTGCGGACGCCAGGAAGACCGCCAGAACCGTGAGACCGTTGATGCCGATGAGGCTTGCAGCCTGCATCTGCGCCTGGGTCGCTGTCAGAGCATAGCCAAAGGCATTCCACGGGAAGCCGGTGAGGATCGTGCCACGGAGATACTCAGACAGACCGATGCCTGCTGCCAGTGCAGCCGCCCGTGCCGGCGTTGCCGACCACATCAGGCGGGCAAGGGCCACGCCGATGCCCGTAAAGAGGGCCAGCAGCGCCGGCAATCCCGCCACCGCGACCGGCAGCAACCAGCCGAAGACGTCGCTTTCAACCAGAAAGGCAGCACCTATCCACCACAGCCCCGCCAGAAAATATCCAAAGCCAAAGAGCCAGCCCACAGCAAAGGCACCGCGATAGCCGCGCCAGCCCCGATGATCCGACAGACTGTCGATCAGCCACACCAGCACGGTGAAGGTGAGGCCCAGAAGCGGAAAGAAAAGGAAGGGCGGTATGGCAAGGACGCTGAGGACACCAGCCATCACGGCAATCAGGCCGCGCCGCCAGCCGAAACTCAGGAGAACGGTATCGCGCAGCCATTCAATCCCGCGATACATTATCACCGCCATTCATTCATTTCTCGCCAGCCGGTTCTTTGATGATCGAGGCTGGCATCGAAGGTGCCATCGTTTCCATCGGGGTGGCGGTATCTGCCGGGTCGTTGCCAAGCGATGCAGGAGCGGAACCGGCGCCAACCTCACCGGCGGTTGATGGCGAGATCTTGTCGGTGTGCTCGCGACGCGGGCGAACCGGGCGCTCATTAGCGCGGCGGCTTGCCTTGCGGATACGCACCCGCTTGATGCGTCTGGGGTCGGCGTCGAGCACCTCGAACTCGATGTCGCGAGGCCCCTGGATCAATTCGCCACGCGCCGGCACCCGGCCCACAAGGGCTGTGAGCAGCCCGCCCAGCGTATCGATATCCTCCTCCATGTCAGGCGGCGTTTCGAGCACGAGATCGGGCGCGAGGGCCTTCACCACATCCTCCAGCGGCGCGCGCGCGCTCGCCACCCAGCCATCCTTGTCAACAGCAATGACGTCGATGTCCTCGTCATGCTCGTCGGCGATGTCGCCAACAACCTGCTCGATCAGATCCTCAATCGATACCAGGCCGTCGGTCCCACCATATTCGTCAACGACGAGCGCCAGATGAACGCGCGTCGCCTGCATGCGCACCAACAGGTCGAGGGCTGGCATGGAGGGCGGTACGAAAAGGAGGCGGCGCATCAGCTTGGCGGTTGCCAGCTTGCCGCTGAGGTCGATCTTGCCAAGGTCAAGTTCGCCCGCGGCCTTGCGACGGCGGGTCGACGATTTCGGTGGCGCCCCGGCGATCAGATAGGACAGGACGTCGCGGATATGGATGAAGCCGATGGGGTCATCAAGCGTCTGGCGGTACACGGGCAGGCGCGAATGGGCGGCTTCGCGAAAAAGCTTCAGGAGATCGCCCAGCGTGATGTCCTGCTCGATGGAGATGATATCGGCGCGCGGTATCATCACGTCGGCCACGCGCACCTCGCGCAGGCCGAGGATATTGCGCAGCATAGCGCGCTCTTCAGGGGAGAATGTCTGATCGGGCGTCTCGGTCTGCAGGTCCTCGGCAAGCGCTCCTTCAAGGTCAGCGCGCAGCGAGACTTCCTTTTTCATACGCAGTGCGGATTTCAGCCGGTCGAGAAGGCGGCGCCTGGCGGCCGGCGGCGGGGATGGGTCGGGATCGTCGTCGCTTATGCTCATGGTTGGTCTAGACTTCGCTTTCGCTGTGAGAAACAAGGTAGGGGCTGGCAATGCCGAGGCTTGCCAGGGCGGTGATTTCGAGGGCTTCCATCACATCCCCGTCCGCAGCATTTTCGTGATCATAACCGGCAAGATGCAGCGTTCCGTGGATGACCAGATGGCGCAGATGGTCGGCCATCGTCTTGTCTTCGCCGGCGGCCTCGCTGGCGATCGTCTCAAAGGCTAACGCGATGTCGCCACACACGCCTTGCGAAGCGGTCTGCGCTGCCGGCAATGCGGCGGCAAATGACAGGACGTTGGTTGGGGCGTCCTTGTTGCGGTAGCGAAGGTTGAGTGCGCGCAGACGCTGATCATCTGTCAGCAGAACCGATATCTCGCCCGTGTCGGGCCTGCCGCAGGCGTGCAGGGCAGCCCTTGCCGCGCCTTCAACCAGACCCTCGATGTCATCCAGCCCGCTCCAGCCGCCTGCATCAATCATGATCTCCACCTGGAGGCCGGCCGGGCGTCGTCGCGGTCGCGGTTTCATGATGAAGGGTCACCTGGCGCGGGTGCGCCGGAGCGTGCTGCCGCTCGGGCACGCCCGTCCGCGTCATAGGCACGCACGATGCGTGCAACCAGCTCGTGGCGGACGATGTCAGTATCCTTGAAGGCGATATGACCGACGTCGTTCTCACCGGCGATGAGACGCACGGCTTGCGACAGGCCGGATATCTGTCCAGGCGGCAGGTCGACCTGGGAGGGATCGCCGGTGACGATCATCTTGGAGTTCTCGCCAAGCCGGGTGAGGAACATCTTCATCTGCATCGACGTCGTGTTCTGCGCCTCGTCAAGAATGATCGCCGCATTGGTGAGCGTGCGCCCGCGCATGAACGCCAGAGGCGCCACCTCGATCTGCTGGGTCGCCAGCCCGCGTTCGACTTTCTCGGCGCCCACCATATCGTAGAGCGCGTCATAGAGCGGTCGCAGATAGGGGTCCACCTTGTCGCGCATGTCGCCGGGAAGAAAGCCAAGGCGCTCGCCCGCCTCGACCGCGGGGCGGGTCAGGATGATACGGTCCACCACGCCGCGCTCCAGCAGGGTGGCGGCATAGGCGACCGCCAGATAGGTCTTGCCGGTGCCGGCGGGGCCGGTGGCGAAGATCAGGGTCGAGCTTTCCAGCAGGCGCAAATAGGTGTCTTGCGCCTTGGTGCGCGCCTGGATGGTCTTGCGGCGGGTGCCTATGCTGGCAAAGCCGTGACGCTCAGGCCCCTCGGTCGGCAGATCGCTGAAGAGAATGCCCTGCTGCTCGGCCTGGTGGAGCGCGCCCTCGACGTCGCCTGTCGTTACGTCGCGTCCCTGCCGCAGCCGCGCATACAGGCTATCGAAGACACGGCGCGCTCTATCGAGGGTTTCCGGCGCGCCCGTCAGGCTCACATGATTGCCGGAAACATGGGCGCGGACGCCCAGGCGTTGTTCGATGAGGGCAACGTTCTGGTCGAACTGTCCGAAGAGGCGGCCAAGCAGGCGATTATCATCGAAAGACAGTACCAGCTGATCGCCCGCAAGTGCCGGGCTGTGGGATGTCCGCATGTTGCCTGAGACCATTTTCACTGAGCCATGGCGTGCGACGCCGGTGAGAGGATGTCAGTGGCGTTGGCGGCGACATCACCGCTCAGATGGTAGGGAGCGGCCTTGCGGATATGCACCGCGACGATGTGGCCAAGCAGATCAGCGGGTGCGTCGACATTGACCGGAATAAGGAATGGCGAGCGACCGATGAGCCGGTTGGTGCGCTGGTCTTGGCGCTCCAGAAGCACCGGTAAAATCATGCCGACCAGGCTTGCGGTGAAGGCGCTGGCATGGGCATCGAGCCGCTCCTGCAGGCGGGCGAGGCGCTCGCTCTTGATCGCCTCGGTGATCTGATCGTCATGAGCGGCGGCGGGCGTTCCCGGGCGCTCGGAATATTTGAACGAGTAGCAGGCGGCGTAGCCCACCTCTTCGACAAGCGACAAGGTGTCATCGAAGTCCGCTTCGCTCTCGCCGGGATGACCGACGATGATGTCGGATGAAAAGGCGATATCCGGCCGCACCTGGCGCATACGCTCGATGAGGCGCAGATAATCGCCACGTGTATGGCCGCGGTTCATGGCATGGAGCATGCGGTCGCTTCCCGACTGCACCGGCAGATGCAGGTAGGGCATGAGCTGCGGCAGGTCGCGGTGCGCCTCGTAAAGCTCGTCATGCATGTCGCGGGGGTGCGAGGTGGTGTAGCGCAGCCGGGCGATCTGCGGCACCTGGCGGGCCAAAGCGAAGAGAAGGCGCCCCAGGCTTGCCGGGCGGCCGTCAGCGCCTGCACCATGATAGGCGTTGACGTTCTGGCCGAGGAGCGTGATCTCCCGGACGCCGGCCGATGCCAGCCGTTGCGCCTCGGCGATGATGCGGGAGACCGGGCGCGACATTTCGGCGCCACGCGTATAGGGCACGACACAGAAGCTGCAGAATTTGTCGCAGCCTTCCTGAACGGTAAGGAACGCCGCCGGACCACGGGCGGCAATCGCCTTGGGGGAGGGTGACGGCAGGGCGGAAAACTTGTCGTCGACGGCAAAATCGACGTCGACTGGACGTTTCCCCGCCTTCGCCTGCGCCAGCAATTGCGGCAGATGGTGATAATTCTGCGGACCGACGAGAAAATCAATGGCCGGCGCCCGGCGCATCATCTCCGTGCCTTCGGCCTGGGCAACGCAGCCGGCAACGCCGATGAGCAGGGGATTGCCGACAGAGGCGCGTTCGTTTTTCAGGCGGCGCAGGCGACCGATGTCGGAGTAGACCTTGTCGGCTGCTTTTTCGCGGATGTGACAGGTATTGAGGAGGATGAGATCAGCCAGATCGGCGTTTTCGGTCGTCTCAAAGCCTTCGCCCGCCAGCGTATCGGCCATGCGGGCTGAATCATAGGCGTTCATCTGGCAGCCATAGGTCTTGATGAAGACCTTTCTCAATGTGTCGGTCATATCTCTCCGGCGGGATGTCCCTCACCCAGTCATAGCCGGATTCATCGGGGTTGAGAATATCGCTGTGATGACGGTGTCAAGCGATGCGGCCGTGCTGGGCTGAGTGAAGCATGGAGCGCGTGGCTGTCTCAAGGCGGCGCGCGATGTCCTTGCGGTCGTCGTCCAGCGTCAGCGCATGCGGCTCTCCAAACGAGATCGTGACGTCAATCATCCCATCATCCAGCACATTGAGGAGGTGGGGTGCAAGCTCCATGTCACCATACCAGGCGTAGGCTGGCAGGCGACGGCGCGCCATCGGCAGGCCGCGATAGCCGCTATAGGCGATGGCCACCGGCTGCACCGTGATTGCCTCCCGGCTGCTGCCGGTCATCAGGGCGGCGCGCACACCCCCCAGCAGAGCGGAGCGGAACGGCAGGACGCGACGGCCATCAGAGGACGTGCCCTCGGCAAACAGAAGCAGGCAATCGCCTGCGCTGAGACGCTGTCCCATCTCGTCGCTGACAGACCCGGTTGCCTGCCGCCTTTGCCGATCAATGAAAATGGTGCGCTGAAGGCGGGCAAAAAGGCCGACGACCGGCCAGGCCTTGACCTCCGATTTGGCGATGAAAGAGAGCGGCAGGTGGCTGCCAAGCAGCGAAATATCGAGCCAGGATACATGGTTGGCTGTCAAAAGCAGGGGACGCTGCGGCGCTGGCGTTCCTGCAAGCGTGATGCGCACACCGAGGCAGGCGAGGATGAGGCGATGGAAATATACGGGCAGACGGCCTGCCCAGGACGAGCCGCGCCACAGGGCCAAACGCTGGGCCGGGTAGAGGAGGCAGAACGCACCGCCCACGACACCGAGCTTGGCAGCGATTTTGACGAGGCGGACGACACGCTGACCCATGGCTGGCTGATTCGTCTCAGCTTTTGGCTTTATCGTTGAGCGGGACGCCGAACAGCTCCAGACGGTGCGCGACCAGCTTCAGCCCGTGCTTTCGGGCGATTTCGGTCTGCAGTTTCTCGATGGCTTCGGAATGAAATTCGATGACGGTGCCGGTCGACATATCGATCAGATGGTCATGATGTTCGCCCTTTGCAAGTTCGTAGCGGGCGCGTTTGGTGCCGAAATCGTGACGGGCGAGAATGCCGGCATCTTCCAGCAGCTTGACGGTGCGATAGACGGTTGAGAGTGAAATCTGGTCGTCGATGTCAACGGCACGACGGTGCAGTTCCTCGACATTGGGGTGATCGGCCGCACTGGCGATGACGCGCGCTATCAGCCGGCGCTGCGCTGTCAGGCGCATGCCACGGCGGGCGCATTCACGCTCGATATAGGTCTCACCAGTCTTCACGCCGCTTCCGCCTCCGCTGTGTCCAATCAAAGAATAACGCGTGACTTAATCACTTTCCACCGCATCGGGCGGTGGCGCCAGCCACCAGCGATCGGTGAGCGAGCAGGCGAGGATGAGCGCATCGCCGCCCCCTTCATCCCTGTAATACCCTTTACGGCGGCCGTTTTCATGAAATCCCTCGCGGCGATAGAGCGCCAGAGCCGCCTGATTGTGCTCCTCCACCTCGAGGAAACAGGTGCGCGTCCGCCGGCGCGCCAGGGCGCCCAACGCCTCGCCCAGCAGGCGCCCCGCCAGACCCATGCCGCGCCAGTCAGGCGCCACGGCGATCGTGAGGACTTCCCCTTCGTCGGCGGCGCAGCGCACCATGGCCATGCCCAGCATCTGCGAGCCGAGTTTGGCGCCGATGACATCAACTGCGGGGCCCGCCATCAGCTCGGCAATCTCCTGGCTCGTCCAGCCGCGCGCAAAAGACGTTGCATGGAGGCGTGCGAGTGCAGCGCTGCTGTTGGCAGACAAAGGCAGGATGCGGGCACCCGCGGCCCGCCAGCGGCGCATGAACATCATGATGTGCCAAGAACCGGTGTCTGCGGTTTGGCGTCAGGCGCGCGCAGATAGAGCGGGCGGGGGAGATGGTCGGGCAGGTAGGCGAAAGCGGCAAGGCGGGCGATGACGGCAATCGCCGGGATCGGCGAGCGCTCGCCTGCCATGATTGCCGATGACAGGGCACAGACAAGATCGGTGCCCGAGCCGATAGCCAGAATGGCGTGGTGGGGCAAGCCGTCGATGACTGCCTGAGGGGTGAGCAGGCCAGGTTCGATCAGGATCGTGCCATCGGCCGCCGTCAGCTGCACATAGAGTTCGCCACGCCTTGCGTCGTTCACCGCCAGAACCGAGGCTTTCTGGCCCAGATGCGGTCTGGTCAAGGCGTCCAGCGTGGTGATGCCGATGACGGGCAGCGCCAGCGCCAGTGCCATGGCGCGGGCGGCCGAGAGGGCGATCCTCACGCCGGTAAAGCTGCCGGGTCCGGTGGTGACGCCGATGCGTGCGAGATGAGCATAGCTGACGCCTGCCTGTCGCAAGCATTCCTCAACCGCCGGCAGCAATGCTTCGGCATGACCGGTCATCATTGGCAGCGATAGCGACGCGATGATCGTATCGCTGGCGCTGTCGTGAAGCGCCACCTGGGTTGCCGGCAGGGCGGTATCGAGGGCAAGCGTCAGCATGGGCAGCGATCACGCAGCGCTGGCGGCAAAGGCAATGGAGGCGCGAGTCGCATGATTATTCGGCTGCCTGCGACAGGGCGCGCGCTTCATCCTCGCTTTGCCAGCGCAGGGCCAATTGATTGATACCATCGAGGACGTCCTTCAATTCAGCCCCGCGGGCGGCCATGGCATAGGTGACGGCGGGCGGAATGGTGGGCGCATAGGTGCGGGTGATCAATTGCGCGGCCTCGAGATGGCGCAAACGATCCGTGAGCACTTTGGAGGAGATGCGACCCATTCTGGCTTTCAACTGGCCAAATCGTAACGGGCCTTCGGTCTGCAAAAGCCACAGGACATAGGTCGTCCACGGTCCCATCAGCAGCCGCAGCACCGTATCAAGCGGGCATTGTCCAGGAGTGTGAGGGGCAGGGCTTGTATCGGTTTTTGAAGTGTCTTTCATGATCCTTGGTTACCATAAAGTGCTTACTTCACAAAAGTAACAATTGGTATTAGAACCTGCCGACCGGGGTTCTCCCGCTCGTTTTTCTCACATCATCGGAGATCGCATGACCAGGATCAACATCGTCTATTTCAGCGGTTATGGACACACGCGCAAACAGGCGCAAGCCGTGCACGATGGCGCGGCCAGCGTCGCGGGCGCCATGGTCGAACTCATTGAGATCACGCCGGAGGGCAGTCTGCCAGAGGGCGGGTGGGACAAGCTCGCCAGCGCCGATGCCATCATCTACGGCAGCCCTACTTATATGGGCGGACCAGCCTGGCAGTTCAAAAGATTCGCCGATGACAGCTCGAAGCCCTGGTACACCCAGGCTTGGAAAGACAAGATTGCCGGCGGCTTCACCAATTCGGCCTCCGTCAATGGTGACAAGTTTTCCACCCTCGCCTACTTCTTCACCTTCTCGCAGCAGCACGGCCAGATCTGGGTCGGCACCGGCCTCATGCCATCGAACAAGAAAGAGCATGGGCCTGATGACGTGAACTGGACGGCGGGCTTTGCCGGCGCACTGGCCATCTCGCCATCGGATGCGTCGGCAGATGAGGCGCCGCGCAAGGGTGATCTCGAAACGGCGCGGCTTTATGGCAGGCGCATCGCTGAAATGGCCGTCCGATTGCGCAACTGAGCCCGACATCATCGGGGCGGGGCCAACCCGCCTCGATGTGTCTCACTCCCGTGTCACCCGGCGCAATGTCAGGTTGATGCGGCCGGACCGGCCCAGCAGGGTCGAGGTGGCGGGGTAGATGCGCTCCACACCGTGAAAGGCCATGCGGTTGGCGCCGGCCAGCATCATCACATCGCCTGATTCGAGTAGGAACGAGTGGGTTTTGCCCTTGCGTTCCTGGGTTCCCAAGCGGAATCGGCAGCGATCGCCGAGCGAGACCGAGAGGACGGGGGCGTCCGTGTCCTCTTCGTCGCGATCCTGATGCAGGCCCATGCGGGCAGATGGCTCATACCAATTGATGAGACAGGCTTGCGGTGGAAGGGGATAGGCGGTGTGCTCGCGCCACAGTTCCAGCAGCATGCCTGGCATCGCCGGCCACGGCTTGCCGGTTCGTGGATGCGTTGGCTGATAACGATAGCCGTTGATATCCGACACCCAGCCAAGCGGTCCGCAATTGCTCATCCTGACCGAGAAGGGCTTGCCGGTGCGCGGCATCACCGGCTGGAACAGCGGCGCGGCGTGGATCATGGCGCGGATTTCGGCCAGTAATTCCTGCTGGCGCGCCATATCAAGACGTCCGCAGAGCAAAGACGCGCCATCCGTGTGGCCGAAGAGATCGCCGGACATCGCTTCGACGTGCCGTAGACAGGAGCAAAAGTCAAAACCAGCTTAAATGAATGTGGCTTGTCGTCATCGCTGCACTTTCGCCAATTGGTCCGCCTTCTTATGTCCGGCGCGGGCTTTGAGCACAGCGCGCTCGGCGCGTGGCAATACATGCGTCGGTGGCGCGACATAGGCGGGGGCTGGAATATAAGAAAACGGCGTTGAAAAACCCCCATGAAGGCGGCAACACAAACATTGGCGGCAAAGAACAAGCCTGCGCCAAGCGCGAGCAAGCGCACGAAACGGCGAGGAGCGGGCTTGGCTGTTGGCATTGCTGCGGGCGATTTGGAGCGAGCGTTTCTGCGTCAACCCATCGGCTCGGTCCGGTGCAGCGGACAACCTCGGCGATAGGACGTAATCTCGATATCAAGAGGCTCGCCATCGCCCATCAGGGGCCTTGGCTTCATGCCTCCCGACACAAGCCTTGCTTACTTCGAGGACAATTTGTTGAGGCGCGAGAGCGCAAGCGGATGTCGGAGCAAACATGCCTTCGCCCGCCGTGGGTTAGACGGCGGACGAAGCGGGGAAAAAAGGCTAAGTCAGCAACTGGGGATCAACGGGCGATTTCGGTAAGGGTACGGACTTTGGCCCAGTTGGCCTCAGCCTTGGCGGTATTGCCCTTCACGTCTTGCTGGAATTGGTTGAGGAAGACGTCCGCGAAATTCACGTAAAGCTTGCCGTCGTTGATAGCGAAGGCGTGGGGATCAATGTCCGCCTTATAGCCTTGCGATGTCGCCCACGCGCAAAAGCCGCCGAATTGAGGAACATATTTTTCCGGGTTGGCGAGGAAGGTCGCCTTGTTCGCCTCGCTTGCGAATTCATAGATCGCGTCTTTGTAGGTGGTCGTGATGGTCGGAAGCCCCTTCACGGCGCGGTTTTCGGTAAAATAGCCGACCGGATCGAAGCCTCGAAGGGCCAGGCCGTATGTAGTATTGAACGAAACATCTTCCGCAGCTTGGCTGGGAAGGGCTGCTGCTGCGAGGCCCATGGCAAGGCTGGCAAGTACGAAGCGGCGTGACTGTTTTACAAGCGACATGTGATCATCTCCCTTAAAGGGCCACTGCAAAAAGTGGCCTAGGCTGCTTGATTAAAACTTGGGTTACGCAGCGTCAATAAAAAAATGCGTGACGCATTCATTTATGCAAGCGAAACGAAAATAAACCCCTGCTGGCAATCCTTGCAGGCTGGGACGGCGTATTGCCGGCGGTCTGCCTGGGGTGGCGCTGCAGACCTGCATGTAGCGGGTCTGGCATATGGGCGGGCTGGCTCGGGTAAGGCGAAAATGGACGATTGCCCGCGCGGGCGGGAGAGAAGAATACGCGGCTTGTCGTCATCTCCGCACTTGCGGCAATTGGTCCGCCTTCTTATATCCGGCGCGGGTTAGGACGCAGATCATGCGTCGCAGATTTCGACTGGGGATGGGACGGGGGGCTTCAGCGAAGTCCCGTTTTGTCCGCCGCAACCGTGAGGATAACACTATGGGTAAGGTCATCGGTATCGACCTCGGCACCACCAATTCCTGCGTCGCAGTGATGGAAGGTTCGAGCTGGAAAGTGGTTGAGAACTCGGAAGGTGCGCGAACGACACCCTCCATCGTCGCCTTCACCGATGATGACGAACGCCTTGTCGGCCAGCCGGCGAAGCGCCAGGCGGTAACCAATCCGGAGAACACCTTCTTTGCCATCAAGCGCCTCATCGGCCGCACCTACAGCGATCCGATGACGCAGAAAGACAAAAGCCTCGTTCCCTACAAGATCGTCAAGGGTGGCAATGGCGATGCCTGGGTCGAAAGCCATGGCAAGCAGTATTCACCCTCGCAGATTTCAGCCTATACGCTGATGAAGATGAAGGAGACGGCGGAAGCCCATCTGGGCCAGCCGGTGACGCAGGCCGTGATCACGGTGCCGGCCTATTTCAACGATGCCCAGCGTCAGGCAACCAAGGATGCCGGCAAGATCGCCGGCCTTGAGGTGATGCGCATCATCAATGAGCCGACGGCGGCGGCGCTCGCCTACGGCCTTGACAAGAAAAAGACCGGCATCATCGCCGTTTACGATCTCGGCGGTGGCACGTTCGACGTGTCGGTTCTGGAAATCGGCGATGGGGTGTTCGAGGTCAAATCCACTAATGGCGACACCTTCCTTGGTGGCGAGGATTTCGACATGCGTCTGGTCGAATATCTCGCCGACGAGTTCAAGAAGGAGCAGGGCATCGACCTGAAGAAGGACAAGCTGGCCCTGCAGCGTCTCAAGGAGGCGGCGGAAAAGGCGAAGATCGAGCTTTCCTCCACCGCCCAGACCGAGATCAACCTGCCCTACATCACGGCGGACGCCTCGGGGCCAAAACATATGGCGCTGAAGCTCACGCGTTCGAAATTTGAAGCGCTGGTCGACGATCTGGTGCAAAAGACGATCGCGCCGTGCAAGGCAGCCCTCAAGGATGCCGGGCTCACCGCCGGTCAGATCGACGAAGTGGTGCTGGTTGGCGGCATGACGCGCATGCCGAAAATCCAGGAAGTGGTAAAGGCCTTCTTCGGCAAGGAGCCGCACAAGGGGGTCAACCCGGACGAGGTGGTGGCGATCGGCGCTGCCATTCAGGCCGGCGTGCTGCAGGGCGACGTCAAGGACGTGTTGCTGCTTGATGTGACGCCGCTGTCGCTGGGCATCGAGACGCTGGGGGGTGTGTTCACCCGTCTCATCGAGCGCAACACGACGATCCCGACCAAGAAGAGCCAGGTGTTCTCAACCGCTGAGGACAGCCAGAGCGCGGTGACGATCCGCGTCTTCCAGGGCGAGCGCGAGATGGCGGCTGACAACAAGATCCTCGGTCAGTTCGATCTGGTGGGCATCCCGCCGGCGCCCCGCGGCGTGCCGCAGGTCGAGGTGACGTTTGATATCGACGCCAACGGTATCGTCAACGTCTCGGCCAAGGACAAGGGCACCGGCAAGGAGCAGCAGATCCGCATCCAGGCGTCCGGCGGGCTGTCGGAAGCTGATATCGAGCGGATGGTGAAGGAGGCCGAAGCCAACGCCAGCGACGACAAGAAGCGCCGGGCACTGGTGGAGGCGCGCAATCAGGCCGATTCGCTCATTCATGCCACCGAGAAATCGGTAAAGGACTATGGCGACAAGGTCCCGGAAGCCGACAAGCAGGCCATCGAAGCAGCGATTGCAGAGCTGAAGGCGGTGCGCGAGAGCGAGGATGCCGACGATATCACCGCCAAGGCAACCGCGCTTGCGCAGGTATCGATGAAGCTTGGCGAGGCGATGTATTCCGCCCAGCAGGGCGAGGGGAACAGCGAGGCCGCTGCCCAGACCAAGAAGGATGATGGCGTCGTCGATGCCGATTTCGAGGAGGTCAAGGACGACAAGGGCAAGAAGAAGAGTGCCTGATGTCGACGCACAGCCTGCAGTCGCATATCCATTGCGACTTCGAAACGGACGGACCTGATATCGTTTCGATCATATTGATCAACAGGGGGGCAGAGACACTGCCTCCCTTCTGCGTTGTTGCAGTGCAGACGAATGCGGCAGGGCAAATCTTTCCACGGCGCCTCGACACGATTATCGACATGCAACCTAACGTGCCATTTCGCTTTGATTTTTCGCGGGCCGTGGGCGGTCATATCGAGGTACGTTTTGCCGATGCCGGCCTTGTCAATGTGAGCGATGCCTTGTCTGATAACATCCTTCAGTTTCCATCGAGACATTAATGGCCAAACGTGACTATTACGAAGTTCTGGGCGTGGCCCGGTCGGCTGGCGAGGGCGAGCTGAAATCCGCCTTCCGCAAGGCGGCGATGAAACATCATCCGGACAAGAATCCGGGCGATGCCTCGGCGGAAGCAAAATTCAAGGAATTGAACGAAGCCTATCAGATCCTCTCGGATCCGGAGCGGCGGGCGGCCTATGACCGTATGGGCCACGCCGCCTTCGAGCAGGGCGGCGGCAGCCCGTTTGGCAATGATTTCGGCTCGTCGATGTCGGATATCTTCGAGGATTTCTTCGGCGATATTCTTGGCGGACGGCGTGGTGGCGGGCGGGCTGATCGTGGCGCTGATCTGCGCTACAACATGGAAATCACGCTGGATGATGCGTTCAAGGGCAAGGTGGCGGAAATCCGCGTGCCGACCTCGATCGTGTGTGAGCCCTGTCGTGGTTCAGGTGCCAAGGCCGGCACCTCGGCGCGGACCTGCCCAACCTGCAAGGGAGCCGGCCGGGTGAGGGCAACGCAGGGCTTCTTCACGCTCGAGCGTGGCTGCCCGTCATGCGGCGGGCGCGGCGAGGTCATCGAACAGGCTTGCCCCAATTGCGGTGGCGCCGGGCGCACCTCGCGGGAGAAGGCGCTGTCGGTCAACATTCCTGCCGGCGTCGAGGATGGAACGCGGATCCGCCTCACCGGCGAGGACGAAGCGGGCGGACGCGGCGGGCCTGCAGGCGATCTTTATATTTTCCTGTCGGTGAAGCCGCATGACTTTTTCCGCCGCGAGGGCGCGGACATCTTCAGCCGTATACCCATCCCGTTCACCGTGGCAGCCCTTGGTGGCAATTTCGAGGTGCCGACGGTCGATGGCGGCAAGACGCGTGTCAAAGTGCCGGAGGGCACCCAGTCGGGCAAGCAGTTCCGCATTCGCGGCAAGGGCATGCCGATCCTGCGCAGCAAGGATATGGGCGACATGTATGTCCAGGCAGTGGTCGAAACACCGACCGGGCTCAGCAAGAAACAACGGGATATTCTCGAAGAATTCGCCAAGACGGAACGCCACGACATCGATGTTATGTCGGAAGGTTTTTTTGCCAGAGCGAAGGCCTTCTGGGACGGGCTTGGCAAGGATAATTCCTGAATCTTACGTAACGTCATTTTGTTGTCGGCAGTTCGCCGTGCTTGACGGCGCGGCGCTTGGGGTCTAGGCAGCCAGACGTTGATCGCGACCGGAGAGAGTGTTGTCGTTCCAAGGTTTGCCGATAGCGCCGAAACGCGCGAGCAAGAAACCCGCTCAGCTGCGTGCACTGGATGATCAGGTACGCTTTCTGCGTTCATGGTTTGGCAACCCGCTGAAAACGGGCGCGGTCGCGCCCTCGTCAAAACATCTGGCGCGGGCGATGGCAGCGGCGGTTGACATCGAGATACCCGGTCCGGTGATCGAGCTTGGTCCCGGCACAGGGGCGATGACAGAGGCGCTCATTGCTCGCGGGATTGCGCCTGAGCGCATCATCGCCATCGAATTTTCGCGCGATTTCGTGCCGCTTCTGGCCAAGCGCTTTCCCGGTGCCACCATTCTCCAGGGTGATGCCTATGCGCTGAAAGAGCGTGTCCGTGCCCTTACCGGTGACAGGGCCTGTGCGGTCATTTCCAGCCTACCGCTGTTCACCGAACCGGCGCCGCGCCGCGTGCGCATGGTAACCGATGCTTTTGATCTCCTGCATGAGGGCGCGCCCTTTATCCAGTTCTCCTATGCGCTGGTATCGCCCGTGCCGCGGACGATTCCGGGCATGGTGATTGAAATTTCCGACTGGATTTTGAAGAATGTTCCGCCCGCGCGGGTGTGGACCTATCGCCGGCCCTGAGGTCGGGTGATGTTGGACAATGCGCGCCAGCGCCTCATTGTTGCACTTGATATGCCGGATACGGGCGGGGCTCTGGCGCTGGTGTCGCGGCTGGGCGAAGAGGTCGTGTTCTACAAGGTCGGGCTGGAACTTGCCTGTGCCGGCGGGCTTGAGCTGGCGCGGGACCTGAAGGCGCTTGGCAAATCAGTTTTTCTCGACCTCAAACTGCATGACATCCCCAATACGGTTGAACGGGCAACTGCCAATATTGCCCGCCTCGGCGTTGATATCCTAACCGTTCACGGCTACCCGCAGACCATGGCGGCGGCCGCCCGGGGGCGCGGAACGGGTCCTCTCAAGGTGGTGGCGGTCAGCGTGCTGACCTCGATGAGCGAAGAGGACGCGCGCGCCGCCGGCTACAATGCGCCGATTGGCGATATGGTGGCGCGCCGCGCCGCGCAGGCGATGGCGGCCGGGCTCGACGGCCTTGTCTGCTCGCCGGTGGAAGCCGGCGCCGTGCGCGGGATTATCGGTGGTGATCGGCTGATCGTCACGCCCGGCATTCGGCCAGCTGGCAGTGCTAGCGGTGATCAGACGCGCGTTGCCACGCCAGGAGCCGCGATCAGGGCGGGCGCGAGCCACCTTGTGGTCGGGCGGCCGATCACGCAAGCTGATGATCCGGTCGCAGCGGCGCGCGCGATCATCGATGATATTGCCGCTGCAATCTGATCCAAGCGAGGATGACATGCCCAAGGGTTACTGGATTGCTCATATCGATGTGCGCGAGGCGGGCGGATATGAGGAATATCGCAAGCGCAACGCAGTGCCGTTTGCAAAATTCGGCGCGCGCTTTCTGGTGCGCAATGGCGAGAGCGTGGTTGCGGAAGGCAGTCTCAAACCGCGCCATGTGGTGATTGAGTTTGACAGTTATGAAAAGGCGCTGGCCTGCTATCATTCACCGGAATATCGGGAGGTGATGACCTACAGGGCGCCGGTATCGAGCGGTGACCTGGTGATTATCGCTGGTTATGACGGGCCGCAGCCGGGCTGAGGGCGATCAAGGGCAGACAAGATGACGGCGATGAAACTGGCGGTGGCGGGAGCAGGTGGACGCATGGGGCGGACACTCATTCGTCTCATCAGCCAATCGGATGGCGCGGCTGTGCTTGGCGCCGCGATCGAAGGGCCGGGCTCGCCCGCTCTTCAGCAGGATGCGGGTACACTTGCGGGTGTCGATGCGCTTGGTGTCAAGGTGAGCGGTATGGAAGGGCTCGGGGCTCATATCGACGGGCTGCTCGATTTCACGTCGCCTGTGGCGAGCGTGGCGTTTGCGCAAGCTGCGGCAGCCTACGGATTTGTTCATGTCATCGGCTCAACGGGGTTTGAGGACGGCCATAACCGAGCCATCGCGGAGGCGGCGAAGCGCGCAACCATCATCAAATCCGGCAATATGAGCCTTGGCGTCAATCTGCTGGCGATTCTGGTGCAGCAGGCGGCGGCTGCACTTGATGAGGCTTTCGATATCGAAATCGTCGACATGCACCATCGTGCCAAGGTCGATGCGCCGTCAGGAACCGCCCTGCTGCTGGGCGAGGCTGCCGCCGCCGGGCGTGGCATTGACCTTGCCAGCCATTCCCAGCGCGGGCGCGACGGGCTGACTGGCGCGCGACCTGCCGGGGATATCGGCTTTGCAGCGCTGCGCGGCGGCACGGTGGTTGGCGAGCATACCGTCATTTTTGCTGGCGCATCCGAGCGCATCGAGCTGACGCACAAGGCGGAAGACCGGGCGATCTTTGCCCATGGGGCGCTCAAGGCGGCGTTGTGGGGGCGCGGCAAGCCGCCGGGTCTCTATTCCATGGCTGATGTGCTTGGCCTTGGCCTTAACCGATAGAAACCCTATTCAAACGCGGGAAAGACCATGGAGCGACTGCTGGTGCTGTGCCGTCACGGGCAGAGCGAATGGAACCTCGAAAATCTCTTCACCGGATGGAAGGATCCCGGCCTCACCGCGCTGGGGGTGAGCGAAGCGCGCGCTGGCGGAAAACGCTTGGCGGCCATGGGGCTGTCGTTTGACATCGCCTTCACATCGGCGCTGTCACGGGCGCAGATCACGTGCGAGCTGCTGCTGGAGGAGATGGGCCTCACCGGTCTGCCGACCATCCGCGACTGGCACCTCAACGAGCGCGACTATGGTGATCTCACTGGCCTCAACAAAGCGGAAGCTGCCAAACAATGGGGCGATGAGCAGGTCCACATCTGGCGCCGCTCATTCGATGTGCCGCCGCCGGGTGGCGAAAGCCTCAAGATGACGGCTGAACGTGTGCTGCCCTATTACCATCAGCACATCGCGCCGCGCGTCATGAAGGGGCAAGGCGTGCTGGTCGCGGCCCATGGCAATTCGCTCAGAGCGCTCGTCATGGCGCTTGAAGGGCTGTCAGGGGATGAGATCGTCAAGCGCGAGCTGGAAACCGGCGTTCCGCTCGTCTACCGCCTCGATGACCAGGGCAGGGTTTTGTCACTGACGCTCGCCAAGGGCTGATTTTATCAGCCGGCAGATGTTCAGGTCGCGGAGACCGCTTCGCCGCGCTTCTTGATGATCTGGCGCTTGGTGTCCAGTGCGCCTTGCGACAGATCGCTGTCGGATGCCTTGATGAGGAAGGCGTCCAGCCCGCCGCGATGCTCGACGGAACGAAGGCCGGCGGCCGAAACGCGCAGCCGGATGGCACGCTCAAGCGTCTCGCTCAGCAACGTTACCGTGTTAAGGTTGGGCAGGAAGCGGCGCTTGGTCTTGTGGTTGGAATGGCTGACCTTGTGACCGGTCTGAACGCCTTTTCCGGTAAGTTCGCAACGTCGCGACATGACATCATCCTCGAATAGCAGCAGCGGCAGGAACAGGCGACAGCTCGTCGCGGCAATTCCAGCGCGCGGGAATGGAAGAGGCGGTCTATAGGCGCGACAGACCCTTTTCGTCAAGCTGCAAGCGCGTTCACCGTTGATTGACCATATGCCGCTAGTGTTCCGGCCAGACGGTGCCGTCGGGGCGACCGCGCCGCATCGCGGGTGGGTCGCCAACTGCAAGGAGCGAAGTGATGTTGCGTTATTGTGTTGGTCTGGCGGTGTTTACCGCATCGTTCCTGCAGCCGGACCTGTCCTGTCCCACCGCCCAGGCCGGGCCGGCGGTTGTGCGCGCGACGTTTGATGTGCGGCTCGGGCCATTGCAGGTGGGGCGCGGCAATTTTGAAGCGCAGATCACCGAGCGCTACTACGCTGTCGGCGTCAGCGCGAAGGTGACGGGCGTCGCGCGGCTTCTGGCGGGTGGCGAGGGCAGCGCCACCTCGCGCGGTGCGTTTGTGCGCGATAAGTTGACGCCTACCCTCTATCATATCTCGAATTCGGCTGGTTCCGGCTCGAATGAAGTGCGTCTGCTGATGAAGGCCAACCACGTCGTCAACGAGACGGTGGTGCCGCCAAGCCCGCCGGCAAGCGACCGGGTGGCGCTCAATGAGGCGGCGCGACGCAATGTGGTTGATCCCCTGTCGGCCTTTGTCTTTCCGGTTGCCGGCGATGGACCGCTGGTTGCGCCCTCCTCATGTGACCGCACGCTCAACGTCTTCGATGGCCGCCAGCGCTATGACATCACGCTGTCCTACAGCCGCACCCTGTCATCGGTGCATGTGGGCGATTATGAAGGGCAGATGCTGGTGTGCAAGGCGCGCTACACGCCGATTGCCGGGCACCGGAAAATTGTCGCTGCAAAGGATGATTCGTCAGAGGTCTACAGTGACATGGAGGCCTGGATGATGCCCATCAACGGCACACGGGCGATGGTGCTCTATCGCATGCAGATCGGCACGGCCGCCGGTACCCTGTCGATCCAGGCCGCCAAGGTGTCGATCCAGCCGGGCGATACGAGCCCAAGCGACGCGACGGCTTCGACCGAATAGGTTTTGTCTCCGAAATGCGAATTGCAACGCGCCCGAGGGCGCGTTTTTTTTGATATCCCCGCGCGCTGATCGCCTGCGTCAGCCAAAATCGGCGAGCGTTACGCCACCACTGTGCCAGAGCGGGACGCAAAATGTTAATTTCAATCAAATTTGGCCAGGAACTCTCTTTTTCTTGACAAGCTATCTCGTGGCTTGCCTGCGGCCAGCCCCCATATATTCGCCAGGGGCGAAGGCGGAACGGCCTCATTTCGCTGATTCGTGCAGGCTTCGTTCCGGCTTCGCTCCAAATGTTAACGCCAGCTCACGGTTTCAGGTTGGACCATTGACGTTTTGTTAAGGCGGAGTCGTTTGCAAAGATTAACAAGAATTTCGAGAAAACGGTTGAGTCTTCATCGGGATTGCACAAAATTTTCGTAGAATAGTGTTCGATTTCCGGCCGCCTACTACATCTGCGAAAGAACGGACAACGAATGACACCGAGTCCGCGATTCGGGCGTGATTCGTTCTTCTCCCGTTCGATGTGTAAATTTCCGAACTGTTGCCTGTGTCATCATGGGACGTGCGTCGGCGAATTCCTGTGCTAGGGTCCAGACCTATTCATTTCAACGCAACGGCATGAAAAGGGTGGATGAAATGGCAGGGGAAAGGCGAGAAGCATACTCAAGCGTATGGTTGAGCCTTTCGACGCCCCATTTCGCCTCCCTTTTCTTGTCCGCAGGATCGCGGCAGGAAACGCGATCTCCATGTCGCAAGCCCTTGAAAGTCAGACGACTTCCTGCGGCCTTGCTTCGCGATCTCGCGCTTCCTGCCAGCGACCGTTGCGCTGACATGAATGGGTCCGGACCCTAGATATCGCCGATGAACGAGTTGCCGCGCCATCTCCTGCCGCCGCATGCGCGCAGCCGCACTGTAACTGCCGTGCTCGGCCCCACCAATACCGGCAAGACGCATCATGCCATCGAGCGCATGCTGGCTTATCCGAGTGGCATTATCGGGCTGCCGCTCCGGCTTCTGGCGCGCGAGGTCTTCCACAAGCTGGTGGCGCGAGTGGGTCCGGGCGCCGTGGCGCTGATTACGGGTGAGGAAAAGATCAAGCCGGTTGGCGCGCGCTACTGGGTGTGCACGGTTGAAGCGATGCCGCAGGATATCGAGGCTGATTTTCTGGCGGTCGATGAAGTGCAGCTTGCCGGCGATTTCGAACGCGGCCATGTGTTCACCGACCGCCTGCTTTATCATCGCGGGCGCCATGAAACACTGCTGTTGGGCGCCGACACGATCCGTCCGCTGCTAGCAGCCCTGCTGCCGGGTGCGCATATCACGGCGAGGCCCCGGCTTTCGACACTCACCTACAAGGGCGCCAGGAAGCTGACGCGCCTGCCCGAGCGCAGCGCCATCGTCGCCTTCTCGGCGGCTGAAGTCTACGCCATCGCCGAGCTCATCCGCCGCCAGAGGGGCGGAGCGGCTGTGGTGCTGGGAGCGCTGTCGCCGCGCACCCGCAACGCCCAGGTCGAGCTTTTCCAGTCAGGAGCGGTCGATTTCCTGGTGGCGACAGACGCCATCGGCATGGGCCTCAACCTTGATGTCGACCACATTGCTTTTGCCGGCACCCGCAAATTCGACGGCTTCCAGTTTCGAAATCTCAACCCGGCGGAGCTTGCACAGGTGGCCGGACGGGCCGGGCGCTTCATGCGCGATGGTACGTTTGGCACCAGCGGACGGGCCGATGAGTTCGACAGCGAGGTGGTGCAGGCCATCGAGGCGCATGATTTCGCGCCGCTGCGACTGTTGCAATGGCGCAACCCTGCGCTTGAATTCTCCTCGTTCGAGGCACTGCGCCATTCCCTTTCCGTGCGCCCGCGCGAAGCTGGTTTGACCAGGGCTCCCGACGGTGATGATGTGGTGACGCTTGAGGCGGCCGGACGAGAGCCTGAGGTGCGTGCGCGGGCGCGCGGCGAAGCAGCCGTCCGCCTGCTCTGGCAAACCTGCCAAGTACCGGATTATCGAAAGGTTTCGTCGGCGGCGCATGCCGAGCTGTGCCTCGATATGTTCCGCTTCCTGAGCGATGGCGGGCGTCTGCCGGCGGAGTGGTTTGCGCGGCAGGTGGAGCGGTGCGACGCGCTTGATGGCGATATCGATACTTTGTCGATGCGGATTGCCCATATCCGCACCTGGAGTTTTATCGCTAATCAATCAAACTGGCTTGACGATCCACGCTATTGGCGGGAAACCACGTCAAGAGTTGAAGATCGTTTGTCTGATGCCCTGCATGACCGGCTGGCTCAGCGCTTTGTCGACAAAACAACCAGCGTTCTGATGCGGCGCCTGAAAGAGACCATGATGCTCGAAGCCCAAGTGAACCAAGCCGGTGAGGTGACGATTGCCGAGCAGATTGTCGGCAGGTTGCAGGGCTTTCGCTTCGTGCCGGAAGGGGGGGCGGAAATCCAGTACGGCAAGGAGCTGCGCGCAGCCGCAGCCAAGGCTCTGGAAGTGGCGATCGCCGGGCGGGCCGAGCGGGTGGCAGAGGCTGGCAATGAGAGTTTCCTTCTGGCCTCCAATGGCTCGATCCGCTGGATGGGTGAGGAAATCGCCAGGCTGATTGCCGGTGACAGCGAACTGGAGCCACGTGCGAAACTGCTTGCTGATGAAGATCTGTCAGGCTCGCACCGCGAATGGGTGCAGGGGCGTGTCGATGCCTGGCTGCGCCATCATATCGGGACATTGCTGAAGCCGCTCATTGATCTGCGCAATGGTGAAGGTCTCGAAGGGCTGGCGCGTGGCATCGCCTTCCGCCTGGTCGAGGAACTTGGCGTGGTCGAGCGCGCGAAGGTGAGCGAGGATCTGAAGACGCTGGAGCAGTCAGCACGCGTGGCGTTGCGCCGGCTCGGGGTACGATTTGGTGCCTATCATCTGTTTTTGCCAGCGGCGATGAAGCCAAAGCCACGCGAGCTTGCCGCCCAGCTATGGGCGTTGCGGCATGGCGGCATGGCACCTGAGGCGTTGCAGGAATTGCCGCATCTGGCGCAGGCGGGGCGTACATCGATCCCGGTCAATGCCGAGGTGCCCAAGGCCATCTATCGCGTGCTCGGCTACCGGGTTCTCGGCTCGCGCGCGGTACGTGTCGACATCCTCGAGCGCCTGGCTGATCTCATCCGCCCGCTCATCGCCTACCGCCCGGGGCTGACCGCCGGTCCGCCGCCCAAGGGAACAGCGGCTGGCGACGGCTTCGTGGTGACGGTTGACATGACCTCGCTTGCCGGTTGTTCGGGGGAGGATTTTGCCTCGATATTGAAGGGGCTTGGGTATCGAAGCGACGTGAAGCCGCTTGCCGATCATGAGCGTATGATTGCCGAGGCGGTGGCAAAGGCGGCAGACGAGGCGGCACAACGCGCTCAGGCGGCGGCAGAAAAGCAGGTGGAAGCAGCACCAGACGCTGACCCTGTTGCAAGCGAGCTGCCAGCCGGCGAGCCTGTGACTGAGCCAGTCGGCACGGCAACCGACGAGGGCGTGGATATGGCGCCAGTCGAGGTCGAGGTATCTGCCGGCGAACCGGTTGTGGAACGCGCGGATATCCTCGCTGATCCGGTAATTGCGCCAGCGCTTCCAGAGCCACCCATCGACGTCGCCGCCACAGCGCCGGCTGATATGGGGGTGGTGGCAGCGGATGCTGCTGCAGCAATTGAACCGGTTCAGGATAGCGCATCTGCTGCTCATGCGGCTGACGGGAGCGCGTCTGAACTAGTCATCGCCGCGCCGGCGCCTGCCGCACCCGCCACCGTGACGATCTGGCGGCCATCGCGTTTCGAGCGCCGTCCCCAGCCCAACGCCCAGAAATCGCGCCGTGAGGGACGAGGACGCCGTCCGGGGGCAAATGAAGCGGCACCGGCAGCTGCTGTCTCCGGCGCCCCCGCCGCAGGTGATGGCGTCTTGCCAGAGCGCCCCCGGCAGAGGCCGCGCCCCGAGCGGCGCGATAGAAAGCCGCATAGCCCGCCGTCCGAGACAGCCGCAACACCCACTGAGCGCCCCGCTGATGGCGTCCGTCCACCGCGCCACGACCAGCGGCCGGGCCGTGACAAGGAGGGCGGCCCCGACCGGCGTCCCGGATCCGATCGTGGCGGCCCGCGCAATTTCGACAAGCGCCCGCCGCGTGATCAGGCGCCGCGCATCTATTCAAGCGATAGCGGGTCTCGTAACATGGCGGGCGATCCTGATTCACCGTTTGCCAAACTCGCCCTTCTCAAAGAACGTCTGGAGGCAGACAAGAAAAGTTGAGGCAGGAGGCCGACGAGCGCCAGCGGCTTGATCGCTGGTTGTGGTTTGCCCGTCTCGTGCGCAGCCGCACACGAGCCAGCGCTCTCGTCTCGGCAGGTCAGGTGCGTGTCAACCGGTTGCGGGTGGAGGCGCCCGCCCATACCATCAAGCCAGGTGATGTGCTGACCATCGCGGTTGGACATCGCGTGAAGATATGGCGGGTGCTTGGCGTGGCGGCGCGACGGGGTAATCCCAGTGAGGCGCGGCAGCTTTATGCTGATCTGAGCGAGGAAGTGACGGCGCCTTTCGACGATCCATCTCGGCATCGGGACGTTGGATCGGCTCTGGGATGATACCGCGCACTTGTGCCGGGGCGGTAGCTGGGCTAGCACCCCACGATGGGATGTGATTGAGGATTGAGATGACCTACGTCGTTACCGAAAACTGCATCAAGTGCAAATATATGGACTGCATTGAAGTATGCCCGGTGGATTGCTTCTACGAGGGTGACAACATGCTGGTCATCCATCCCGACGAATGCATCGATTGTGGCGTGTGCGAACCGGAATGCCCGGCGGAAGCCATCAAGCCTGATACCGAAAGCGGGCTTGAGCAATGGTTGAAGGTCAACAAGGATTACGCCCAGACCTGGCCCAACATCACCGCCAAGAAGGACCCACCGGCGGATGCCAAGGCGTTTGACGGGGTGCCGGACAAGTTCGCCAACTTCTTTTCCGCAGAGCCGGGAACGGGCGATTAAAACCGCTGTTTGTCTTTGACATTAAGCTTAGGCATTAATGTTACAGGGAAAAACAGGTGCTGCACCGCACTACGGCTAATCGCGCATCTTCCCTTTTTGACAAAAGCATGATAGAGCATCCCTTCTGTCGCGGCAGAAAGCCGTCGGAGTTCAACCCGAACGGGAATTCGATCGCCTCCTGCCTGTCAGGGAGTGAATGAGTTTTTGCCTGTTCTTCTCGTTGGCTGATTGTTGAGATCAGCCCGTGTGAAGAAAAGGCGGCTTGTTGTGAGCAGTGGAGGCCCGGCTAAGCGGCTGACACGTTCCCTGACATGCCCGCGTGGTTGCACCCGGTGTGCCGGCGGCAGAGTGGCTGGAGGTTTCGTCATGATCCGTATCCAAGACGTTCGTTGCCCCAGCCTCAGCCTGTATCCTCACCTAGATCAGTAACGGCACAACGCCCAGCGCCACCGGTAGCCGGATTATTCCGGCTGTCTGAAGGAGATGACACCGTATGTCCAGTGCCAAGAAGGCTTCGCAACAACGCCTCGGTTTCAAAACAGGAGAGTTCGTCGTTTACCCCTCGCATGGTGTCGGCCAGATCGTCGCCATCGAGGAACAGGAAATCGCCGGGCTCAAGCTTGAGCTGTTTGTCATTTCCTTTCAGAAAGACAAAATGACGCTGCGGGTTCCAACCGCCAAGGCGACAAGCGTCGGCATGCGCAAGCTGTCGGAAAGCGGCATCGTCACCCGCGCGCTCGACACTCTGAAAGGTCGTGCCCGGATCAAGCGCACGATGTGGTCGCGTCGCGCCCAGGAATATGAAGCGAAGATCAATTCCGGCGACCTCATCGCCATAGCCGAGGTGGTGCGCGACCTTTACCGCGCTGACACCCAGCCCGAGCAGTCCTATTCCGAGCGCCAGCTTTTCGAGGCGGCGCTGGACCGCATGGCGCGTGAGTTGTCGGCTGCCAACGACATCACCGAAAGCGAAGCCAAGACCGAGATCGAGAACATGCTGCAGAAAGGTCCGCGTCGCGGCAAGGCAGCGGAATCGGTCGAGGGCGAGAGCGAGGCGGCTGCCTGATTTTTTTGGTACGTATTGCGTCAAAGGCCCGGTGACAAGACCGGGCCTTTTTCGTCTGCCGGTCTTTTTCGTCTGTACCGAGCCAAGCTATTCGGCGATGATCTTCACCGGCATGCCAAGCCGCAGCTTGTGGCCACGATCAAGGCCGTTGAGAGCCAGGAACTGGTCCACGGGCTTTGGCGAATCAACCATACGCTCGGCAAGAGACTCGACTGAATCGAGCGGTCCAACGGTCACGATACGTACCCGCAGCGGCCGGATGGTTGATTTTTCCGCAGGTGAGAGGCGGCGGAAACTGGCAGCCGAAGCAGTGAATTCGGCGTCGATCTGCGGCGTCATCTGGCGTGTCGCGTAAATAAAGCGATAGACGTCATTGCCAAGACGCACCAGCACGAAGCGGAAAATCCAGCCCGGAGATGCACCAAGTGCGGTCGCCGCTTCGTTGCCATTGATGGTCAGCCGCTCGATGTTGTCGATCGTCAGCTCGGGCGTGGCGCTCGCCTGCAGGCTCTCGGTGAGCGAGGTGAGTGGCTGGACGCGGATCGTGTCAAAGCGCAGCGCCCGCCCATCCGTACTGACGCCGATCACCGCGCGCGGCGAATTTTCCAGCACAAATCCACTGGGTGCCTCGAAGGCAAAGCCGAAGGCCGGATGCAGGAACCGGCGCCCGCGGACCAGCCCTGAATTCGGATCATCGCCGTAGAGCAACCCCTCAAGGGCGCGCACGTAGGTGTCATTGTCGCGATTGGCGATGTCCGGCCCGCCGATCTGCCGGGCGGCGGAGACGGCAAGCGACAGGCGCTCCGGGGTTGAAGGGTGGGTCGACAGAAAGGCGTTCTCATTGTCCTCGTCGCCCTGCTGGCCGGGCAAGGAGGCGCGGAAGGCCGCAAAACGATCCATATCCTGCAGCAGACGCGAGGCTCCGTAGGGGTCAAACCCGGCGCGGTAGATGTTGCGGATACCGATCTGATCGGCCTCGATTTCCTGCTGGCGCGAGAAGCTGGCAAGCGAGAGCGCGCCTGATACGAGCGCCTGCTGGCCAAGCGCCCGGTCGCCGGTGACGATTGATAGAACGCGGGAACCAAGAAGGGTCTTCTGCGCTGCCTCGACGCGCTGCGTCGCGTGGCGAGCGATGACGTGCGACATTTCATGGGCAAGCACGGCGGCAATCTCCGCCTCATCATTGGCGAGCGCCACAAGGCCACGGGTCACGAAAAGCTGACCGTCAGGCAGGGCGAAGGCATTGATGGTCGGTGCGTTGAGAATGGTGACGCTGTAGCGCAGATCAGGCCGCTCGGAGACGGGGACGAGGCGCTGGACGATGGTGGCCAGACGCCGCTCGATATCGGGAGAATCATAGGCGCCGCCGAAATTGCGCTCGACCTGGGCCGGTACCCGCTTTTTCGCCGTCTCGGCGCGTGGTGCTGGCGTCGGCAGAGGCACGGCTGTAACTTCGGCGGGTGAATTCTGCGCCGGTCCAAAGGCAACGCATGAGGACAGGAGGCCGGCCGCAAGTGCCAGTCCACACCATCTGATCCTTCCTGCTGTTACCTTGTTCAGAACCATGCCTCGCTCAGTCCTTGATAACACGTATCTGGGTGGGCTGCGTCAGTCGCAAGCGCAAAGCAGTCCCGCGCTCGACGATACCCCTGATCTGGACTGTCTTGCCGGTCAACTCCTGCATCGAACCGAGCACTCCCTCTACCTCCACCCGGTGGCGACGGGGAAGGATGATCGACAGACTGCGTCGCCAATCTTCTCCGAAATCTAAAAAGATGGCGTAATCACGGACGGCGACGCGTAAAATTTTTCCCTCATAGACGGCAAACCGCCCGGCAGCGGCAGCGACATCGTCAAACCGGGATGGCGCAATCGTCATGGTGCCGTCAACAGCCCAGTAACCGGACCGGCTGCGGCGCGCTTCGGTTTCAGACACCAAAAGCGTCGAAAAACAGCCATTTTCGCCCGGTGTAAGCGTTGCGAGCGCCAGGCCGGCTGCGATCAAAGCCTGTTCGATCCATATGTTTTGTCCGCTTTCGCTCACGCTGAGGCGCGCCAGCACGCGGCCATAGCGGTCGGATGATGCACCCTGCGGGTGGAGGCGGATCGTGGCATTTTTTGTGATGCGGAGCAAAAACAGCCGCGCGTCGGGCGCTGCGGCCGGCGGAACGGCGATGCCCGCGAGGCGGATGATGCGCCCGTCGGCAAGACGCATGTTATCGCTGCCGGCAATGCTGTCGACCATGACCGGCAGACCGCCTGCGGGAGGACATTCATCGCCAGCGCTGACGGCGGCTGTCGGCCCCAGCAGCGTCATCAGCACCGGCCCCAGCGGGCAAAACCACCGGCACGCCCTTTGTCTCTTTTTGACTATTATCATCATGGGTGATTTGGCTGGTGATTTGGCTGATGACCTGGCTGGCATCCTGCGTCAAAAAAGGCTAACGCTCGGTTCGGGCGCCGGCAAGGAACGAACACTATGATCCTGAGCGGCGCGTGGCCCTCGTAGCTCAGCTGGATAGAGCAATCGCATCCTAAGCGACAGGTCGGGAGTTCGAATCTCTCCGAGGGCGCCACATTTTCCGATTTGTCCCCATCCGTCCTTTTCCTGCCCGTAGCCATGCGCGCTTTGCAATTGGCGCGTCTGCGTTTAAGGAAGACCGATGAATCATGGCTGACGGGTCGCGTATGCTGGTGTGCCGTTGCGTGATGCCACACAGTCTGGATGGCTGGTGTTGATAATATCGAGATAGCCGATGCGGAATTCCCTGGGCGGGCCGCGTGTGCTGCTCCGCCGCCTCCGCGAGGTCATGCTGGAGCGGGTCAGCGCACAGGAGCGGCTTGATAAGATCGTTGTGATCATCGCTGCCAATATGGTGGCGGAAGTCTGTTCGGTGTACGTGCTGCGCGCTGACGGGCATCTTGAGCTGTATGCGACCGAAGGTCTGAACCGCAGCCAGATCCATCTGGTGCAGATGCGTATCGGCGAAGGCCTGGTGGGCACGGTTGCCAAGGAAGCCCAGCCGCTGGCGCTGTCGGACGCGCAACGCCACCCGTCCTTCCTGTTCTTTCCCGAACTGGGCGAGGAGATGTTTCACGGCTTTGTCGGCGTGCCGATCCTGCGGGCTGGCAATACGCTGGGCGTGCTGGTGGTGCAGAACAAGGCGCAGCGGGCCTATTCGGAAGAAGAGATCGAGGCGCTCGAGACGATCTCGCTGGTGATTGCCGAGATGATCGCCTCGGGCGAATTGCAGGCGATCGCGCGCGCCGGCGTCATACTGGCCTCACGCCGGGCGCATCATCTCACGGGCATGGGGCTGAGCGATGCGGTGGGGCTTGGCCATGTAGTGCTGCATGAGCCGCGTATCGTCATAAAGGCGCTGGTTGCAGAAAATGTCGGTGAGGAGCTGGCGCGCCTTGAAGAAGCGATCACCTCGTTGCGCAAGCATGTTGACGATATGCTGGAGCAGGCCGAGCTGGCGCGCGCCGGTGATCATCGCGACGTGCTGGAAGCCTTTCGCATGTTTGCCAATGACCGCAGCTGGGCCCGCAAGATGCAGGAGGCTGTGCGCTCCGGCCTGACGGCGGAAGGGGCGGTGGAGAAGGTGCGCTCGGACACGCGCGCGCGCATGATGCGCATCTCCGACCCCTATCTGCGCGAACGGCTGCACGATCTCGACGATCTGGCCAACCGGCTGCTGCGTCAGCTTTCCGGCGAACCGGCAACTGCCGCGCGCATCGACCTGCCGAAGGATGCCATCATTATTGCCCGCAACATGGGCCCTGCCGAACTCCTTGACTATGATCGCGAGAAATTGCGGGGCGTCGTGCTGGAAGAGGGCTCGCATACCTCACATGTGACGATCGTCGCCCGCGCGCTTGGCATTGCCGCTGTCGGCCAGGCCAAAGACGTCATCGGCCTGGTCGAGCCGGGTGATGCGATCATCGTTGACGGGTCATCGGGCGAGGTTCACATCCGCCCGCCTGCCGATATCGAAAGCGCTTATGTCGCCAAGGTCCGCCTCAGGGCGCGCCGGCAGAAGACCTACCGTGATCTGCGCGACAAGCCGGCGATCAGCCTTGATGGCACGCTGATAACGCTGCAAATCAATGCGGGATTGCTCGTCGATCTGCCCCATGTCAGGGAAACGGGAGCGCGCGGCATCGGTCTCTTCCGCACCGAGCTGCAATTCATGGTGGCGTCAACTTTCCCGCGCATTTCCGAGCAGCTTGAGCTCTACAAGAGCGTGCTGGATGCTGCCGGAGACGATCCGGTGACGTTCCGCTCGCTTGATATCGGTGGCGACAAGATACTGCCCTATATGAAAGTGGAGCCAGAGGAGAATCCGGCTCTGGGCTGGCGTGCCATTCGCCTCACGCTTGACCGGCCGGGCCTGATGCGCAGCCAGATCAGAGCCTTGCTGATGGCGGCGCGCGGGCGCGAGTTGCGCCTCATGTTCCCGATGATCACCGATGTCAGGGAATTTGATCAGGCAAAAGCCGTCGTCGAGCGCGAGTTGCGGTTTCTCGAAAAGCACAGCCATCCGCGCCCGGGCAGCCTCAAGCTCGGCGCCATGATCGAGGTGCCCGCCATTCTGTGGCAATTGCCGGCACTGGTGGAGCGGGTCGATTTCCTGTCGGTCGGATCCAACGATCTTCTGCAATTCCTGTTCGCGGTTGATCGCGGTAACAGCAGGCTTGCCGAGCGGTTCGATTCATTGTCGGCCCCCATCCTCAAAGTGCTGAAGCACATCCACAATGAAGCGCAGAAAGGCGGCGTGCCGGTCACGGTTTGTGGTGAGCTTGCGGGCAAACCGATTGAAGCGATCGTTCTGCTGGCCCTGGGCTATCGCTCGATCTCCATGGCTCCCACCTCCATCGGTCCGGTGAAGGCGGCGATACGGGCGCTCAATCTCGGTGAATTGCGCAAGCTGGTTGATCCGCTGGTCGAGGGCGACGAAGTGCAGGGCGATATCCGCGCGGCCATCAAGGCCTTTGCCGCGACGCACGGTATTCCGGTCTGAACCATGCTGGGAGAAGAAAAACTCGCGGGGCTGATTGCCCGGCTCGATGAGTTGACGGCGCGCCTGGCCGAAGGGCCGGGAGGCGATGTTTTCACGCAATTGTCCAAGGAATATGCCGAGCTTGAGCCGGTGGCGGCAACAGCGCGCGCGCTGATGGCAAGCAGGCGTGAGCTGGCGGAGGCGAGGTCCCTTGCCGAGGATGCCGCAAGCGAAGCCGACATGCGCGCCATCGCCCGCGAAGAGCAGGAGGCGCTCGCTCAGCGTATAGTGGCGCTTGACCATGAGCTTGCGGTGCGATTGCTGCCAAAGGACGCGGCTGATGAGCGGGGCGCCATCCTCGAAGTGCGAGCCGGAACGGGTGGCGATGAAGCCTCGCTGTTTGCAGGCGATCTTGTGCGTATGTATGAACGCTATGCGGCGCTCAAAAACTGGAAATTCGAGATCCTGTCGGTATCGGAGGGGACGGTGGGCGGCTACAAGGAAGCGATTGTCTCGATCGTCGGCAAGGGCGTCTTTGCCCGCCTCAAATTCGAATCGGGCGTCCA
>FSSH01002195.1_pt1 | contig 41936 bp, 42 predicted proteins | sample 1166101 | NCBI WGS metagenome assembly FSSH01 (sample SAMEA32972668, study PRJEB13176) | freshwater metagenome | biome: Drinking water system; feature: Biomass in drinking water that filtered by 0.45 um membrane; material: drinking water | place: USA | collected 2012-12-20 | depth 0 m
TCGTCTTCAAAAAAGATAATGCCTACTAGCTTCAGAAAATTCGATATGACAATGTTATCGGATGAAAAAACACGATAAAAATCTTTGAAAGACAATATTCAAATTGAAAAAGGCCAGCCATTCTAACTGGCCCTTCCCTCTACTGCTTATACAAAAATAGCAGTCAATTTCGCTAACAATCCATTCAATATAGGTTGGAATACACCCAAGAAATTATTCAATTGCAGCACGCCAACGATAAGTATCATTAAACCGCCAGCAACAATTCCATATTTGAGACCCCGTGCAAAATTGGCCGATGCCGGAGCACGAGTGTATGTCTGATTGGAAAACGCCAAAAATATTTTTAATATCCCCAGTAACACACCCGTGGCAATACAGCCTAGAAATAGATGCAGCGCACAAAAGATTCGCTTGGTCAGATTCTCGTCAGCGAACTCAAGACTTGAGAAGCGAAGACAAACAATAATCACAAAGAGCAAAATGAGGGAGTTCCAAAAACCTCCGAATCTCATTCTAAACTCACTTTCCATACTCATATTCCTCTCCCTCTTAACAAAATAATTTAAAGATTATCCAAACTTATAAAACTATCAAAAACGATCACGAACTCATGTACTCGACGTCAGCAAAAATCGCGTATGCATGCACAAATACCGATCACTCTTTTTTATCTTTCAGGTTTTTTTAGAGCTTGATGATTATAGCCAAATTAGCTCTATTTGTAGTCTCACCCCATAACAAATTTATTCATTTTTTTTTCACTTATCTATCATGCAGTTAACTATCAATTAAGAGCGTATTCCCAAAGAGCCCCTGCAAGCTTTGCACAAAAAATATTTATAGTTGACTAAATCAATCGGGTATTGTATAGTTGACTATATTGATCAAGTATTATTTAACAACAAGTATCTTATATAACCATCAACCCATCCGATTCTTACAAGGAGTCAATCATGAGATTAACAACGAAAGGAAGATTTGCAGTAACTGCACTATTAGATCTTGCTTTACAACAAAGCAATCATCCCGTAACGCTAGCTGATATCAGTCAACGGCAAAAAATCTCACTCTCGTATTTGGAGCAGCTGTTCGCAAAATTGCGCCAATCTGAGCTTGTGGATAGTGTTCGTGGTCCTGGAGGCGGTTACTGTCTGGCGAAAGATTTGGACAAAGTTTCGGTGGCCGATATCATTCTCGCTGTCGATGAGCCCATTGATGCGACCCAATGTGGCGGCAAAGAAAATTGCCATAACGATGGAAAGTGCATGACACATGACTTATGGGCAAAACTGAACGAACTTATTTTTGAATATCTGGGTGCGGTAACACTTAAAGAACTGGTTGATAATCAGATCAATCAACAGGGTGACACCATTATGCCGCTCCTTGATATGCGTGAATCAACCGCTGCGTAAATTGAAACCAGTTGATCAAAGCACTCAATTTGCCATGAGATCACAATACTTTACAGAACATTTTAATTGAATCCGTGTCCAATTTTCCGGTCACTTCGCTGATATCCAAGGCCCGTTTAATAGCACGGAATTCATAAAATTAAAGTATCGCACCTGATTTTAAATTGAGAAAATTGAACTGTTATGCCAATCACATTAACTGAAAATGCTGCGAAACATGTCCGGCAACAACTTGCAAAACGAGGTAAAGGTTTTGCCCTGCGCGTCGGAATCAAGAAATCCGGTTGTTCGGGCTTTGCTTATACCTTCGACTATGCGGATGAGATCAATTCGAATGATCAATTATTCGAGTCTCATGAAACCAAGGTGGTTGTAGATACCAACAGCTTGCCTTATCTGGACGGATCGCAAATTGATTTTACCAAAGAAGGTCTTAATTATTCTTTCAAATTTATCAATCCTAATATTGATAATACCTGCGGCTGCGGCGATAGTTTCAGTGTTAAAGAATCTGCTAAGATTTAAGCAACAACAACTTCAATTACAATGGTTTCTCAATTTGCGAATTAACCAAACCAGCTATCCGGCAATTTAAGATTCAAAGCGATCTGTTTCAAACAAAAGATACTAAAAAGGAATAAACCAAATGAGTGCAGTATTGCAAAGTCTGGTTAATCAACCGTATAAACATGGCTTCGTTACCGATATTGAGTCCGATATCGCTCCTAAGGGATTAAATGAAGAAATAATCCGGTTAATATCGGCTAAAAAAAATGAACCCGAGTGGCTTTTGTCATTCCGTCTGAAAGCCTATGAAAAATGGCTGACCATGACCGCACCCGAATGGCAGAACGTGCACTATCCAAAAATCGATTTCCAGGATATCAGCTACTATTCAGCACCAAAGCCGAAGAAAAAACTGGCCAGCATGGACGAAGTCGATCCTGAATTATTACGCACATTTGAAAAGCTGGGCGTGCCGATGCACGAACGCGCCGCACTGGCCGGTGTCGCTGTCGATGTGATATTCGATAGTGTTTCAGTGGCCACCACTTACAAACAGAAACTGGCGGAAGTAGGCATTATTTTCTGTTCCATCTCGGAAGCTGTACATACTCACCCTGAGCTTATTCAGAAATACCTGGGGTCTGTTGTTCCGGTCGGCGACAATTACTTTGCGGCTTTGAATTCCGCAGTATTTACCGACGGTTCTTTCTGCTTCATTCCGAAAGGCGTCAAATGCCCCATGGATTTATCCACCTATTTCCGCATTAATACGGAAGGTTCCGGACAATTTGAAAGAACGCTGATCATAGCGGAAGAAGGTGCATCCGTTTCCTATCTAGAAGGCTGCACTGCTCCACGATTCGATACGAATCAACTGCATGCTGCTGTTGTTGAACTGATCGCCTTGGATAATGCGGATATTAAATATTCAACGGTACAAAATTGGTATGCCGGTGATGAAAATGGTGTCGGCGGTATCTATAACTTCGTCACGAAACGAGGACTGGCCAAAGGCGTCAATTCGCGGATTTCCTGGACGCAAGTGGAAACTGGCTCTGCGATCACATGGAAATATCCCTCTTGCATTTTGCGCGGCGATAACTCTGTCGGCGAATTTTATTCAGTCGCGGTCACGAACAATTATCAACAGGCCGATACCGGCACCAAGATGATCCATATTGGAAAAAACACACGCAGCACCATCGTCAGCAAAGGCATCACCGCAGGTCATTCCAATAGCAGCTATCGCGGGTTGGTGCGGATCGCGCCAACTGCGGAAGGTGCACGCAACTATTCGCAATGCGACTCCATGCTGATCGGTGATCAATGTGGCGCGCATACGTTTCCGTATATTCAGGTGCACAATAACAGCGCCAAGGTTGAGCATGAAGCTTCCACGTCAAAAATCGGTGAAGATCAGCTCTTTTACTTTTCACAACGCGGCATTGACGCCGAAGAAGCTGTCTCAATGATTATCAATGGTTTCTGCAAAGATGTATTTCAACAATTACCCATGGAATTCGCGGTTGAAGCCACCAAGCTTCTGAGCTTCAAGCTGGAGGGCAGTGTCGGATGATTATCGCAAATAGTCACACCATCCTTTCGGTGCAAGGTCTGCGCGCCAGCATCAACGGCACTGAAATTCTCAAAGGAATCGATCTCACGGTCAAAAGTGGTGAAATACATGCCATCATGGGCTTGAATGGATCGGGTAAAAGCACTTTTGCCAAAGTACTGGCTGGCCATTCCGCGTATGAAGTCACTGGCGGATCGATTCAATTTGCAGATAAAAACTTGTTGGAATTACCCCCCGAAGAACGCGCTCGTGCCGGATTATTTCTTGCTTTTCAATATCCGATTGAAATTCCAGGCGTAGCCAACACGCAATTCCTTCGCCTTGCCTATAACACGGTGCAAACACAACGCGGCAAAGAAGAATTGGATCCGCTCGAATTCGACGATTTTGTCCGTGAGAAAATGAAATTACTGGAAATGAAACCTGATTTCCTCGACCGCAGCGTCAATGAAGGCTTTTCCGGTGGTGAAAAGAAACGTAACGAAATCTTGCAGATGGCGTTACTGGAACCCAAATTGAGCATACTGGATGAAACCGACTCGGGTCTCGATATCGATGCGCTCAAAATCGTCGCCAATGGCGTCAACCGGATCACCAACAAAGACAATGCAACGATTCTAGTCACCCATTATCAGCGCTTATTGGATTATATCGTGCCGGATTTTGTGCATGTTATGCAGGCCGGCCGTATTGTCATGACTGGCGGCAAAGAGCTCGCATTGGAACTGGAAACACGCGGTTATGACTGGATCACTACGAACAAGCAAACGGCTGCCGGAGTTAGCGCATGAGTGAAGCGATCAGTACCAGCTACCTTGAATGCCTGCTGAAGTCCTGGCAGGCGAAGCCGGCTGAATCACGCGCTTGGCTGAATCAATTGCGCGCCAAGGCCATTGATTGCGTCAGCACACAAAAACTGCCGACCAAGCGTGACGAGGAATGGCGCTTCACCGATATTTCGCCGCTCACTACCCTGCCCTATCGGCCATCTCAACCGGATTCGATCCTAAAAATAGAAGACATTCAGCATTTGTTTCTGAATGAGGCTAAAAATCGTCTGGTGTTTGTTGACGGTCACTTCTCTCAGTCATTATCGGCCATCACCGAACCAGCAGCACTGATCGCTGGAAATCTGTCGGCATTGTTATCTACACAGGCATCGATCCTGGAATCTCATTTGGGTCAGCACGTGCCATTTGACCACAATGTGTTTGCCGCATTGAATACCGCTTTTCTGCAGGATGGTGCTGTCGTCATCGTGCCTAAAAATACCGTCATTGCTGAACCGGTTCACCTGTTGTTCATAGCAACACAACATGAAGTTACCAGTTACCCGCGTTGCTTGTTAATCGGCGAAACGGGCAGTCATGTCACGTTGATTGAAGATTACGCTACGCTTCAGCATGCTGCTTACATTACCAATTCAGTCACGGAAATCAGTCTGGCTGGCAATGCGCATGCCAAGCATATTCGCGTACAGCGCGAAAGCGCACAAGCTTTTCATTTGGCGAATTGCGCGGTATCGCTCGCGCATGCCAGCAATTATCAATCGATCAGCATTTCGCTGGGATCGCAGATTTCCCGCTATAACCTGGATGTGCGTTTAACCGATGAAGCAGCTGAATGCACCATAGATGGATTGACTTTGATATCGGATCGCCAGCTGGCCGATACCCATACTTGTATAGATCATGCCAAACCGAATGGCACCAGCCATCAGCAACACAAGTGCATCGCCGATGACGCGGCGCACGCCGTGTTTAATGGAAAAATCATCGTACGCCCTCAGGCGCAACGCACAAACTCATCGCAGTCCAGCCGTAACTTATTGCTGAGTAAAACCGCACAAGTGGATACCAAACCGCAGCTGGAGATTTTTGCCGATGATGTGAAATGCTCGCACGGTGCAACGGTCGGGCAGCTCGATCAGGAAGAAATTTTTTATTTGCGCAGCCGGGGTTTGTCAGAAACGGCCGCACGCAATTTATTAACGTATGCCTTTGGTGCCGAAATTATCAGCCATATCCCTGTCTCTTCGCTGAGACAGCAACTCGAGCAAGCGGTACTCGATCAAACGCAGAGTAACCCATCATGACGCCAGCGAATGCTTCATTGAAATCTGACGTTTCTTCCAGCCCGGATTGGGAAAAGATCCGTGCCGATTTTCCGATTTTGCAACTCCACATTGATGGCAAGCCATTGACCTACCTTGACAATGCAGCATCCAGTCAAATGCCGCAACAAGTGATTGATCGTTTGGTGCGATATCAGACAACGCAACACGCCAACATCAACCGTGCTGTCCATTATTTATCCGAAGTCGCCACGCTGGAGTATCACAACGCGCGCTGCAAGTTGCAGCAATTCATCAATGCGCGCGAAGACCGGGAAGTCATTTTCACCAGTGGCACGACCGATTCCATTAATCTGGTGATGCATGGTTATGGCCGGAAATTTATCAAAGCAGGCGATGAAATCATTCTGACCACATTGGAGCATCACTCCAATATCGTTCCGTGGCAAATGCTGGCTAACGAGAAAGGCGCAACAATCCGTGTTGTTCCAATCAATGACAAGGGCGAACTGGAAGTCGATGAATATGAGAAATTATTTAACGAACGCACCAAGTTTGTCGGCCTGATCCACGTATCCAATGCACTCGGCACCATCAATCCCATCAAAGGTATGATCGATTTCGCGCATCGGCACGGTGTTCCGGTATTGATTGACGGCGCACAGGCAGCACCGCATATCACCATCGACGTGCAAGCGCTCGATTGCGATTTTTATGCCTTTTCCGCTCATAAACTATGCGGCCCGACCGGTATCGGCATTCTTTATGGCAAAGCGGCCTTGCTTGAAGCGATGCAGCCCTTTAAAGGCGGTGGTGACATGATCACTTCCGTCACATTTGAAAAAACGATCTATAACACCATTCCGCATAAATTCGAGGCTGGCACGCCACCCATCGCTGCCGCCATCGGTTTCGGCGCAGCCGTTGACTATTTGACGGCAATCGGTATCGAACAAATCGCTGCGTATGAATTAGGATTACTGGAGTATGCGACGGCATGCCTCAACGACACTCCCGGGGTCAGGATCATCGGCACCGCCGCAGAGAAAACTGCGGTCATCTCCTTCGCCATCGACGGCATTCATCCGCACGATATCGGCACCATCCTGAATCAGGACGGCGTTGCAGTCCGTACCGGACATCACTGCGCCCAACCCGTCATGCAACGCTTTAATGTACCGGCCACTTCCCGCGCCTCATTTGCTTTTTATAATAAGAAAACAGAAGTCGATGCTTTGGTGGCGGGCATTAAAACTGTCCAAAAGATTTTTTTATAATGCATACCAATTCATTGTATCAAGAGGTCATCCTTGACCATAACCGGAAACCGCGCAACTACGGCAAGTTGGACCATGCCAGCCATCATGCCACCGGGCATAATCCGCTCTGTGGTGATCGCCTCGATATTACGCTGCAACTGGAAGATGATCAGATCAACAACATCGCGTTTCAAGGCGAATCCTGCGCCATCTGCAAAGCATCCGCTTCGATGATGACTGCAGCAGTCAAGGGAAAATCGCGTGAAAATGCGGAGATACTGATTCATGAATTCCGTGAACTGGCTACCGGAAAACTGGATACCAATCAACCGCATCATCTAGGCCGGTTGACTGTTTTTTCCGGCATACGGGACCTGCCGACACGGGTTAAATGCGCGATTTTACCGTGGCATACATTACATGCTGCGTTGAATTCGCTCGACGGTGCATCGACGGAAGCAGACGATTCCGCGCCACCGATACCGAATCATTCTTAATGTAACAAAACAACGTTCAACGCTAGGCTAGGTTCGTATGCTGTTGACTCGATCTCATATTACGGCCCTGTATAACCTCACCGATTAACTGCTGGATTCAATATTACCACCCATCCAAATGCCAAAAATTGCTGATATTGAAGGTACGCCGAATAAAAACGCTTTGAAGTTTATCCTCAAGGAACCACTGACTTGGGGGGTTGCACGCTCGTACGATAACGCCGAAGCTGCCAAGGACGATCCATTGGCCTCCGCGCTATTCGATATCGATCATGTCACCAATGTTTTTTACATCGATCAATGGATCACCGTCACGCAAGACGGAGATGCCAATTGGCAGGATCTGGCACGCGAAATCGCCGATCCTATCCGTGCAGCGCCAGCCGCTACGGCGCAGTCCGCCGAAACCGTAGCGGCTGCGAGTAATGCACTCGCCGATTTAAGTCCGGAAGATCAATTGCGTCTGGAGAAAATCAATGTCATGCTGGACGAGGAAGTGCGTCCGTACTTACAGCACGACGGCGGCGATTTACATATCCTGGGACTGGAAGGCAATATTTTGCGCATTCATTATCAAGGCGCATGCGGCACGTGCCCCAGCTCGATATCCGGTACCCTAAGGGGAATTGAGAATATGCTGAAAACACTTGAACCAGATATTCAAGTCATCGCCAGTTAACACTCCAATAAAAAAGGTGACCTCAGTCACCTTTTTTATTGGGTAGATCAAAGTGATTGATCAAACACGCTTTCTGAATTCGTTGTTATGCGGATCAATTTCGATCTTGTCACCAATTTCCACAAAACCGGGAACCTGAATCTCATAACCTGTTCCCAGGAGCCGGGCTGGTTTCATGATCTTTCCTGTAGTATCGCCCCGCACCGCCGGCTCGGTATATTCCACGTCACGCACAATCGTATTCGGTAATTCAACGGAAATCGCTTTACCATCGTAGAAAGTGACCTGACACACATCTGTCATGCCATCGATCAGATAATTCAGAACATCCGACATATTGTCCGCTTCCACCTCGATCTGATTGTAATCGGCATCCATGAAAACATAGAGCGGATCGGCATAGTAGCTATAGGTACAATCTTTTCTATCGAGAACGACCAAATCAAATTTCTCATCCGCTTTGTAAACCGTTTCCGTCGTGGTACTGGAAAACAAATTTTTCAGCTTCATTTTAACCACAGATGCGTTACGGCCAGATTTGGTAAATTCCGCTCGTTGCACAACCATGGGATCATTACCAACCATGATGACGTTACCTGAGCGTAGTTCCATTGCGGTTTTCATATTTCTGTCAGTTCCAAAATTAAGTTATATGCAAAGTTGATGTTATGTTGCAGCGCCAACATCCGATTCAAAAACGGCGAATTATAGCTGATTTTCAACAAACTGCACTAGACCGGATGCTAAATCATCCTGCTCGAGTAATTGTTTAATCCATTTTTTATTATGCTGCATCAGCGACTCACGCAATGCCAAGAAGTTCATCCACACGGTAGCATCTAATGCCTTCCCGCCATTCCAGCAAAACCACATTTCGCGAACCACGCTGGCCATTTCCACCGGCATATCCGCGGTATAGATATCAAGAAATGCTTCCAGTTTTTTCCAGTGCGCGCCTTCCGCCTGCGGATAAATATTCCAGATAAAGGGATTGCCTGCCCACTGCGCACGTACAAAGGAATCTTCACCGCGCACAAAATTGATATCGCAACTCCACAGCAACCGATCGAAATCATTTTGCGCCATAAATGGAACGATCTGCACGGTTAACTGCTTCTGTTTGATGAATGATCCATTGGGCGAGGCAACATGACTTAAGATTGCCACGATGCGATCCGCCACACGCCCCTGCGGCACAATCAGCAAAACCGGATTTAAAGATGCTGACAAAAGCCTGATCAAGCTCTCGACCGGCGCTGTATCGTAACAAAACAGCGCGATGCGGATCTCATCGGGCCGGCGCTCACACAGGCCTTTTTGATCCAAAAATGCTTGTTCTGCAGTAACATCAAAAAATTCTCTTTGCGCCAGCAAACTCTTTTCCCGCAATAGTCCGCCTGTACCCGGCACAAAACCGGGAAAAAAGAATGTCTTGGTTAAAGGAAAGCGCGGATGAGGTGAAGGCAGGCTGTGATATTGCGCGACCCAAGGCTCGGCACTGAGATATTCCAGATTAATCCAGACGGGCTGCTTGTTCTTGCGCGCCATCGCGGCAATATACACATCAGGCAGCTCGCAGGCGAATGCCTCAATCACCACATCGGCCGGTTCAATATCCAGAAATGTCTTCTGCCAATGGCAGATTTCAACGCCTTGCACGTTTTGCTGTTGAATTTCCGCATTCACATCCGGTGCAATGCAGGAAAAACACAGCAAATCGTCGACCCATAACCGCACCATCTGATTATGATCCTGAGTCAATTGCTTTGCTAAGCGCCAACACACACCGATATCGCCAAAGTTATCGACAACCGTGCAAAAAATATCCCAGCGGCGTTGCATAAGCTTCTATATTAGAAAAACACTCTTCCGGCACGCATTGATAAAGACGTTACGCTATTCTGCACAACACTGTCAGCAGGATGTCGGCTCAATGGCCACCCTCATTCAGAATTTTTTCCTTCTGCTGTTCAAATTCCTGTTCCGTCAGAGCCCCTTGGTCGCGCAGTTGCTGTAACCGTTCCAATGCCGACAAATGATGATGTCTCTGCACGGAAATGCCCGTGTCTAATTCAGTGGAGGTAACCGGTCCGGTTTTCACGAAACCAAAAAATTTTCCTATTTTGGCGAGCAATACTTTGATCAAACGCCATAACTTCGGCAGTAACCAAATGGCAATGCCGATAAAAATGACCAGTAGGATGAGAAAGACTTCCGGGTGCTTTACTGCGGCCCACATTCCTGAAAACACCAAAAAATCACCGGTGAGCGAGGCTGACCAGTTGGTAAAAGGCTCGGGCGACGTATTGATCAACAATCTTGTTCCTGCTTTGGTCGCATGACTTGTAGCAGCCAAGCTGCCTCCCAGAATACCCGCTGCAATCTCAAGCGCCGGTGTCACATCGCCGACCGCGCCTGCCGCCAGCATGGCGCCTGCCGGAATTCGCACAAACGTTTGAATGGAGTCCCAGGCGGAATCCATTCCGGGTATTTTGTCGATAAAAAATTCGATGAAATACATCACGGCAGCAGCACCGATCACCAATGGATCCTCCAATACCGTCAGCTCGGCTGGCAGATCAATATGACCGGTCGAACCGCCCCAGCCCAGCACCAGCAAAACCGCATACAGATTGATGCCGCTGGCCCAGGAAACGCCCATCATCAAGGCGATTGTCGTCAGTAATGCTTCGTAATTTTCCATAATCTGATTTTCTTAATGAATACGTAGACTTATTCTTGATGGCAAAGATCAGCCGCCATGGATCAGAAGAATCGGGATATCCGCCGTGCGCACCACGCCTTCGGCAACACTGCCCAGCAACATACGGCTAAAACCGGATCGGCCATGGGTCCCCACAATGATCAGATCCGCTTGTGCATTTTTCGCTTCGGCGGTAATCACATGGGCGACTCGCTCTCCCTTGGCTTCGAGTAACTTTGTCTCCACCGGCACTCCGGCTTGCTTTAATTTCATCTGTGCTGCGGCAAGTATTTTCTCACCATTGCGTTTCAACGAATCGACCAGTTCGGCGTAATTGAGATAATTTTCCTCATCTAAATACCCGATATCCTCCAGTACATGCACCACTTCCACGCGTGCATTGTGCTGTTGCGCAAATTTAATCGCCTCGGCCAATGCGCGCCCGGATGTTGCACTGCCGTCAACCGGCACTAAAATTCGCTGATACATGACACCTCCGTGAAAGTAGTAATATATTCAGATACTTTATCAAAATGAGAAAGTTTGCGCATAACCCGGATAGTGACGGTACCGCATTGTATTTTGAAACAATAAAAATGCATACAGCGAATTTCTTTCTCCCAGTATGCCTGAACACCTGGAAAACCGGCCAATTCTTCAGTACACTTAATTTTGGTACCTTCTGCGTTCTTTATGAATGCTTGATTTACCGGATTATAAAATAATCAACTGAGAATCTTATTTTTCTCGTATCCACTGAACCCCATCGCATTTTACTATTCGTAGCTAGAAACGATACGGATACAGCGATTAAATCTACCGGGAAGATAGTATGCTGAATCAGTCAGAATTACAGAACAATAAGACGGCAAAGCTTTGGCCTCAAGCGTCATTACCACGTGTTTGTAAAGAGGCTTATTCATTATCGAATCTGCTGATTGTTATCATTATTGCCCTGAGTTTTGCCGGATGCGCTTCCCAGGAGCAACTTCCCGCCCCGGTTATTGAAACAGCACCCGTCACTGCTTCACAGGAAGAAAATCTGCGCAAGGAAATCGCTCGCCTGGAAAAATTGCTCGCGGAAAAAGACGAATTAATCAAGAATCAGCAAATACGCCAGAAAAATCAGGCGCAAGTACTGCGAGAAGTCAACAAGGAAGCAACGCGGGCGCAAGTGAAGCTGCACAGACTCGCAACCAAACCCGGCACCGCCTCTGCCATCGCGGAAACCGAGGTGGCACTGGCAAACCTGAAACAAACGAAAGTTTCTCCAGCAGACCAAGTGCTGCAAATTCAAGCCAAGCATTTGGTCGATACCGCCTCGGTGCTGTTTGCCAAGGATCAGTATGCCTCGGCCATGAATTATGTTACCCAGGCCAAGCAATTGATCAGTTTGATCACAACCCCCAATCACAAAAAAACAGCCGATGAAAATAGCTCGCTGCTGGAATTTCACAAACCGATAAAATTGCACACCAAGGCAAACATCAATTTACGCAAAATGCCAAGCGCCAAGGCGCAATTATTGACCACATTGAAAAAAAATACCGTGGTCATAGCAAATGCCAGTCAGGGTTCATGGTTACGCGTTCAAGTCAACGAGAAACAAGGCTGGGTTCTCAATACCGGTCTAGAAGCGAGCAAAAATCACCATCCTTAGCCAGGGAGCCGTTGAGGAATATTTCCGAGGGGCAAAGCAGGCAAGAAAGGCAGTTTAGGCGTGTGAATGCATGATGCGGTTGTAGTTATCGCAGCGGCAACGCAAAGCGTTCTTTCAACGGCCCGCAAGCCTATGTGGTTGAATCGGATTTAGGTTGTACGCTGTACACTTGATCGCGCCCCGAGCGCTTAGCTTCATACAACGCGCCGTCGACCCTGGACAACAAAATGGTCAGCGATATGTCTTCCGGTTCACTTTGAATGACGCCGATGCTGAGCGTTACTTTGAGCGTCTTGTTGATCGCGCCGCAATGCACGCTTGCTGCATGCGCCCGGATGCGTTCCGCAGTCTTCAGCGCTTCACTGATGGCGGTATCCGCCAGAATGATAATGAACTCGTCGCCGCCAAAACGGGCTGCAAAATCGACGTTGCGGATCGATTGCGAGATCTTTTTTGCAATCCCTGCAATGATTTCATCCCCGGCGACATGCCCGAGGCTATCGTTCAATGTTTTGAAATGATCGACATCGATCATCAGGACGGAAAACGGCCGCTTGTTGCGCTCGTATCGTGCCAACTGATCAGTGATGATGGCATTCAGTTTATTGCGATTAAATAGCCCCGTAAGGCTGTCGGTAACCGATAGCGTTTCCAAGAGCGCGTTCTTTTGCTGCATGGCAGCACTCGCTTCCTCGATTTTCGCTTGATCCAGACGCAACTGATTTGTCATCTGATTGAACATCTGCGTCAGCTGCCCAAGTTCATTTCGCTGCGTGCTCGTCAATTCAACGTTAAGATCCCCTTGCACAATCTTTCCGGTGGCATCGATCAATCTTCGCAATGGAACAACAATCGCATGACTCATTTGGAACGCGATGGCGGCGACCACCAGGATGATGATACTGATCAGACCCACGAACAAATTGCGCTGCTGCTCCCAAAACGCATAGATCAATTGATGGCTTCTGGTCGCAATAATAGTAATCAGGGGTTTCTCCGACACATACGCCAGACCGGCAACTTTTTCCTGCCGCAATCCCCGGAATATCTCGTATTCTCCCGGGTTATCGCGCAACCGTTTTATTACCTCTGCATCAAGCGACACCGGGTTATCCGGATTGACAATGGCGGCATCGCTGGCCAGCATGACGTTGCCATCCTTATCCAGGAGCAGAACATCGCCAGGTGGCGATTTGATCTTATCCTTTAAATTTGACTGGATATCGCGCAAATCAAACGTCACGATCAGCGCACCCAAAATAAAATCATCCACCGACAATATGGGCACCGCGATGCTCAGCACGGCCGTTGCATAATCCGCATTCCACTGCGGTGGCCCAACAACTTCTCCTTGAGTCGACGCATCTTGCGGCCAATCCGGCGAGAGTTTCACCGGGAAAGGCGATTCGACGTTGCTGGCGAGTATTCCTCCTTCCACATCGACCACCGTTAATTCCAGAACGGTTTCCAGCCGTTTATGCACGGATTGCAAGTACAGTTCTAATCCCTTCCGCTGCACTTTGAGTTTGTTTTTCCGCGCTTGCGCTTGATTGTCTCGCGACAATCCCTCGATCAGAATCTTGGATGTCGCCAGTTCCCGGACCGTCAGAATCTGTTCCTTAATCCACAGCTCCAGTTCCCGGCTGGCATAATTGGCCAAAGCACGCAACTCGCGGGTGACATTCTCGTTGATCATCGTTTCGTTTTGCTGAAACGACAATATGCCCAATCCCAGTGAAGGGATCAGTGTGGCCAGAATGGAAAAAACGATAATCTTGCTTTTGATACTTTTCAAGATCAATCCCGCAAGGTTATAGGAAACTATGCTGTATGAAGTGCAACCGGCTGTTTATCCGGGTAATTACTCATTTGATAGCCCTGCCACAACCGGCCCGCGATAAACGTCGCAATAGCATTGGCTTGCTGTTGCAGATTGGGATTGCCCAGTTCTTCGGTTGTCTCTTTGAACAGTTGCAACCAGCGTTCAAACAATGCCGCGTTGAGATCGGGCAAAGCAATATGCTTAGGCATCGGTGCGCCGCGGAACCGGCTGGTGCCGCGCAATTGCGCCGACCAGAAATTGATCATCTGCACAAAATGTGCATCCCAATCGATGACATGCGCCTCGAAAATGGGTCCCAGTCCGGGATCTTTACGGGCTTTTGCGTAAAATGTATGAACCAGGTTTGCTATTTCTTCTTCAGTATATAAACTAGGATCCGGCATTGGAAATGGCGATTGACTCATAATGTATTGAAATTACCTCAGTGCTGATTAAAAAGAATTGATCCATGGCTGAGATGGATTGTGACAGTGCTGCACAGATACTATTGTCAAGCGTATCTGATGATGGAAACTAGTTTATCTTCGGTTTTCCGGATTGTCCAACTTTGCAGCAAATTAAGCGGTTTTGTACCGCACTGGTCATGGTAAACCCCGCTGGTTATCAGGGAGATAGGGATCAAAATGAAAAATTTATACGGCAAAGCATTGTTAACCGATCCGGGATTCACAAAATCAACGGCATTTACGCGAGAAGAGCGTGAACGGTTCGGTCTACGGGGATTACTGCCCTACGAAGTGGCCAGCATGCGTAAACAAATTGAACGCGTCTTAGGCAGTATGCGTTGCAAAAGCAGCGCCATAGAAAAATACATCTTTCTAAATGCCTTGCTGGAGCGCAACCAACGGCTTTTTTACCGCACCATGATCGACCACATCGAAGAAATCATGCCGTTGGTCTACACCCCCACGGTCGGCGAAGCTTGCAAGGAATTTGCACACATCTTCAGAAAACCGCAGGGATTCTATATCACACCTGAAGATCGCGGCGAAATCGCCACGATTCTGAAAAACTGGCCGGAAGAAGATATCCGCGTCATTGTCGTGACGGACGGAGAGCGCATCCTGGGTTTGGGCGACTTGGGCGCGAACGGCATGGGCATACCGATCGGCAAAGTGGCTTTATACGTCGCCTGCGCCGGCATTCATCCGGCGCAATGCATGCCAGTCATGCTCGACGCCGGTACGAATAACGTAGCGTTACGCGAAGATCCGCTTTACCTGGGTTATCCCCATCCCCGCATTGACGGTGCTACCTACCGTGCCTTGGTCGATGAGTTCGTCCAAGCCGTGCAATTACGTTTTCCCAATGCCGTCATACAGTTTGAGGATTTCCTGACGCCCCACGCATTTGAATTTTTGGAACGCTACAGCGGACAAGTGCGCTGCTTTAACGACGATATCCAAGGCACTGCCGCCGTTACATTGGCGGGCATTTACACCTCGTGCCGCATTACCGGAAAGCAATTCGCCGATCTGAATATCATGTTTCTCGGCACAGGATCGGCCGCCAGCGGAACCGCGGAATTGGTCGTGGATGCGTTTGTCAAAGCCGGACTCAGCGATGCAGAAGCGCGGAAACGGTTATGGTTCATCGATCGGAAAGGATTAATAACCACGGCGAACGAGAACATCAAACCGCGCATCAAACCGTTCATTCAAGCCCATGCGGCGTGCAGTTTTGCCGATGCCATCGGCGAGATCAAACCGGATGTGTTAATTGGCGCAACCGGTGTGGCCGGTACGTTCAACGAAACCATTGTACGCAGGATGGCGGCGGTGAATGAGCGCCCGGTGATCATCGCCCTGTCGAACCCGACCTCTCATACCGAATGCACCGCAGAACAAGCTTATCAGTGGAGCGACGGGCGGGTTATTTTCGCCAGCGGCAGCCCGTTTGACCCGGTGCGCTATGGCGATACAGTTTTCAAGCCGGCGCAGGGAAACAACGCCTATATTTTCCCGGGTATCGGCCTGGGTGTCACCGCCAGTGCTGCGCGGCTGGTGACGCAAAGCATGTTTCTGGCCGCCGCCGAGGTGCTGGCAAACACGGTTACTGACTCGGAAATCCGCAATGGCTCGGTGTATCCGGCATTAACCCGGGTACGCGACGTATCGCTCGCGATTGCGGTAGCCGTTTGCCGGGTGGCGATGAATGAAGGATTGGCGGAAGCGGCGTTACCGGAAGATTTGAACAGCTATATCCGGCCGCTGATGTATGAACCGGATTACTAAAACCGATGCATTACCGCTGCACCGCCACAGTTCATGCGAATAAATTGGTGACGCCGTCCAATCCGACATAATCGATCGAATACGTCGCCTGTTGTTTGACAATCGGCTTAGCACGATAAGCAATGCCAACGCCTGCCTCGGCCAGCATCGCCAGATCATTGGCACCGTCTCCGATGGCGATGACCTGTTCACGCTGTATTCCCAGTTCCGCGCAAACTTGCTTCAGCACTTGCGCTTTGCCTTCTCTGCCGATAATTTCTCCAACTACCTTTCCGGTCAGCCGGTCATTGTCTATTTCCAGCACATTGGCTGCGGCAAAATCGAGTTGCAATTTTGTTTTGATCCGCTCGGTGAAAAATGTAAAACCGCCGGAAATCACCATGGTCTTGATGCCGGATTGCTTTGCCAGCTGTAGCATTCTTTCCGCGCCCGGACTGAGCTTCACACGCTCATCGTAGACTTTCTGTAAGTCATCCTGGTGCACGCCGCGCAATAAAGCCGTACGCCGTGTCAAACTTTCCTCAAAGCTGATCTCACCGCGCATGGTTTGCACGGTGATGGCGGCCACTTGCGGTTTGATCTGCTGCATGTCGGCAATTTCATCAATCGACTCAATTGCTAGCAAGGTCGAATCCATGTCCATTGCAATCAATTTGAAGTCGGAAAGTTTCGTTGCCGCATTTACGAACGCAAAATCCAGCTCGGCTTGCGCGCAATATTCCGCTACTGCATCGGAATGCGTTGCATGGGTCAACCGGAAAGCTTGCCCAGTAATCCGCTCGATAGCGTCGGCATGCGCTAACTTCGCCAGCTCGCGCAGATCGCTGTTGTTAACATCCAATCCTTGGATAATCAAATTCATAAGGTCGTAAAACGTACTAAATGCAGTATTTCAGGTTGAAAAGACTATCAGGCGTTACCGTCCCATTCCATAATCTGATTCCGGCCTGCGTGCTTGGCGGCATAGAGCGCCGAATCAGCAGCTTTAATCAGATCGCGCGGATCGCGTAATTGCGCCGCATTTTCCAGATATCCGGCGACACCGATCGAAGCGGTAATACGAATGGTGCTGCGGCCGTCAAATTTATACGCGATGTCCGCGATAGAATCTTTTAGCCGGGCAATGAGATTTCTTGAAGCCGCCACCGCCGTGCCGGGAAGAATCAAAGCAAACTCCTCTCCCCCATAACGGCTCAGGGTGTCATCTTGACGGATTTGATCGAAAACCGTTTTGACCACCATGGCCAATAATGAATCTCCCGCAACATGGCCATAGGTATCGTTAACATTCTTAAAGTGATCAAGGTCGATGATGGCGATCGTCAACGGCAGATTGTATTGCACCGCCAGATTGAATTCGCGCCGTAACGTTTCGTCAAAATAAGTGCGATTATAAGCGCCGGTTAAACCATCCCGCTGCGATTTATCTTCCAGATCGCGCATCCGGGATAAATCATGAATCATCAGCAGTTCTTTCGCTTCGGCAAGAATGCCACTGACTTCCGCTGGATCGTGAATGTTCATTTCAAATAAGTCTTCCACCGCATTCAGCCCGACTTCCATGATTTTAATGACGTCGATGAGAACATTCGCGTCAAATCCGAGCCAGTCTTGCGCCGCTTGGTTTAGCGCGGTCATTTTTTCAGTCTCATGCGGATAGAGAAAGTAGTCGGCCAGATAGCGCGAGACTGCCAGACACGATTGCAGCGTCGGCCCCAGACTCTTGGGTTCCGGCTGCGAATGGCTATTGATGCAGGACAACGCGATGTAATCCGGAATATGCCATCTTTTCAGCAACGCATAACCCAGCTCATCATGCCCCGCGCCGAATACCTCGCGCTCGCTATTCAGCAAAACATCATGATCCGAAGTCGACGCAAAAACCTTGCCGTATTCTTCCGGCATAATGACCCAGAAAGCCAGAATGCCGATTTCTTGAATTAATCCGGCCAGAAATAAGTCGTCCAGATAATTCAGCTCGAGTTTTTCTCCCAGTGCGCGCGCGGCAAGCGCCGACGCAATGGAGCGGCGCCAAAAAATCGTACTGTCAAAAACCGCGCCCTGATCCGGCGCCGGGTTTTTCATCAGTGAATGGGTCAGTGAAAAGGATAAGGCGATCACAAGGACGGTGTGCGTACCCAGAATACTGACGGCTTGACGGATATTGGTTGCCACCCGGCGGGATTTATATAACGGAGTGTTTGCTGTACGCAACAGTTTTGCCGACAGCACAGGATCCAATGAAATATATTGGCAAACGGCACCGATATCGGCATCGGGATCGTTCGCCATTTCAATTATTTTGACGGCCACAGCCGGTAAACTAGGCAGCGCCGTGCAATGATTCAATCGCCTTTTCAATGCATCATCAATCACTTATTATCCTTCGTGTTAGATAATAATCATATATTATTGAATAATATGATAATTGTTGCTGATTATAAAATAAAGACAGTATATTAACTTATTTTAATTTACGCCATTCGCAATAATTCGCAGGCGTTTCCCGCCTATTTCCTTTACAGCAGTACAACTATTCAGCTTTTCCATTAAGCTGATGTTATGATGTTATTTGACGTGTGTTGACACTATTTTGCTTATCGCGGGCATAGTGATTACACGATAACCGGTTGTACTCATCGATTAAATTACATAAGCAAATGGCTCGCAAGAGCATTCTGGATGAAGGAGTTTAATGTGGAATTTGGAATAAAAATAGGCACCCCGGAAAAACAACGCGGCGCCTGCGCAGTCATCGGTATTTTTGAATCAAGAAAACTGTCGGATTCAGCAAAAGTTCTGGATAAAATCACCCAGGGATATATCAAAAATATCCTGGCATCGGGCGACTTGGATGGTAAAGCGAATACTTCGCTGCTATTGCATAACGTGCCGGATACCTTATTTAAAAGAGTATTGCTGATCGGTCTGGGCAAGGAACAGGAATTCAAGGAAAAAACATTCTTGTCGGCGCTCGGCACCACGTTGAATGCGCTGCAAAAAACCGCAGTGGCCGATGCCACGCTGTTTTTATCCGATTTTCCCGTCAAGGACAAAACCAATGCCTGGAAAGTCAATCAGACCGTCATTGCCGCTATCAGCAGCGGTTACCGTTTCGATCAGCTGAAAAGCAAACCGGATAATAACCAGAGCAGCCTGCGTAAACTGGTCTTGTGCATTGACAACCGCACCGAGCTGGCCGCTTGCGAAGCCGCCCTGCAACAAAGCATAGCGATTGCACACGGGATGAATCTGGCCAAGGATTTAGGCAACCTCGCGCCGAACATTTGCACCCCCACGTATCTCGCCAAGCAGGCCAAGGATCTTGCCAAATCGCACAAATTGAAAGCCTCCGTGCTGGAAGAAAAAGACATGGAGAAACTCGGCATGGGTTCTCTTTTGGCAGTCGCACGCGGCAGTGAGCAACCGGCTAAACTGATCGTGCTGGAATATCACGGCGCAGCCAAAAAAGACAATCCAGTGGTTCTGGTGGGTAAAGGGGTGACCTTCGATACCGGCGGCATCTCGCTCAAACCCGCTGCCGAAATGGATGAAATGAAGTTCGACATGAGCGGCGCCGGCAGTGTATTGGGTACCCTGCAAGCAGTCGCGGAAATGAAGCTGCCCATCAACGTGGTGGGAATTATCCCGGCCACCGAAAATATGCCCAGCGGCAATGCTACCAAGCCGGGCGATGTGGTCACCAGCCTGTCCGGCCAAACCATCGAGATTCTCAACACCGATGCGGAAGGACGGTTGATTCTATGCGATGCGTTGACTTACGCGGAGCGCTATAACCCGAAAGTGGTGATCGATATCGCCACATTGACCGGCGCATGCGTCATCGCGCTCGGCAATTTCACCACCGGCTTGATGAGCAACGATGACAAGCTGGCGCAAGAACTGCTGGCCGCCGGAGAGCAAGCTGCCGACCGCGCCTGGCAATTACCGTTGTGGGATGAATACCAGGATCTGCTGAGAAGTAACTTTGCCGACATCGCCAATATCGGCGGACGTGCTGCAGGAACCATCACAGCGGCGTGCTTTTTGTCGCGTTTTACCAAGAAATACCGTTGGGCGCATCTCGACATCGCAGGCACGGCATGGAAATCCGGCAAAGACAAAGGCTCAACCGGACGTCCGGTGCCGCTGTTGACGCAATTCCTGATTTCACAAGCGAAAGCAACCAGCTAGCGGTCTTCCGCACCGCTGATTAATTTGTGGCTCGCGCTGAACAAGCTGAATCATCTGCCTCGGTCATGAATTAATCAGCCGTTATGGAACGTACAAAAAACAAACTCACGATCGGGTACTCAACCGGACAGTGATGCGATGACACAGATTTATTTTTATTCGGGATCGGGCAATAAGTTACAAACGGCTTGCCGGCTTTGCGCCAAGGCGTTGCAACAACATATGAAAATATTGATTTATACGCCCGATGCCACCATGCTCAAACAATTGGATGAACTGCTATGGACGTTCTCGCCCACCAGCTTCATTCCACATTGCCATATCCGCGAAGACAGTGCGCTGGTCAGCGCCACGCCCGCGATTCTGAGCGACCGCATACCACCGGATATGCCATTCGATGTTCTGCTGAATCTGCACCGTGAGCAACCGCCCTCTTTCGATCAATTCAACCGGCTCATCGAAATTGCGGATAATTCGCCGGAAGACAAGCAAGTGGCGCGTGAACGCTATCGTTTCTATAAAGATGCCGGTTATCCGCTACAACACTTCCAGCTGGATGATTAAATGAAACCGTTGCAACCGTTGATTTTCCTATCATGAGTGACGACAAAACCGCAGTGGATTTCGACGATACCGAGATCATGGTCAAGTTCCGCAGCTTGCTGGGCAAATACCAGAATCACGGCAAGATCGCAGGCACCGCACCCGTCGGCAAAGCACCAGAAATCGATAAAACAGCCCCTGTGATGGGCGTGGATGCAATACCGCTGCTGACCGAAGCCGTGTTTCTTCATCCCGCCGTGATACAACCGCAACCGGCGCGCTTAACACCCATCCGCCAGATTCTCGATGCCGCATTGGAAGATGCGCATATCGACATGGACGTGCAGGACCGGAAAGCGCTGGCGCATGCGCTGGAAACCCGCTTGTCCAAGCAAATTAAATAGCCGCCGCTACACCGTACTTCTTTTTGCTGGCATCCGCTTCTCCGGTTGCTGCACAGCAGTCATCGCTCTTATTGTCCGCAGCAATACCCCATCCGTTATAATGGCGATCTTTTGCGCTATTCAATACCACTCAAAATCCATGGAACTCGAAAAAAGCTTTGACCCGAAACATATTGAAGATCGCTGGTACTCCATCTGGGAATCGGCCGGGTATTTCAAACCGCATGCGGCAACCGGCCAATCCGCTTACTGCATCATGCTGCCACCGCCCAATGTCACGGGCACACTGCATATGGGGCACGCCTTCCAGCATACGTTGATGGATGCGCTGACGCGCTATCACCGCATGCTGGGCGACAACACACTGTGGCAACCGGGCACCGATCATGCCGGTATCGCCACGCAGATTGTCGTTGAACGCCAATTGGATCAACAGAAACTCGATCGCCGCACCATGGGACGGGAAGCGTTTCTGGAGCGGGTATGGCAATGGAAAGAAGAATCCGGCTCCACCATCACGCGGCAAATGCGCCGTCTGGGCACTTCCTGCGACTGGACGCGCGAACGTTTCACCATGGATGCCGAATTATCGCGCGCCGTGACCGAGGTATTCGTGCGTTTGTACCGTGAAGGACTCATTTATCGCGGCAAGCGCTTGGTGAACTGGGATCCGGTGCTGCAAACCGCAGTGTCCGATCTGGAAGTGGTATCGACTGAGGAAAACGGCTCGTTGTGGCACATCCGCTATCCGCTGGAGCAAGCCGATGGCATGCACACCGAACCAACGGAGGCGTTGATCGTCGCCACCACTCGCCCCGAAACCATGCTCGGCGACGTAGCCGTGGCCATGCATCCGGACGATCCGCGCTACCAGCATCTGATCGGACGCCATGTGCGCTTGCCGCTATGCGAGCGCACCATCCCCATCATCGCGGATACGTATGTCGATCTGGAATTCGGCACCGGTTGCGTGAAAATCACTCCGGCGCACGATTTTAACGACTATCAGGTTGGCCAGCGGCATCATCTGGTACCCATCAGCATCTTTACGCTGGATGGAAAAATCAACGATCTGGCGCCGCTTGACTATCAAGGCATGGATCGCTTCGATGCGCGTAAAAAAATCGTGGCCGACCTGGAAGCGCAGGGTTTTCTGGCCGAAACCAAACCGCACAAACTGATGGCGCCGCGCGGTGATCGCACCAACACCATCATCGAACCGATGTTGACCGATCAATGGTATGTCGCGATGGAAGGCTTGGCCAAGCGCGGTTTGGACGTTGTCGCTGACGGCAAAGTGAAATTCACGCCGGATAACTGGACACATGTCTACAACCAGTGGCTGGAAAATATCCAAGATTGGTGTATTTCGCGCCAATTATGGTGGGGACACCGCATTCCGGCGTGGTACGACGAAGACGGCAACGTCACGGTCGCATACAACCTGGAAGAAGCGCAACAGCTTTCCGGCAAGCGCGATCTGAAGCAGGACGACGATGTGCTGGATACCTGGTTCTCGTCCGCGCTGTGGCCCTTTTCCACCTTGGGTTGGCCGGATGACACGGCGGAATTGAAAACTTTCCTGCCGACCTCGGTGCTGATCACCGGGTTCGACATCATATTCTTCTGGGTTGCGCGCATGGTCATGATGTCGCTGCACTTCACCGGCCAGGTACCGTTCCGGGAAGTGTATATCACCGGCCTGATCCGCGACGCCGAAGGCCAGAAGATGAGCAAATCCAAAGGCAATGTGCTCGATCCGCTCGATTTGATCGACGGTATCGCATTACCCGATTTGATCGCCAAGCGCACCACCGGCTTGATGAATCCCAAACAAGCCGAATCGATCGAGAAAAACACCCGCAAGCATTTCCCCGACGGCATCCCGGCGTTCGGCACCGACGCCCTGCGCTTCACGTTCGCCAGCCTGGCGTCGCACGGCCGCGATATCAAATTCGATATGCAGCGCTGCGAAGGCTACCGCAATTTTTGTAACAAGTTATGGAATGCCACACGCTACGTACTGATGAATTGCGAGGGCAAAGATACCGGATTGGATGAGACACTGCCCCTCGCCTACTCCGCCGCGGATCAATGGATCATCAGCCGCTTGCAGCAAGCGGAGCAAGCGGTTGAACAGGCCTTTACCAATTACCGTTTCGACTTGGTCGCACGGGAAATCTACGAACTGGTGTGGGACGAATATTGCGACTGGTACGTCGAGCTTGCCAAAGTCCAATTAAATTCGGATCAAGACGCAGCGCAGCGAGCCACCCGCCGCACTTTGGTGCGCGTACTGGAAGCCATGCTGCGGCTGGCGCATCCGGTGATTCCGTTCATCACCGAGGAATTGTGGCAAACGGTCGCGCCGCTGGCGGGAAAATCCGGCGCCAGTATCATGTGCCAGCCATACCCGGTTGCGAATGCTTCGGCCATTAACCCGCAGGCCATCGAAACTATCGATTTGCTGAAAGAAATGATCAACGCCTGCCGCACCTTGCGCGGAGAAATGAGCGTGTCGCCCGCGCTCAAAGTGCCGTTGCTGGCCGCCGGTGACCAATCCCTGCTGTCCGGCTACGCGCCGTACCTGCTGGCTTTGGCGAAATTGTCCGGGGTGGAAATCCAACCGGGTGGACTGCCCGAAGCGGATGCGCCGGTCGCCATCGTGCGCGATTTCAAATTGATGCTGAAGATTGAAGTCGACGTAGCGGCGGAACGCGAGCGCCTGAGCAAGGAAATTACCCGCATCGAAACGGAAATAGCCAAAGCGCAAGCCAAGCTATCCAATCCGAGCTTTGTCGAACGCGCGCCAGCCAATGTGGTGGAACAGGAAAAAGAGCGGCTGACTGCATTCAGCACCAAACTGAACAGCTTGAAAGAGCAATTGCAAAAACTGAATTAATATTTCGCACACCAAGCCAGTTCATTCACCCGGCCGGAAAACGAACACCGGGCATGCAGTGCTTCGTTTTCTGAACCCTGGCTTGAATGTCGCGGCTGCCTTCGTACCCCAACAACCGGCTTACATCGAAAAAATGCTAAACTTTCACCCGCATCGACGAGAATCGGGTGGCTAGCCCAGAACCGCTAAATCTCGTCACTTAATATCTTAATAAGGAAAATTGTATGAACAGAACGCTTATGACAACATTATCGGCCGCGCTACTCTCACTATCCGGCATATCGCTTTCACACGCCGAAAGCGTGGCTGTTGAAGGTCGAGCTATTTTTATTGTGGATAACAGTGTGCCGGGTTCGCAAATCTTGGTGAAAAATCTCGCCAATGCCGCTGCGAATGCCTGTCTTATCAACGCGGGAACCAACCTGCTGGGTTTAGGCACGGACACGACCGCGACCGATATCGTCATCAAAAACGGTACCGCGGTAATCACCACCTATACCGCAACCCTTTCGGCCACCGACGTTAAGCTGGTCGATGTCACCAGCTGTCCGATCACCTCTGTCGTCGATCTGAGCGCATGCTATGCGACGGTTCATGATGGCAAACTGACGGTCCCCTGCCTCCAGTATGATGACGACGTCATTTCCGTCGTACTCGGACAACGCGGCAAATCGATGAATTTTGAATTTGAATCGTACAAACCCGGCAAAGGCCGCGGCCACGATCACGATTAAATAGCCGCGCAGCATTCAAATCAATTAAGAAGGCTCTGAACCGGTCAGAGCCTTTTCACAATTCATCGTGTCAGCAGAAGTTTGCACCAATGCCACGGTTAGCACAAAAACGCATAAGCATCATATCGAAAAAAACAACGGTAAAACGCTGGTGTTGGAAGTAAAAGGCGTCGGCGACGAACGCAACCGCACTAAACGCGCAGCGATGGCGGTATGGATCAGGACGGTCAAGGATCAAGGCGGTTTTGGGCAGTGGTGCTTCGATGTAGTGTTCGAACCGGCGAGAACGAGAGGTGTTTTGCTAAAACAGGTCAGCGAATGCAAGAACGGGGAATGAGCGCTTTTTTAATCAAATAATATGATGCAAAAATCTTGATTAATCGAGTGCTCCAATTTGATTGGCCATGCTGTCTTTATGCAGGGAACACCACTCGTGCCAAACTTTTCTGGCTTCTTCGATATTGCTGAAAGTCCACAGCACAACACCATCTTCGGTCATCAAGGTTGCCATTTTGTTTGGCCATTCTTTAATTAAGCAGTACATTATTTTTCCTTTGTAGTTACAACTGCGGCAAAGTGTAACCAAATAATGTGAAACTTATATGAATGAATTGTGAAGATTTTATGACACTATTCCGGTTTAAAAAATGTCAACCCAGCGCGCACAACCGCTCCGCATTGCAAAATTACGCAAATTCCTTATAGCAATTTATATTGAGTAGCCTATGATGATGAACTATATACAAAAACCTTAATCATCAAGAAGGGAGCAAAGTGCATGGTTAAATTAACAAAAATCCTGTTATGCAGCGGTGTTTTTTCGGTTGGATTGTTAGCGACTGCGAATGCGGCATTAGAGACGCGTTTGGGTGGTTTGGCTGTATATGATACGGATTTAAATATCACGTGGTTAGCGGATGCGAATTACGCTAAAACATCAGGGTATGATGCTGATGGTTTAATGAATTGGCATGATGCCAATACTTGGGCGGCGAGTCTTAGCATCGAGGGTGTTACGGGTTGGCGTTTGCCAGCAGTGGATACTACTTGTACTGGTTTTAATTGCAGTAATAGCGAGATGGGACATTTGTTCTACAACGAATTGGGTGGTAAAGCAAAGTCTCCTATCTCGTTGAGCTCCGATCCAGATCTTGCTTTGTTCACACACGTTCAGTACGGCTACTGGTCAGGTACGGGTTTTGCATCTGATCCGCATTTAGCGTGGCTTTTCCTATTCGATTACTACGAACGAAGCGGCGAGCAGTCTGTGGACTTCAGGAGCTACGTCTCTTACGCATGGGCTGTTCACGATGGCGATGTCGGCGCTGGACTTGTACCCGAACCAGAAACGTATGCAATGATGTCTATCGGACTATTGATGCTGTTTGGTTTTAGAAGATTAAAACAGTGTTAGCCACAGAATAATTCTTAGCACCATTAATCACTAACCCGTCCCAGTGACGGGTTTTTTTATGACTACAGCTCCCAAAGTCATGCAGGCTGGCGGCGATCCGCGCGAATGAAGCCTGAATATTGGAACAAGCCGGAATCGAATGTATACCTGCACACAGGATTGCACGCTATAAAAAATAAACATAACCACATTAATAGATGAAAGTAATTTACGATGCTGCCACGGATGCTATTAAAACAACAAAAGCAGCTCCTGGAAAAAATGGATTCATCATTAAACAGGCTGACGTTACATTCACCCTACGGCTAACTAGGATGAATTGCTGGCAGATTGGCGATAAAATCACGAAAAATAACGATACTGACAGATATTTTTCGTAGGAACATACACTTAAATGGCGCAGTTAGAAAATATTGAAGCAATTGAAAAACGTCTCTGGGGCAGCGCCGATAATTTACGCGCCAACAGCAACTACGCCAGCAATGAATACTTCATGCCCGTTATGGGGCTTATTTTCCTGCGTCATGCTTATAGCCGCTATCTGGCCGTAAAGCCGGATATAGAAGCCTCTTTGCCCTCCCGTGGCGGTGTTACCCGCCCGCTGACTAAAGAAGATTTCTCCAGCAAGGGCGCCATCTTCCTTCAGGAGAAAGCGCAGTTCGACTACTTGGTAAACCTGCCCGATGCGGACGACCGTGCCCAAGCCGTCATCGATGCCATGGAGGCTATCGAGGCCGATTACGAAACCCTGAAAGGCATCCTGCCCAAGAGCGAATACCAGGAGCTGGATAACGACGTGCTGGGCAATCTGCTGCGCACCTTCAATGACCCAGCCTTGAAGAAAGCTACGGGCGACATCTTTGGTCGCATTTACGAATACTTCCTGACTCAGTTTGCCAACCAAAGCGCCCACGACGGCGGCGAGTTCTTCACGCCCGTTTCACTGGTGCAGATGATCGTCAATTTCATCGAGCCCGATCATGGCTCAGTGATCGATCCGGCTTGCGGTTCTGGCGGCATGTTCGTGCAAAGCGCGCATTTCATCGAAAAGATGCACAAAAACCCGCAGGACGTAGCCACCTTTTATGGCGCAGAGAAAAACCCGACCACTATCCGACTGGCCAAGATGAACTTAGCCGTGCATGGTCTGGAGGGCAAAATCCAGAAGGCTATTTCCTATTACGAAGACCCGCATGATTTTCTCGGTAAAGCCAATTTCGTCATGGCCAATCCGCCATTCAACGTCGATGACGTGGATGCGGAGAAAATCAAAAACGACCCGCGTTTGCCATTCGGCTTACCCGGTGTGAACAAGAAAGGCGCGGTTTCCAACGGTAACTATCTCTGGATTTCGTACTTCTACAGCTACCTGAATAAGGAAGGCCGCGCCGGTTTTGTTATGTCCTCACAGGCATCCAGTGCCGGAGGGCAAGAAGCCGAAGTGCGCCGCAAACTGGTGGAAAGCGGCCACGTCGAAGGCATGATCGCCATTCGCTCCAACTTCTTTTATACGCGCTCGGTGCCTTGCGAATTGTGGTTTCTGAACAAGAGCAAGCCAGCAGGCAAGCAAGACAAAGTGCTGATGCTGGATGCGCGCAACGTCTACCGCAAGGTCACGCGCAAGATTTACGACTTCTCACCAGAACAACTAGCCAACCTGACTTCCATCGTTTGGCTTTATCGCGGGCAAAAAGACCGCTTCTTGGCACTGGTGGAAAGCTACCTCACACGCACACTTGAAGATGCCAAAGCCGCCAAACCCTCGATGGATGCCTTCATTGCATCGTTCGACAAACTGGCGGGCAAGCTGGAACAAGTTGAAGAAGAAACCAGTAAGGCCTTTGAGCTATTAGCCAGTGACATCAAAACCTTCGAAAATGCCATTGAGGCTGAAAACAGAGACTGGGAGAAAGCCCCGCGTGACAACGCGGGCTTGCTGAGAGCTGCCCAAAAGCTGGAGCCTTTGGCGGAAACCAGCCGTGACCTGATTAAACAAATTGACCAGCTCTACAAGCTCATCGAAAAACAAGCCAAGCAAAGCACCGAGAGAGGCCTGAACAGACTCATTAAAGAATTCGACGACGAACGCAAGGCAGCCATCGAGCAGCTAAAACAGGTGCGCTATATCTTCAAGCAAGCTCACTGGCTGCAAGAACGCTTCCCCGAAGCAGCGCTGCGCAATGTCGAAGGCTTGGTCAAGCTGGTGGACATTGGCGAGATCAAAGCCAATGACTGGAGCTTAACACCCGGTCGCTATGTTGGCGTCGCGCCGGAAGAAGAAGATGAAGATTTCGACTTCGAAGAAACGCTGCGCGATATTCATATTGAACTGAAAGGCCTTAACGAAGAAGCCGCCTTACTCGCCGCCCAAATTCAAAAGAATTTTGAGGAATTGGGTATATGAGCTGGGCGGAGAAAACCATTGGAGATTTAGTAGAGCTTCAAAGGGGGCATGACCTACCTGATTCCGCGAGAAAACCTGGCACAGTACCTGTCATTGGCTCAGCAGGTCTTACTGGCTATCACAATGTTGCGAAATCTAAGGGGCCTGGAGTAACGCTTGGTCGAAGTGGTGCGTCTATTGGCAAGGTAACGTATGTGCCGCAAGACTTTTGGCCACACAATGCTTGTTTATACGTTAAAAATTTTAAAGGCAATGATCCGAGATTCGTCGCCTACCTGCTCAGAACCGTCCCTCTTGCACAATTAAACTCTGGCGCAGCCCAACCCTCGCTGAATCGAAATTTCGTATACGGGGTGAAGATTAAATTTCCAAAGCCTACGGATCAGATGAAGGTCGTTGACGTATTAGACAAATATGACGACCTCATCGAAAACAACAAGCGGCGGATTGAATTGCTGGAAGACTCAGCGCGGCAGCTTTATAAGGAATGGTTTGTGCGCCTCCGCTTCCCCGGCCATGAACACGTCAAAATTATTGATGGCGTACCGGAGGGGTGGCAGAAAAAGCCGTTTTCTTCTGTGGCGGATTTTCTGAACGGCTTTGCCTTTAAGCCTAGCCACTTTGAAGAAGATGGCCTTCCAATTGTAAAGATTCCTGAGCTAAAGGATGGTGTTTCTGAAAAAACTCCAAGAAACTCTGGAGTAGATGTACCAACCAGTCTGCATCTTGAGGACGGTGATCTTTTATTTTCTTGGTCAGGCACTTTAGCCGTTAACGTATGGGCTTCAGGCCCAGCTTTGTTAAATCAACACCTTTTTAAGGTGAAGTCCACAGCCGAGCTTTCACGCTCGTTCTTGTTAGTTGCGTTAAGAGAGGCTATGCCTCAATTCATGAATGAAACAACCGGGGCAACTATGAAGCACATACGCCGTGCTGCCTTGGATAAAGTTCAAGTAATATTTCCGAGAGAGCATCTTCTTAGCGAGTTTGAGGACTTTGTAACAAATTGCTACGAGCAGGTAATCTACCTGTATAAACAGAATATATCCTTAACTCAAGCACGCGACATTCTCCTTCCTAAGCTCATGAGCGGGGAGATTGCAGTCTAATGGCTCCGCTTAATGAAGATACCCTGGTTCAGGCCACGACAGCCGATTATCTGGAAGAACAGCTCGGCTGGGACAGCATCTATGCCTACAACAACGAAACCTTTGGTGCCGAAGGCACGCTCGGGCGGCATTCCGATAAAGATGTTGTACTGACCCGCTATCTGGGCGAAGCACTGATCAAACTCAATCCCGGCCTGCCCGCTGCAGCCTATCAAGATGCGCTGCGCCAGATCACCGAAGCGCCTGTTACTGAAAATACGCTGCAAATCAATTCTGAGCAGTACGAGCTGGTTAAGAACGGCGTGCTGGTGCAGTTTCGCAATGCCAAGGGCGAGCTGGAGAAAAAGCGCCTCAAGGTTTTTGATTTTGAAAACCCCGAAAACAATCACTTCCTTTGTGTGCGTGAGCTGTGGGTGCGCGGCGATATTTACCGCCGCCGCGCCGACATTGTTGGTTTTGTAAATGGCCTTCCCTTGATGTTTATCGAGTGCAAGACCATTCACAAAGACATCCGCCATGCCTTTGAAAAGAATTTCTCCGACTACAAAGACACCATCCCGCATTTATTCCACCACAACGCCTTTGTGATTTTGGGCAATGGTGTGGATGCCAAGATTGGTTCCCTCTCCAGCAAATTCGAGCATTTCAATGACTGGAAGCGCTTGGCGGAGGAAGAAGCAGGCGTGGTGGATATGGAGACTTTGCTGAAAGGCGTTTGCAACAAGCGTAATTTTCTCGACCTGTTTGAGAACTTTATCCTGTTTGACGAAAGCAAGGGCAAGCTGGCCAAGATCGTTGCGCGAAACCACCAGTTTCTGGGCGTCAATCGTGCTATCGAAGCAGTTAAAACACGCAAAGAGCGCTTGGGCAAGCTCGGCGTATTCTGGCACACGCAAGGATCGGGCAAGTCTTATTCCATTGCTTATTTCGCCCGCAAGATACACCGCAAAATCGGCGGTAATTTCACTTTCCTGATCTGTACCGACCGGGATGACTTGGATAAGCAAATTTACAACACCTTTGCAGGTTGCGGGCTTGTCGATAACGATCAAGACCCATGCCGCGCCGGATCGGGCGATCATTTGCAGGCGCTTTTGAGCCAGCATAAATCCTATGTCTTCACGCTGGTGCAGAAATTCAATAAAGACGTTGACCCGAGCAAGCCATACTCCGACCGTGAGGACATCATTGTTATCACTGATGAAGCGCACCGCACACAATATGGCCGCTTGTCACTGAACCTGCGCAATGCGCTGCCCAATGCCAGCTATATCGGCTTTACCGGAACACCGCTGTTCAAGGATGACGAAATCACCCGCCGTGTGTTTGGCGAATACGTTTCTACCTATGATTTCCAGCGTGCTGTCGAGGATCATGCCACCGTTCCGCTTTATTACGATGCGCGCGGCGAAAAGCTGGGCATTGCTACCAATGAGCTGAACGAGAAAATCGCAGCCAAGCTGGAAGAGATCGAAATTGACGATCAGGATGTAACTGAACGTTTAGAGCGTGCGCTTCAGCGCGATTATCACATCATCACCGCGCAAAGCCGATTGGAGCAGATTGCAGAGGATTTTGTCGATCATTACAGCACCGGCTGGGAAAACGGCAAAGCCATGCTGGTATGCATCGATAAGATTACCTGCGTCCGTATTCACGCCATCATCTTGGAAAAATGGCAGGCCAAAATCGCCGAACTGGAAAAGCAGATTGCAAAACTCCCCGACGAACAATCCGTCATGGACATGCAGCGCAAACTGGCTTGGATGCGTGAAACTATCATGGCCGTGGTCGTGAGCGAGGAGCAAGGCGAAGTCGATAAATTCCGCAAGTGGGGCCTGGATATTACCCCGCACCGCAAGCTCATTAAAGAAGACTTCGAAACGCCAGACGGCAAACGTCTTGACGTGGAAAGTGCTTTCAAGAAAGAAGAGCATCCCTTCCGGGTAGCGATTGTTTGCGCTATGTGGTTAACCGGCTTCGATGTGCCGACCCTGTCCACGCTGTATCTGGATAAGCCACTCAAGGCACACACGCTGATGCAGGCTATCGCACGAGCAAACCGCGTGGCCGAGGGCAAGAACAACGGTTTGATCGTCGATTACTGCGGCATTCTCAAAAATCTGCGCAAAGCGCTGGCTACATTTGCTGGCCATACAGGCGGCGACGATACCACGGGCGACCCGCCACCAGAGCTTGACCCGGTAAGGCCGGAAGAGGAATTGCTGGCCGATCTTGAGGAATCCATTGAAGCAGTTCGGGCATTTTTGGATACCAAAAGTTTTCGGCTTGAAGATGTGCTGGAAAAAACAGGGTTTGAACGTAACAAGGCCATTGTGGAAGCCAAAGAAGCCGTCAACCAGAACGACGAAACACGCAAGCGCTTCGAAATTATCTGCCGCGAAGTCTCCAAAAAATTCAAGGCTTGCCTGACCATCAAAGCAATCAACAACTACCGCACCGCCTGCGATGCGATCAACATCATTTATAAAAGCTTGCAGGAAGATGTGGAGAAAGCCGACATCTCCGGCATTATGCGCGAGTTACACGCCATTATCGAAGAAAGCATCGAGCCCGTCAGTGGCGTGAAGGAACCGACGAGACTCTATGACATAAGCAAAATTGACTTTGAGCGCCTCAGAAAGGAATTTGAACGCTCGCCCGCCAAAAACACGACCGTGCAAAGCCTGAAAGAAGTCATCGAGAAAAAACTTCTCAGGATGTTGATGCAAAATCCGGCGCGTACCAATTTTCAAAAGCACTACGAAGAGATCGTCGAGGAATATAACAGCGAGAAAGACCGCGTAACAATCGAGGCCACGTTTGAAGCTTTGCTCAAGCTGGTCGATGCTTTGAGCGAAGAAGAACAGCGCGCCGTGAAGGAAGGCCTCTCAGAAGAATCTCTGGCGCTGTTTGACTTGCTACTGAAACCCAATCTCTCAAAGCAGGAAATTGATCGGATTAAGAAAGTTGCAGAAGGGCTATATAAGACACTAAACACGGAAATAGCCCGCATTCAGAATTTTGCCGCTAAACAAAGCACTCGGGATGAAATCAAAATAAAAATTAAGGATTTCTTATGGGATGAGAAAACAGGCCTACCAGAGAGCTTTGGACCCGATGAGGTTGACGAAAAGACTGAAGCTGTTTTCAAGCATTTACTGGTTTCACAGCGAAGTGGCATGCGCATTCACAACTAACCGTAAGATTTTTAAATTTTCCAGTAAAGGCGGCGAACCCGCACATTAGATAATAAGGTCCCGTGTTTAATGTGTTAACCGGATTTTCTTACATCAGCCTTACGCGAGACTAATAAACAAAAAAGCACTTAGCCATTTACAGGTTAAGCGCTTGTTTTTATTGGTGGCCAAGGGCGGAATCGAACCACCGACACAAGGATTTTCAGTCCTCATAAAATAGCATTTATCAGTGTTGATTGCTATTCTTCAAAAATACAAAATCCATATAAAACAAAGATAAATACATACCATTCCAAATATTTGTGTTGATTAATATTCCGTTATATACTCCAAATGCGGTTACAAAACGGTTACAAAAATCAGACTGATATTATGGCAAAGATAAAATTTACAGTTGGTCGGGTTACTGGCTTCAAATGCCCTGACGATGCGGCGCAAGCCTTTTTGTGGTGCGATGAAGTACCCGGTCTTGCTGTCCGTGCGACACCTGGATCAAGTCGCAACCGTTATATTTTTCAATCCAAAGTTAACAAGCAAACCAGACGTATTACTATTGGTGATGTAAGCGTATGGAGTATTGCCGAAGCCAAAATTGAAGCCCGCCGCCTTCAAACTATTATTGACCAAGGCAATGACCCACGCGAAGTAAAAGCTGATCAAGACGCCGCCAAGATAGCCGCAACCGCTGCAAAGAGAGCCCAGGAAGCTCGTGAAATCGTAACAGTGCGTCAAGCGTGGGAAGAATACGTGACCGCCCGAAAGCCGCTATGGTCTGAGCTGCATATCCGTGATCATGAAAAAGTCATGCAACCCGGCGGAGATACCCGCAAGCGTAGCAAGAAACTGACAGAGCCCGGATTACTCACACCATTAGCATCAGTCCGGCTGGTAGATTTAACGCCGGAATTAGTGACCGAATGGGCAAGGAATGAAGCTTTGATCCGGCCAACACGCGCCCGCCTTGCTCTCAGGCTATTAAGGGCATTTCTTGCATGGTGTGGCAGACACTCAACCTACAAAGCGATCGTGACAAGCAATCCAGCACAGAATAATGATGCTAGAGAGAGTCTAGGCAAAGCCAAGGTTAAACACGACGTATTACAGCGGGAGCAATTGCCCGCATGGTTTAAGACAATCAAACAAATTCAGAATCCCGTCATATCCGCATATCTGCAAACTCTTTTACTGACCGGCGCACGCCGTGAGGAAATTGCTTCTTTACGTTGGCAGGATATAGATTTTCAATGGAACAGTTTAACAATAAACGACAAAGTAGAAGACTTTAGAGTCATTCCGTTAACACCCTATGTAACTAATTTGCTATCTACCCTTACCCGCCGCAATGAATGGGTATTTTCAAGCCCTACCGCTGCTAGTGGCCGCCTAACCGATCCATCCATAGCCCACCGGAAAGCCTGTGCAATTGCTGGATTGGATTTAACCTTACATGGACTACGACGATCTTTTGCCAGTCTTTGTGGATGGATAGAAATGCCTGCCGGTATCGCCGCCCAAATTCAAGGACACAAGCCGCAAGGTGTTCGAGAACAAAACTACATACGCCGCCCGCTTGATTTGCTTCGAGTATGGCACGTTAAGATTGAAGCGTGGATACTACAAGAAGCCGGAATTAATTTTGTACCCACTCAATCAGGCTTACATGCTGTGAAGAAATAAACATAACTACAAATAATTCTTGACTCTTTATATAAACGTAACTACATTAATATATGAAAGTGATTTGCGATGCCACCAAAGATGCAATAAACAAGGAAAAGCATGGTGTATCACTGACCGAAGCGGCATTTATTGATTGGGATGCTGCGCTGATATGGCAAGACATGCGGCATGATTACGGTGAACCCCGCATGATTGCTTTAGCACCAATTGGCGAAAGATTGTATTGCGCGGTTTATGTCGATCGTGAAGATGAACGGCGAATAATCAGCTTACGCAAAGCTAACCAAAGAGAATTTGACTTTTATGAGCAAGAAATTAATTAGACCAACCGAAGCGGAGGATGCGCAGATTACAGCCGCCGCGCTTACCGATCCTGATAATTTACCTTTAACGGATGAAGAATTGCGGCAATTCAGGAAAGCACGCGGAAGGCCACAAGGAAGCGGAAAAAAGGAACAGGTAACGCTTCGATTAGATACGGAAATACTTGAGCAATTCAGAGCCACAGGTAACGGCTGGCAGACCCGGATTAATGACGCGCTACGGGACTGGATAAAGCAACACTGATTTTTAAGAGCAACACACCGCGCCTGACGGATTCAGGCAATAAGCGGGGTTATCAAGTGTTAGAGCACCTGGAACCCCTGACCACAACGCAAACTTAAAAGGAGTTTGAATCATGGCTGATAAAGATTTTACAGCAGCAGACAACGCAACACCCGAGCAATTAGCAGAACAATACCCGTGCAATGGCGATCCATTTGGGGTTTGGTACGACATTGACGGTGATTCGCTGAATCGATGGGTTACAAATAATGAAAATGGCGATTCTATTTCTGATGTAGCAAGTTATGAAGTCGCCACTGTAATAGCAGCCGCTTTAAGAATGCGACACGAAATGATCAATAATGGTTTGCTTCTACCCGATGGACAGCAAAGGGAGATTATCAGCACCAAAGAAACCATCGAAATAGATATCGACTCATATGACCAAGCTAGTATTTTACTTACACGCGCACATGGTGTGCTGGATCTTATCTTCACACTGGAAAATTCTGGCGGTGATTCCACAGGGGGGCTTTGTAGAGGGTCACTATCAGCCGCGGTTGATGCGGCGATGACATCGATTGCCCAAGCCGAAGAATTATTACTTCCTGTCAAATAAAGCAAATTTAAACCTGATTGTTTTAGCCGCTGCCTACCTCGACGGAGGGAAAAGCCAGATACCTTTGCTGGCTTGGTAGTGGCTTCTTTCAAAGGATGCTGAAAAGGGGTGTGCATGGCAATTGGAGCGGAAAAAATACGAGAAGCTAGAAAAAAGTACCTAGCCAGTCTTTCACCGGAAGAAAGGGAAGAAATCGAAAAAGAAAAAAAAGAAGCCGAGGCCGAATCTAAAAAACGATGGGAAGAAATTGGGAGGGTGATTGATGAAAAGCTCAAGGCCAATGCGCATCATGAAAAAGCAATCGGAATTTTAAAAGAAGCCGTGCAGTTAGCAGCTTCTAATCCTGCTATGACACCCGAAGTAAAAGAGCTTGCTGATATGATAGTTTTTTTGATAGAGGATAGAAACCTGCATGATTATACTTTTGATGGAATTATGGAGCCGTTAATAAAAATAGTAGAAAAGGATACCAAATCAAAATCAGGAAAAAATGGCGCGAAATATCGTCATGCGGAGAATTATGAGCTACACAATAGAATTAAAGTCATTTGGGCAAGTGGTAAATATTCCAGCCGGGACGTATGCGCCGAACAAGAATATTCAGGATTGGGATTCGGCTCCTTCAAGGCTGCGCGTAACGCTTTAACAAAGACACCTGATCCTTCACCTTGGCCAGGTAAAGACGCAAAAAAATAGCAAACGACTCACCTACCCGCTACGCGCACAAGGCACCCGCTACGCGCAGAGGGTATTCAAGTAGATTATTATCAATGCGATCCTGAACACCTCTGAAACTACATATGAGGTGTGAAATGGAATTAGTAACAAATCAAAATCCCGCTTTACCGGGCGCACTCGCTGCGCATCAGTACCCACCAATTGAATCGCTGACACGCTCCGCTGTAACGACTGAGGAGGCTGCCTTTTATCTATCCCGCCGTCCGCAAACCTTGAGAGCATGGAGCTGCTTGGAAAATGGGCCATTACGTCCGATTAGAATCAATGGCCGCTTAGCCTGGAAAGTCTCAGACATCCGCGCATTGATCGGAGGTGAAGCATGAACGCAACCGATTTGAAATCCGCCAGAGCTGCACGCGCAGAATTATTGACAAAGCGCGGAAAGTTCGATCAAAAAAAACGCGATTGCAAAAACTTGGCCGCGAACATCAGCGCAAAGCTTTCTGGTTTGGAAAAAGCTCACTTGGTTCTCGAGAAACAATATTTGTCCGATGAAGCTGATCTATCGCAGGTTTCCGCATCACGTCAGGAGCTTGACGCAAAACGCGCGGAACTGGTCGAAGCCGAACGTTTGTCCGGTTTGGCCTCCGAAGCGATCCTTGAAATTGACCAACAAATCAACGTGGCAGCCCAAAATTTTCGTAATGCGAAAATTGATTTTTGCTTTCAAGTCCGCGATGAAAAACTTGCGAAGATCAAGGGGAATCAAGAATTGCGTGAACTTCTTCTTGCTGCAATATCTGCGCATGCTTCAAACGGTTTCATGATGTACACATATGACCCGCGAAAATTTGTTGAACTATTCATTACGCAAATCTTGCCGGAAATCAGTGAAGACCAAGCGCGGGAAGCTGTCGAGAAGTTCAAAAAAGAAAACAGCCTGGAAGACTAAAAAGAAAACCCCGGCGCTATCGAAACAGCCGGGGTTTTAAACATCCAAATTTTCTTTGGAGTAATTAAAATGCCCGTAAATTCTAGCATGAAATCGATGCACATTAACGACAACTTGAACGCAATTATCAGCGGATTAGGGAAAGTCAAAAAAACAGGTGAAGGGCGCTATGTGGCGCGATGTTTGTTTCATGAGGACAAAACGCCTAGCGTAGCGCTTACCCAAAAACCTGATGGCACTATCCTGGCTCATTGCTTCGGCTGCGGCGCGAGCGGCTTAGATTTTTGTAATGCGCTTGGCATTGACCCCGTAAACTTATTTCCACCGAGTGACAATCCAAAGTACGAAAAACGAACACGTAGCGGCTGCTTTTCATCGTGGCAACTGCTCAATGCCTTGCGCGCCGATTTGATCCGGTTATTGGTGATTGCCAATGACCTGAAAAAACTGAATGCGCTACCAAACGATGACCGTGACTTTATTGCGGAAATCATTCTTCGCCTTAACGACGGCCTTTCATATTTGGAGGGCACACGATGAGTTTGCGAGAAAATACTGAGAGGGCGTTAGAGTCAATCGAGCCCGCCATGAATCCAAGAAAACAGACACCCGAACCATTACCGGAATTGCCCGGGGTAGTTCAGTTTGATTATGAATATCTTCCCGACGTCATTCGGGATTACGTCAAGGATATTTCCGAAAGGATGCAATGCCCACCTGACTTTTCAGCGGTTAACACTTATGTGATGCTGTCTGCGCCAATCGGCTGCAAGATCGGGATACGACCGAAGCGCCGTGATAACTGGGTAATTGTGCCTAACCTTTGGGGGGCAACGATTGGCGGTAGTGGTGTGATGAAGTCACCGAATAGAGGTGAAGTTTTAAAGCCACTCAAGCAACTGCAGCACGATTTAGCAAGAGAAATTGATGAAGTTAATCGTGATGCTATCAATGGCCAAACTATCGCAGAAATGAGAGCCGGTGCGATCATGGCCAAAGCAAAAAAGGAACTCAAGAAAAACCCCGATGCGGATATTAATGAGCTATTAAAAGCGGCAGCGATGGATGACGCACCAGCAACTCAAAAAGCGCCGCGCTTCATTACCAACGATGCGACCGCCGAAGCCCTTGGTCAGCTGATGATTGAGAATCCTAACGGTATTCTGTTTGAAGCTGATGAGTTGATTGGATTACTCAAGAATCTGGATAAGCAAGGGCAAGAAGGCGCGCGCGCGTTTTATCTGACGGCAGCAGATGGCAATCAATCCTATACGATTGATCGGATTATGCGGGGCACTAACCTGCATATTGAATCCGCGTGTTTATCGATCATTGGCGGCATACAGCCGGGCGTACTGAGCGAATATGTAAGGGAAGCATTATCAGGCGGCGCGGGGGCTGATGGCTTGCTTCAGCGGTTTGGTTTGATGGTTTACCCTGATATATCGCCAGTGTATCAATACATTGACCGATTCCCTGACAAATCAGCAAGACAAGCGGTTAACGATCTGGTGCGGAAATTGCACAGTCTGGATATCGAAGCCATGACAACTATCGGAGAATTCTGCAAAACACCGTACCTTCAATTTGATGATGCCGCGCAGGAAATCTTTATCGAATGGCTTTGCAATCTTGAGACCCGGTTACGATCCGGGGAAGACCATCCGGCCATTGTGTCGCACCTATCGAAATACCGGAAGTTAATTCCATCGCTGGCATTAATCAATCATTTGTGTGATAGCAACAATCCCAAAGTTTCCGAATCCGCATTGCTGCGCGCCTTAGCTTATAGCGAGTATTTAGAGAGCCATGCGCGACGAGTATACAGTCACGGCACACAGCCCGGCATAGATGCGGCCAAAGCCATACTATCGAAGTTAAAGAAAAGCAGACTATCCGATCCGTTTTCATTGCGTGACGTTTACCGCAAATGCTGGGCTGGGATTGATGCACCGAACAAAGCGCAAGCTGCAATTGATGTATTACTTGATTACGGCCACCTGATCAGGGATGAGATTATCACCGATGGCAGACCAACAACCTTATATCACTGGGTAAAGGTGAAACCATGAGCCAATATCTTGCAAGACTTAAAGAGGTCGAAAACGAAAAAAATTTTAATAATTACCCTGGAATGGAACTGACAAAACCGCCAAAAGATACTTATGTCAGCTTTGTCAGTTCAGATATAGGGGAAAGTGAGAAAAATTTTAATGATCAGTCAGAGAATTCAGAAGAATTAGGATTGCCTTCTGTCAGTTTTGTCAGTTCAGTTTCAGAAGAAAATAAAAAAATTTCTGATATTCAATCGCTGCAAATTGAAATTGTCCGGGCATGGCTTTTACTCATTAACGAACCCCAAGAAGATCATGATCTGGTTTTGGATAAATGCCGGAATGATCCTGATGCGATGACTTACTTTCTGAAACATGCGCGCGGTGAGTATGAAATCATACTCTAATGATAGTGATAATCATTCTCATTCAAGGTACTTCCGAGCAAGTAGGCCGTGCGGGTAATTCTGCCCGCATCTTTTCGCCAGAATAAGAATTTTTTCAATGAGTTCATACCATGCAACAAACCATAGGAAACAAATCATGAACAAAACCGAGTTAGCCAGACAGATTGGAATTAGTAGAGAACTGCTTCACCGCCATGCAAAACGCGGCTGTCCGGTAGATAGCCTTGAATCCGCCCTTCTTTGGCGATCAAAGAACCTTGACCCGAGGCAGACCAAACAAGGCCGCATAACAGGCAATACCGGCGGCGGAAAAAGCAAACCTGGTTCACGGTCACAGGTTAACGATACCGAGGTTATCAGCAGTGACATGGCCGAACTGGTTCACAAGGTTAATGAATCGCAGCTTGATCTTGAGACAACCAACGCTGACGAACTATTTAAAAACTCGCGTGCATTGAAAGAAAAATCAGCGGCATTACAGGCAGAAGCTGAACGCCAAAAGTTTATCGGTGAGCTTGTTTTGAAATCGGATATTGAAAAAATCATATTCGAGCGAGGACGGCAGTTTAGGGATGGGCTGATTGCTCTATCGCGCAGACTTGCACCTGAATTAGCGGGATTATCTGGCATATCTGAGATAGAAGCACTGCTAACAAAAGAACATAGAACGATACTTGTGGAGTTCTCAAAACTACCAGTTATCGACCGCACAGATTAAAACGATTGAATTAGATTATTAATCTTTATAGGAGAAAACCATCTTCAAAACAGCATGACGAACGCAGCAAAACCCAAAACAACTGATTAGAACTGATTAAGAGGGCTTAAAAATGAATGAATTACCGAACGGATATTGTTTAAGATTGCGTGAATCTTGCACTCTTGGCCAGAAAAACAAGGTAATAAGCACGCACAAAACCGCGGACGACGCGGAAGCCAAAGCAAAGAGCCTTGGTTATGATTTGAGGGTATTTGAAATTCTGGATATTTACAACAACCGCACATTGACTGCCAGAGTGTAGAGCCACCTATAAACGATTCTTTTTAACGAGCCCAGGCTTACCCCCTGGGCTTTTTTATTGACAGGCATTTAACGCAATCCCTTGTATTCTCTCCATCCGCCGAAATGAGTTATTTCCTGCTTACCTTCGCACAGGTAAGATTCCCCGAGTATTCCCAATACTTCACGCCGATCAGCTAGAAGAATTTTTCCAACGGAAAGCCCAGCCGGTTCACGGCTTAATAATTCGCCGATATTGGATGAGTCTATGTTCCATATTTCCAAGGATATTTGCTCACCGCTTGAGCAGCGCTGCATTGCGGGGTGCTGATCGTTAATAGACCAAAGCCGGTATAGAGGCGCGGTTAACGTTTCTTCAACAAATACGCCGCCCAATTCAAGAAGATTGTGGTTTAACTCCAAACCTTTCATTAACGTGCCATTCACGGCAAATTCAATTTTCATGGTTGTTTGATATTCATTCCATTCAGGTAACGGCGCTTATTGTGCAGCATTGATAAATGCCGGTTACAAAACGGTTACATTTCTCAGGAAATAAAAAAGCACTTAGGTTTTTTATTCTCTAAGTGCTTGTTTTTATTGGTGGCCAAGGGCGGAATCGAACCACCGACACAAGGATTTTCA
>FSSH01000335.1_pt1 | contig 41589 bp, 39 predicted proteins | sample 1166101 | NCBI WGS metagenome assembly FSSH01 (sample SAMEA32972668, study PRJEB13176) | freshwater metagenome | biome: Drinking water system; feature: Biomass in drinking water that filtered by 0.45 um membrane; material: drinking water | place: USA | collected 2012-12-20 | depth 0 m
CGCGACTGCGCCGCCGGGCGAAAAGCCCGCCCCGTCGGAGCGCCATCGGCGCGTGAGACGAAGAATGGCGCTCCCTAGGGGAGTCGAACCCCTCTTTCAAGAATGAAAATCTCGCGTCCTAACCGATAGACGAAGGGAGCGGCCGAGCGCGGCCTGCGCCCGCACCGTATAGTCAGTTTTGGTGGGGTTTGGCAAGCGTGGCCAGCGCCTGAGCACTGCGGCCGGTTAGGCTGTCATTGGCGAGCGATTCAAGTGCATTTTCGCGGATCGGCGGCGTCGTCGATTTGGAGTTCGATTTTGTCGCGCCCACCCCACGTGTCGCGGCGCAATTGGCCAGCCACATGCAGCGGCATCCCGCCCGCGCCGAGCAGCAAATCGCCCAGCGGCTGGCCGACGGCGCGAAACGCAATGGCATCGAGCCGCGCGCCGTCACCGCCTTCCAGCATCACACGCACGTGGGCCGCGCCAACCACCTTGGCGAATTTCACCCGGTGGGCGGGCAGCACGAAACGCGGTTGCACGTTGCCTTGGCCGTAGGGTCCGGCGCGATCAATCAGATCCATCAACTCGGTCGTCGCGCCCGCCGCCACGAGCGCTGCATCGATGTCGAGTGTCGGTGTGGCGCGCGCGGCCAACGATGCCGCCGTCAACTCGCGCGCGAAAAAGGCTTCGAGGTCTGGCAAGCGATCGCGCTTCACCGTCAATCCCGCAGCCATGGCGTGGCCGCCGCCCTTTACGAGGAGGCCTTCGCCGACAGCGCTGCGCACCACCGAACCAAGATCAACGCCCGCCACCGAGCGCAGCGATCCGGTGCCCTCGCCGCTCGTCGTATCGCCGGCTGAACCATCGGCCGATTTTTCCCAGGCGATCACGCACGCCGGACGATGGAAACGCTCGACCAATCGGCTGGCGACCAATCCGACAATGCCTTTGTGCCAAGCCTCAGAGCCGACGACGATGATGGCGCGATCTGGATTTTCGCTCACCTGGGTGTCGGCGACGGCAAGTGCTTCTTCGAGCATCACCGTTTCGATTTGCTTGCGCTCTTTGTTGAGCCGGTCGAGCAGTTCAGCGATGCGTTGCGCGTCGATGGCGTCATCGGTCGACAGAAGTTTCGCGCCGAGTGCCGCGTCTCCGATACGGCCACCGGCGTTGATGCGCGGACCATAGATGAAACCCAAATGATAGGGCGTCGGTGCTTGCGTCAACGCAGCCGTGTCGGCGAGCGCGGTGAGGCCGGGGTTTTGGCGCGCGCGCATCACAGCGAGGCCTTTTTTCACGTACGCGCGGTTGAGGCCGACGAGCGGCACGACGTCGGCGACGGTTGCCAGCGCCACGATGTCGAGAAGCGCCAGTAGATCCGGCGGTTGCACGTCGGCATAATGATTGCGCGCGCGCAGCTCGCGCACCACGGCGACGAGGACGAGAAAGACGACGCCCGCTGCACACAGCGCACCGAGGCCCGACACATCGTCCTGCCGGTTCGGATTGACGATGGCCGTCACGTCCGGCAGGCGCACGTCGGCTTGGTGGTGATCGATGACGACGACATCGGTCATCATGCGCTTGGCGACGGCGAGCGGCTCGAAGCTCGTCGTCCCGCAGTCGACGGTGATGATCAGGCGCGCGCCTTCGGTGATGAGCATTTCAATGGCGGCCGCGTTGGGGCCGTAGCCTTCGAAAATGCGATCGGGGATGTAGATGCGCGACGGCGTGTCGTGATGGGCGAGGAAGCGGGCGAAAAGTGCCGACGACGAGGCGCCATCGACATCATAGTCGCCGAAGATGGCGACGGGGGCTTTGGTGGCAATCGCATCTGCGATGCGCTTTGCTGCCGTGTCCATGTCGCGCACGCTACTCGGGTCCGGCATTAGGGCTTTGAGCGATGGCTCAAGGAACACCGGCACATCGTCGAGCGCCACATCGCGGGCGGCAAGCACCCGGCCAATCAAGTCCGGTACACCGTGGCGCTGGCTGATAGCGGTTGCGAGCGATTGGCGCTCGGGGGCCAAGCGCTCACGCCAAGCGTATCCGCGTGCCGATGCCGTGACGCCGAAAAACGCCGAACTTGGCGTCGCATCGGCGAGGCCTTGCCTCGGCGCATGTTTCGCTTTCGGCACCGCGACCATCATGTCTCCCGTTGTCGGCGTTGAGTTGTAGGTCGATTCGGTGCGTTGGCCGCTGGCCCTCGCGCGCTTTTCCCAAGCTTTTGGCCCCAAGCTCCCGCGTCAAGCCGCGAGCTGTCGCTGCACTCCGGCGCGAGCCTTGCGTTTTCGTTGCCAATCGACGACGCGGAACGCCAGCAGGATGGCGACGATGCCGGCGTAGATCAACGGCTCCGGCGGCCACGCCTTGACAAGCATGATGAAGTGCAGCGCGCTAGCGGCGGCGGCCAGATAAACCCAGCGGTGAAGCTTCTGCCAAGTCGCAGCCCCAAGGCGCTTGATCATCGCTGTGTTGGACGTGAGCGCCAGCGGAATCAGGATCGTGAAGGCCAGCAGCCCGACGGTGATGTAGGGTCGCTTGACGATGTCGTTCCAGATGGCGGCCGCGTCGAGGCCTTGATCGAGCCAGAGATAAACGATGACGTGCAAGGCGGCGTTGAAAAAAGCGAGCAACCCGATGGCACGACGATAGCGCACGAGGTTGAGCCCAGTGATGCGGCGCAGCGGCGTGATGGCGAGCCCGATAACGAGATAGCGCAGCGCCCAAAGGCCAAGCGTGCGTTCGAGCACGTTGAGCGGATCGGCACCGAGCTGATCGGTGAACGCCAAATAGAACACCCATGCGGCCGGAACCATGCCGCCGATGTAAATGGCCGGACTGATCAGGCGCTGCCACGCGATGGGACGGCCTGCACTATGGGTAGCGCGATAGTTGGCGCGATCGGCGCCGATAGCGTTCGACTGGTTCATGTTAGAAATTGGCCCGCAGATCCATGCCGGAATAAAGGCTCGCCACTTGATCGGCATAGCCGTTGAACATCAGCGTCGGCCGGCGTCTGACGAACACCCCGCCCTCGCCGAGGCGGCGCTCTGTCGCCTGGCTCCAGCGCGGATGATCGACGGCGGGATTGACGTTCGAATAGAACCCGTACTCGCCGGCGTTCTGTAAATTCCAGGAGGTCGGCGGCTGCTTATCCAATAGACTGATGCGAACGATCGACTTCACCGATTTAAAGCCATACTTCCACGGCACCACCAAGCGAAGCGGCGCGCCGTTTTGATTGGGCAAGGTCTCGCCATACATACCGGTCGCCAGAATGGTCAGCGGATGCATGGCCTCATCCATGCGCAGACCTTCGACATAGGGCCACGGCAATGCTGGAAGAAGAGCGCGCTGGCCCGGCATCTCTTCGGGCCGCACGATGGTTTCGAAGGCCACATACTTTGCACTGCTCAGCGGCTCAACACGGCGCAGCAACTCGGCCAGCGAAAAGCCGACCCACGGAATGACCATCGACCAGCCTTCAACGCAGCGCATGCGATAAATGCGCTCTTCGAGTGAAACGCCTTTTAAAATGTCTTCGAGCGCGATCTGGCCCGGCTTGGCAACCAGACCGTCGATTTTGACGGTCCACGGTGCCGGCTTGAACGCGCCGGCGTTTTGCGACGGATCGGATTTGCCGGTGCCGAATTCATAGAAATTATTGTACGTTGTCGCATCGTCCTTGCGGGCGATCTTCTCGTCCGTCGAAAACGCGCTTTTTGCGAACGTCAGCGGGCCGGCCGTGGCTGAACGCGCGGCAAGCGCCGCGAACGAGCCAAAGGCCGCAACACCCGTCAGAAACTCTCTCCGTCGCAGATAAAGGCTTTGCGGTGTGATTTCAGACGTCGGGATGTCAGAAGCATTGCGAAACAGCACGGGTGAGTTTCCAATTCAGGTTTTCAGGCTTGCTTGCGGCCGATCTACCCTTTACGCGCCGGCCGCCGCCTTCGTTTCGTCGGGTCCGGACGGATTCTTGCGTTGCGCCGGGCGACTCTCCTTCGTCGAGCCGGCCGAAGTTTGGCGTGGAGCGACAGCAAGAATATCCGGCGCGCCGGAGGCGTGTCGGTTGCGCAAATGAAGACCGGGGAGCGAGGCGGTTCGAGCCTTTCTCTATGGTCGTTAAGGATGCGGCTCTTGCCGCCCCGCGCGACGGGGGACTGTCCTCCACCATTCCTCGGATTGCATCCCTGCCCGAGGCGTTACCAACATTTTCGCGTTGGCAGCAGAAAGACCCTCACCAGCTTATGGGGTCGGATCCTGGTCCGTCGACTTGCCCGCACAGTCCGCCAGCGCACGTCTGCACCCCCGGTCGATGAGCAAGTGGATGTGAGTATGCGGTCATGGGGAAAAGCGGGGATAAGTTTTTTTTCGAACCGCCCCTGAGATGTGAAATAGAACACGGGACGCGCGGGAGGGGGTTCAATGACGTTCACACCTTCGATAATATTTGGCGCGCTGGCAGCACTGGTCATCGCCGCCGGCTACGGCCTTTGGACGCCCGACAAGTCGCGCAGCGAGCTTGAGGCCAAATATCTCGCGGCACCGACGGATTACATCGACGTCGATGGCGTCCGCCTGCACATTCGCGATACCGGCGCGAAGACAGCGCCCGCCATCATTTTGCTGCATGGGTTTGGCGCGAGCCTGCACACTTGGCAAGCGTGGGCGGAGGTTTTGGACGATACCTACCGCGTCATCCGCATCGATCTGCCGGGCTTTGGTTTGACCGGCGCGGATCCGACGGGCGACTATTCCGACAAGCGCACGGTGTCGCTGCTGGCAACACTCATGGACAAACTCGGCATCGCCCGCGCGAGCCTCATTGGCAACTCGATGGGCGGGCGGATGGCGTGGACGTTTGCTGCCGCGAAGCCCGACCGCGTCGATAAGCTGGTGCTGATTTCGCCCGACGGGTTTGCGAGCCCTGGGGTGGAGTATGGCAAAGAGCCGAGCGTGCCGGCGTTGGTGGATCTCATGCGCTATACGCTGCCGAAGTCGATGCTGGCACCCAACCTGAAGGCCGCCTATGCCGATCCGAATTTCATGAGCGACGCGTTGTTGGATCGCTATTACGATCTGATGCTGGCGCCGGGCGTGCGCGACGCCATCATCGCGCGCATGGGGCAGACGGTTCTTACAGCGCCCGAACCTGAACTGCGCCGCATCACGGCTGAGACGCTTCTTCTCTGGGGTGAAAACGACGCGCTCATCCCGATCAGCAATGCGAGCGATTACCGCAAGGAATTGCCGCGCAGCAGCTTTGTGTCACTGCCCCACCTCGGCCATCTGCCGCACGAAGAAGCGCCGGAGATTTCACTCAAACCGGTGATGGAATTTCTCAGCCGATGAAGCGCGCGCCAACGGCGCGGAAGCTCGTCTTGATGCGCCGGACTGTGCCGGTTTTCGAGCGCATGACGATGGTTTCGGTTTCGGCGAAGTCGCCGCGGAAGCGAACGCCATCGAGCAGCGAGCCATCGGTCACGCCAGTTGCTGAGAACACGACATCGGCGGACGCCATGTCTTCGAGTTTGAATTTTTTGGTGATGTCGGCGATGCCCATTTTCTCGGCGCGCAGACGCTCCTCGTCTTTCATCGGCATCAGGCGGCCCTGGATCTGCCCGCCAATACAGCGCAGCGCCGCAGCCGCGAGTACGCCCTCCGGCGCGCCGCCAGAACCCATGTAGATATCAATGCCGGTTTCGGCCGGATCGGTGGTCCAGATGACGCCGGCGATGTCGCCGTCCGGGATGAGTTGGACGCCGGCTCCAGTTTCGCGCACGGCACGTATCAACTCGGCGTGGCGCGGACGATCGAGAATACAGGTCATGATTTCGGAAATCGCCACGCCCTTGGCTTTGGCGAGGGCGTGCAGATTGTCGGCCGGAGACGCGTCGAGATCGACGATGCCGTCGGGGTAACCTGGGCCGACGGCGATTTTGTTCATGTACATATCCGGCGCGTGTAGCAGACCGCCGCGCTCGGAGATGGCGAGCACGGCCAGCGCGTTCGGCATCGACTTGGCGCAGATCGTCGTGCCTTCCAGCGGATCGACGGCGATGTCAACTTCGGGACCATCGCCGTTGCCGACCTTCTCACCGATGTAGAGCATTGGCGCTTCGTCCATCTCGCCTTCACCGATGACGACCGTGCCGTTGATCGAGACGCGGCCAAGTTCGCGGCGCATGGCGTCGACGGCGGCTTTGTCGGCGGCTTTCTCGTTGCCGCGACCGCGCAACCGGGCGGCGGCGATGGCGGCTGCTTCGGTGACGCGCGCCACTTCGAGCACCAGCACGCGCTCCAGTCCCAATCCACCGTGACCGTTGCCGTTGCTCTTTTCGATGACGCTCATGTCTCTCAATCCCTTTGGCGCCCAGCGCCGGCCAAATCAGTCATGTCGCTGCTCGCGCGTATTGCCTAGAGTTCTTCGATGCGGATCATTTGCGGATGCTCGGTGACGTTGCCGTCCTTGTCGATGGTTTCCAGCGCTTTGCGCATGGCCTCTTCAGTGGTTTCGTGCGTGATGATGATGACGGTTGCCGGCGTCGCCTTCGATGGCGGCGGCACGACGCCGGCAGCAGGTGGCGTCATCGGCCGGTGCTGGACGATGCTTTCGAGCGACACGCCGCGATCGCCCATGCGCTTGGCGATCGAGGCCATGGCGCCGGGCTTATCCTGGAGGGTGAGGCGGACGTAATATGAGCCATAATGGGCGTCAAGTTTAGCCCGTTTGTGGGTCTTGAGCTTGGCGCAGGGCGTGACAAACGGCGGCATGATGAAGCCAAAGCCGATGTCGATGAGGTCGCTGGCAACGGCGGACGCCGTCGGACGGGCGCCCGCACCAGCCCCGACCAGCAGGATGTTGCCGGCGTAATCAGCGTCGATGGCGACGGCATTGGTGACGCCGGACACTTCGGCGATGGCTGAATCTTTGTAGACGAGCGCCGGCGACACGCGGGCCTCAATGCCGCTTTCGGTTTCGCGCGCGACGCCGAGCAGCTTGATGCGATAGCCAAGACTGTCGGTGGCCTCAATATCGGCCTGCGTGATCGACTGGATGCCTTCGACATGGATCTGATCGAGCGCGACTTTGGTGCCGAACGCGAGAGACGTGATAATCGCCAGCTTGTGGGCGGTGTCGAAGCCGCCGATGTCGAAGGTCGGATCGGCTTCGGCATAGCCGAGCGCCTGGGCTTCAGCCAGAACGTCGGCGAAGGCGCGCTTCTCGCTCTGCATCTGCGACAGGATGTAGTTGCAGGTGCCGTTGAGAATGCCGTAGACGCGCTTGATGCGGTTGGCGGCGAGCGCCTCGCGCAGTGTCTTAATGACTGGGATGGCGCCGGCGACCGCTGCCTCGAAATACAAGGCAACACCGTTTTTTTCAGCGAGGCGCGCCAACTCGACGCCGTGTTTGGCAAGCAGTGCCTTGTTGGCGGTGATGACGTGCTTCTTGGCGCCGAGTGCGGCTTCGATCGCGGCACGCGCGACGCCGTTTTCGCCGCCGATCAACTCGACGAAGACAGTGTTGGAGGGATCTCTTGCAAGTGCGACTGGATCATCGAACCACTTGATCTTGCCGAGCTGCTTCTTGCGCGCCGCGGTTTTCACGCGCGCCGAAACGCCGGTGACGCGGATCTCGCGGCCGACGATACCGGACATATGCGCGCCGTTAGCGGCAAGCAGATCGATCAGACCGCCGCCGACCGTGCCTAATCCGGCAATACCAAGAGTGAGGGGCTCTGACATGAGGGGCTTCGATGTTTGGCTAGGGTGATCGGCGGAACGATGCGGATCGCGTCATCGCCGGGCGATGTCGGCGAGGGATGGGATGGCAGACTGAGGCGGCGTAGCAGAGGCGCTTGGCGGCACGGTATGCACCGCTTCTACGCCATCGGCGAAGAATTTTTTGATCGACCGCGCCGCTTGGCGGATGCGCTGTTCATTTTCGACAAGCGCGATGCGGATGAAACCTTCGCCGTGTTCACCAAAGCCGACGCCCGGCGACACCGCGACATCGGCCTTTTCAATGAGCATTTTGGCGAATTCAACGGAACCCGCCGCGCGATAGGGTTCGGGCACCGGAGCCCAGGCGAACATGGTGGCCGGGGGTGAGGGAATGGCAAACCCGGCGCGGCCGAAGCTTTCAACCAGCGCATCGCGGCGGCCTTTGTACATCTGCCGGATTTCTTCAACGCAGTCTTGCGGGCCGTTCAGGGCGGCGGCGGCGGCCACCTGGATCGGCGTGAAGGCGCCATAGTCGAGATAGGATTTGACCCGGGCCAACGCGCTGATGAGCCGCTCGTTGCCGACCGCAAAGCCGATGCGCCAGCCGGGCATGTTGTAGGTTTTCGAGAGTGAGGTGAATTCAACCGCTACGTCCTTCGCACCCTCGACCTGTAGGATCGACGGCGGTGGATTGCCGTCGAAATACAGCTCCGCATAGGCGATGTCGGACAGAATGATGATGCCGAGTTTCTTCGCCAACGCCACGGCGTCTTTGTAGAACGCGAGATCGGCGACCTGAGCTGTCGGGTTCGACGGGAACGAGATGACGACGGCGAGCGGCTTTGGGATCGAGTGGCGCACCGCATGTTCGATGGCGCGGAAAAACTCAGGGCCGTTGCTCGCCGGCAAATGGCGGATGGTGGCGCCGGCAATGATGAAACCGAACGCATGGATTGGATACGTTGGATTTGGCACCAGGATGACGTCGCCGGGCGCGGCAATGGCTTGCGCCATGTTGGCGAAGCCTTCCTTCGAGCCAAGCGTCGCGACGATTTCGGTTTCAGGATTGAGCTTCACGCCAAAGCGGCGGTCGTAATAGGCGGCCTGCGCGCGGCGCAAACCGGGAATGCCTTTCGACGCCGAATAGCGATGCGTGCGCGGCTTGGTGATGGTCTCGACCAATTTGTCGACGATGTGCTGCGGCGTCGGCATATCCGGGTTGCCCATGCCGAGATCGATGATATCCGCCCCGCGCGCCCGCGCCTGCGCCTTCAGACGGTTCACCTCGGCGAACACGTAGGGCGGCAGGCGCTTGATGCGGTGGAAGTCTTCGATCACGTCCGGGGTCCCTCATCTTTCGTGCTGCGTCGGCGTCATGGTGAACAAGCGCGTCGCGACGGATCGCCTTTTGGAACGCCTGGCTTGCCAAATCCACGGCAGCCAATGAAGGCCCACTGGCTGGACGACCAAAACGCCGGCTGAACGCACGACTTCAGTGCCAACCTCCGGCCTGAACCGGTCTGGAGGTGCATCGGGGTGTTTACGCCGCTCGGGGCTTGTGCGTCCAGTTTTTCGGTTGGCGGGACCGTCGACTTTGGTGCACAGAAGATCGGCAAATGGTCCCGGCGCGCGTTCCTGCGCCGCATTAATGCTATGATCGCGATCACACTGCCGTAAAATACGACCGATTGAGGTTGATCGGGCGGCGCGTCGCAGGCACTGTCACAGCGGCGACGAAGACTTCAGCAACCAATGGTCGTCGGGTGCGTGGAGCCGGCATATTTGTTTCTTCTGACGCTGCACATCGCGACGACGGCCATCGTCTTCGCTCCGTCCAGCGCTTAAACTCCACGACGACCAAAAGGCTCATAGAAGATCATGCCGCAGGACGCTCCTGGCGCACAGCCAATCTGTTCGAATTACATCATTCCCAATCCAGAGACATTTGTCGCGAATGTGCTGAAGGCGTATGAGCGCGGCAGTCGCGCCTTCGCCGAACTCGCCGAGCGCCCCGATATCAAAGGCGGGCCGTATTCGACAGCCAGCGAACTATCGGCGGCAACCGATAACATTTCGAATCTGGCGCGCCGCTGGATGGCCGATCCGGTTAAATTATCAGAAGCTCAAAACGAGTTTTTCACGCAGTTCGCGGCGTTGTGGAACAACGTTCTGGCACGCATGATGGACATGAGCGTGCCACCGCTGATCGAGCCGCAGCCCGGCGACAACCGCTTCAAGGATCCCGAATGGACGCACAATCCATTTTTCAATTTCTGCAAGCAAGCCTATCTGCTGGCCTGCCGCTGGGCTGAAACCCAATTAAGCCAGACCGCCGACCTTGAAGGCCGCGACCGCCACCGCGCCGAGTTCTATCTGCGCCAGCTGACCAGCGCCCTGTCGCCGTCGAATTTCATGGCGACGAACCCAGAAATTCTGCGCGAGACGTTTCGCAGCAACGGGCAAAATCTCGTCGATGGCGTGAACATGCTGGCCCATGATCTTGGCCGGTCCGGCGATTTGATGAAGATCAGTCAGACCGATGCGACGGCGTTCGAGCTTGGCCGCAATCTGGCGACAACGCCCGGCAAAGTGATTTTTCAAAACGACGTGCTGCAGCTCATCCAGTTCGCGCCGACGACCGACAAGGTTCGCGAGCGGCCGATCGTGATGGTGCCGCCGTGGATCAACAAATACTACATCCTCGATCTGACACCGCAGAAAAGCTTCATCAAGTATGTCGTCGATCAAGGCTTCACGGTGTTTGTTGTCTCCTGGGTCAACCCGGATGAGCGCCACGCCGATAAAACTTTCGAGGATTACGTTCTCGGCGGCGTGCTGGAGGCGGCCAAAGCGGTCAGCCGTGAAACCGGCATCGACGACATCAATGTGCTCGGCTATTGCGTCGGGGGAACGGCGCTCTCGACCGGTCTTGCCTATCTCGCTGATCGCGCCGAAAGCCAGTTCCATAGCTGCACGCTTTTGACGACGCAGGTCGATTTTTCGCTGGCCGGCGATTTATTGCTTTTTACCGATGATGAACAGCTCAAAAGCCTCGAATCTTTAATGCAGCAACGGGGTTTTCTCGACGGGTCGCGCATGGCCAACGTGTTCAACATGATGCGGCCTCGCGATTTGATCTGGCCGTACATCATCAACAATTACATGCTCGGCAAGAAGCTGTTCCCGTTCGATCTGCTGTTTTGGAATCAGGATTCGACGCGCATGGCAGCGGCCAATCACTGCTTCTATCTGCGCGAATTCTATAACGAGAACCGCTTTGCCAAGGGCGACATGACGATCGGCGGCGTGCAGCTCGATATCAAAAACATCACGCTGCCGGTGTTCTCCGTCGCGGCGCGTGAGGATCACATTGCACCGGCGGCTTCGGTGTATCGCGGGTCACTCATGTTTGGCGGGCCGGTGGAGTTCGTACTGGCAGGCTCCGGGCATATCGCCGGCGTCGTCAATCCACCCGACAAGGTAAAATATCAATTCTGGACCAATGGCGAGCGGGCGCCGTCGCTCGCCGAATGGGAAAAGACCGCCACCCAAACGCCTGGCTCATGGTGGCCGTATTGGACCGCGTGGCTCAGCGAAAAATCCGGCGGGTGGACAACCCCCCGAGAGCCCGGCGAGACACTCGGCATTATCGAGGATGCGCCTGGCAGCTACGTCCAGGCCAAGTGATGTTTCCCGATCCGCGTCGCGCATCAGGTGGCGAGCGCCGCCGCAGCGCCATCAGCCCATTTCGAATTCGCCTTCAAAATCGGTCGGCCAAAGCACGGTGAATTCTTCGCCATTGAGCGGGCGGAAAGCGACTGCTGAAATCTCCAGATCGTCGGACGCCGCCTCTTCGATCATGGGCTCGATTTTTTCCCAGACTTTGGCTGCGTTCTTGGCGAGCAGCACAAGATTGATGACGCCGTCACCCGGCTCGTGACCATCGACTTCGGCGGCCGTCGAGCCATCGAGCGCCTCGATCAACTGATCTTCAAGCTCGATGACTTTTTCGAGGGTGGCTGCATCGTCCCCCTGAAATTGCAGAACGAGTTGGTGGTTCATGTCCCCTCACGCTTGGCGGTTTGGAAAGCCGCCAAGGACAATGACCCGCCCGCGTCTGTCAACCGGCGACGTGAGCCACGCGCCACTTATCTCGACCGCCAATCGCCGATCGCATGGCTGTCAACCCCAGCGAAGGCGGCGGTGTGTGACGATCAGATTTTTGCCATCTGGCCGGCGACGCCGCAGCGCCAGTTTTGAATGACCCAGTTGGGATGGTCGCCGACCCATTTTGCCATTTCGATCTGGCCATACATCAAGCACTGATGCGGCGTTACGCTGGCTTCCTCGAAGTTCAAGTGCACGTCTTTGCAACGCGACGGTTGGTCGATCATGCAGACGGCGACAACGAGCTCGATCATTCGTGACCCCCAGGTAAAGGTTGGCAGTACACTCCTGAGAGAGTGAACTGTGGTGACCCTGAGCGGTTCCTCGTGTCGGTATTTTTTTATATGACGATAATGTTGCTCTGAGAGTATTTCCGATTCGTAAACTGCTCAATGACCATGCAGTCGCAGACCATGCCTAATATTAGGTCGCGTGACATTGACACAGATGCCGTATCTCTTTTATCACATTTTTGACGCTCCTTGACTACTAATTGGTATCTGGGGACCACATGCGACGCCGCCGGGCCACGCTCGACCTGGAAACTGGTTAATTGAGCTGATCGCGCCTTGTGCGAGACGCGATTTGGCGGCGATAGAAACGCTCCTCATCGTGCCCAGCAACTCGTGACGGACGGTTCCCATTTGATGATGTCCACCCACCCCATCAGCGCCTCCGCTGTCTCGTCTGCTGTCCAGACCGTCGACGTCGGAGCCGATAGTCCTCCGATCGCCAAAGCTGTGACATGGCGCCGTTTTGCGCGCCAGTCGGCGCTCTGGGCCATCTGCGTGATCGGCGGCGTCGTCTCGGCGTGTGTGCTTTACGGTGTCGCAACGCAGGCGGAAGCCAACCGCGCCGAACAGCAGACGCAAACCGGGTATTTCGCCGATTTGACCCCGCGTCGCTGATCGAGCCCTGACGCAATCGCTCGCCGCCTCAGCCCTATGCTATAGACTGATGCCCAGGTGCATCATTCAGTGGGAGAGAGCCGATGCCATCGTGGATGTGGGTGCTGATCTTCCTCGTCATCGTGACGGCCATCGTGCTCGCTGTACTGTGGTCAAGCGGTATCCTGTCGGCGGCCGACCGGAGCGGCATGATCGACCGAAACGGTACGAGCGACCGGGATGGCATCCAAGACGCTCACGTGACCAGCAATCGCGGAACGACGAATCGGCCCGCAGAGGCCGCGCCGAGCACCGTCGCTAGACGCGCGCCGCCGGTCCGCACCGCCGCGCCGCCTCCGGCCATGGCTGGGGCTTCGCCACATGGAGACGTGCTGAGACGCGACATGCCGCAACACGGCGCGACACCGCCTGCTCCATCCGGTCGACTGACCATGCCGCCGCCGCCGAACATCGGCCGCGCACCGTCGCCTGCCGCCGCCACGCGATCAGCCGCCGGCAGCGCCGCAACGGAGACGGGCGATACGCGACCTCCGGCGCGACGTGCTGCGCCGCCTCCCGCCGCAGCAGCTGGTGACAGTCGAGCAGCGCCGCGAAACGCTTCGCCTGCGGGTGCGCGCAACAGCAAGCCGCCGCCCGTTCAAGCCGCTTGGAGCACGCCACCAGCATCTGGGAAAACCAATCCCGATCGCGGATCGACGTGACGCACGGCGTCGATGGGTTGCATCACCTTCGCTTGCCGTGAGCGATCAAAGCGTCCTAACGCGACGGCATACCCGTCAACCGGCCTACGAGTCACACCGTCGGCGAAACTCGCTCAGCCTCCATTCACCTCCACTTGCTACGATTGCCTGCCTGCTCCTATCATGATCGCCGGACGGGCAGCCATCAGTGAGCAGCACGCCGAATTTGAAGTGTGTGCCGAGAGGTCAAGCGTCGAATGACGGAGCAGCAAAAGAAGTTCCCCGAGTTCTACGTCACCGCGCCGCAACCGTGCCCGTATTTGCCCGGGCGACTTGAACGCAAACTTTTCACGCATCTGACCCACGACAAACCGCCGGAACTGGTCGATCGGTTGCTGACAACCGGTTTTCGCCGCAGCCAAAACATTGCCTATGTGCCCTACTGCGAGGGCTGCCAGGCGTGCGTGTCAGTGCGCGTGCTGAGCAATGAATTTCGTCCCGACCGGTCTATGAAGCGGGTCATGCAGCGCAACAGCCGATTGGTGGCGCGACGCATGGCGCCGCATCCGACGGCTGAACAATACGCGCTGTTTCGCACCTATATCGACGCGCGCCACGGTGATGGCGGCATGGCCGATATGACAGTGTTCGACTATCGCATGATGGTTGAAGATACGGTGATCGAAACATTTCTTACCGAGTATCGAGAGCGCCCTCGCGACGGCGATGCGGACGATTACGAAAGCTGGCCTCTCAAGGCGGTGGCGTTGTGCGATCGTTTGGCGGACGGCGTGTCGATGGTCTACAGTTTCTATGATCCGGCTGATGAAAAGCGCAGTCTCGGCACGCATATGATTATCGAACACATCGAGTTCGCACACCGCATCGGTCTGCCGTATTTGTATCTCGGCTACTGGATCGAGGGATCGCGGAAGATGTCGTACAAGACACGCTTCAAACCGCAGGAGCGGCTCGGGCCGGATCGCTGGGAACGCGCCTTTGACGCCGAGGGCGCGTGATGCCGGTTCTCGGTCGAAGCAGAGCGGACAGCAGAACACGGCGCGTCATTTCCACAGTTCGGTGTCGATCTTGCCGAACATATACGCCCACTTCGCGGTTTGCGTTTCGACCAGCAGCGTCATGCGGGCGCGCAACTCGAGCAATAGCGCACAATCGGGAGAGGCGGCTGTGGCACCCTCGTCGCCGAGCTTCGAGATCGCCGTGAGCAGTTCGTCGGTCGATTGATCAAGCTCGGCGATTTTCTCGTCGCGGACGAACGGCGCGGCCTCCTTCAAAAACACGTCATGCGGCCAGCCGCGTTTGTCTTTCAGCGAGCGCAGCTTTTCCTGGAAGGCCGGCTTGTTTTTGGCGTTGAGATCGCGCAACGACCCCGCCGCCTGCTCGACGACGGCTTCGAATTCAGCTTTGGCGCAATTGGCGGGTGGCGGCGTCGGCTCGGTCGCCAGCGCCACGCCTGTGAGAGCGACTGCGGCAACGATCACAGACGCGCCGCCGAACATGGCTCGGCACATTGAATTTTCAAACCAGCGTGAGCGCATGAACCCCATGACGCCAAGTGGTAACGGCCAGCCGGGCGGGCGGCAAGCCGTCACGGCGCGAGATCACTTCTAAAATCGTGGCCCGAATGAATTCGAGCGGGGAAAGCCCTTCGGCGCGAGCCGTCCCGCTTGCGAGCGCTCGCCGACCCATTCCTTCAACTCGCTCCACGCGAGAGTAAATTCGCGCCCGGCACTGTCGAGCCAGGTCAAGCCATTCGACTTCTTGAAAACGCGCACGTCGGACAGTGCGCCGTCCTTGAAGCGTTGCAAAATCACGCCTTTGCCGCGCGTCATCTCGTTAACCTCGTCGAGCTTGAAGACGAGCATTTTGCGATTTTCGCCGATGGTTGCCACCGTGTCGCCGTCGACCGGCACGCAGACGCAGGCTTCTTCCGGCTCAGAGACGTTCAACACCTGCTTGCCCTTGCGAGTCGAGGCGATGACTTCGGTTTCCGGCACGATGAAGCCGTAACCGCCGGTTGACGCAACGAGCAATTTTCGACTGGCGTCGTGGACGAAGATTTCGGCGATGTCGTGGTTTTCTTCGAGTTCGACCATCAGACGCACAGGCTCGCCGTGACCACGGCCGCCCGGCAACTGCCCGGCTTCGAGCGTGAAGAATTTGCCGTTGGTGGCAAACACGACGAGTTTGTCGGTGGTTGAAGCGTGCAGGATGCGCTTCAGCTCATCACCCTGCTTGAATTCCAGTTTGGCAGTGTCGGTCTGGTGGCCCTTCAGAGCCCGCAGCCAGCCCTTTTCCGACAGCACGACCGTGATCGGTTCTTTCTCGACCAGCACGGCGTCAAGATCAGCGTCGATCTCGGGCGCGTCCGCGAACGTCGAGCGGCGTTTGCCGAGGGGCGTTTTTTTCGAATAGCGCTCGCGGGTGGCTTTGACCTCTTCGGTGATCCGCTCCCACTGCAAATCGTCGGATTTCAGAAGCTCGATGAGGGCGCGGCGCTCTTTCGACAGCTTGTCGTGTTCGGCCTTGATCTCGACCTCTTCGAGCTTCGACAGCGACCGCAGGCGCAAGTTGAGGATGGCTTCAGCCTGAATATCGGTGAGCGAGAACTTGGCGATCAGTTTGGCTTTTGGCTCATCCTCGCGGCGCACGATGCGGATGACTTCATCGATGTTGAGATAGGCGATGAGATAGCCGTCGAGCACTTCAAGGCGATGCTCGATCTTTTTCAGGCGATACGTCGAGCGGCGCACCAGCACGTCGATGCGATGTTCAAGCCACTGCGAGAGCACCTCGCGGATCGACAGCACGTTGGGAATCTGCCCCGCCGAAAGTACGTTCATGTTGAGGCCGAAACGGACTTCGAGTTCGGTCAGCCGAAACAGGCTTTCCATGAGCAGCATCGGCTCGACAAGACGGGTTTTAGGTTCGAGAACGAGGCGAATTTCTTCGGCGCTTTCGTCGCGAATATCACCGAGCAGCGGCAGGCGTTTCTCGCTCATCAGCTCGGCGATTTTCTCGACAAGCTTGGCTTTTTGAACCTGGTAGGGCATTTCGGTGACGACGATCTGATAGCCGCCACGCGCCAGCTCTTCTTTTTCCCAACGCGCACGCAGACGAAAGCCGCCGCGTCCGGTCTTGTAGGCCTCTAGGATTTGCTCGCGCGGCTCGATGATGATGCCGCCGGTCGGGAAATCCGGACCCGGCACCATCTCGACGATTTTTTCGACGGTGGCGTTGGGGTGCTTGATGAGGTGCAGCAGGGCGGCACACAGTTCATCGACGTTGTGGGGCGGGATGTTTGTCGCCATGCCGACGGCGATGCCGGACGACCCATTGGCGAGCAGATTTGGAAACGCGGCGGGGAGCACAATCGGCTCCTGCACACGGCCATCGTAGTTAGGGCGGAATTCAACCGTGTCTTCGTCGATGCCTTCCAGAATTGCGGCGGCGACGTCAGTCATGCGCGCTTCGGTGTAGCGCTCGGCGGCGGGGTTATCGCCGTCGATGTTGCCGAAATTGCCTTGGCCATCGACGAGCGGGTAGCGGACGGCGAAATCCTGCGCGAGGCGCGCGAGTGCATCGTAGATCGCCTGATTGCCGTGCGGGTGATAGTCGCCCATCACTTCGCCGACGATCTTGGCGCACTTCAGATATCCGCCCGCCGGATCGAGGCGCAATTCGCGCATGGCGTAAAGGATGCGTCGATGCACCGGCTTCAGGCCATCGCGCACGTCGGGCAAAGCCCGGTGCATGATGGTGGAGAGCGCATAAGCGAGATAGCGCTCTTCGAGCGCCGTTCTCAGTTCGACGGGCTCGATTGGGCCTTCGCCGGGAAGAATCGGTTTTGCTGACATCGCCCGCGTTTAGCGCGCTGACGTCAGCCGCTCAAGGTCTGAGTTGCTGACGAAAGTCGCAGGCAAGCGGTTCGGCGGCAAGCGTGGCGATTAGCGCACGATGACGTTGTCGTTGTCATCGTCGGGCGCCGTTGGCGCGACGTTGTCGCTCGCGTCGTCGCCGAAATTGTCGCGGTCATCGTCGGCGCCGCCTTGCTGAGCACTGTAGAGATCGCTCGCCGGTGGATTGACATTGGACGGTTGAGCTGCGGCGCGCTTGGCGATGGCAGCATCCGCAACGGCGAGCGACGACACCACCGACACTTGGGCGCCCACTTGCACGAGCGACGCCAAGTGCACCACGTTTTCATTCATCATTCGAAAACATCCCGAAGACTTCGACTGGCCGATCGACTTGGGATCGTTGGTGCCGTGAATGCGGTACAGCGTGCTGCCGAGATAAATGGCCTTCGCACCGAGCGGATTTTTCAGGCCGCCAAGCATTTTCGCAGGCAGTTCGGGCTGGCGCTGGCGCATTTCGGCTGGCGGAAACCAATCCGGCCATTCGGCGATGCGCGACACGGTCTCGCTGCCGGTCCATGAGAACCCATCACGGCCAACGCCGATGGGGTAGGCATAGGCCTGCGTGGCTGACGTGATGTAATAAAGTTTGTGGCCGCCAACGTCGATGATGATCGAGCCGGGCGTGTGGTTTCCGCTATACGGCACCAGCGGCGGCGCACGCGCGGTGATCACGGGTCGTGCGCCGCCGTCGAGCACGTCATCGCTGAGTTCGAATTGTCCAGGCCGACCGGCGCGATTTGAACGGTAGGGATCCCGCTCGAAATAGTCGTCGTCGAAATAATCGTCGCGGTAGCGCGCGCCGTAGCGCTGCTCGTAACGCAGTTGCCGTTCGTAGCGGCGCTGTTCTCGCTCGTATCGACGCTGTTCCAACTCGTAGCGGCGGCCGCGAAACTCCCGATCACGATCGCTCCACATACCGTACGGGGAGAGCGATTGCGCGGCGGCGGGCTTCGTTAGACTTTCAAGCAACCCGGCCGACACGCCGACAAGCGCGAGCAAAGCAATGGCGCAGACATTACAGCGCGTCATCGTACTGATCCCTTCACGGCAAATGTCACGCGAACCGAATTGCTAGCCGTTGAACGATGGCGGCGTGCAGCCCGACGTTGAGCACGGCGATCGGACTCGATCGATGCAGCCTAAGTAACGAAAATGCCAGTTAAAAGTTTCATCCGACAGCGGCAAAATTAAGCCGGGTTAATGGCATGGAACAGCGCCGCTTCATCGACGTTTCATTTGAGATGATCAACGCTTTCATTTGGGATGATCAACGCTGGAGGCAGAATTCATGAATGGTCAATTAATTGCCGCCGCCGCCATTGGAGCGATCGCCCTGAGCATTGGCGCGGGCGTTCTGGCCGGCCGCAATGCGCCTGAGCCTTCGGCGGTGACGCCGACGGTTGATTCTGGCGCTACGACGCGCATCGAAGCGCCCGGTGTTCGCGTCGATACGGGCGGCGGCGACGGTAGCACGAAAGTCGAAGCACCATTCACCAAGGTCGAGAAGAGCGCCACGGGCACGCGCATCGAAGCGCCAGGCGTCGATATCACTGTGCCGAGCAGATGAGCTGAATTCACGAAGTGAGCCAACTAACGCTCTGTTGATTGGCTCCGGCCGCGCAATCGAGATCGCGGCAATGTGCACTTGCCGCAACTCGGCGTGGCCTTAGCGCCAACCCAACCGTCGAACCCAGCGTGGGCAGGCCTTCGCTCGCCGCAGTAGTTGTTCATCACGTGCCGCTTATTGCACCGCAGCGGCCAGTCAGCGCGTGGCTATTGATCGCGCTCGGTCCTGGCGTACAGTGTAGACGTCATCTAACATCGTACATGCATGTGGCGGACACCGGCCATCGAGGGGCACGCTGCGGCGAGCTCAGCCCAGCCCCGCTCACTCAGCGTTCGCTTGCGTCGCGTCGATTACAGAGGAGTCACAGCACATGAAGCCGACACATCTCATTGTCACGGCCACGGCGGCTATCGTTGCGTTGGGCAGTGCCGTCGCGTTCGCGGACGCGCTGACATCGGTCGGCAAAGGCGAAGGCCAAGTCGATATCGTGGCGTGGCCCGGCTACATCGAGCGCGGCGCCACCGACAAGGCCTATGATTGGGTGACGAGCTTTGAGAAGGAAAGCGGCTGCACGGTCAACGTCAAAACCGCCGCCACGTCCGACGAAATGGTGACGCTGATGAACCAGGGCGGCTTCGACCTCGTCACCGCTTCGGGCGATGCGTCATTGCGGTTGGTGGCCGGCAAGAAAGTACAACCGATCAACATCGATCTGGTGCCGAGCTGGAAGACCATCGACAAGCGCCTCCAGGATGCGCCGTGGCACACGGTCGACGGCGTTCACTATGGCGTCCCCTTCCAGTGGGGGCCGAACGTGCTGGCTTACAACACGACGGTCTTCAAAGAGCCGCCGAAAAGCTGGTCGGTCGTCTTTGAGGAACAGAACCTGCCGGATGGCAAAACCAACAAGGGTCGCGTGCAGGCTTATGACGGACCGATCTACATCGCTGATGCGGCCGTCTACCTGATGAAGAAGAAGCCGGAACTCGGCATCAAGAACCCCTACGAACTCAACAAGGATCAGTACGCTGCGGTCATTGCATTGCTGCAAGGCCAACGGGCATTGGTTGGGCGCTATTGGCACGATGCCATGGTGCAAGTCGACGACTTCAAGAACGAAGGCGTGGTCGCATCGTCATCCTGGCCGTTCCAGGTCAACTTGCTTGGCGCCGACAAAAAGCCGATCGCGTCGACACTGCCGGAGGAAGGCGCGACGGGGTGGGCCGATACGACGATGATGCATACTGAGGCCAAGCACCCCAACTGCGCCTACAAATGGCTTGAACATTCGATCAGCCCGAAGTTACAGGGCGACTTGGCGTCATGGTTCGGTTCGGTGCCATCCGTACCGGCCGCATGCAAAGGCAACGCGCTACTGACGGACGCCGGATGCGCCACGAACGGCTTTGACAACTTCGAGAAGATCTACTTCTGGCGCACCCCGACGGCAAAGTGCGAAAAGGAAAGTGCCTGCGTGCCCTACTCGCAATGGGCCAAGGACTACATTGCCATCCTCGGCAAGTAACCAACCCAAGAAACACCAGCCCCGGCCTCAGCGCCGGGGCTGTTCGTGTGGTACGACCGACCGATGTCCCCCGCTGTCCGCTTTACCAACGTTTCGCGCCGTTTCGGCTCCGTCCGCGCCGTCGATGGCGTGAGCCTCGACATCGCGGAGGGTGAGTTTTTTGCCATGCTCGGTCCATCGGGCTCGGGCAAAACAACGTGCCTTCGTTTGATCGCGGGGTTTGAGCAGCCCGACGATGGACACATCGATATTTTTGGTGAGACGGTTGACGGCGTGCCGCCCTACAAGCGCAACGTCAACACCGTGTTTCAGGATTACGCGCTGTTCCCGCACATGACGGTTGGCGAGAACGTCGCCTACGGCTTGATGATCAAGCGTGTCGACAAAACGACGCGCGAAAAGCGAGCTAAAGATGCACTCGCCATGGTCAAGCTCGCCGGCTACGAGCAGCGGCGCACGGCGCAACTCTCCGGCGGCCAACGCCAACGCGTGGCGTTAGCGCGGGCGCTGGTCAACGGCCCCAAAGTTCTGCTTCTCGATGAGCCGCTCGGCGCCTTGGATTTGAAACTGCGTGAGCAGATGCAGGATGAACTCAAGACGCTGCAACGCGATCTCGGCATTACGTTCGTGTTCGTCACGCACGATCAAGGCGAAGCCTTGTCGATGGCCGACCGCGTGGCGATCTTCAATGATGGCAAAATCGTCCAGATCGGATCGCCATCGGACGTCTACGAGCGGCCGACTTCGCGTTTCGTTGCCGACTTCGTCGGCTCGTCAAATGTGCTGCCGCCTCAATTCGCCACGAGTCATGGCGGCGCGCATCGGTGGACCAGCCTCCGGCCCGAAAAAATTTCAGTCGCTGGTCCAGCGACATTGGTGCCGGCGGTGCACGCGCATGCCGATGGTGAGATCAAATCGGTGAGCTACAAAGGCTCCGTCACGCGCCTGACAGTGGCGACCGACGAATTGCGACTGATCGCTGAGTCGCCAATCGGCTCGGCGAAATTCAGGCAGGGCGATCGCGTGCGGCTCATCTGGCCGAAATCGGCGATGATTGCGATGGAGGGCGACGCGTGAGCCTCTCCGCCGCGAGACCGCAAACTATTGTGCCGTCCGGCGGCCAGCGCAGCGGTATCGCGGAGGCCATCTCGGATCTGTTCTTTGCCCGTCCGAAATTGCTGACGCTGGTGCTGTTGCTGCCGCCATTGCTGTGGATCGGCATTGTTTATGTCGGCTCGCTGTTCGCTTTGCTTCTGCAGAGCTTTTATTCGCTCGATGACTTTTCCGGCGTGATCATTCACGAAGTCACGCTCTCCACTTATGCGCAGCTTTTAGAAGACGCGAACATCCAGATCATCGTGCGCACGGTGCTGATGTCGGCGGTGGTCACGGTTGCCTGCGCGATCATCGCTTTTCCGATTGCGTATTACGCCGCGCGCTATGCCCGCGGTTGGACCAAAGCCCTGTTCTATCTCGCCGTGATGATGCCGCTGTGGTCGAGCTATCTCGTTAAGGTCTACGCCTGGAAGTTGATCTTGGCGAAGGAAGGCATCGTTACCTGGCTCGCAGCCAAGCTGCATGTGAGCTGGGTGATCGACGGCTTGCTGGCGGTACCTATCATCGGCGGGCCGTCGCTGTCGTTTAGCTACATCGGCACGTTTCTGGTGTTCGTCTACATCTGGATCCCGTACATGATCCTACCGATCCAGGCCGCACTGGAACGCGTGCCGACGAACTATATCGAAGCCTCGGCCGATCTCGGCGCCAGTTCGCGACAGACGTTCTGGACGGTTATCTTTCCGCTGGCACTGCCCGGCATCATCGCCGGATCGATCTTCACGTTTTCGCTCACGCTCGGCGACTACATCATCCCGCAGATCGTCGGCAATTCACGGCTGTTCATCGGCCAGGCGGTTTACACGCTGCAGGGCACGGCCGGCAATATCCCGCTGGCGGCCGCCTTCACCGTCGTGCCGATGGCCATCATGGGCGTGTATTTGTGGATGGCGAAACGGATGGGGGCGTTCGATGTCCTCTGACAACAATACCGCGGCACCCGCTGGTTTGAAAATCTCCGCCGCGTTGGGCCTGCTGTTTCTGCATCTGCCGCTGGCGCTGATTTTTCTTTATGCCTTCACGACGGAAGACAAGAGCTTCGAGTTTCCGCCGCCGGGTTTGACGACGCGGTGGTTCGCCGTCGCCTGGTCGGAGCGGCCGGACATCTGGCCGCCGCTGTATCTGTCGCTGCGCGTTGCAGCTATCGCGACGATCCTGGCGCTGATATTCGGCACGCTGGCGGCGGCTGCGCTGTCGCGCGCCAAGTTCTTTGGCCGCGAAACGATGTCGTTGCTGTTCATTCTGCCGATTGCGCTACCGGGCATCATCACCGGCATCTCGCTGCGCTCGGCGTTCGATATCATGGGCCTCGATTTCTCGATCTGGACGATCATTCTCGGCCATGCCACGTTTTGCATCGTCGTCGTTTACAACAACGCAATCGCGCGCTTTCGCCGCCTGCCCGGCAATCTCATCGAAGCCTCGATGGATCTTGGCGCCAACACGATCCAGACGTTTCGACACGTGATCCTGCCGCAGATCGGCACGGCGCTGCTGGCCGGCGGTATGCTGGCCTTCGCGCTGTCGTTCGATGAGGTGATCGTGACGACATTCACGGCCGGCCAGCAATCGACGCTGCCGATCTGGATGTTGTCCGAACTGATCCGCCCACGGCAGCGGCCGGTGACCAATGTGGTTGCGGTCTTTGTTATTCTCGTCACGATGCTGCCGATCCTCGCTGCGTACTTCCTGACGCGCGAGGGCGAGCATACGGGCGGATCATCCAAGTAATCGTTTAAACCACGCGACAGGCGGAGACACGGACATGCTCGAAACCAACATGCTGATCGGCGCTGATTTCGTCAGCGGCACGGACGCCCCCTATGCGGTGATCAATCCGAAGACCGAGGACACAATCGTCAATTTGCCGGAGGCGTCTCCGGCCCAGGTCGATGCGGCGGTTGAGGCCGCGAGCAAAGCCTTCAAGACCTGGTCGCGCACGACACCGGGAGAACGCTCAGGGCTGTTGCTGCGCCTCGCCGACGCCATCGACCGGGATGCCGAAAGCTTCGCAGCGCTTGAAGCGCTGAACTGCGGCAAGCCGCGCATCCGCGTGTTGCAGGACGAGATGCCGGCGGTGGCTGATTGCTTCCGGTTTTTTGCCGGCGCCGTGCGCAACATGCACGGGGCCGTGGCGGGCGAATATTTGGCCGGCCACACGTCGATGATCCGCCGCGATCCGATCGGCGTCATCGGCTCGATCGCACCATGGAATTATCCGCTGATGATGGCGGCGTGGAAGTTGGCGCCGGCGCTTGCCGCAGGCAACACGATCGTCATCAAACCCTCAGAACAAACGCCGCTGACGACGTTGAAGCTCGCGAAAATTATCGCCGACATTTTCCCTGAAGGCGTGGTCAACGTCATCGTCGGTCGCGGCGCGACGACGGGCAACGCACTGATCAACCATCCCAAGATCGCCATGGTGTCGATCACCGGCAGCGTCGGCACGGGTCAGAAAGTCTTGCAGGCCGCAGCACCGACGCTCAAGCGCACGCATCTCGAACTCGGCGGCAAGGCGCCGGTGATCGTGTTCGACGATGCCGACATCGCAGCCGTCGTCGATGGCGTGAAGACGTTTGGATATTACAATGCCGGGCAGGACTGCACAGCGGCGTGCCGCATCTATGCCGGCAAAAAGGTCTACGACAATCTCGTCGCAGATTTGTCGAGCGCGGTGAAGGGGCTGAAATTCAATCAGCCTAACGACGACGATAACGACATCGGGCCGCTGATCTCGGCAGCGCAAAAATCGCGTGTTGGAAGTTTCGTCGAGCGCGCCAGTCTGCAAAACCATATCTCGGTGACGGCGGGGGGCAAGTCGCCTGGCGGTAAGGGCTTTTTCTACGAGCCGACGGTGATCGCGGGCGCCGAACAAACCGACGAGATCGTGCGCCAGGAAGTCTTCGGGCCCGTCGTCTCGGTAACGCGCTTCGACGATGTCGATCAGGCGGTCGAGTGGGCAAACGATAGCGATTACGGGCTTGCCTCGTCCGTGTGGACCAGCGACATCGCCAAGGGCATGGCGACGGCGGCGCGGCTACAGTACGGCTGCACGTGGGTCAACACGCACTTCATGCTGGTCAGCGAGATGCCGCACGGCGGCATGAAAATGTCGGGCTACGGCAAGGATCTGTCGATGTACGCGCTCGAGGATTACACCGTCGTTCGCCATGTCATGGTGAAGTTGTAGGGAAGTTTTTTCGGACGCCCGGCAACTGCGCTTCCGCGCAGCCTGCCGCCGGGTGCGAAGACGTGACGTCGGCCTTTGGCCGTGAGCGCGACCGCGCGACGCGGCGAGCCGCGTCCCCGCGAAGCTGCGGCGCTTGCGGCCGGCTCCGCGAAGCGGAGTCGCAAGCGCCCAGTTTAAAGCGGAATATTGTCGTGCTTTTTCCACGGCGTTTCGACTTGCTTGGTGCGCAGCATGTTGAGCGCGCGGCAGACGCGTTTGCGGGTGGCTGAGGGCGTGATCACTTCGTCGATGTAGCCGCGCTCGGCGGCGACGAACGGATTGGCGAAGCGGGCCTGATACTCGTCGATGCGGGCCTTGATCTTCACCGGGTCGCTCAGTTCCGAACGATAGAGAATTTCAGCCGCGCCCTTGGCGCCCATGACGGCGATCTCAGCCGTCGGCCAGGCGTAGTTCACATCGCCGCCGATGTGCTTCGAGCTCATCACATCGTAGGCGCCGCCGTAGGCCTTGCGGGTGATGACGGTGACTTTCGGCACTGTCGCCTGTGTGAACGCGAACAGAAGTTTGGCGCCGTGCTTGATAAGGCCGCCATATTCCTGCGCCGTGCCCGGCAGAAATCCCGGCACGTCGACCAGCGTGACGATCGGGATCTCGAAGCAATCGCAGAAGCGGACGAAACGCGAGGCTTTGCGCGACGCATCACTATCAAGCACGCCGGCCAGCACCATCGGCTGATTGGCGACAATGCCGATCGTGCGGCCTTCCATGCGGGCAAAGCCGGTGATGATGTTCTTGGCGTAGGCTTCCTGGATTTCGAAGAAGTCGGCTTCGTCGACGATCTTGAGGATGAGCTCCTTCATATCGTAGGGCTTGTTCGGATTGTCGGGGATCAGCGTATCGAGCGAGGTGTCGACGCGATCGGGGCTGTCGCCCGTCGGCAGTTCTGGAACGCCGGCTTTGTTGTTGGACGGCAGGAAATCCATCAGCCGGCGCATTTGCAGCAGCGCCTCGACATCGTTCTCGTAGGCCCGGTCGGCGATCGAGGATTTGGTGGTGTGGACTTTGGCGCCGCCGAGTTCTTCCGCCGTGACCGTTTCATTCGTTACGGTTTTGACGACGTCGGGACCGGTAACGAACATGTAGCTCGTGTCCTTCACCATGAAGATGAAGTCGGTCATCGCGGGTGAATAGACGTCGCCGCCGGCGCACGGGCCCATGATGACCGAAATTTGCGGGATGACGCCGGACGACAGCACGTTACGCGCGAAGACTTCGCCATAACCACCAAGCGCGTCGACGCCTTCCTGAATGCGCGCGCCGCCGGCATCGAAGACGCCGATGATCGGCGCCCGATTGCGCAAGGCGAGATCCTGGATCTTGGTGATCTTGCGGGCGTGGCTTTGCGACAGCGACCCGCCCATGACGGTGAAGTCCTTGGCGAACACGTAGACCACGCGGCCGTTGATCGTGCCCCAGCCGGTGACGACGCCGTCGCCCGGCACCTTGGTTTTTTCCATGCCGAATTCGGTGCAGCGATGCTCGACGTACATATCGAATTCTTCAAACGAGTTTTCGTCCATGAGAAGTTCGATGCGCTCGCGCGCCGTCAGCTTGCCCTTGGCGTGCTGGCTGTCGATGCGCACCTGACCACCGCCGAGACGGGCGTTGTCGCGGCGCTTCTCAAGCTCGTCGATGATGTCTTTCATGGAAGGCTCATCCTTAACACGTCAGGGACTAAATCGTGGGGCGAGGGCGAACGCGATTGTGGCGGGTCCGACTGGGGTTCGTAGCATGATGGGGGATGAGCGCAAACGCCCAGATGTCGCGACAGCGTTCAGGCTCGACGAGGCGCGGATGTCGGCGGATCAGGCGGCTGAAAAGCGCGCCGCCAGGGCTTGCGGCTTCAAGTCGAGCGGACCGGCGCCGAGGATCGGTTCGATGGCGATTTCGTAGCCGCGTTCCGCCGCCCAGCGCAGGGTTGAGCCACGAAAATCAGCGACAGGGTCCGACATGACCGACGCCCCGCCCGACCGTTTCATGTAGCGCTCGGCGTCCTGGCGCGTGGTGAACAGCACCAGCCGTTTGACCTCGGCCTGACGCCGCTGCACGATTTCGACCAACGGGCCAGCATCACCGGCAACAAGATAGACTTCGCCGTGCGCTTCGAGATTGGCGACGTACAAATTCAGACTCTCGGTTTTCAGGCGGAGCAGCAGATCGGCCGGATCAATCTCGGCTTCGATCGGGTCGGCGACCCAGTCGGTACCGGCCATGCCTTTGGCTGCGCCGATGCCCGGCAGGATATCGGTGGCAAATGTCGGCAACGGAATAATTTGCAAGGCGTCGTCGCCGGCCAAAGCTTCGGCCCAGCGCTTGGCCTCGATCGGGCTCGACCAGAACAATTGGACGCTGCGACCGGCGAGCTTCTGCGACGCAACCGACGCCAACTGTTCGTCGGCGAGCGTCAAGACGCGGCCTTCCTTGACGGCGCGGCGCACGAAGCGGTCGCGTTGGGCCAGCTCAGGAATGCGCGGCAGTTGCAGCATGGCGTGCACGTAGCCCATTGCGAATCAGATGCTGCGAGTGTCGCCGCATCGGCTTTCAACGGCAACACCGAAGCGGCCGGGTTAGTGGACGAGGGTGAGGAATGTACTGGCTGCCACAAACTCGGCGTGACGCCCGGCGCGACGGTCGGCGGCTTGCGCGTCGCAGCCCCACAGCGAGATTTGGTAGTCCTCGTCGACGTGCGCTGCGGTCCACACGTCATCGGCTGCGAGAAAGCCGCGCGCGTGGGCGATTGCCAGCAATCCCGATCCAGTCAACGTCGTTATGACGTGCAGCGCCGTCAGCCGAAACGGCTCGTGGGGATGAAGTGCTGAACCGAAAGCCGCCAGCGCAGCCGCAGGTTGCGCCACTGGCATGACGCCGTTGACGACCGTGAACTTTGCTTCGAGCGTCTCGCGCGCCCAGGCGATGATGGGATCCCAGCACTCGCTTTGAAGCCGAGCCAACTCTGCGGGCGTCTCGGCGCGATAGCACAGCAAATCGCTACCGGCGTAGGCGGCGATGTCGGCTGCGACCGCGTCACGCGTGTCGGCAACGGCGTCGATCGCCGTGTTGGCAAAGCGCGTTAACGGCATTGTCGCCGGATTGATCTTATCGCTTTGCGCCGACCATTCAGCAGCGATCGCCTCGGCGAGCGGCAGGGTTGGCACCTGCAGCGGCCGTTTGGCTGGCGTTTTGACGGCGCGGCCATCGAGCAAAATTTGATGACCGCTGCCAGGCGGCCCGGCTTGGCCAACCGCTACCGCTTTGTAAAACCGCTTCGCCAGCGGCTTGATCATCGTGTCCGTGATCGGCCCTTTCGGCGCGCCGCTGCTGATCTCTAGCGGGCCGACACTTGCAGCGCCCGAGACCGGCTTTTGCTCCGGCGTATCGCGATCTGGCGGACTCATGCGGGCGTTTTGAGTTGGCTGAGGACCGTCTCGATGGCGCCAGGGACCGCGTCATAGGTGGAGATGATGATGTGGGCGCCGGCGTCTTCGAGTTCACTGCGATGATGGTAGCCCCACGTCACACCGATGGCGCCGACGCCAGCGGCGCGCGCCATCGCGATGTCGTAGGTTGTGTCGCCGATCATGACGGTGTTGTCGGCGGTGACGCCGGTTTCAGCCATCGCTCGCAAGATCATCGAGGGGTGCGGTTTCGATGGATGATCATCGGCCGTTTGAATGGTGGCAAAATGCTCGTGCCAGCCTTCGCGATCGAACAGACGGTCGACGCCGCGCCGCGATTTTCCGGTGGCGATGCCCAGCACCGTCGCGTCGTGCGCGGCCAAGGCCGCAATAACCGACTTGGCATTGGGAAATAGAATTTCGGTTTCAGCCGGATCGTGGTTCAAATCACGAAACGCACTTTTGTAGCGTTCGGCGAGATCGGTCCGCAGATCGAAGTCGGTCTCGGGAGCAAGCGCTGCGAACGCTTCCGGTAAAGACAGACCGACCACGGCGAGCGTTTGCGCGCGTAGCGGCGGCGGCAAGCCCATCGAACGAAACGCGTGATCCATCGACATGACGATACCCGCCTGGCTATCGACGATGGTGCCATCGCAATCGAAAATGACCAATTTCATGCGGCGCTTCTACCACGGCGGCTCGGGCAAGCGAAAGCGCGCGAATGGGCGTTCGCACGTCGTGGATTGCTGAAGTTTTGCGCAGTGCATCAAGCGATCGACGCCCGGCATCGCGGGCGCTGGTTCAGTCATCATCAAACTGGTTGGCATCGAAGCCGAGCAATTCCCAAGTCGTGCGCATGTGCTCGGGCAGCGGCGCGGTCACATCGATCGCAACGCCGGTTTTAGGATGGGGAATGACCAGCCGGCGGGCATGCAGGTGCAGCTTTTTCTCGATGTTCTCGGCGGGCATCGCAACATCGCCCTCGTACTTGTTATCGCCGACAATCGGGTGGCCGATCATGTGCATGTGGGCGCGCAGCTGATGCTGGCGGCCGGTGACCGGTTTGAGCGACACCCAGGCGGCCTTTTGCGCGACCTTATCGATGACGGAATAGTGCGTCGTCGCGTGCATGGCTTTGTCCTGTTCGCCGGGCAGTGCCTTGCGAACCCGGTCACCTTCGGGACCCGACGCCTTGACGAGTGCCGCTTCGATTTTGCCCTGCGTCGGTTTTGGCACGCCTTTGACGAGCGCCCAATAGGTCTTGGCGGCTGAGCGGGTTTGAAAGGTCCGGCCGAGCTTGGCTGCCGCCTCGCGCGTCAAGGCGACGAGGAGAATGCCGGTCGTATCGCGGTCGATGCGATGCACGAGGCGCGGGCGCTCGCCGCCGAAGCGCTCGGCCATGCCTTCGAGCATGCCATCGATATGTTTCTTGGTCCCGGTGCCGCCCTGCACGGCGAGGCCGAACGGTTTGTTGAGAACGAGGACATGAAGATCCTCGTACAGGATCATGCGCTCGATGGCATCGCGATCGCCTTTCGAGACGCCGAGCGGCGCCTTCAATCCGCTGCCGACACTGCCCCCGGTTTTCTTCGGCTGGCGGACGATGGCGGGAACACGAATTTCGGCGCCACCGGCAAGACGGTCATTCGCCTGCGCGCGCTTACTATCGACGCGGACCTGGCCGGAGCGCAAAAGCTTTTGCAAATAGGTATAGCCGACTTCGGGAAAGTGGAGGCGAAACCAGCGGTCGAGGCGCATATCCGCTTCGTCGTTTTTCACGCGTAGCGTTTCGACCTTGCCGTCGGCAGTCGGAGCGGTTTTTACGACGGGATTTTTGGTGCGTGGTTCGTTCATGCCAGCACCGTGCGGGCGACGATCAAGCCGGCGAACACCGCCGACAGCGTCAAGATCACCGAAGCGGCAACGTAGGTGACGGCCGTCGTGGTTGCGCCGCGCTCAAACAAGGTTGCGAACTCCAAAGAAAATGCTGAAAATGTCGTGAAGCCACCAAGGATGCCCGTCGCGAGAAATGCGCGCAGTTCCAGCGAACCCTCGAAGCGTTGCGCCAGCATCGCGACGACAACGCCCATCAAAAAGCAGCCAACGACATTGACCGTCAGCGTCGCCCACGGAAATTCGATCAGTCCGCGGTGAGCGAACCCCTGATTGACCAGATAGCGCACGCCGGCGCCGATGGCGCCGCCCGCGGCGGCAAGTAGAAAAAGTTGCATGGGTCGGTTGAACCTAGATTTTGTTGCCAAAGCTATAGCCCTCGCCGGCCAATAACGAAAGCACAGCTGTCGGCCCAAGGGCGCGACCATGACGACCAGCAGCGTTTAACTCTGCTGGCGCTCACGCCGTAGCTTGGCCCAATAGTCGAGGCGCTTCTTGATCTCGCGCTCAAAGCCGCGTTCGGGCGGATCGTAGTATTGGGGCCGCTTTTTGAAGGCGTCGGGAAAGTAGTTTTGTCCCGAAAAGGCATCCGGCTGGTCGTGATCATAGAGATAGTCCGAACCGTAGCCCTCGTCGTCCATCAGCTTGGTCGGCGCATTGAGGATCGACTTCGGCGGCGCGAGGCTGCCATGGTCTTTCGCGGCCCGCATCGCGGCTTTGAAGGCAACATAGTTGGCGTTCGATTTCGGCGCCGTGGCGAGATAGATCGTCGCCTGCGCGAGTGCCAATTCGCCCTCGGGTGAGCCCAAAAAATCAAACGCATCTTTGGCGGCGTTGGCGATGACAAGCGCTTGGGGATCGGCGAGCCCGATATCCTCAACCGCCATGCGCACCAAGCGGCGAGCGAGAAACAGCCGATCCTCTCCGCCCTCGAACATCCGGCACAGATAATACAGCGCCGCATCGGGGTCTGAGCCCCGCACGCTTTTGTGCAAGGCGGAAATCAGGTTGTAATGACCTTCGCGGCCCTTGTCGTAAAGCGGGGCGCGGCGTTGCACGAGTTTGACGAGCGCATCGCGCGCCAGCGGGATGGCCGTGGGCGCGACGGCTGCGAAGACATCTTCGGCGAGATTAAGTACCGCCCGGCCATCGCCGTCGGCCATGCCTATCAGGCCGGCACGCGCATCATCATCGAGCGGCAGCGGCCGACCAAACTCGGCTTCGGCGCGCACGAGCAGCCCTTCGAGCGCGGCGTCATCGTGGCGGTTGAGCGTCAAAACGGTCGCGCGTGACAGCAGAGCGGCGTTGAGTTCGAAGGACGGATTTTCGGTTGTCGCGCCGACAAGCGTGATCGTGCCGTCCTCCATGTGCGGCAGAAAGCTATCCTGCTGCGATCGGTTGAAGCGATGGATTTCATCGATGAACAGCAGCGTGCCCTTGCCCTGCTCGCGCTGCAGGCGGGCGCGGTCGAAGGCCTTGCGCAACTCCGCAACGCCGGAAAAAATCGCCGACAATTGTTCGAAGGCGAGATTGGTTTCACCGGCCAGCAAGCGGGCGATCGTCGTCTTGCCGGAGCCGGGCGGCCCCCACAGCACGAGGCTTGGCACGCGGCCCGATTTCAACATGCGTGTCAACGTGCCGTCAGGGCCGACGATATGATCCTGTCCGACGACTTCGGCGAGATTTTTTGGACGCAGGCGATCGGCAAGCGGGCGCGGCGCGCTTTTCGCAAGACCAGCGGCTTCGAAGAGATTGGCCATCCGCCGTTTATAGCGGCAGGTATCGCGCCTGCGATAGGGCTGACAACTTTAGGGCGATCTAATCGCGACGGTCACCGTTTTGGGCCGGCCAGAGGTCGCGCCGTCACCATCGGACACGACGACATCGAAAGTCGCGGTTTTTTCACCGCCACCGCCGTGGGCGAACGAAATGAGCCCGGCGTTCAGGTCGGCCTGGGTGAAGTTCGAGACCGGCGTTCCCGGCACGCGGCCAGAGGTCAGGTGCCCGCCGCTCAGATTGCTGACAGAGAAGCTGAGATTGTCGGCCGTGTCGTCGGGGTCATAGGCTGAGAGGTCGGCGCGGGTGATGCGGACCGATTGGCCGCGCGCCACCATCAAATCGAGATCACCACCGACCGACGGCGGTACGTTGCGAACTTGCGCGGCGAGTTCGGCACCCTCTTCCATCGCAAGCTTGCCGTATTTGACGTTGCCGCTCACGGCGCCGGTGCTTCTGATCGAGATTAAATTCTGCACGCGGACTTCGCCGTCAAGTTCGCCGCGGATGTCGGCTGAATTCGAACGCAGCATGCCTTTGAGACGGCCGCCGTCAAAGACCACAACATCATCGGCGGCGACACCGCCATTTATTTTGCCGTGAACTTCCACGCGCCGGCTGTTTTTGACATCGCCTGTCAGCACTGCATCGGTCCCGATGATCAGCACGCCCTTCGTCTCCGACATTGCAAATTCCTTTACGACTTGATGCGACGGCGAAGACCGTTGGCCGACATTGTGTCACGGTGGAGACACGCCGCCAAACACGTCGCGCGGCCTATCGTTAACGTCGCCATGTTTGCTCATTTTGAGAATAGCCGACGAGCATGGGCATGGCCGCAAAGAGCACGAGCGAGCGTGGCAACGAACGTTCAGCCTGGAACTTGCAGCTGTAGAACGCGACCGCCGCGCTTGACCGAAATCTGCCAGATGCGCTGACGCCCTTCGACGGCCGTTTCGAGTTCAGCCACCGTCGTCAAATCCTTGCCTTGAACGGACACGATGAGATCGCCTTGCCGGAAACCCAGATTTTGGGCCACCGATCCGTTACGCACCGCAATCACGATCACGCCTTGGGTATCGTCGAGGTTCAGTTCATCCGCCATCGCCGGCAGAATGTTCGAGACTCGCGCCCCATCCAACGGATGCGGCCCCGATAGATTTTTGATGTCTTCGCTGCCGGCTTTCGGCGGTGCGGCGAGCGCCAGCGAAACATCGACCGGTTTGCCTTTTCGGATCACGGACAGAACCACCGACTGGCCGACGCCTCTGGTCAAGACGCGGTAATAGACAGACCGTGCGTCGCTGACATCGACGCCGTCGACGCTTCTAATCACGTCGCCGGGTTCGAGCCCGGCGGTCGCGGCTGGCCCGCCGTCGGATACGCGCGTGACCACAGCACCGGCGATGCGATCGAGCCCCAGACCTTCGGCCACGTCACGCGACACCGTCTCGAGTTTCGCGCCAATCCAAGGCCGCTCGACCTTGCGGCCGCTGGTGGCGCTCTCGGCATAGACCTTGGCGAGGTTTGAGGGAATCGCAAAGCCGATGCCGACCGAGCCGCCGGATTTAGAAAAGATCATCGTGTTGATGCCGACGAGGCGACCCGACATATCGACCAGAGCGCCGCCCGAGTTGCCTGGATTTATCGCGGCATCGGTTTGCACGAACACTTGGCTGTCGGACGAACTGATCTCGGACCGCGACAGGGCCGAAACGATGCCACTGGTCACCGTCTGGCCGACACCGAATGGATTGCCGATGGCGAGCACCAGATCGCCGACTTCAAGGCTGTCTGAATCTTCAAATTCGAGGAACGGAAATTTTCCATCGCCGTTTTCGATTTTCAAAACGGCAATATCGGTCTTGTCATCCTGGACGATGACCTTCGCATCAAACTCGCGTTTGTCGGACAACGCGATGCGGATTTCAGTATCGCCGCGGGCTTTGACGACGTGCGTATTGGTGACGACGAGGCCCTCGGCATTGACGATCACGCCGGAGCCGAGCGAACTCATCACCCGCTCGGAGGGCGGGCCGGACCCCTCGCCGAATTCGCGGCCGAAGAAGCGGCGAAACCAAGGATCGTCGGCGAACGGCGAATTGAAGGTTTGCACGCGCGAGCGGACGTAGACGTTGACGACGGCCGGCGCCGCTTTACGCACGATCGGCGCGAACGAGTATTGCGCAGTTTCGCGCGACGGCGGTGGCACGCGGTTGGGCAATGGCGATGTCGGCGCGGGGATGTCGAGCGGCTTTGGTTGCGCCAGTTGCGCTGTCTCTTGCAACGGTGCGGCGAGCGGCGCGACTGGCATCGGCGGCGGGGTCTGCTCGTTGGGTGTCAAGGCTGACCAACTGCCGACCACAGCCGTCAGAATGAGTGCGCTGGCGATCACGAGTGATTTCGATACGGGCATTTGTCGGTCTCTTGGCTGCGGGCGTGCACGGCTGCTTCCGCTATATGGTCCGCGAGATCGTCGGCGTCGAGGGGCTTTGCAGCGGATGATGCACGGGTGTGACGGTGAGGTTAGATCAAACCGAGTTCGCGCAACGACCGGACCGATTGTGCAACCGCGTCGTCGGCAGGTTTGAAGGTCATCCCGAGCGCGTCGCGCGCCTTGGCGTTGGTGAAGCGCTTGTGCTGGCCAAGCTCGGGCAGGATGGTGCGCATGCGCTTATCGACAACGGCCAACGCCCGCACGGCAAAATCGGGCAATTCGAGCTTCGGCACCTTTGAAGCCAGGTCCGGCAGCTCTCGGGCCATGGTTTGGCCGAGGCCGTAAAGACCGGATTCCCCTTCGGCGATCAAAAAGCGTTGGCCCGCAATACCGGGACGCACCAGTGCTTCGGCGTGCGCGAAGGCCACATCGCGGACATGGGCCACGGGAAAGCGAATGCGCGGAGCTGCCGGATAAATCCCTTTGGCCATCAGCACGAACAATTCATGCGACGTCGAGAGATCGCTGTCGAGTGCGGGGCCATGCACGAAGCCCGGGTTGATGGCAACGATCTCGGGCGCGCCAGGCGTATCGCGCTGAAATTGCCAGGCGGCGTTCTCGGCCATCGTCTTTGAGCGGATGTAGGGCGTGATGGTTTCGCTGGTCTCATCCGTCACGTCGGCTTCGGAATAGATGTGCTCGTCGGCCGGTGCGGCGACTGGGCCATAGAAGATCGCGACGGTCGATGACGTGATGACGACGCGGCGCACGCCGGCCCGTGTCGCCGCTTGCAGAACGCGGATCGTGCCATCGCGCGCCGGGCGGATGACGTCTTCAGCGTTATCTGGCTGCTGGATCGGAAAAGGCGAAGCCGTGTGGGCGACGAGCGTTGCTCCGGCGAAAGCTTCCTCCCAGCCGGTATCCGACAGCAGATCGGCGGTGACGAACGTCAGACCGGCCGGATCGGCACCGGCGCGCTGCAAGGCACGGCGCACGTCATCGGCTTTTGCCATGTCGCGGAGCGTGCCGCGCACGGCGTGTCCGCGCTTGAGCAATTCAGCAATGATGTGCTTGGCTATGAAGCCGGACGCACCGGTGACAATGATCGGCGGGTTCGACATGGTGTGTTGGCCTCATCGTCGCGACCGGATGTGTGCAAACGTCTCACGCGGGAGTGTCGTGCGAAACCCGCCCAAAAGGCAACGTCGCAATTTTTAAAACTGGGCCGCGCCGAGAGCCCTTCGGCATCGGCACATCCCCGACTGTCGCGTTGACCTCGCCAACAGATACAGCGTGCCGGCGTCGGTCGCGAGTGCCGCTCGCCGGATCGCTCAGGATCGATTGTGCCCGCCAAGCAAAAACCCCGGCGCTGAGGGCGCCAGGGCTTTTTTCGGCCTCTGATCGGGTCGATTGAACTTACGCGCTGGCGTCGGCGTTCTTCAGCATTTCCTCGTGGCGCGCCTTGTCGTCGGCACCCTTCACGGTTGGATCGCGGTCAACGAGTTCGATGACGGCGCGGGGCGAGGCATCGCCATAGTAGAACCCGGCTTTCAGCACGCGGGTGTAGCCGCCGGCGCGGGTCTTGTAGCGGGGGCCAAGAATATCGAAGAGTTTCTTGACCATGTCTTCGTCGCGCAGACGAGCGGCGGCGAGGCGGCGTGAATTCAAATCCCCGCGCTTGGCAAGCGTGATGTACTTGTCGACGACGCGCTTGAGATCCTTGGCTTTCGGCAACGTCGTGACGATCTGCTCGTGCTTGATCAGCGCGGCTGCCATATTGGAGAACATCGCCTGGCGGTGGCCCGGCTGGCGGCCGAACCGGCGGCCAAGTTTTTTGTGTCGCATCGATCGTCATCCTTACATTGTTGACCGCCCGGACTGGTGCCGGAGGTTTTATAGTCAGCCGTATCGAACCGTTCGAAACAGCTTGGCGCGGGAGGTTCTATGGCCTCACCTTCGCGACTTCTTTCTGGCGCTCGGCGACTCCCGTTCCGGGAGCCGGCCGCCGAGCGCGGTCGTAAGTCCTGGCGCTTAGCTAGCTCCGTTCCGGGAGCCGGCCGCCGAGCGCGGTCGTCCGGAAGTCCTGACGGACAAACCGGTAGTGTCAGACACGGCGTGCGACTGCACGCCCGGCGCTAGCGCCGCCTCAGCGGAGCTGGCCCGTTCGCCTTCGCAAACGGAACAGCCAGCGTGAGCTCAGTATTGATCTTCAAACCGCTTGGCGAGTTCGTCGATGTTGTCCGGCGGCCAGTTCGGGACTTCCATGCCGAGATGGAGGCCCATGGTCGCCAAAACTTCCTTGATCTCGTTGAGCGACTTGCGGCCGAAGTTCGGCGTGCGCAGCATTTCCGCTTCCGACTTCTGGATCAGGTCGCCGATGTAGACGATGTTGTCGTTCTTCAAGCAGTTGGCAGACCGCACCGAAAGCTCGAGTTCATCCACCTTCTTGAGAAGGGCGGCGTTGAAGGCGAGTTCCGGATGACGCTGTTCTTCCTGCGCCTTCTTCGGCTCTTCGAAATTGATGAAGACGGCGAGCTGGTCTTGCAGAATGCGGGCGGCAAGCGCGACCGCATCTTCGGCGCGCACCGAGCCGTCGGTTTCGACCGTCATCGTCAGCTTATCGTAATCGAGAATCTGGCCTTCGCGCGTATTCTCGACTTTGTAGGACACCTTCTTGACCGGCGAGTACAAGCTGTCGACCGGGATCAAGCCGATAGCTGAATCCTCTGGCCGATTGCGATCAGACGGCACATAGCCCTTGCCCATGTCGGCCATGAATTCCATGCGGATCGAGGCGCCGTGGTCGAGATGGCAGATGACGTGTTCGGGATTCAGCACTTCGACATCGGACGAGCCTTCGATGTCCCCAGCCTTGACGGGGCCGGCGCCCTCTTTCTTGAGGACCATGCGCTTTACGCCTTCCGAATGGATGCGCAGCGCAATTTCCTTGATGTTGAGAATGATGTTGGTCACGTCTTCGCGAACGCCCGGAACGGACGAGAATTCATGCAGCACGCCGTCGATCTGCACCGACTTGATGGCGGCGCCCTGGAGCGACGACAGCAGCACGCGGCGCAGCGCATTTCCGAGCGTCATGCCAAAGCCGCGCTCAAGCGGTTCAGCGACCACGGTTGCGATGCGGGTGCGATCGCGGCCCGGCTGGATGTCGAGCTTCGTCGGCTTGATTAAATCTTGCCAATTCTTTTGCAGTACATGTTGCAAGGGGGAGCCTCGTCTCAGTTAGGGCGCGGGATGGGGGAAGCCCGCTGCACCAGCCACAGGACTAAATTTCATGGACGCCGCGCGGACCATCATGGCCACCTCGGCGCCGGCGGACTGTGTTAGACGCGACGACGCTTGCGCGGCCGGCAGCCATTGTGCGGGATCGGTGTCACGTCGCGGATCGAGGTAATCTGAAAGCCGACGGATTGCAGAGCCCGCAGCGCCGATTCACGGCCTGAACCTGGACCGCAAACCTCAACTTCAAGCACTTTCATGCCATGATCCATCGCCTTTTTGCCGGCGTCTTCCGCCGCTACCTGAGCCGCATACGGCGTCGACTTGCGCGACCCCTTGAAGCCCTTGGTGCCCGACGACGACCAGGCAATGGTGTTGCCCTGCGCATCGGTGATGGTGATCATCGTGTTGTTGAACGACGCGTTGACGTGGGCGACGCCGGAGGTGATGTTTTTCTTTTCGCGCTTTTTGACTTTACCGGCGCGACCGGCAGCTGCTTCCTTGGCCATTGATCTCGTGCTCCTTGACCCGCATCGACCGGGGTCTCAATTCAAATGCGCGCCAGCGTTTCGGCCGGCAGCGTCGATCCGTACAAAGCGAAAAACTACTTGGTCGCTTTCTTCTTACCGGCGATCGCCACGGCCTTGCCCTTACGCGTGCGGGCGTTGGTGTGCGTGCGCTGGCCGCGGACCGGAAGACCCTTACGATGGCGCAAGCCGCGATAGCAGCCGAGGTCCATCAAGCGCTTGATGTTGGTTTGCACTTCGCGGCGAAGATCGCCTTCGACTGTGTAGTCGCGGTCGATGGCCTCACGAATTTGCAGCACTTCGGCATCACTCAATTGATTGACGCGACGCTCCGGCGGGATGCCGACTTTCGTGCAAATTTGCTGGGCGAACTTCGGACCGATGCCATGAATATACTGCAACGCAATAACGGTGCGCTTTGCCGTTGGAATATTAATGCCTGCGATGCGGGCCACGTTCGTCTCCTGCCGTAATCTTGTCGTCTCTGTTTCGTTTAAGACCCGATGAGATCGAGTCCGGTCAAAGTGTCGTCGCCCGATTGAAAGCGCCGAATGCGAGAGACAGCGCCAGTATCGCCGGCGCCGCCAAAATGTCGTCCAAAAAGCGTAGCGATCTCGGCACCGGAGCTTGAGCCCCCGGTCCGGATCGCAATGAGCCATCGCTATAAAAAGTGCGGTGTTGTAGCGCGGCTATACTCGTCCGTCAATCGATCGTCAGGTTCACATTAACTGACTTGGCACCCCGCCAGTATTTCGTCGATTCTGCCGGTTACGGCGTTGATCGGCGCCATGCCATTGACCGTTTGCAGCAGCCCGTGCGCGTAGTAGTAGCCAAGTAGCGGCGCTGTTTCGCGATAATAGGCCATGAGCCGTGTTTTCAGGGCCTCAGCGTTATCATCGGCGCGCACTTTACCACCTGAAGCAAGCGTCTCGCGGGCCCGTTTTTCGATCCGGTCGGCGAGCGCAGTGTCGTCCACCTTCAGCTCAATGACAGCGTCAAGACGCTTGCCCTTGGATGTCAAAAGCCGGTCGAGAGCCGAGGCCTGCGGCAATGTGCGCGGAAAACCATCCAAGATAAATCCACGCGCGCAATCGGGTTGGGAAATGCGGTCCGAAATAATGCCGATGACGACCTCGTCCGGCACCAACCCGCCGTCCGCCATAATTTGTTTTGCCTTGAGCCCAACAGGGCTTGCGGCGTGGACGGCGGCGCGTAGCATGTCGCCGGTCGAGAGTTGCGGGATCCCGCTTTTTTCGGCGATCAACTGCGACTGCGTGCCTTTGCCAGCGCCTGGAGGGCCAAGAAGGATCAGATTCATCTCGATCCCTTACCGGAGCCGCGCAGCTTCGATTTCTTAATCAGGCCTTCGTACTGCTGCGCGATCAGGTGGCTTTGCACCTGGGCCACGGTGTCCATGGTGACGCTGACGGCAATCAGCAAGGACGTACCGCCAAAGTAGAGCGGAATGCCGGCATACGCCGTGAGAAACTCCGGCAGCACGCAAACGACCGCCAAATACAAGGCGCCAACCACCGTGATGCGCGTCAAAACGTAGTCGATGTATTCGGCTGTCTTTTCGCCAGGACGGATACCCGGCAGAAAGCCGCCGAACTTGCGCAAGTTGTCGGCGGTTTCTTTCGGATTGATGACGACGGCTGTGTAGAAAAACGCGAAAAACAAGATCAACAAGGCGTAGACCAGCATGTGCAGCGGCTGCCCGGTACCGAGCGCGGCCACGGCCGAGTTCAGCCATTCAGGCCCCTGGCCAGCCGAAAATTGTGCGACCGTGATCGGCAGCAGCAACAGCGATGAAGCGAAGATCGGCGGAATGACGCCCGATGAGTTGAGCTTCAGCGGCAGATGCGAAGCATCGCCTTGGAACATCTTGTTGCCAACCTGGCGTTTTGGATATTGCACCAGCAGGCGGCGCTGTGCGCGCTCGAAGAAAACGATGGCGGCGATGACGGCAAGCGCCAACGCCAGGAAGAACACGAGAATGACGGGCGAGATCGAGCCGGTGCGCGACAGCTCAAAGAGCTGCACGAGGGCGCCCGGCAGTCCTGCAACGATGCCCGCAAAGATGATCAGCGATGTGCCGTTGCCAACGCCGCGTTGCGTGATCTGTTCGCCAAGCCACATCAAGAACATCGTTCCGCCGACCAGCGTGATGACGGTGGTGGCGCGGAAGAACATGCCAGGGTCGTTGACGACGCTGCCAGCCGCGTTGCGCGAGCCTTCGAGCCCGACCGCAATGCCATAGGCCTGCAGCGCTGCTAGAACGACGGTCAGATAGCGCGTGTACTGATTGATCTGCTTGCGCCCGGCCTCGCCCTCTTTCTTCAAGGCTTCGAGCTTCGGATTGATCGAACTCATGAGCTGCATGATGATCGATGCCGAGATGTAGGGCATGATATTCAAGGCGAAGATCGCCAACCGCTCGAGCGCACCTCCCGAGAACATGTTGAACATGCCGAGGATGCCGCCCGCCTGCGATTTGAAGCTCTCGGCGAAAGCGGCCGGGTTGATGCCCGGCAGCGGAATGAACGTGCCGAGCCGAAAAATAATCAACGCGCCGAGCGTAAACCACAGCCGCTTCTTCAAATCCTCAGCCTTGGTGAAGGCCTTCAGATTAAGATTGGACGCAAGTTGCTCGGCGGCGGAAACCATGTCTCGTCTCTCCTTGTCGTCGCGGACCGTGTGAGCGGCTCAGGCGCGTCCGACGTGTCACCGGAACTACTGGGCTTCGGCGGCGGCTCGTAACGCGCTGGCGTCACAATCCTGCGAAACCGGCGCGCCCATCGAAAGCCAGGCCACCGGCCCCGCTCCCCTAGCGGCGACTTAGTCTGCCGACTTCTTGGCCGGTGTCTTGCCGGAAGCCGCCTTTTTCGCCGCTGACTTTTCGCGCTTGGCAACGTCGGCCGCGAGAATCTTGACGGCGATGACGTTGATCGTGCCGCCAGCCTTTTCAACAGCTGCTTTCGCGTTGGCTGTCGCGTGATTGACCGTCACCGAAATCTTCGACGAAATTTCGCCGTTGCCAAGCAACCGCAGTCCGTCTTTTGCGCGGCGCAGAACGCCGGCCTCAACCAGGGACGCCACATCGATCGGCTTCGACGCGTCAACGCGCTTGTCTTCAATCGCCTGCTGCAATGCGCCGACGTTGATCTCATTGAAGCTTTGCGGACGCCACTTATTAAAGCCGCGTTTTGGCAACCGGCGATGCAAAGGCATCTGGCCGCCTTCGAAGCCGCCGATGGCCACGCCTGAGCGGGCCGTCTGGCCTTTACCGCCGCGACCACCTTGCTTGCCGACGCCCGAGCCGATACCGCGGCCGATGCGGACGCGGAACTTACGCGCGCCTGCGTTGTCTTTAATGCCGTTGAGCCGCATGTGACTCTCCTTTGCTTGCGCCGGGCGACTCCCCTCCGGGGAGCCGGCCGCCCGGCGCGTATTTGGT
>FSSH01000778.1_pt3 | contig 41488 bp, 38 predicted proteins | sample 1166101 | NCBI WGS metagenome assembly FSSH01 (sample SAMEA32972668, study PRJEB13176) | freshwater metagenome | biome: Drinking water system; feature: Biomass in drinking water that filtered by 0.45 um membrane; material: drinking water | place: USA | collected 2012-12-20 | depth 0 m
TCTTCGTGCAGCCAGAAATCGCGACCCGCTGTCCACGGCACCGGATTACCGGTGCGGCGCACGACCAGCATTTTTTCGTCACCGCTGCACTTGGCAAGTGCGGCGTCAGCATTTTTCTTGAGAGCAACCGGCTTGCCGCCGCGCAGGCCTTCGTCCGCCGTGATGACGAGCTTCGACTGCGCGTCGTCAATCCGGTTCTGCAAGCTGTCTGGCGAGAACCCGCCGAACACGATCGAATGGATGGCGCCGATGCGCGTGCAGGCCAGCATCGCGTAGGCTGCTTCGGGAATCATCGGCAGGTAGATGGTGACACGGTCACCTTTTTTGACGCCGTGCTTCTTCAACACATTGGCGAATCGTTGCACGCGCTCGTGCAACTGACGATACGTGATCAGTTGGCTTTCAGTTGGGTCATCGCCTTCCCAGATGATCGCGACCTGGTCGCCGCGCGTTGCCAAATGACGATCGATGCAATTGGCCGAGACATTCAGAGCGCCGTCCTCGAACCAGCGAATATCAACCGCGCCCTGAGCAAACGACGTGTTCTTTGCGCGTGTGTACGGCGTCATCCAGTCGAGCCGACGCCCCGCCTCGGCCCAGAAACCTTCGGGATCGGACAAAGACCGCGCGTACATCGATTTGTAAGACGCTTCATTGACGAGAGCCCGCTCTGCCCATGCGGCGGAAACGGGGTAAGTCTTGTCGGTCATTTCGCTGGTCCTCCGGTCGGCTATCTCAACGGCAGCCTTCATGGGCTCATTATGCGAGTTGGCACGCCGCGTCACAACTTGCTCGAAGGTCTAACGCGGCAAAACTGCGCTTATCGAGATGTCGGGATGCTGCCCCACGGCCCCCGAGGCGGCTCGAAAACCCGATGCTAGATCAATGATTTGGCAGAAACTTTGAAATGCCGTCGGCATTAAGCTTGCCAGACGGCACTGCGTTTGATCTCGGCATCTTCCAGGTCACGCGTTACCGGCACCGCATACTCGTGCAGAAGCCGATAGCGATCACGCGGAAAATAACTGCGCTGCGGGTCGCCGATGAGAACGACGGCGCCAGCCGCTTTGGCGCGCGCGATATAGTCTGACACCCGATCGGCGAGCTGGCGCTCGTAATACAAGTCGCCAATCAGATGCACGTCGGCTCGGCCGGGCGGAAGTGCCAATAGATCAACGCTGGTCGTTGCGAAGGTGACGCCGTTGGCTGCGGCATTGAGCCGGCAAGCGGCCAATGCAATGGGATCGATATCGCATGCGACCACACTGGCCGCCCCAGTCATGCACGCGGCGATAGCCGTGAGGCCGGAGCCGGAGCCGAGATCGATGACGCCGCGCCCGCGACAGATCTCTGGGTGATCGAACAGATAGCGGGCGAGGGCTTGCCCGCCGGCCCAGGCAAACGCCCAGTAAGGTGGCGCGATATTCATTTCGCCAAGATCGTCTTCTGTCTTCTGCCAGAGCGGCACGGACTCTTCAGCGAGGTGAAGAATAATTTCCGGCACGATCGGCGGATGCAGGAGCTTGGTATTTTTTGCAATGAATTGCGCGACGGCTGCCGCATCATCGATATCAAGTTGAGCGGCACTCATCGCGGCGGCAAGCGTTTGAAATCGAGCCCGCCCATGCGGCAGACTTCCTTCCATTCGTCCGGCTTGACCGGCTGTACCGACAGCCGCATCGATGTCACCAGCGCCATGCTGGCGAGCTTAGGGTTGCTTTTGACATCGATCAGCGTAACGGGCCGCGGCATCGGCACGACGGCTTTGACATCGACACATTCCCAGGTACCGCTATCGTCCTGCGAATCGGGATGGGCGAGCGCGATCACTTCGCAAATGCCGACGATCTCCTTGCCGTCGTTCGAGTGATAGAAAAATCCCCGATCGCCAATTTTCATCGCCCGCATATTGTTACGGGCCAGATAATTGCGGACGCCATTCCACTCTTCGCCGGTTGCGCCTTTTGCGACCAGCATATCCCACGAAAAAGCGTCCGGTTCGCTCTTGAAAAGCCAATAGGCAGGCATGCGTGATCAACCTCGTTTCGGCAATCGCATTAAGACCGGGATTCAATCTTCGGCTTTGAGCGGCCGCTGCATCAGGCCGGCAATCGCGTCGTCCACCGAGACGCGGCCTTCGATAACGCTCAAAACAGCTTCCGCGATCGGCATGTCGATCCGCCGTTCGCGAGCCAAAGCGACCACGGCTGCGGCCGTGTAAACGCCCTCGGTGACCGCCGTTCGGCTTCCTAAAATATCGGCCAGCTTTTTGCCTTCACCAAGGCCACGCCCAAGCGACATGTTCCGCGACTGCGGACTGCCGCACGTCAAGACGAGGTCGCCAAGACCTGACAACCCGAGCAGTGTTTCCGGCTTCGCGCCCATGGCGTCGCCGAAACGGCGCAATTCAGCAAAGCCGCGCGTTACAATGGCCGCGTGCGCGCTGGCGCCAAGACCACGTCCCTCGACAATACCCGCTGCGATCGCCAAGACGTTTTTGACGGCGCCGCCAAGTTCGGCTCCCATGACATCACTCGACCAGTAAAGCCGCATCTGCCGCGATGACAATGCTGATGCCAAATTGCGCCCGAGGTGTTCATTGCGGCACGCGAGCGTCAGAGCGGCAGGAAGCCCGCGCGCCACGTCGGCCGCAAAACTCGGACCTGAGAGGACGGCGAATGCTGCGTCCGGACTGATCTCGCCGATGACATCGCCCATGGTTTTGCCGGTCTTTTGCTCAATGCCTTTCGCACACATGACGATGGGCGTGTCAGGCAACAACGCCGCGCGCATCTCGGTCATGACTTGGCGGACATGCTGGGCTGGCACAACGATCAGACAGACGCTCCCTGATGCGGCCTGCTTAAGATCGCCTGTCGCATAGATAGATCGATCAAGAGCAATGCCCGGCAGAAAAGCCCGATTGACCTGCCGGTTCGATATGTCGTGGACCACGTCCGGCTCGCGGGCCCACAAGGTGACGCGATGGCCGCCGAGCGCGAGCGTTTGCGCCAGAGCCGTGCCCCACGCCCCCCCGCCGATGACGCTGACTGTTTCAAACGTCACGTTCAAACCCCATCCCACAGTCGTTTTGGAACATTATCGTCTCGACAGCCTGGAAGCCATGATCTTACGCTTTTACGCCGGCGCCTTTGGCAGGAGCGGCATCTGCATCGAGCGGCCAGCGTGGGCGGACGGGCGCCTGTAATCCATCGCTTTGCCCGCGCGCGTGACGTTCGGCGCCAGCCCAGGCGATCATTGCGCCATTATCGCTACACAACGACAGCGGTGGAGCATGGAACGAATAGCCGAACGTCTCAGCGACCCCAACCAGCGCTGCGCGTAAAACTTGGTTCGCAGCGACGCCGCCCGCGACAACAAAGGGGCGATGGCGATCGTCCGGAAATCGGTGCACGACAGCTCGCATCACCTGCGCCACGCGATCGACCACAGTGTCGCAAACGGCCGCTTGGAACGACGCGCAGATGTCGGCCACGTCGTCGTCCGAGATTGGGGCGATTGCTTCGGCCGCGTGACGCACCGCGGTTTTCAGACCTGCGAACGAAAAATTTGGATCGGCTCGGCCAAGCATCGGCCGTGGCAGCTTGAAACGGCGCGGGTCGCCGTCAATCGCCGCTGCCTCGACGGACGGACCGCCCGGCATCGGCAAGCCGAGGAGCTTCGCGGTTTTGTCGAAGGCCTCACCCAGCGCATCATCGATGGTCGTGGCGAGGCGGCGATAGCCACCGACGTCCTCGACGAACAGAATTTGGGTATGCCCACCCGACACCAGCAGCATCACATAGGGTGGCGGCAGCCCATCGGTCAGTCCGCAAGTCAGCGCGTGCGCTTCAAGGTGGTTGATCGCTAAAAAAGGTTTGCCGGCCGCCAGTGCGAGGGCCTTGCCTGTAATGGCGCCGACGATGAGCCCGCCGATGAGGCCCGGTCCACTGGTCGCCGCAATCGCGTCGACGTCGGCGAGTTTTACATGCGCTTGCGCCAGCGCCGCAGCAATGATGTGATCGAGGCAGGTCGTATGGGCGCGGGCGGCAATCTCCGGCACCACGCCACCATAAAGCTCGTGCTGCTTGAACTGCGATCGCACCGCACTCGATAAGATGTATCCGCGGCCATCGGCATCGCGCGCGACCACGGCAGCAGCGGTCTCATCGCAACTTGATTCAATGCCGAGAACAAGCGTGCGGCGCGGCGCTGTCGGTGAGCTTATGGTCATCGATTCAGGATCTTCGCCCGTCCGGTTGGCATTGGCGCGTCATTATTGCATTAATGCGCCCGCACCGCCCGCCTAGCACTTGGAGAAAGTCCGTTGCAAGCCGCTAAAATTCGCATTGGCACCCGGGGATCGCCCCTGGCACTTGCCCAGGCTCACGAAGTTCGCGCCCGCCTCGCCACCGCGCACGGTCTCGACGAGGCCGACATCTCGATAACAATAATCAAAACCACCGGCGATCAGGTGCTCGACCGGCCACTGGCCGAGATCGGCGGCAAAGGGCTATTTACCAAAGAGATCGAAGAAGCGCTGCTGTCGAACGATGTCGATGTGGCGGTGCATTCAATGAAAGACATGCAAACCGCACTTCCCGATGGCTTAATGATCGGCGCGGTGTTGCCGCGTGAAGATGTCCGCGATGCGTTCATATCGCTGCGCCACCAGAGTTTGGCTGAACTGCCCTCCGGCGCCGTGGTCGGCACGTCATCGTTGCGCCGCCAAGCGCAACTCCTGTTTACGCGGCCGGATCTCACCGTCGTCGGCTTTCGCGGGAACGTGCAGACCCGCCTGAGAAAGCTGCAAGACGGCGTTGCCGAAGCCACCTTCCTCGCTGTCGCCGGCTTAAAACGGCTCGGCATGGAAGACCGCATCACGGCGCCAGTGCCGATCGAGCAAATGCTGCCGGCCGTGGCTCAAGGTGCAATCGCACTTGAAATTCGTTCCGGCGATACCGCCAGCGCCGCTATGATCGCGCCCTTGAACGATGCGTCTGCGGCGCTTGCGGTGACGGCTGAACGCGCGTTTCTCACCCGGCTCGAAGGCTCGTGCCGGACCCCCATCGCGGGCTATGCGCATCTCAGCGACGGCCTTTTGATGTTTCGCGGCCAAGTGTTGTCGCCCGATGGCGCGAAAGGGTACGATGTCGCGCGCCACGGCGCCCCCGAGCACGCCCACGACGTAGGCCTGGAAGCGGCCGACGATGTGTTGTCAAAAGCGGATGCGAGCATTCTCGCAAGATCGCACGCTTAATGCGTATTCTGCTGACTCGGCCCGAATCCGACGCGCAAGATCTGAAAATGCGGCTCGAAGTGCTTGGCCACGTCGGTATTCTAGCGCCGCTCCTGAAAATTGAATACGTGAACATCGTCGAATCCGCGTTTGCCGGTGCAGGCGCCCTCGTCGCTACCAGCCGCCACGGTTTAACGGCACTGGTCGACGCCGGCGTTTTGGCGTCGGCGCTTCCGCTGCCAGTGTTCACGGTTGGCGAAGCGACGGCTTTGCGCGCCCGTGAACTCGGCTTCCAACGCGTCATCGCGGGTGCCGGGACGGCCGCAGACTTGGTGCCGCTGATCCTTGCCGACCCAATTGCGCACACGCGCCAACTCGTCCACCTCGCGGGCGACCACCTTGCCTTCGACCTGCAGGCGGCGCTCGCCTACGATCACGTCATCGTCGTGACGGTTCCGGCCTATCGTTCGATTGCCGCCACAGCATTGCCCAAGCCCGTGGTAGAGCAGCTCGCCGGTAAGGAAATCGACGCTGTCGTCTTGATGTCGCCGCGGACGGCGCAGACATGGATCAACGTTGCAAGCGAGCTGCCTGAGCCGTCCGCGACGTCCAACCTCTTGCATGTCTGCGTGTCTGATGCCGTTGCGGCAGCGCTTGCCGACTCATGGGCCAAATCACGGCCCCATGACGCCAGTTCGGAGTTAAAAATTCACGTGGCCAGCCGGCCGGCGCGCGAAGAAATACTTGCTCTCATTGGTCGCCTAGCGGCACAGTGACAGACAGAGTAAGACAACTGACGACAGCAGTTTTCGGCTCCAAGTTTGCTCCACGTCTGCTGCGGACACGTAATCGCATGAGTGCACCCGGCAGTGCCGTCGAACCCAGCAGTTGGGCGCAGCACCTTGGGCTGAAGATCTCATCTGCGACGTGGACGCGCCAGGCTCGCCGGAGCGATTACCGATCCACATCAGCGCCCATTCGTGGGTTTCGCTCGCACAAGTACAGAGGCGTTTGCTCCCATGGCAGATAAGACCGGCGATCAGCCCAAAAATCCATCCGCTGGTGAACCACCGAGTGCGGGCGCGGCACCAAAGCGGCCATTCGCCACGATTGATTTGAAAGCCACCGAGATCAAGGTAAAGCCGCTGAGCGATCGCGGGGCCGCCGCAGCGTCGAGTTCGTCTGCGACAGCTACGGTGGGGACCAATCCCGGCCCCGCACCAGCTTCGACATACGCGACGGCGACCGGCACCGAACCAAAAGGCGAGCCTGCCAATAGCGCCTCACCGCCGAAGACGGGCACCCCGTCAGCCGCCGCTCCAGCCACCGCGTCGGGATCGGCGTTCGGCGCCTCGCCGGCGGCAGACACACCCGCACCCCCTGCGCCGTCCGAAAAAGTTGTCATGAAAAAGCGTGGCGGGTTTTTCTCCCATGCCGCAGCCGGACTGATAGGCGGCGTGCTGGCGCTCGCTGGTGCGGAATGGGCCCTGCCGCAACTCGGAATTCATGGCACGACATCTCGCATCGCCGACACGACGTCGGCGTTGGCAGCACGCGTCGCATTAATTGAACAAAAAGGTCTGAGCACCGATGCCGCGCTTAATGCCGACCAAACCGCGCGGCTTGCTGCAATCGAAAAATCCGTCGGCCAAATTCCACAGCTGACCGAAAGCCAGGCGCGGCTGGTTGCCGACACAAAAGCCGCCCTCGCCGCAGCGGCCAGCGACGCCGGCGCACCTGAACAGCTGACCCGGCTCAGTGCCATCGAGGAAAAATTCAAGGCACTGGTCGAGGCCGGCGCCAGCGACCCCAACGGGAACAGGCTCGCCCAGCTCGCGGCATTAACCGGCAAAGTTGCCGACCTGGAAACCAGCCTTTCGACACAACTCACCGCTTTGCGCAAGAGTGTGGCGGAAGACGTCGAGGGACGCATTATCGCCGCAACCGAGGCCAGCGAAGCAGCCAAATCAGGCACTCAGCGCATCGACCGTGATGTCGCAACAGTTAAGGGTGATGCAGCGCGCCTCGAAGAACGCCTGCTGGCAATGAAAGCGGAAACAGATCGAACGGCTGCTGCGGCGCAGCTCGCCCAGGAGAGCGCCGCTGCCCTCAAGTCCGAATTGGATGCCGCCAAATCCACCTTCGCCAAACCCACCGACATCGCAGCCGTCATCGGGCCCGTTGCTTCGCGACTGACGACAATCGATCAAAGCATTCAGTCCGTTATGAAAGCCGAGGCCCAACGGCGCACCAACTCGGAGCGCATTGTGCTGGCTTTGGAACTGCAGAATCTCAAGCGCGCGTTGAGTACAGGCGGCAGCTATTCAGCTGAACTCGCCAGCCTGCAAAAAGCCGCTGACGCGAGCGTTGACCTCAGCGCGCTCGATAAATTCAAGGACGTCGGTGTGCCACCTGCGGACGTTCTCACGAAAGAATTTCGCTCCGTCGCCTATGCGGCAATCGATGCTGATACGGAACTCGCCGATGGTGGTGTCATGGATCGCTTGCTGGCCGGCGCGAAATCCGTTGTCCGCGTTCGCAAGGTCGATCACGCCGCCGAAGATAAAACAGCAGAGGCGGTTGTCGGCCGCATGGAGATCGCCTTGAAGGACGGTCGACTTGGAGATGTCTTAGGTGAGTCCCGCGACCTCGGGCCCAAAGCTTTAGATGCCGTCAGGCCCTTCCTCGATAAAGTCGCCGCTCGCGTCAGCGTCGACGACGCCGTCGAAAAGCTCGATAGTCAGCTAAAAACCTCCTTGAAGCCGGACGCAGCAGCAGGGCCTGCTCCGTAGTTACTTCGCTCAATCATTCGACGTTGTTTCGGCTCAACCGCGTGTTGTCATCCAAGGGTTCGCGTCATGGTGCGTCTGGTTATTTATCTTCTGGGTGTCGCCTTAGCCGCCAGCGGTTTGGCTTGGCTTGCCGACCGGCCAGGCACGCTGCAGATCGCGTGGCAAGGCTATGACATCGAAACATCAGTGTTCCGTGCGGCCGTTCTGTTGGCGTTGGCGATCGCCATCGCGGTTTTTCTCTGGTCGATCTGTCGCGCCATTTGGAATAGTCCGGCCGCCGTCGGGGAACGCATCGTCACGCGGCGCAAAAGGCGCGGTCTAGATGCGCTATCGAGCGGCATGATTGCAGTCGGCGCCGGCGACAAGGCCTTGGCGACTCGCTATGCATTGCAAGCGCGCAAGTCACTTCCGCACGAGCCGTTGACACATCTGTTGCGGGCCCAGGCCGCGCAATTGTCGGGTGATCGCGCCACCGCGCGGCGCATTTATGAAGCGATGCTGACCTCACCAGAAACCGAGCAACTTGGCCTCCGCGGTCTCTTCCTGGAGGCTGAACGTGAGGGTGCGCCAGACGCCGCACAGCAATTCGCCGGCCGGGCGATGAAGGCCAATCCGAAACTCGGGTGGTCGTGCGATGCCCTGTTCGACCTCCAGTGCCGCAGCAAGAATTGGGATGGCGCGCTTGAATCATTGGCTCATGCCAAGCGTAGCGGCCATCACGACAAAGCGTCGGGCGATCGAAAGCGGGCGATTTTGCTGGCCGCGAAGGCTCAGGATCTGGAAGAGGCTGAAACCGATATCGCGCTGTCGAGCGCCCTAGAAGCCCACACGCTGGCGCCCGAGCTCGTGCCGGCTGCTGCCGTCGCCGGCCGCATCCTGGCGTCGCGCGGGCAGACTGGAAAAGCCGCGAAAATTTTGCAGAAGACCTATACAAAGTCGCCACATCCTGATCTGGCAACGGCCTACGCTCATGCCCGCGTCGGCGACAGCGCGCGGGATCGCTTGGATCGCATCCGGCAACTCGCGGCACTCAACCCGCATTCTATCGAGAGCCCGATCGCGGTGGCGACGACCGCTATCGAAGCCCGGCTGTTTGACGACGCGCGCATGGCGCTGGAGCCGCTGCTCGCCAACCGTCTCACCCAGCGCGTTGCCACACTCATGGCGCGCATCGAAGCCGGCGAGAACGGCGACAAGGGGAAAGTGCGCGAATGGCTCGCGCGCGCCGTGACCGCTGCTCGCGATCCGGTTTGGATTGCCGATGGCGTGATCTCCGATCAGTGGGAGCCGATCTCACCGATCGACGGCAGGCTGGATGCCTACCAATGGCGCGTTCCCGTTGAAGCGCGCGATCAAGCACGTGCCGACATCGTATCCAATCGCCTGGAAGAGCTTCTCGCGCTCGGCCAGCCCGATGAAATGGCAAAAGCTGCCGTTGCCGGCGAGGGCCGACCGTCGCACGTTGCGGACGCCGACGTGGTGACATCCGTCGCTACCCGGACGCATCCCGTCGCAGACCCGGCCGACAAGGCGCTCTCGCCAGTTACCGAAAACGCACCTCATCTTAATCGTGGCACTGCGACGACGCGCGAGCCGCGCGGCGATGGCGCCTCACGCGAACAGCCGGCGGCCGCCCGGCTTATTCCGCGCGACGACCAAAGCACGGTCATCGCCGCGCGGGGTCCAGATACGCGCGGTCAGGCCAGCTCGTCGCAGACTGCGATCGCAGGCTCCGAGCGCGGCAGAGGCGAGCCGATGCCATCCAAGGTCGCGATCAATGGCAAGCTGGATTCGAAACTGTTCGTGGCGCCACGTGCGCCCGATGATCCGGGTCCGGATGATGCTGACGATGGCACCCTCGCACCCGTCCCGCTTCGGCCATATCGGGCAAGCAAGTAGACAGAGGCGGGTCAGCGTTGTCATCGCGATACTGCCGCGATGGCCTATCCTCGGGACGTTGGGCGATAGGCCAGGCCTTGCAATTGTCCGGCGCAAGCGTTATCCCTCCGCTCGTTCCGGCATAATAAGAACGCCGACGGTTAGCCGCTTTAGCTCAGCCGGTAGAGCACGTCATTCGTAATGACGGGGTCAGGTGTTCGAGTCACCTAAGCGGCACCACATCATCTCTGCGAATTTTCTGAACGCTGCAACGTCCAATCGCCGTATGAGGCGGGTCCGGACGAAGAGCCACATTCGTTCACGAGACGGCCACAGCCGTTTTGATCCGCGATAATGAACGGATTGTCAGCCAATTGCCTCGCTTCGGACTAACGACAGCCCTCAAATTGCACCGCGACGCCGCCATCGTGAAATCCGGTGCGAACCACGTCACTCGCGGTTGGCATCGCGCAACACCCACCCCACATCTCTTTCATGAAACCAAGCAATACACCCCTGATCAATATCCTATACCGATCGCCCGCTGATGATCACTCAGCTCCATTGCACCCCGGCGAGGTGCTGCGCGAAGATTTTCTGCCGCACTGCAAGTTCACCGTCGAAACATTGGCGCGGAAGCTGCGTGTATCTCGGACAGTGCTGCAAAGCCTGCTTGCGGAACAGAGCGCCGTTACGCCCGACATGGCGCTGCGGCTTGGCGAGGCCTTCGGCATGAGCGGGCGCTATTGGCACGCGCTTCAGTTGCAATATGATTTGTGGCAGTCTCGAACGCAGACCGCAGAACCGTCACGCCCGCGCTCGGCTGCTCATCTGCATCGCTCGCAGCCGACGCAATCCAGAGCTTGAGCGGCCAGCCGTCCGATCGGATCGCCATGCCGGCACGACACGGTTCACCTGACGCGCAGACGCGAGCTGCCAGCGAAGCGGTGGCAGGGCTGACACCTGCGGTGGTCATCAGCGGCGGCTCCCGTGGGCTCGGCTTGGCTTTGGCCAAAGTGTTTGCGGCGCGCGGATCGCGCGTGGCAATCATTGCTCGAGATCAGATCTCGCTGATCGCAGCTGCCGATGAGATCGAAGCCGCGACGGGCGTCAAAGCAACGCCGATTGTCTGCGATATTACGTCCGCTTCAGCATTTTCGACGATTGTCGCGCACTTGCAAGCCGACCGGCTGTACCTCGACGTGCTTGTCAACAATGCCGGGATCGGTCTGGCGGGTCCGTTTGTATCTCATGGCGACCATGACATCGACCGCTTGATCGCGATCAATATTGCCAGCGTGACACGGCTAACGAGGCGCGCGTTGCCAGACCTCATTGCACGGCGACGCGGCGGTATCCTCAATATAGGATCGCTTGGAGCTTATGTGCCGGGCGCGCATCAAGCGGCGTATTACGCCAGCAAAGCTTATGTCCTCTCTCTGACCGAAGCGGTCGCGGCCGAGTGCTCAGGAACGGGTGTGAAAATCGCCGTTGCCTTGCCAGGTCCGATCAACACCACGTTCCACGCCGCCATGGGTGCCGACGAGTCGCTTTACAGAACGCTGATTCCTCAGATGCAAGCGGATCGCGTTGCACGAAGCATTTATTGGCAGTTTACGCTGCGCAAGCGTGTCATCCTGCCGGGCATCGTCGCGCCATGTCTCGCGCTGGCGCTCAAATATCTACCGCATCCGATCACCGTGCCGCTGGTCGCATGGCTGCTAAAAAAACCAGAGCTCTAATTTTTTGCGGGACGTTTGCTTTATCGCAATCTTTTACGGGCTATCTGTAAGGGGAGCGCCGGAGTGAGGTTTCGCGTATCCGGTGATCCCAACGCGGCTGTACTTTCTCGGGCTCGTTGAGTTCGATCGAGGTGCGGCCGCGTCGCGTTTTGGAGTTCATGCGATCAAAGCCCGCGACGTCATTTTCACCGTCTTGTCGCACTGCCGAACTGCTTAAAGAGTCCGCCCGTCGTCGATCAGATGCTCTTCGGTCGCGAGCCATGCCGAACCAGCGCTACGGCAAGCGCGCCGCAATTGTTTTTCTGCCGCGCGTGTGGCTTGCGACTTGCGCCAACGTCGAAACCAACCAAAACTCTGTTGAACTTCCGCAGTATTCGAATCGAGCGCAATTGGAGCTGTGGGAACAATGGCTGCTTCCCAAAGGTCCAGCCGCCGAGCCAGCTCACCTTGATCCGTGATGAGAACATTCGGCTCGCACACCACAGGTGCGCGAGGTGAACCAGATACCGCCGCATATGCCGGTGCCCGCTGTGCAACCGGCGCTGCGCCGTTCACGATCGTCAAAATTTTCAAACTTTCGAGCCAAGCACCATCCGTAGAAATCTCGCGGATGAATGCCCCATAACCCGCATGACCTTCGATCGGCAGATGCGAACGGTCTGCATTGATGTCAACAACGATCGGCAACGCTCGTCTCCATCCGGTTGTCAACTTTGCGAACGCGCGGGCGAGTTAAAGGTAAGTTTGTGCAGGACTTTTTTAACCCGCCCGCATCGTCTACATCAGCGAACATCACACAGATGCGCCGTTGCGGAGAAAGTTCCGCTAAACCCCAGTTTTGTTTGTTAAAATTGGTTTACTCTTTAAGCGCATACCGCGCGTCGCGACCGGCGGCAGCCATCGTTCAAAGTCGGCGATGAGTTTAAAAAAAGCGAGCCGCGCTAAACGGTGACACGCGGCTTTTGTCGCGCAGACGCCGACTTTTGTTTTGCCGCGCGAGAACCGGATTTTTTGGGGCCGGAAGCCTGGATTTTGGCGCTTTCCGCCGTAGCCTTTTCAGCAAGCACGGTCGCAATATCAAGCTCGGCGACCAGCTTGGCACGGGCGCGGCTAATGCGGCTTTTTATGGTGCCAATTGCGCAACCGAGAATGGCCGCAGCCTCCTCATAAGATACGCGTTCGACGTAAATCAGCATCATCGCTTCGCGCTGATCGACGGGCAAACGACGAAGCGCGCTGAGGGTTTGATGAGCGGCGACGTCGTTTTCTTGGCGGGGTTGAACAGCGACTGCCGCTGCGTGCACCCCGTCAACATCCTCGATTTCGCGGTGAGCCTGACGGCGCTCCATAAGATACGCATTGCGAAGAATCGAGAAGCACCATGGCCGGAGCGTCGCGAAATCGCGAAGTTCGTCGCGCTTGTTCCAGGCGACAAGCAACGTCTCCTGGACAAGATCGTCAGCGTGATGTTGGCTTTTACACAGCGACAGGGCAAAACGACGCAATTGCGGGATGATCGACACCAAAGCCGTTCGGTAGTCGGCGGATACAACGACTGGCGTCATGATCCAGCTCGTAGCTTGGAGTCCGCAGCAACTAATTGATCTAAAAGATCGATAAAGTGTTGTGGAATTTGTTCGCTAACAATTGGCTGAAATGCAGCACGCAGCCGTTCGCCGATAGCCGCGTCGATCGCGCAGTCAACTGCGGCGAGACGGCTCTCACCAGATGGTGGAGGCAGCGTATCGTTTGCCTCTGTCATGCGTTGTACCCATGTCAGGCCGTCGGAAATGCCGGATGCAAATCTTTACATCGTATATGTCACGGCTTCGACAACAAAGCGTGAAGGCCAGCAAGTCTGGCGACGAATTATCGAAAACACCTATCCGCTGCTAAACCCGGAAGTCACCAGCTTTTTTAGTGACAACACTTTATCCACCAGTTGTATTGTTATCTGAACAGCGCTTTTTTAACCGGCACGGATTTCATGTCTGATTTAAAAAAGGTTCATGACCATCTGCCCTTTGTTCGGCGTTACGCGCGTGCGCTCGCCGGCAGTCAGAAACAGGGCGATGCGCTCGTTTTGGCGACGTTGCAGGCGCTCGTCAATTCGCCACCCGTCCTTTCAGAAGATCAGACGAAAATTCGCCTATATGAGACGCTGTCGCGCCTTTGGAACAGTGCGGCCGGCGAAGATATAAATTTGGGCCGCTCACAGCTCATGCCGGAAACCGCTGTTGACGCACGCTTGTCCAGCCTGACTGCGAATTCACGACAGGCTTTTTTATTGACGGCTATGGAGAGCTTTTCAGTTCCTGAAGCGGCACAAATTCTCCGCCTGTCAACGGGTGCGTTCGAAGCCGCGCTGCTGCAAGCACGCAAGGAGATTTCCGAACAGGTCAAGACAGATGTTCTCATCATCGAAGACGAGCTGTTTATCGCCGTGCAGCTCGAAGCGCTGGTCAAAGACATGGGTCACACGATTGTCGGCATCGAGCGGACGCAGGCCACGGCCGTGGCGCGCGCGCAGAGCCAGCCACCGGGACTGATCCTCGCCGATATTCATCTCGCTGATTCCAGCAGCGGAATCGACGCTGTAAAGGACATTCTGGCAAAGCACGACGTGCCAGTGATTTTCATCACAGCTTACCCCGAGCGTTTGCTCACAGGGAAACGCCCTGAGCCGACATATTTGATTACGAAGCCATTTCAAGATGACCACGTTCGCGCAGTGATTAGTCAGGCCATTTTCTTCATCAACACGCCGCAAGTCGCGGCACGGACTTAACGTCACGCAACGCCCGCGTCGTGCAGGGTCGCTAGTGGTTTCGAATGTCTTTCAACGGAAACACAATCGTGCTCTCAAAGCCTGATTTTCCGAACGACACGGTTGATTGCCCGCTCAGTGTAAATTCGACAGCGCGCTTCAACATGAACGAGCCGAACCCTTCGCGTTGAGGCAGCGCGGGCTTTGGCCCGTCCCGCTCAATCCATGACAGTATATAGCGATCAATGCCGTCGCTCGATGCACGCTCGCCCCGGATGGCGACAATGCCGTGATCGTTCGACAGCGCACCATATTTCACCGCGTTCGTGGCGAGTTCGTAGAGAGTTAGGCCAAGCGTAATCGCAGCCTGCGGCTCAAGTTGCGCTTCGGCGCCCGAAAACGTGATGCGGTTGGCATATCCGACAAAAGGAATGAGGACCGCCCGCTCGACAACCTTCCAAATATCCGGCTCCACCCAGTCGGTCTCATTCAGCAAATCGTAGGCTCGCGATAGATTCTGCAGCCGCTTTTGCAAAACGTCACCAAAGATCTTTGGGTCTGGAAAGGTCGCGATCGTCTGCTGGACAATCCCCTGGACGATCGCCAGTTTGTTTTTGACGCGGTGATTCAACTCACCGATGATGTGATTACGCTGCCATTCGGCACGCTTCAAAGCATTGATGTCTTCAATGACCGATACGAATTGGATCGGCTGGCCGGCGCTGTCGCGCAAGAGCGAGACCGTCAAGCGAACCCAGGTGACGCCGCCACCCGCCGGTATGTACCGCTTATCCAACGCGTAAGATTGCACGTCATTACGGATAAGCTGCGCCACTAATTCCAAATCGGGCGCTAGATCCTCCGGGTGCGTGATGTCCTGGAAAGTTTTTGTCAGGAGCACGTCGCGCGGATAACCAACGATTTCGCAAACGCGATTGTTGACGTTGATCCAACGTCCGTCGAGACTGACGATGGCAATTCCGACCGCCGCATTTTCAAAGACCCCGCGATAGTCATTTAAAGTTTTCGCCAGTTGCTCAGCAAGTTGGCCAGCGCGAATGATTTCGGCGGCCAATTCCAGGTTGGCTCTCGTCAGACGCTTAGAGCCGATCAGCTCTAAGTTTTCTGGATAAAATCGGAATATGATGGTCGCCTGGTGATCGCCGGCGGCTGGACTGACCTGAAAACCTTCCGTGCACCACGTGCTGATATCGCCGGCAATGCCTCGAAGTGCGAACGTGCCGGGCACAGCACGGCGAACACTGGCGCAATATTGGATGTAAGTTTCCAAATCCGGGCCTGCATCGACGAAAACATCGTCGATGGACTTGCCGATCAAGTTGAGATCGATATCGCGCAAGGCCGACCGATTGGCGTTGATCACGGTGTGCCCATCAACGAGAATGGATGGGCGCTCGTCGCCCGAACACAGAGCGTCGAAATAATACATCAATGACGCCGCGTCGCGTCCGTCTGGCTCAACTGCCATGCTCGACCCGCTTGCTGTCCTAAAAACCGGTTCGGCCGCATCACAATACGCCGATGAGACTCCTCACAAATGCGATCGCCAAGATCAACGTCATAGCGCGTTCATAAGCCCTGGTAAGCGATAACGACGCGCGTAATCAATTTTGGTCTGGCTTCGTCGGAACGCCGACGCCGAAGTAACGAAACCCGATTTTGCGCATGTCATCGGGGCGATAAATGTTGCGCAAATCGACGAGCAGCGGCGTGTTCATCGACGCCAAGATACGCCGCATATCGAGCGCGCGGAATGCTTCCCATTCCGTCGCGATGACGAGAACATCAGCGCCGCGCGCGCAGGCATAAGCATCGTCGGCGAATTCGATACCGAGCGCCATTTGCCGAGCATGATCCATGGCTTTGGGATCATGAGCGCTGATTTTCGCACCCGCATCTTGAAGGGCCGTGATGATCGGCAATGACGGCGCCTCGCGCATATCGTCTGTATTTGGCTTGAACGCGAGTCCGAGCAACGCCACTTTTTTGCCGCGTAGATCGCCGCCTGCCGCCGAGATGACCCGGCGACCCATGGCACGCTTTCGCTGTTCGTTCACGGCGACCACCGTTTCGAGCACACGCAAAGACACGCCCTGGTCTTGCGCCGATTTCACTAACGCCAGCGTGTCTTTCGGAAAACAAGATCCACCGTATCCAGGCCCCGCATGCAGGAATTTCGAACCGATGCGGTTGTCGAGCCCGATGCCGCGGGCGACTTCCTGCACATTGGCGCCGATCTGTTCGCACAGATCAGCAATCTCGTTGATGAACGTGATCTTGGTCGCGAGGAACGCGTTCGAGGCGTATTTTATCAACTCCGCCGTGCGACGGCTGGTGAAAAACATGGGCGCTTGGTTGATGTAGAGAGGCCGGTACGCTTCAGCCATTACGGCGCGTGCGCGATCGTCTTCGCAGCCGATGACGATACGGTCTGGTCGTTTGAAGTCCCAGATCGCAGCGCCCTCGCGCAAAAATTCTGGGTTGGATGCGACGCTGACGTGCAAGTCAGGGCGCTCCTCACGCATGATGCGCTGAACTTCGTCGCCGGTCCCAACCGGCACCGTGGATTTCGTGACCACAACAACGTCACCGGGAAGTTCGCGGGCAATCTGGCGTGCGGCCGCGAAAACGTGGCTGAGGTCGGCATGTCCATCGCTTTGCCGCGACGGCGTGCCGACCGCGATCAAAATCAGCTCTGCGTCTTTAATCGCGTCGATTGTCGACGTCGTAAAACGCAGCCGATCCATGGCGATATTCGAACGAACAAGTTCATCGAGACCGGGTTCAAAAATCGGCATGATGCCGGCTTTCAGGCTCGTTATGCGATCGGCGTCGACGTCGACGCAGGTGACGATGTGGCCGAAATCCGCAAAGCAAGCTCCGGAAACGAGGCCGACGTAACCCGAGCCAAAAACCGCCATGCGCATCGTGAGACGTCCGCCCGTCTAGAATTAAGAATCATCTATTCGTCGCTGTTGTTACAGCGGCTGAGATGAACCGGCAAACGCACTGAAATCGGCAAATGTCCGAGCCGCAGGCTCATCGATCGGCCTCGATGAATGTGCCGCCGCCCTGAGGCTGGCGGTCGAGCACCTGCCAGTGCACACCGCTGATGCTTGGCCCCGCCTTTCAACCTCGAATGCGGGCGCCGCACGGCTTCGCGATCACCACACATTTCGCCAAGAGCACTGCATTTTTCTTGCAGTCCCAGCGAACGCCGCTCGCCAAACTTAAGCGCGCATAGGCCGGACCATAGCGGCCCTCGGCACGCTGCTGCCAATCGATCCGCGCCGCCGTTCGGGCCTTCGCGGTACCGAGCCCGAAGGCACCCCGTCCGGTGCCGACGCCTTCGATCGGCTGATAGCAGCGACCAACCGTGTTCCAGCTTTGAGCTTGAGTCGTGGTGGCGACCGCCATCCAAGTGGACGTCGCGACGGCCACAAGCACGACCAGTGTTTTTACACTCTTCACGACGACCTCCCTCGAACTCGAAGCGACCGTCGCAACCGGATGGAAAATCATCAGGCCACAGGATCGCGACAGCGCCTCACATCCGAAATGAGCCATACGCCGCAATGGCTGTCAACGCGACCGCCGCCATGGTTTGAAAAGATGGGCGTTTTACCGGCGCTGCTCTGCCCGGAACACGTCTGGCCGCACCCGTAGCCCGTGCAGCTACTTTTGTGGCTCCGTCTACCGCCCCGCCGAAAGCTGTAACGAAACGATCGATCACTTGACGTTGCAGTGGCGCGATCCGCTTTCAATCGTCTGCGCTGGATGTCTGTCATTAGCGACGACAATTTTATGATCCCGCCAATGCCCACGACGGGAATGGAGCCGCTGCCGCTGCGAATGGCCAACTGCTGCAAACCGTCGGCCAAGTAGAGTTCTAAAATCGGCTGGCTTGTCCTATGCGTCATGGTCGTGGCGCAAACCCGATATCGCTTTCACAAAGCTTCCATTGTTTGAAAGTGCTTTTGCACTTTCTGCGTCTGATCCAAATGCGAGACTGCGACGTCCAACTTACGCCTGCCTCGTTCAGAGAGGGCTTGGGTCGTCGTCCGGCGCAGCCGTCTTGCGCGTTCGCGCTTATGCATCTAGTTTCGGCGCCAAGTTGATGTTTAGGGACTGTTTGTAATGCGTGGGTCCTTGCCTAAAGCCGTATTTCCACCTCGGGTTGGACTGAGAGCGCGGACAACATTCGATAGGGCAGCACGAAAAGCGCGCCGAATTCGCGGCTTTTCGGTCCTATTTCTCATTTTCGCAACCGCCGCGTTGACGGGTATCGGACATGCCGCCATCCGTACCAGCTTGCAGCCACAAGAAACGTTGCTTGCGAAATTAGAAGCTCAATTGACTCTCGTGCCGGCATTTCAGCAAAGCGTTGACGCGCTCACCCAACTGTCAAATGCTGTAGGGCTATCAACCCCCGCACCTAAACGACCAGCCATCGACGAAAGTTTGCGGGCCTCGGTCGAAAACGCCAGCAAAACTTCGGAAACAATTGGCGCGTTGAAATCGCCGCCAACGTTTACTCGCCCTGAAATTGCCGGCGCAAGCAACGGACCGGACGAGAAGGCAGCTGCGGACCCACGCGTTGCTGCTGTGTCTGAAGCGGCGGTTTTACCTCCAGACTCTTCTCAATCGGTAACGAACGGGCGTTCCGCCGACGATGCCGTTTCATCCATTGCGTCGCCGGTGCATCCGCCGGAGGCACATGAGTCAAGGCCCGCGGAAGTGCAACAATCTGCGGCGGCCGAGGTAAAACCGGCGCCCACGTCGGAAACCTCCGTTACCGCAATCGTGACTGATCCAGCGCCGGCTGCACCTGACCAATCGGCGCCGATCGCTGCATCGACCCAGGCTCAAGAGGCAACGAACGCTACGTCCGCATCGGCGCCAACTCCAGCAGCATCGGACAAGCTCTCTGATACCGTTTCAGCCGACGCGTCCGTCGCGGCGGTAGCGGTGGCCGCCGGTGCCAACCCGCAGATCGGTGCGCAGCCGACACCCGCGTCAGCGTCAAACGGCGAAGTAGCAGCCGCACCAGTACCACCGACAGTTGTTGCCGCTGTATCTCCGGCCGAGCCGATTGCGACTTCATCGTCAGCCACCAAGGTTGGTGATGGAAAGTGTCGCGACGAATTGAAGGCTGTAATGCGCCGCTACAAGATTCGATTCACCACCGCGAGTTCTAGCATCGCCGCCAGTGAGCAGGGTGACTTGAACGAGGTGGCCAAGGCCATCACTCGTTGCACCGACGCCAACATCGAGATCGCCGGTCATACTGATACGACGGGCGCCGATGCCAACAACTACGATCTGAGCTGGCAGCGCTCAGAGGCGGTGATGAAGGTGCTGATTGCTGCTGGCGTGCCGGCGGAACGCGTATTCTCGGTCGGGCATGGCGCACGTCGGCCGGTGGCCTTCGCACCACGAGCACCGGCAAAGCCACAGCCGTCGCTTTTCGACGCAGCGGAACCCGACGTTAGCGAGATCCTGTCTCGTCATCGCCGCGCCGTCGAGGCAAGCAATGCCGCCAACCGCCGCGTGGAATTTCTGGTCCGATGAATTGGAGTGTCAATGTACGATCTGCTACTTGAAGTGGGCGCTATCGTCGTTTCTTCCACGATAGTTGGCTTCCTGATTGCGCGGCGTTACTATTACTCTGCGTCGCGCGTCGAAACGAGTGCATTACGGCGCGAAATGGGACGTCTTCAACGCCACCAGCGATCGGATGAGCGCCGCGCCTCGTGGGCCGAACGCAGCCACGATAAATCTCGGCGGTCGGAGCGGCAAATTCGCCGGGCCGGGTGAACAATCAACCGGCCTTAATCCATAATGGCGTGGGTCATAATAGAGCGGGCGCTGAGCTGAGATCGCTTTATCCTCGCAGCAAAATTTGCGCGATGCATTGTTGCTTTTATCTCAGCATTCGCAGGGTCAACACGTCAAAAACCGACATAAATCCGTACGCTCACCCTCGACGTTGAAATCGAACCTGCGTCACGCCGTCAGCCGACTTTATCACGCACTCGACGTTGACGCTCGCGGCGATGGCTTCAATGGAAATTTTTTGGTCCTTCAGCTTTACCGTCGACGCCTCGTCTGAGATGTGAACGGTCATTCCGGCCCCCAAAACGAAATCTTCAAGCATCTTCGTCAGACGGTGCGTATAGAATCTGTCGGCCATGTTTGCCTCTGTTCACTCGTCTAGCGAGCACCCTACAACGCGCGTTCCGGATCGAAGCCGGACGAGCGTCAGCATGCCTCCTTATGTTAATTGACGATCGTTTGCCAATGAACATAAAAATTGCCGCGAGGCGCCGTATTAATTTGAGGTATGGTTCGCACGACTGTTAGCGCTGGCACGCAGTTGAACGATGTTATACAGGCAAACTGACGTTCGTTTTTTGAACTCGCCGAGCGGCCGGAATAAAAGGCATCAACAGGAGTATTGAGGTTCATGAATCTCTGCCGATTGGTCTACTACAGCGAGCGCGATGCCGATCAACACCTGGATCTACGCACCCTCATCGCTCAATGCCACAAAAACAACACGGCACGTTCAGTAACCGGGTTGCTCCATCACAATGGCACGTACTTCATTCAAGTGCTCGAAGGCTCGCGCGCCGACGTGAGTTCAATCTATCATCGAATTGCTACTGATCCGCGCCACATCAATCTCATCTTGCTTTCATGCTCCGACGTGCGCGAACGGTTGTTTCCAACCTGGTCCATGGGTTTGCATGAAGGCACGAGCCCTCGCACGCGTGAGATCTTCCTGCGTTACTTCTCGAAAGACCGCATCGATCCTGAAACCATCAGCGTCGACAGCTTGCTGGACGTGTTGCAGGATGTCGCCGCAGAACTTTAGGTGCCAAGGCAGCTCAGCCGACCTGAGAGAGGTTGAAAGCGTCCGCTAGTTCGGCGATTTTTTCCTGCGCAAAGACCGCAAACAATTCGTGGCCGCGCGATGACTTTGCTTGGCTGAGCTGCTCCGACCAATAGGCAAAAAGATCGCCAGCGGCGGGTCCCGCGATCCAAGCGTGCATATCGATGAGCACCGGCAGCTCGGTCCTGACCATGTATTCCGATTGGCGCGTGAGATCCTCTATCGTCGGCGGGCGGAAATCGCGCTGGAGTTGGTCCAAGGCGAAGCTCATGTTGTTTTCGGTGCTTTCGCCAACAGAAAAAACATGCGGTTTGTCGAGGCCGTCAACGTTCAGCCAGCCTGTGCGATCATGGACCACCACGGCGGATTTGCGCCGCTGCTGACACCGGCGCAGCGCTGTTGTGAAGCGGTAGTTGACGATCCGGGAAATGATCTCGGGCGGCGCGGGATAACCGGCCAAAATCTGGATCTGATCGCTCGTACGTCGCATTTCGCAGGTGACATCATCCTCCATCACAGACGCGGGCAGGACGATCGGCCCACCGGATCCGATCGGCATCTGCTGATCGAAATCCCGCAAATAGCCGCGCGAAAGATGCACGTCGACGTGTGGCCGATTGCGCATTGCGACGGCCGGTGCGAGCGCAGCCGCTAATGCACGGTCGGCAATGACGGTCGAACGTGCGGGAAACATTTTGAGCAATGTGTCGAGAATGTCGTGCGAGCGCCCGCCGTGGATGATCGCCACGGAGCCTCTCTCGTTTCGAACCAGCCACTCTTCAAGATGCACGCGGAAACTGCTCCAGCTGACGAAATGACTTTAGCGCAGCGCGGTACCGAATTGACAGCGCCGGTCAGCGTGAGCGGCCCCTGTGTTAACAGCAGCCGTGCGGCTATGTGATAGTTCTTTTCGTTGTGGTTTCTTTGTGTCCAAACGTGGCCAAGGCGTTGCTTGGTCGAAACCGAATCGCGAACCTGTGTCAGTCGGCGCACGAAATGCGAGGCTCGTTGCAACCTCAATTTCCAAGGCGAACACCGGTATCAAAGATTTTTCTTTGGTGGAGGCTTTGACTTCCATACAGGCACGACATGTCGTCACCTGACGATGAGCGGACCAACGCCGACACTCGCTCAAACCGCCACTAAAGCCTTTCCGACTCTAACGTCGACATTCTTCGACAACCCGATTGAGTGATGATGCACTGCGGCACAAAAGGCTCGGTGGCGCGCAACGCAGGAGATTGTTCGAACGCACTAAGCGGCGCGACTGCGCCGCCGGGCGAACGGCCCGCCCCGTCGGAGCACCATCGGCGCGTGAGACAGAAAATGGCGCGCCCGAAAGGATTCGAACCTCTGACCCTCAGATTCGTAGTCTGATGCTCTATCCAGCTGAGCTACGGGCGCGTGCCACGCCGCCTTCGATAAGCTGCGAAGCAGCCGGCTGATGTCAGCCAAGGACGGCGAAGCGCCCTTCCTAGTCGGTGGCCGGGCCGAGCGCAAGTCCTTAACCGGTGAACCTCAGCCTCGGCAGGCGAGGCAGGTCAACGCAGCCGCGCGCACCGCTGAGCCTAGTGGGCCGACCGGTCAGGCAATTCTATGCGGAAGTTTGCGCCAAGCGGGCTATCGGCGAGCACCAGCGTACCGCCATGGGCCTGCACCAGTTCGGCGGCGATGACCAGTCCAAGTCCGGTGCCGCCCTTTTTGGTCGACCCCTGGAACGCCTTGAAAAGGTTTTCGCGGGCTCGGGCCGCAATGCCCGCGCCGTTATCGGTGACGTTGACAATCACCTTGCGGCCCTCGCGGTGCGCGGCGACATGGATCTCACCATCGGTTTTGCCCTCGACGCTCTCGATAGCCTGCATGGCGTTTCGCACCAGATTGCTCAGGACACGAAACAGATGGTCACGATCCGCGTCGATGCGCAGCGTGTCGTCCATATCCGCGAAAAATTGAATAGAGCCTTCGCGCGGCAGCCCCTGGCTATCGGCCACCTCTTCAACCAGTGGCTTGAACAGCATCAGGTCCCGGCGCGGAGCTGCCTCCGAGGCACGGCCGAATTGCAGCGACGAATTGCAAAAGCTGATGGCCCGATCGAGCGACGCGATCAGCTTTGGCACAAAACGCTGCACAGTCGGATCGGGCAGATCGACGAGACGGTCCGAAATCAACTGGGCATTTGCCAGCATATTTCTTAGATCATGATTGATCTTCGAGACGGCGAGGCCGAGCTGCGCCAGCCGGTTTTTCTGTGCGAGCAGCGAGGCGAGCTGATGCTGCATGCTGGCCAGCTCACGCTCGGCGATACCAATTTCATCCATGCGCCCCGACACCGGCATGATGCGGCTCGCATCCTCCGGGTCGTCCGAAAAGCGCAGCATATTGCGGGTTAAGCGCGTCAACGGTTTGACCAGTAGGCGGCTCAACGCGAAGTAGACTACCGCTGCGGTGAGCGCGGAAATGATCACCGATAGCCACAGAATATTTAATCCATACTGCAGCATCGCCGCTTTCAACGGCGCTTCCGGAATAACGATCTCGATCAGGTCGTCACTTTCGCCGCCGCTTTTTCCAACGATGCGTAGAATGCGCCCGTCACGGGAAAAAAACGTCGCCAGCGCGTCTTGAATCTGGCCGAGCTTGGAGGTGAGATTTTGCCACGCGCCTTCCGGCTGGTGACGCAGATCGTAGACGGAATCGATCGTGATGGCGCCTTCGACCGGCAGAACGAGCCGGCGCTCACCGGCGTTGCGCGAGGCGATGGCGCGCACTTGCGCCGTCCGCAACAAATCAGCGCGCAGCGCCGACGGCACTTCGCCGCCTGGAAAAGCCTCCGATGCAAGGGCCGCGAGTTGCGCCGCAGTGAGGCGTTCTTGCAGCCAGTTGATCCGATAGTTTGCGATCGACGGCAGAAAGATGAGCGCCTCCGCGATCAGCACGAACGCAGCTGTCAGTAGCAGCAGCCGCGCCGGTAGGCCTCGGCGTTCCCACGCATCGGACAAGGCTGTTTTGATGCGCGACGCCATCGTCGCGTCGGGATCGACTTTTGCGGTCTGATCGCTCGAATCTTGATTGGGAAGGGCGCGCTGCACGAAAAAGATCATCTCCACTTCCGGAGACTTTTACCCGAGCTTGGTAAGAAGAGCGATAATTTTGCGCACGAACGGGTTACCGGCGGCTGTTGCATAGTAACGGAAAGCCGCCCGTTTATTGATTTCCGAAAGTGTCGGATAGGGCGAAATCCAACTGGTCATGGCCTTGATCTTCAGGCGCTGCGACAGGGCCAACGACCACATTTGGATGAGTTCACCGGCATGCGCGCCGACAATCGAGGCGCCGAGAATGCGACCACCCTTGTCAGTGATCACTTTAACATGACCGATCGTCTCGCGCTCAGCCTGGGCCCGGTCGTTCTCGTGGTAGGGCCAACGCAGGACGTTGATCTTGCCGAACTTGGTGCGGGCGTCGGCTTCGCTCAGCCCGGCGTTGGCCAGCTCGGGCTCGGTGAAGGTGACCCAAGGGACGGCGCGGCCTGTGGTTTTTGCCGGCAGCCGGAACAGGGCGCGGCGAATGACGATCCCCGCGTCATCATTGGCGATGTGGGTGAACTGCGGCCCGCCCGCGACGTCGCCGATGGCAAACACGCGCCGGTTGCTCGTCACTAATCCGGGGTTGACGGTGATGCCTTTTTTGTCGACGGAGATGCCCGCCGCCTCCAGCCCAAGTTCGCTTATGTTGGGGCGGCGGCCCGCGGCAACCAGCAGGTGGGTCGCGTCGATCACGCGCGTTGCACCTTCACGCAACGTTGTTGCCGAAATGCCGGCGGCGGTTCGCGCGACGCTGGTCACCTTCGCATCCTCGATGATCTCGACGCCCTCAGCCCGCAAGCGTTGCAGCACGATGATCGCCATTTCCGGGTCGTCCCGGCCGAGCGCCTTGGCGGCTTCGATGACCGTAACTTTGGAGCCGAGCCGGCGATGGGCCTGCGCCATTTCCAAACCGATAGGCCCGCCGCCGACGACCACGAGATGCGGCAATAACTGCGCGTTGTCGAAGATCGTCTCGTTGGTGAAGTAGGGCACATCGGAGAGCCCGGAAATCGGCGGCGCAGACGGCGAAGACCCAGTTGCAATCACAAACCACCGGGCGGTGACGCGGAAATCGCCGGCAGCAACCGTCTTTTCATCAACAAACCGCGCGGCGGCGGTGATGACTTGCACGCCTAAACCGGTGAAGCGTTCGACGGAGTCATTGGGCGCTATGGCGCCGATGACCTCGTGCACGTGTTTGTGGACGGCACGATAGTCAATTACCGGCTGTTGCGACGTGATGCCGAATGGCGCCGAAGTCTGGATAGCGTGCGCGCGTTTTCCGGCGGAGAGCAGCGCCTTCGACGGCACACAGCCATAGTTGAGGCAATCGCCGCCCATCTTGTGCTTTTCGATCAAGACGACGCGCTGACCAAACGCTGCTGCGGCTGCCGCGACCGAAAGTCCGCCCGAACCCGCGCCAATGATGCAGAAGTCAACCGACAAGGATGTGCTGGAGGCGGGAACGATGTTGCTTTCAACTTTAGACATGATCGCCTCTCATCTTTTTCAATGCGATGGGTATCAGCGCAACGATGCCGAGCAGCACAAAGGCCGCCAGAAGTTCTTTGGTGACCAGCGCCGAAGTATCGATTGAATATGGGCAATCCACATTCGGATTGGCCGGGTTGGAGGCTAAGCACGCTTGGTAAGATGCGTTCTGCGCCTCGATGACGCTGCCAAGCCCTGCGCCAGCAAAACTGAACGCGAGTGTTCCCGGCATAATCCCGAAAAAAGTTGCGAGTATGTAGGTCCTCAATGGAACGCCCAGCAACGCCGGCGCGAGATTGACGACGACAAAGGGGAAGGCCGGAACGAGACGCAGAAACAGCAGGTAGTTGAAGGCATTCTCTTTAAATCCGTCTCTTAGCTTGCCGAGCCAAGGTCCGGCTTTCGCAGCCAGGCTTTCGCCAAATGATGTTTTGGCGATCATAAACACGAGTGTTGCGCCGACTGTTGCGGCGATCACGGTCGCCGTGGCGCCCAGCAACCATCCGAATAACAGGCCTCCGGTCAATGTCATCACCAGCCCGCCGGGCAACGACAATGCGACGACAGCCATGTAGACCGCACAAAAGGCGAGCAGCGCCAGCGCCAAATTGTTAGAGACGTAGCTTTTCAAAAGTTCGAAATTCAAGCCGATTGTTTTGAACGAAAGATAGTTGTGCCACCCCATGCCGAACACAGCGGCCATGGCGCCGGCCAGCACAATTATTGGCAAGAAACGGCGCATCGCTGAACCAGGCGCGGCTGGCTGATTGGACGTCATAGGCCTAGGATCCTTGCGAGAGCGAGCGCATCAGTCGGCAGTTATACAGCAGCGCATTTTAACGCGGCAGATTTTAAGGCCGCACATCATTCAGCGACCAATCGTAGGCGTAGCTGTCGATTGTACCAGCTCTTTGCATCGCCGATTTCAATTTAGCGTTTGCATACGCGCCCGCGTGCTTAAGCACACCCTGCGACGACCCGCCGAAATCTTGGCTGTACCAGTCATAGATCGAGGACGCGACAAGCCCGCCGGCCGAGGCCGAAAAACCCCGCGGATGATTGATGTAACCAACTGCGGCTGCATTGAGCTGCGCATCGAGCATCGCTCCTGTGTACGCATCAAGCGACAAATTCGGGCAGCCGATCGAAGCACAATTGACCGCGTAGTGCACCCGCGGATCTCGAAACACTGGCCGCAGGATTTCATGCTCGATATCGTTCAGACTGAGATTGACGCCGGAAACAGTCACAACATTTGCAGCCCATGGCCCGCCGGTGAAAGCGGCAATGAGACCGCCGCCAAGTTTCACGTCTTTGATCGAGCGGATCGGATAGGCGTCCAACACGATGTCTATCGTTTTCGCGTTGTAGAGGTTCACCCAGAACGCGAACTGTTCGGGACGAGAAAGAGCGGCGACGTTCACCGATGCAAGCTCGCTGATGTAGGTTTTGAGCACGCCGTGACCATTGCGTTTGAAGCTCGCATAATCGACCCGATTGAGCCCATCGGCGGACGATTTGACATAGGTCTTCAGCAATCCGTCCCAAACGGCGTGATCGACGACAGATTTTGACCCCTTCAAATGGCTGGAGAATTTATCCGACAGCGAAGCCGCATGTGCGACAAGCGTGAGTGCTAAGAGCGCGATGACGGTCGCGCCCAGTCGCGCCAGCCACACACGCACGACATGGCATAAACCTTGGAAAGCATCGAGCAATGGTTGAGACCTCGTGACAAACGTGGATCGCAACCACATACCGACGCGATGTCGATATTACGCCGCGAACACCGACAGCGTTTCCAGCAGCCGTCAAACGTGCGGACAGGGACCACGAAGCGCCGCGCCACGAGCATGCGTTGACTTCACATCTTGCCGCCCCTATAAGACCTGAAATTCCGGGCATGTCGACGTCCTGCCGAGGCCTCAAAAGCCCGTGCGGAGCTTTTTCGCAACGCCCTGAAATACATCAATAATATAGCTACTCTTCGCGATCGAGAGTAGCAACGAACCCACGTCGGAGACGTCCGTGAAACGCACCTATCAGCCAAGCCGCCTCGTGCGCAAACGTCGTCACGGCTTCCGCAAGCGGATGTTAACGGTCGGTGGCCGCAATGTCATCGCCCGCCGCCGCGCCAAGGGCCGCAAGCGCCTGACCGCCTAAGGCGTCCTGTCCGCCTCGGCCCATTGCAGTGCCGTCGCCCGGTACAGAGCCGAGGTGCGGGACACGCGTTGGAGGTCGCCACTATTCCGGCTTTTCCGACACTCAAATCCCGGTCTGAATTTCTTGCCGTGCGCGGCGGATCAAAAACGTCGTGCGCCTCGTTCTTGATCGAAGGACGCAAACGGCGCTCAGCTTCTGCCACCGGCGAACCGTCAAGAATCAAAGTCATCGACCAATCGCTGATCCGATTTGGCTTCACGATCACAAAAAAGCTCGGCAATGCCGTGGTGCGCAACCGCATCCGGCGACGTTTGAAGGCCGCAGTTGCGACGGTCACCCACGACCAGACGGTTGCCGGTTTCGATTACGTCATTGTTGCTCGAAAGGCAGCCTTTGACCGTCCTTACCCCGACTTGATCGCTGATCTTGGCCGCTCACTCGCTAAGTTGCACGGACGGCAATACGCAGCCCAACCGGGGCCGCCGACAAAAAGCTAGAAAATCATCAAGCGTGACCGGGTGTCCCCTTTCTTTTGCGACAACTTTCCGCCATCGCTTGCGGGCTGTCGACGGCCCCGGTCTGATGCCACATGCATCGGGCACTTTTTTGGGCGGCCCGAGCCGAGGTCTCAATGAATTCCCAGAACGATCCCAAAGACCAAAACAACCTGATGTACGCGATCATACTGTCGCTCGCGGTCCTGCTGGGCTGGCAGTATTTTTTTGCGCGGCCCATGGTTCAGCAGGAACAAGCGCGCAAGGAATTCGCCAAAGACGTCGAAGCACAACGCACGGGCGACGTAATCGGCATTCCAGGTGTCGGCACCGCCCCGGTTGCCGGGCCGTCGGCGATGGCGCCTGTTGGTGCCGGACAACCGGCTAAGTCGGCGGCATCGCGTGACGATGCATTGAAAGGGTCGCCGCGCATCGCGATCCGGACGCCATCGCTTGAAGGCTCTATCGCACTCAAAAGCGGCCGCATCGATGACCTCGTGCTCGTCAAGTATCGCGAGACCGTCGATCCCAATTCGGCCAAGGTGACGCTGCTGTCACCGGTCGATGCGCCCGAGCCTTACTTTGCGGAGTATGGCTGGGTGCCGCAAGGCGGCACGCAAACCAAGGTGCCCGATCGCGATACGCTTTGGTCGATTGAAAGCGGCGATGCGCTGACACCAGGAACGCCGGTCACGTTGACGTGGGACAATGGCGGGGGCTTGGTGTTCCGCCGCACCGTCTCGATCGACAAGGACTACATGTTCAAAGTCGTCGATGAAGTCGAAAACAAAACAGCAGCCGACGTTGCATTGCTCCCCTATGCCCGCATTCACCGCTATGGCCAGCCAAAATCGCAAGCATTCTACATTCTGCATGAAGGCTTGATCGGCGTCTCGGGTGCGCAAGGTCTGCAGGAAATCACTTACGCCAATGCGACGTCTAAAGGCGTGCCGACGACGATTGAAAATGTCACCGGCGGTTGGCTTGGCATCACCGACAAGTATTGGGCAGCAGCCCTCGTTCCCGATCAAAAAGAACCGTATCGCGCCATGTACTCGGCGGTTAAGGCTTCAGCGCCCGGTGAGCGGGACGCGTTTCAGGCTGACTATTTGCGTGGCGCTGTCGTCATCCCGCCAAACGCACGCAAAGGCGTCGAAGCGCATCTTTATGCCGGCGCCAAGCAGGCGACGATCATTGATAGCTATGAGAGCGCCCTTGGCATCCAACAGTTCGACCGGATGGTCGACTGGGGTTGGTTCTACTTTATCACCAAGCCGCTATTTGGACTGATGGAGAAGATCAACGCTCTGGTCCACAACTTCGGCGTTACGATTCTGATCCTGACGGTGATCGTCAAGGCGCTGTTCTATCCGCTGGCCAACAAGCAATACACCAGCATGACGCGGATGAAAAAACTGCAGCCGGAGATGGCGCGCATCAAGGACGTCTACAAAGACGACGCTCAGCGTCAGCAAAAAGAAATGTTCGATCTCTACCGCAAGGAGAAGATCAATCCGTTGGCCGGGTGCTGGCCGATCCTGCTTCAAATCCCGGTTTTTTTCGCGCTTTACAAAGTTCTGTTCGTAACCATCGATATGCGTCACGCGCCGTTTTTCGGCTGGATCAAGGATCTCTCAGCCCCCGATCCGACGTCGCTGTTCAACTTGTTCGGCCTGCTGCCGTTCGCGGTCCCTGAATATCTCCATATCGGCGTATGGCCGCTCATCATGGGCGTGACCATGTGGATTCAAATGCAGTTGAACCCGCCGCAGCCCGATCCAATACAGCAGCAGATCTTTCAATGGATGCCGCTGTTGTTCACCTTCCTGCTGGCGTCGTTCCCGGCCGGGCTCGTCATCTACTGGGCGTGGAGCAACACGTTGTCGATCGTGCAGCAATGGTACATCAATAAGAAGAACGGCGCCGAAGTGCATCTCATGCAAAATATGAAGCGGCAGTTCGCACCATTAACGCGACTGTTCGGCACGAGCGGCTCCGGCGACGACGGTAAAAAGTAAACCAGCGTGGGCTATTCCAACGGACACGCGAAAGGCCATTCTGCCGATGAAGGGCCACCCATGACCGGCGTTGCACCACTGACGCCCGACGAGATCGAGGCTGGGCGCCGGTTGTTCACATTGCCGTGGGGATTTGCGCGCGGCACGCCCGACCTCAACCATCTGCCGCCGGACGACCGGCCGGAAATCGCTTTTGCCGGCCGGTCGAATGTCGGCAAATCCAGCCTGATCAANGCGCTTGTCGGCCAGCTCGGGTTAGCGCGCGCATCAAACACGCCAGGGCGAACGCAAGAGCTGAACTTCTTCACCATCCCCGATGCTCGGCTGTTTCTCGTCGACATGCCAGGCTACGGCTATGCCGAAGCGCCGAAGGATAAAGTGGCGGCCTGGAACCGGGTGTTGCGTGGCTATCTGGCCGGGCGCCGCACACTGCTCCGCGTCTTTGTCATGATCGACGCGCGTCACGGCATCAAGACGGCCGATGGCGACATTCTCGAACTGCTCGATACTGCCGCCGTTTCCTATCAAGCGATCCTGACGAAAGCCGATAAGATCAGCCGCACGTCACTTGAAAAAGTGTTCGAAGAAACCAGCGTTGCGCTTGCCAAGCATCCCGCGGCCTATCCGGAAGTTCTGGCGACCTCGGCTGAAAAGGGCACCGGCATCGAAGACCTGCGCGGCGCGATAGCGCGGCTGCTCGCGACACACGGCTAGGCGCCGCAGCGCTTTTAACGCCAGCGTTCACGCCCTTCAGCGCGTCATCAACATCTGCGCGACATTGACGCCAGTCTCGCCGAATTTCGCTAACGCGCCGCCGATGATGGCGGCGACGATCCAACCCAACGAGCGGCCAAGAGAGCGAGTGATGTTGGCTCTCACCCTGACGTCGATGGTCTGGTCGGGAAGTGCCGTATCAGCGGCGACGCCGTCGTGCGCAGCGGTTCTGGCAGATACGACGATCTGCAGCGGCGCACGGCCGCGCACCTGTGGCGTCACAATAAAACGCCAACTCGCGAATTCATCCTGCGCAAAGACCAGCTGATTGTCGATCCACATCGTCTCCGGCGAAACCGTCTCGATAAAGAACCCGCCTTCGGGGGCCCGCAATCGCACCGACATGGCTTGTGTGACCGTGACGTCGTGCTGCCAGATCGCGCCGCCCGACATGCCGGTCGTGATGCCTGTGATCGACGCTTTAGCGATGCGAATTTCAATGCGTTCCGGCTGCGCGACGCGCATCGTCCGCGGTATGTTTTCAGCCAGCAGTCCGGGACTGGTTTCGATGGCGCGACGAGGAGCCGGCGTTGGTATTCGGCCACGCGGTTGTCTCGGCGCGGACGCTGCGTCAGGCGCCGCGGGTGGGAAATGAAGCTGCGGCCCCGGCATTGGCGGCTGCGGAAACTCGAAATCGTCCGTCGGTGAACGGAGTGACGGCAGCGAGGCTTCGAAGACCCCAGGCTGCGCATTCGGGAGATGGTGCTGCCCGGGCGGCGGTACTGAAGGAATGAATCGAGGATTTGCCATAGCCGCCGCTTCAGCCGGGCGAGTGCTAAAATTCGGCAAGGCGGGTTCGGCGCGCTGGCGTCCCTCGCCCGGAAAGGGCGGGCTGTCCATGGGCGGAAAGCGGCTACCCAGCTCGAACGATCCCGGTGGCGCGAAGGTCGGCACAAGCCTCGTCCCTGGCGGTGGCTGAGGGATCGGTGGCGGTTGGATCGGAATCGGCCGGTTCGTCGCGAACGTGGGCAAACCAATGCCCGTGGCATCAGACTTGGTCCACGCGGGCGGTGCACTTAAGGGAACGGCCGATACTTGTGGCAGCGTTTCTTCGAAATCCGAAATTCCATTCGGTTCGAGTCTGGGAATAAATCCGGCGCTTGGGGCATTCTCTGCCGGCGCGGTGTGCACCGGCGTTGGCGGATAGAACGATCGGGCAACAGCGCCATCCTGCCGCGCTGGCCGCACAAGCTCGCGATCGGTGTCCGTGTGACCGAACGGCGCGGCCTGCGGCGGCTCTGCGGCGTAGATCGCCGACGGCATGTCGTCGAGCAAAGGACGCAGATGCGCATCGATCGCAGTAGTTTGTAACTGGCTGAAAGGTTCGGCCAGATCACCGCTGAGATCCGCATCGCCGGAGAGCCCCAATGGCGGATTGACGGCCGGGCCGCCCATATCGATGCCGTCGGGCACGGTGTCGACGTCACTTTCCGCTGCCTCGTCGCCATCGCCCATTGCGGGCAGTTCGATGCTGGCTGGCTCCGCCGGCATTTTGACCAGCACTTGCGGAAACGAAATCTCACCCAACGCGTCCGGCATTGCCTCATCGAGCGAACTGGCGATCACCGAAGCGATGTCTTGATCTCGGGCAAATCGGTCGATCGGCGCTGGTTGCGGGCTGGCCGGTAGTTCGCCCAACTGCGGCAGCGGTACCGCGAGCTCGCCGAATGAGGGGATGCCTGTGGCAGCAACCGGTAACGGTGGCGGCGGCGGAGGCGGGCGAGGTGCATCGTACATCAATTGGCGAAGACTTGGCGCCGCCCGCGACTGGACTCGCTCGCGCGCACGCGCCAGAACATCGTCGGCGGGCAGCATGGCGTGCTGCTGATCGCGCAGAGCGGCCGGCACCAGAGCGCGCTGCAGAGCCCGAATCGCTTCATCGAACGTCAATCCCTGGCTTTGCAGCATTTGGGCCGCCGCACTGCGCGCATCACCGACGATGGCCGCCAGAACGATCGCGCCCGAAATATCGCGGCGCCGACCGCCACGGGCTGCTGCTGACGCTGCTTCGAGGATGCGCGAGACGTCCGCCGAAACGCCAAACCCGGTCGTTTGCGGAATAAACGGCGGTCGCGTATTGCCGAGGAAAGCAATAACCTCCGACCGCAAGTGCGCGATCACCACCCGGCTGGCATCGAGGACAGCCACCGCGTCTGGGTCGTCGCACAGCGCCAGCAGCAGATGCTCGAGCGTCACGTCTGTATACTGGAACGTGGCCGCCGCCTCGGACGCGCGTGTCAAAGTCGCGGCCAGCGCCGGCGACATCGGTATTTGACCAAGTTCCATGAGCGCCGCGTTCACCAGATCATGCCCTCGCCTGCTAGCGTGGAGGCATTGCCGAGACGGGGCAATGCGTCACGACAGTGCACCGCCGATTTTTCGATCATAGCTTGCACGGACAGCTTAGCAGTTCGCGGACTGGCCGAAAGCCCGGCAGGCTGTGGACAAAGTGGCCGATTGGCCCGTGTTTTGGGGAACACGATGCATATCGGACGCTTGCGAGGAAATTCCATTGAGGCGCCCGGCCGAGCCGCTATAAATCCGGCGCAGGCCGGACCGCCGACCATGCTACCGCCGACCATGCTTTTGAGGAATCGCCGTGACGTCACCAAAAGATCATCTGGCGAAGCCGACGCACTTGGCGGAGAACGAGCCCAGCGCTCACCTGCAGGCGCGCATCCTGGCCGAAGCTATTCCGCATCTCATCCAGTATGACGAGCAGACGGTTGTCGTAAAATTTGGTGGCAACGCCATGGGTGATGAAGCACTCGCCATCGCGTTCGCGCAAGATATCGTTTACCTCAAGCAATCCGGCATCAACCCGATCGTTGTCCACGGCGGCGGTCCGCAAATCGCGTCGATGCTAAAGAAGCTCGAAATCACCTCGGATTTCGTCAACGGTTTGCGCATCACCGATAAGCCCACCGTCGAAGTGGTTGAAATGGTGCTGTCGGGGAAAATCAACAAAGAGATCGTGTCGGCCATCAATCGCCAGGGCGGCAAGGCCGTTGGTATTTCCGGCAAAGACGCCAACCTGATGATCGCCCGGAAAATCACCGAACTGCCGGATCCCCATTCAAATTTGATGAAAGCCGTCGATATCGGCTATGTCGGCGAACCACTCGAAGTTAACCCGCACATCGTCGAGGTCATATCGAAGTCCGATTTGATTCCAGTGATCGCTCCTGTCGGCATCAGTCGCGACGGCGAAACGCTCAACATCAACGCCGATACGTTCGCGTCGGCGCTGGCCGCGCGAATGCAGGCCAAGCGGCTCATTTTGCTGACCGATGTTGCGGGCGTTCTCGATGAAAATAAAAAGCTTATTCCGAAGCTGACGATCGATGAAGCACGCGCCATGATCAAAGCGGGAACGATTAGCGGTGGCATGATTCCTAAAATTGAAGGATGTATCGAAGTCGTTGAAGCTGGAGTTGAGGGGGTTGTCGTGATTGACGGACGCGTCCCCCATTGCGTCCTGCTCGAACTGTTCACCGAGCATGGCGTCGGAACGCTCGTCCGCCGCGCCGAACGCAAAAAACCAAAATCGTGACCGCAGGTTCCGCGCGCCGCGCCAACGGTTTTTCCAGCGGTCATTGGCAAAATCCAACCGGACGCGCGTTTGACCACGTCGATACTTGGATCTTCGATCTCGACAACACGCTCTATCCGGCGTCTTGCAACCTGTTCGCGCAAGTCGATCATCGGATGGGCGAATTCATCGCCAAGACGATTGGCGTTCCGTATGCGCACGCTCGCCACTTGCAGAAATCCTATTATCGACAGTTTGGGACGACACTTGCCGGGCTGATGCAGGTGCACAAGTTGCGCCCGGAGCCATTCCTCGACTACGTGCACGACATCGACCTCAGTGTGCTGCAGCCGTCGCCAGACCTCGCGACGGCCATCGCAGCGCTCGCCGGCCGGCGCTTGATCTTTACCAATGGTTCGCGCCGTCATGCCGAGAACGTCGCGGCGAAAATCGGCGTCCTACATCTCTTCGAGGACATCTGCGATATTGCCGCGACGGATTATGTGCCAAAGCCAGACCGAAAGGCTTTCGATCGCATGGTGAGCCGGCACGATGTTTCAGCCGTCTCGGCTGCCATGTTCGAGGATATGCCGCACAACCTCGAAGCTCCTGAGGCACTCGGGATGACGACGGTCTTGATCCATTCGGATTATGTCGATCACCCTGTGCAGTTGAAAATGCGCGATTGGCAAGAATTGCCGCGACACGTCCATCACATGACCGACGATTTGACCGGCTTCATCACGGGTTTCGTCATCAAGCCCGCCTAAGACAAGGCGTCCGATATGGAATGGGCCGGTTTAGATCAATCGTCGAGCAGTGTCCCTCTGGCATTTCTTTGGACTGCGCTCATCATTGAGCTCACGCCAGGACCGAATATGACCTATCTCGCGATCCTCAGCCTGTCAGAAGGCCGTAAGGCGGGATTGGCTGCTGTCGCCGGCGTCGCGACCGGCTTGATGATCGTCGGCCTGTTGTCGGCGCTCGGACTAGCGACTTTGATTTCGCAATCTCCACAGCTCTACGCAGCGTTGCGCTGGATGGGCGTCGCGTATCTCTTGTGGCTGGCTTTCGAGCTTTGGCGCGGCGAGCCTGACGGCGGCAAGGGGCTCGCGGATGCGCAATCGCTTCGCACGTATTTTCAGCGTGGCGTCATCACCAACTTATTGAATCCCAAAGCGGCGCTCTTTTACGTCGCGGTACTCCCACCATTCCTTGATCCAAACCGGCCAATTCTTCCACAGACGCTGGTTTTAAGCTCAACGTATGTGGCTGTCGCCACGGCGGTGCATCTCGGCATTGTCGCCGCGGCAGCGCAAGTGCGTCCTTGGCTATCCGATCGCGGAGACGTCCAGCGCGTGCGTGCGGTGCTCGCCGTCACGGTTGTTGGCATCGCACTCTGGCTTGCCTGGGCGACGACACCCGCCGCTTCTGAAAGTGCCGCTCATGTGTCAGGCTAGGCGGCGAGCCACGCAGGCTGTATAGCAATCTGCGAAATTTAAGCTAGGCATCACAGCACAGATACCACCCTCGCCAATGAGTACTCCGCAGACCCTCGTTCATCTTCTCCAAGGCGTCGCGCGCAAAGATCGCGCAGCGTTTGACGACGTTTATCGTGCGACGGCCGCGAAACTCTATGGAATCATCCTGCGTATCTTGAACCGCCGGGATATCGCCGACGAGGTGCTGCAAGAGGTTTACGTGAAGATCTGGGATCGGGCGGGCGATTTTGACCCGCGGGTGGCGTCGCCAATTTCTTGGATGGCGGCGATCGCTCGCAATCGCGCCCTTGATGAACTGCGTCGCAAGCGCCCCGACTCGATCGAGGATCATCCCGCGTTACTCGATCTGCCGTCAGATACCGAAACAGCTCTGGCAAATGTCCTTCGCGGCGAGGACGGGCGGCGACTGCATGATTGTCTGGCGCAACTCGACCCAGATCGGCGGGAAATGGTTGTGCTCGCCTATTGTGATGGATTTAGTCGTGATGAACTCGCCGAAAAATATAATCAGCCGGTCAACACTGTGAAAACCTGGCTGCGACGTGCCCTGGCGCAACTCAAAGGTTGTCTTGGCGGATGACAGAGCGCGACGACATCGATGGCCTCGCGGGCGAATACGTCCTTGGCACGCTCGACGCGGCTGAGCGGACTGCGGTGTCGGCGCGACGACTGCGAGAGCCACAGTTGGATGCCGCCATTGCCGGTTGGGAACGCCGGCTTGAACCGCTGCTCAATGCCGTGCCCTCCGTCGAGCCGCCGGCTGCGATCCTCGCTCGCATTCATGCCCGGCTGTCGAAGGCGTCGATGAGCCATGGACGAGGCGATGCGGCGGGCACAGCCGATGTCATCGCGCTCACGCGTGGTGTCCGTTTTTGGCGCGCCGCCACATTAGCCTCGTCACTGGTTGCGGCAGCACTGGTCGGCTTCATCGGTGTGCGCGAGCTGACGCCCAAGCCGCCGACAAAGAACTTGGTTGCAGTGCTGCAAAAAGATGCCCAGTCGCCTGCGTTCCTGGTGACCGTCAACATCGACCAACGGTTGCTGACGGTTCGCCCCGTGGCGGCTCAGCACGAGGCCGGTAAAAGCTTTGAGCTATGGATCGTGCATGACAAACTCGGCGGACCAAAATCGCTTGGCGTCATCGATGATCCGACCGTCATGCGCAAGCCGACACTTGCAGCTTATCAGCCCAACATTATCGAAGAAGCGACTTACGCCGTCAGCCTTGAGCCCGAAGGAGGATCAACCACGGGTGGACCAACAGGCCCAGTGGTGTTCGCTGGCAAACTGATTGCGACGGGCGAATGACGATTGCATTTCACCATCATTTTGATGCGATCATTTTCGGCGTACGAGCATGCGCATGGCGAAAAAAAGACGGATCACGTTCGCCTCTAAAATAACACAACAAAAATTTTGAAACCGCGCTGCGTCCGGATCGTTACTGCCACTGCGCTCCACCAAGGAGAGCAGGAAACAACCCCGGAGTTACCCCCCATGTCGAAATCCATTCGCAGCGCGTTGCTCGGCGCCTCGTCGCTCGTAGCGGCTCTGTCGCTCGTCGCAATCGCCACCCCAACGCTGGCAGAGAAAAAGGAAACTTCCGTCACGGTAGGCGGCGCGGCGATGTACCCATCGAAGAACATCGTTGAAAACGCCGTCAACTCGAAGGACCACACGACGCTTGTCGCGGCGGTCAAGGCGGCTGGCCTTGTGGATACGTTGTCGAGCAAGGGTCCGTTCACGGTTTTTGCCCCAGTCAACGGCGCATTCGACAAGCTCCCGCAAGGAACGGTGACGACGCTCTTGAAGCCAGAAAACAAGGAAAAGCTGGCGGGCGTGTTGACGTATCACGTGGTTGCCGGAAAACTTTCAGCGGCTGACCTCGAAGCCCAAGCGAAAGCCAACGGCGGCAAAGTTGAATTGAAGACTGTAGCCGGCGGCACGATCACGCTGATGGAAAGCGGCGGTGGCTGGGTTGTTGTGGACGCGAAGGGTGACAAGGCGAAGATAACGATCGCTGACGTCAACCAATCAAACGGCGTGATCCACGTCATCGATACGGTTTTGCTGGCAAACTAATTCGTCTGCTAGCCGCCCCCGCTCGAACATGGCGACATGTGTCGTCGCCGTGTTCGGTGAGGGCACACGAGCCCTCGTCTCATGTCCGTTCTTTTCCGTCCCCCCGCCCCTGAGCTGGCATGAGACAGTCGGCCCGGTCAGGCTCTGAGGCATTTGCCGACGAGCCTGACCGGTTTTTTATCCTCGACCGATGAATGGCATCGCCGTCGCCATCAGCGTCATGAATTGCACATTGGCGTCGAGCGGCAAGTTGGCCATGTAGAGAACCGCGTCAGCCACGTGCGAGACGTCTATGCGCGGCTCTATTTTCATGGACCCGTCGGCTTGCGATATACCCGCCGCCATCTTCGCCGTAAAATCCGTTGCGGCATTACCAATGTCAATTTGCGAACACGCAATATCATGAGCACGCCCATCGAGTGAGATCGACTTCGTCAATCCCGTAATGGCATGCTTGGTGGCTGTGTAAGGCGCGGACAGTGGTCTTGGCACATGAGCGGAGATGGAGCCGTTATTGATGATGCGTCCGCCCTTCGGCGTTTGCGCCTTCATCATACGGATCGCCGCCCGTGCGCATAAAAATGAGCCTGTCAAATTGACATCGACGACGCGCCTCCAGTCTTCGAGCGTCAGGTCTTCGATCGGCGTGCCGTGCGCGAATGTCCCGGCATTATTGAAAAGCACATCGAGCCGGCCGAACCTTTCGCGCGTCGCAGCAAATGCCGCCGTCACCGAACCTTCATCAGCGACATTCGTTGGGCACACCAGAAATTCGCCGGAACCTGCTGCCGCCATCTCGGCCGTTTTTTCCAGTTCCACCACGCGACGTCCCGCTAGCACGACATGATATCCGGCAGCTTGCAGCGTCATCGCAACCGCGCGGCCGATTCCGGAGCCGGCGCCTGTGATGAACGCAATTTTGTCGCCAGACATGATTGATCGCCGTTCTATTGTTGAAAGCCGGCCTGACCTCTGCGCCGACACGTGGCGGCAGTGAGGTAAAACCAGTTAGAGATACAGGGCCGTAGACGAGGTCGGGGGATCGCGATGTCAAACGATACGAATGATCGGGATGGTTGGAAAGAGGTGGCGAAAGACGTCTCGAACAGTGCCGATGCTCACGGGTTTTTCGCGACGTTGATGGTTTTGATCCGCCGCCCCGTTAGCGAAACTCTCAGATTGGCAGAAGACCCGACATATCGCGATCACGTCAAATTCTTCAGCGCGTGCTTTGGTGTCTGGCTGGCGTTCGGGCTCGTTGTCGTGCCTCGCGTCGTCACTTGGTACACGGGTGAAGCACTTGCCGACACCGGTGGAAAATCAACCGTTCTGACGCTGTCGATACTACAATATCTCGAACTGATAATTTCCATCCCGCTCAGTTTTTATCTCTATCGCCTGGGCGCGACGGTGCAGCGCACGCCACGCAGCTATTTCAAATTCGCGATGATCGGTGCTGGCCTCGCCTTGCTGATGTCGGTTGCCATGCAGGCTTTTCGCATCGGGTCCATTATTGCAATCCGTCAAGCGCTGCCTGAAGAGACGGCGCTGGCAATTGTGCAGCAGCCGGCCCTGATCGCGCTCGTCAACGTTGTTCTGATGGCCGCCCCTGTCATTTTGGCGATTGTCCTCAACAGGGCGTTCTGGCGCTTGCGTTGGCGGTTCGTGGTCCCCGTTGCGCTGATTATTCTCGCAATCGACGTGTCGGCGTTACTTGTCGCCATCGCGTTGCTGTCGACCGACGGCGCGCAAGCGCTGATTTCGACGATTGCCAGCGTGTTCTAGCCCACGGTGCCCCTGGTCATCCGATAACTGCGTCAGCGCGTTGGAACCGGCTTATCGCCACGATAATCGTAAAAGCCCCGCCGAGTTTTACGCCCCAGCCAACCGGCATCGACATACTTCACGAGCAGCGGACACGGACGATACTTCGTGTCGGAAAGGCCTTCGTACAAAACTTGCATCACGCTGAGGCAGGTATCGAGACCGATGAAGTCCGCCAGCTCAAGCGGACCCATCGGATGATTGGCGCCAAGCTTCATGGCCTTATCGATGGCGTCGACGGTTCCGACGCCTTCATACAGCGTGTAAACCGCTTCATTGATCATCGGAAGCAATATGCGATTGACGATGAAGGCCGGAAAATCCTCCGAGACCGCGATCGTCTTGCCGAGGCTTTCAATGAACGTTCGCGCAGTCGCGAAAGTCTCGTCTTCGGTGGCGATACCGCGGATCAGTTCGACCAGGTCCATCTTTGGCACCGGGTTCATGAAGTGCATGCCGATGAAATCTTCCGGCCTATCCGTCGCCGCGGCAAGCCGTGTAATCGAGATCGATGATGTGTTGGACGCCAGCAACGCGGTCGGCTTCAAGTGCGCCGCCAGCCCGGCAAAAATCTTGTGCTTGAGATCTTCGTTTTCCGTCGCGGCTTCGATCACAAGATCGCAGTCCCTAAAGTCCGCATAGGTTTCAGCGTACGAAATACGCGACAACGCAGTGTCCTTGTCCGCGTCGCTATACAGCCCCTTCGCGACCTGCCGCGCCATGTTCTGGCTGATCGCGTCGAGGCCCTTATCGAACGACTCGCGTTTTAGATCATTCAGCTCGACGGTATAGCCCGACAGCGCCACGACGTGCGCAATGCCACTGCCCATCTGACCGGCACCGACGATGCCGACCTTGCTGATCGATCGCGCCGCCATCGACGCCGATTTGGTTTTGTCGATGAGCTTAGAAGCCTGCGGCATTCAAAATGGTCCTTCACGCCTTCGCGACATCACATCGATGGTTCGTCACCAGACTTCACGGTGCCGATTTTTTGAGTTCGGCGTCGAGTTCCGGAAGCGCTTGAAAGAGGTCGGCGACGAGCCCGTAATCCGCCACTTGAAAGATCGGCGCTTCGCTATCTTTATTGATCGCAACAATAATTTTCGAATCCTTCATGCCGGCCAAATGCTGGATGGCGCCGGAGATTCCAACGGCGATATAGAGATCGGGTGCAACCACCTTGCC
>FSSH01001173.1_pt1 | contig 41459 bp, 46 predicted proteins | sample 1166101 | NCBI WGS metagenome assembly FSSH01 (sample SAMEA32972668, study PRJEB13176) | freshwater metagenome | biome: Drinking water system; feature: Biomass in drinking water that filtered by 0.45 um membrane; material: drinking water | place: USA | collected 2012-12-20 | depth 0 m
GCAAACCCAGTGCGGTTCACAATATCTTGAATTGTGGATACCTTGAACCACTTCGGGGCCGACGATCCATAGTCTCATCCGTTCATGAAGCGCGACTTCGAATCCTGCCAGAGTTCGAACGCGGGGCAGGTCTCGTCGAATGGGTGCCCTTGTATTTTCAAAGGTTGCTCTCAGACATGCAACTGGCGGCAGCAATCAGTGCGGAAAAACGCCCTCAATTGCGCCTCGGCGTACGTACAAAATCGCGAGGTTTCTGATTCCAAGTTAGGCTTCCCAACCTAAGTCTGATCGTGGCGTGACCAAGTGTGAATCAGCATGATCAATTGACCCTGTTATGAACCATATGAACAATGAAATAGCGCGCCAATCGCCATACGGGGGCATCTCCAGACTTTCACGGTGTTCGTGGCCTGTGTCTGATACGGGCGCCAACCGGAACATTCATTCATTATAGTGACCTGCCTCGGCAAATGGCATATCAAGCGATGACCCAAACAGGTTGGCACTCGCAATGCGTCGTTTCCGATTTCCTCTCGCTGCAGCTCTTTCGTCGTGCATGATCCTGCCCCCGCTTGACAGCTACGCCCAGAACCAATGGCTACCCTTCCCGCCCAACGCCATCCTCGAAACCGGCGACACTTGGGTGGCGAACGACCAGCGCTTCAGGCTCTATGGAGTCCAGAGCTGCTTGCGGGGTACGTTCTTCACGAACGCACAAGGGCAGCGCGTCGATTGCGGCGAGGCGGGTGTCGCCATGCTGGCTTCCATGGTCAAGGACCTGAAGCCTCTCTGCACCGTCTCGGCGCGCAGCAGCGATGTGCGTTATGTCGTGTGCATCGTCAACGTCACGGTGCAAGGCCGGGCGACGCGGCTCGATCTCGCTACTGCCCTGATTACGGCCGGCTACAGCTTTGCCGCATTCAGTCCAGACGGCCGCCCGGTGCATGAACCGTATTTCGTGGCGCAGGTCGCGGCTCAACAAGCCAAACGCGGCTTCCATGCTTTCTTGGATGTGCCCGATCCCAACGTGATCCTGCTGCGGGCGCTCAGATCACAAGAGCCAGCTACGCCTGCCGCTCCATCTACGCACCCCTCTTTTACTCCGGCTCCGGCGGCAGCACCTCCCCGTCAATGACCGGTCCCCTGCCAGCGCGCGGTTGAACCGACCCTCCCCTTACTCGCAACAACGCTGCCTTTGCATGGCTGGCCGGACGAACGCCCCAATCAGTGCAGCCAGCAGGATGACGGCGCCGTCAATCGGCAGGATCGCGCCTGAGGTCTCCGGCGGGTTCAGCTCCTGCCAGCATCGCCACAGGCTGGCCCTCCGATCCCGAACAACAGCAGTGCACTCGCTGCCAAGCCCCTTCGTCGGATAGCCCGGTTCATACGCCGTGGTAGTTCTTCTCCATGCCGGGCCCCTCCCCGGTTTGTCCGCGTCTTGAGCTGGCGCGGCGCTTGCCGGCGCAAGGGGCAAGCCCTCGGCTGACGCCGCCCTTCGGGTGCGCCCGCACCGCGCCCGCTGATCCGCTCCCGCGGGGATGGTCCCCGCTGGAGAAAGAGCGATGACCAGCTTCAACATTCACCAGGTGATCACCGACAAGATCATCGCGGCGATCGAGCAAGGCGCGGGCAGATTCAAGCTACCCTGGGTCCAGACCAAGGGGACGCCGCGCAATGCGACCACCCAGAAGACCTATCGCGGCATCAATGTGCTGTCGCTTTGGATCGCCGCCTTGGCCAACGGATACGCGACGGACCTATGGGCGACCTTCGAGCAATGGAAGAAGGCGGGGGCCAACGTCCTCAAGGGCGAGAAGGGCACGCTGATCGTCTTCTACAAGCAGCTCGACCTCAAGGACCAGGATGACGAGACGGACCGTAAGGTTCTCTATGCCCGGGCGAGCCACGTCTTCAATTCAACCCAGGTCGATGGCGCGAACATCACGGTTCCCGATGCGCCGCTCTTTGAGACCGACGAGGCCATCGACCGGCTCGTGACTGAGACTGGCGCACAGATCCACCACGGCGGCGAGCATGCCTGCTACATTCCCTCCAGGGACGAGATCCACATGCCGGAGCGGGCTCGATTCGTCGGGACATCGACGAGCACGCCGCGCGAAACCTACTACTCCACGGTTTTTCATGAGCTCGGGCATTGGACCGGGCACGAAAGCCGTCTTGCCCGCAGCTTCGGCCGCTGGGGTCAGCACGACTATCATTTCGAGGAGCTGGTCGCCGAACTGACCGCCGCCTTCCTCTGCGCCGAGACCGGGCTCACCAACGACGTCCGGCCCGACCACGCCCAATACATCCAAGGCTACCTCAAGCTCCTCAAGTCCTCGGACAAGGCGATCTTCGCGGCGGCAGCTGCAGCCTCCAAGGCGGCGGACCTGATCGCCGGGCGTGCGTGACGCCCGAATTCGGAGGTCGCCTCGAGCGGCCTCCTGTAATCCCCCGCCAATGACTTCAGCCCGCAGTCATTTCACAGTTCACTATAATGACCGATTGAGTTAGACTGGCGCGCCGATGATGGTGCGCCATGACCACCTACGAGATCGACAACCGCGCCTATGCCGAGGATGACGCCGAATTGCCGGCGGCGCTGAAGCGCGCCCATGGCGGGGATCTGCGACCGTTCTGCCTCTGTCGTCCGTTCAGCGCGAAATTGCCCATGGTGATCGAGCACCGGACCACAAACGTCCAAAACGGCAATGGCCAAGATACACAAGGTCATGACCTCTACATCCTGCGCCGGATGCCAGGCCGGGGTCATGAGCATGCGCCGGCCTGCAAGCACTACGAGGCGCCCGAGGGACTGTCCGGCCGAACCAAGCATCTGGGCAGCGCGATCCGCACCGATGATGACGGCGCGCATCATACCCTGCGCCTTTCCTTTCCGCTGTCGCACAAGGAAAAGGCGACACCAATGGATGAGGCGGTCAAGGCGGGCGAACCGTCAAAACCCCGCAAACGCCTTACCCGCCTGTCGCTGCTCGGCTTCCTGCACCATGTTCTGGAGACGGCGGAACTCCACAAGATGCACAAGGGGCTGCACGGCAAGCGCAGCTGGAACGTGATGCGCGGCCGGATCCTCGAGACGATGCGCGCGCAGGCGACCTCGCGCTACCGCGATCTCGCTGCCTTCACCTTCGCACCGCGCATCTTCAGTATCGAGCACAAGGATGAGCTCTTCCGCGACTGGCGCGCCATCGAACGCAAGGCCGGAGCCGAAAAGCGGTTGATCCTGCTGTTTGCCGAGCTCAAGGACATCAATGCGGGTCAAATCACTTTCAAGCATCTGCCGCAGCGCAGCTTCGCGCTGAAACCTGACGTCCAGAAGCCCTTTCTCGACGCGCTGGAGCGGATCACGGGCCTGATGACCGGCCCGCGCGGCGCGGGCCATGTCATCGCTTGCGCTGTCGTCAGCGTCGGAGAGGGCGACACCCTATCCATCATCGACATCGCGCTGACGGCCACCACCTCGCACTGGATCCCGTTCGGGTCGATGGCGGAGTACCGGCTGCTTGTCGCCTGCGATGATCATGGCAGAGGGTATTTTAAGAGCCTAGACTATGGGCAAGACAACTATGGGAAGACCAACGCGATCGCCGCGCTCCTGCTGACCGACACTGGCGACAGCGGCACCGCCGTCTTCCTGATCGATGAGCAGCCGACGGATGCGCAGGCGCTGGCCATGAAGGCAATCGAAGACAAGGGAATACCCATCTGGCGGTGCGATATCGCGGAGGGACGGCCAGCCTTGCCGCCGCGGCGGTCGCGAACCGGCCCAACAGAAGCAGGCGTGCCGGGTGGGACGGTGCCATGATGCGGGCTGTGAGGGCAGTCGCGCTCTGCGCGACCTTGGCAGCGACCAAGCCTTGCCACGCGCAGATGTCTCCACCTTCCGTGCCGCCACCAACGTCTCCGCCGCCGACCATCTACACTCCCCGCGAGACGGTCCAGCGCACGCCGATGCGCGTTTCGGTTCTGGACGGCCGCAGCTTCCGCGACGTGGGCACCGGCGCGAGCTACCGGCTTTACGGGATCGAGACCTGCGAGCCCGGACAAGTCGCCGAGCTCGGGCCGCAGCTTTGGCCCTGCCATGTCGTGCCGGTGGCGTGGCTGGTTTCGGCGACGCTCAACAAATGGGTCGCCTGCAATGTCGTGGCGGAGAAGGAAGGCATCCGCCAAGCGCGCTGCGCCAGCAACGACTTTCCTGACATGGCGCTCGAATTGCTGCGTACAGGCGCTGCGGTGGTCGAAGTTGCGGAGAGCGGCCCGTTGATCGATCTCTACAAGAGTGCGGAAGCCGAGGCGAAGCGCAGTTCCCGTGGATTATGGGGATCGACATTCGAGATGCCCTGGGCCTTCCGGAAGCGCCAGACATCGCAGCCACAACCTCCGCCACGGCAATGACGCTTACGCGGGACTTTCGTTTCGTGCTGGAATCGTCTATCTGTTCACTATGTTGACCTCTCGCGAACTCACTCTGACGATGTTCGGCAGTGCCCTGCTCGCGGGCTGCGCCGTGCAGCACGAGGCGCAAGTGTCACTGGCGACGCCCATCGCCCTTCCTGCCCGCGAGGCGCTCTACACGCCGGATCAGGTCCGCGCGGGCCGCCTTGCCTATGCACCCGACCGCACGATGTTTGCGCCGGTCCTCACCGAACGGGTCGCCTATCCGACGGGACGCCAAGCCCAGAACGCCTTTCTGCGCTCGCAATGGCCGACCGTCCATTTCTCAGGCGTCGCAAAAGGTCCGGTGCAGCCCGCTTTGCTAACTGGCCCAAGCTATCCGGCAGCCAGCGTGCGGCTCTTCGCCTGCAGGCCAGGCGCGCTCGACGGCCAGACCGGGCGGATGGTGCGTTATCGGGGTCCCGTGGTGCTGTGCTCGACCGAATTCCTCGACGAGACCGGCCAGCCGCTGTGGCGTGCCCCGATTAACTTCTACTTCCACAACCAAGCCTGGCGCATGCACGATCCCGATCCGCCCAGCGCCCCGGTGCCCTGGCTCAATCCGGAACCCTCTCCGGCCCGCTCCTGGAACCCTTTTGGCGACCGTAGCTAACCGTCATCGATGCTGAGTTTGCGCCCGCGCAGCATGCCGTGGCTGGCGCAATCACGCAGCATCATGACATCCTGGCAGGCCAGGAGCACGCCAAGAACAGGATCACCGCCAGCTGCCGTGATGTAGCGTTCACCGAGCGTCCTGGTGGCTTCGTCGCAATCCATGCCCTCGGGCAAAAGGATCGTGAACGTCCGCTGTTCGGTCGATGGCTCGTCGGTCATGCTGGGCGCTCCTTCAGTAGATAGTGATCCGCGATATCTCGCGCCGCGCGATAGGCCGGATCACCGATAGCGCGTGTCAGCCACCATGAAGCGACGATCACCACCACCATCGCCATCGCCAATGCGCCGGCAAAGCCGATCAGGCTGGCCAAGCCGCACCAGCCGACCGCGATCATGACTGGTGGATGGATGAGATAGATCGCATAGGACCACGCCCCAAGGTTCTGTCCCATACGGGATACAGCGGTATGCGGAGCCAGATCGGGAGACAGCGCGCTGCGCACCACGATCCAGCCGGCGATCGCCGCAACGCTGACGATGGCCATGCCGCTGAAGGCTCCCGTCATTACGCGTGGCAAAAGTGCCATCACTGTGAGAAGGCCGATGAGCTCAATGCCGGTCAATGCAGGAACGTGCCGCGGCCAGCGCCATTCAGGACGGGTGGCCCATTCCCGGCCGATCCAGAAGCCCAGCAGCAGCGCCTCAATCCGGAACGCCCAGGGCATGCTTGTCTGCCAGGGGCGCAGAAAGAACACACCGATGAACAAGACCACAAGCGTGACCCCCCGCAGGATCCGGATCGGGATGACGAACAGCACTGGCACCATCAGATAGAACTGCATCTCGAGTGCCAGCGACCAGGTGTGGTGCAGGAGGTTGCCGCTGCCACAGCCGGGAGCACCCGCGAAGCACCGCCCGAAATGTCCATTTGCGGTGAATGTGGCCGCGCTGATGAGATCGGCCCAGGGAAGGACAGTTCTCAAAACCGAACCCGGGATGAACATGGCGATGAGGCCCATCACGATCAGCATGGACCAGGCCAGCGGAACGATCCGGCCCAGCCGCCGAAGATAGAAAGCACTTGCCGCGCGTCCGAAATCTCCTGCCTGCCGATGCAGCTTATGGAGCGATAGCGCGACCACGAAGCCGGAAATGCCAAAGAACAGATCGACCCCGACGCCGAGCGCGGGGATAGCGAGCCACGAAGCGCCCTCCCCGCTCGCTGTGAGGAAGAACGGCGCGTGCGACAGGCATACCATCAGCGCGGCGACGCCCCTCAGGATGTCGAGGTTCGCCAGCCGCCCATCCGCCTCATGTGCGTTCAAGGGTAAATGCCTGCTCGACATCATGAGGTCATTATAGTATACTACTGAACACATGTCAGGCCTTCGATCGACCCTTCCCCTCATGGTCGCCGGGCTCGCTTGCGGAGCGCCGGCACCCATGCTCGCGCAAGAGGCGGGACGCGCTGGTGCAACCGGATACCCTGATTGGCGCGACATCATATATGCGGATTTGCGCCTGCTCAGCGAAGCGGCGCGACCTTACGCCGAGATCTGGGCTGACAAGCTCAGCGACAACAACGCCCACTACGCGCGTGCCGGTGACATCCGCTTTGCCGCAGGCAATGCGCCAGCCGTGGCCTCCGCCTTCGTCGTGCGCTCTCCGACACGGATTGTCGTCCTGTCCGTGTTCAACGCCGTCAGCGCCTGCAAGACTGTCCAGAGTTTCGAGCACCAACAGGTCACGGTGAAACGCTGCCCGATGCGCCTCGCGATCTACGATCAGGGCCAAAGCGGAGCGGTTGGCAGCGTGCTCGACGCTGGTGACGGCTGCTTCCTCGAATTCGGTGACCCGCGCCGCGCCTTTACGTCAGACCGGCAGGCCGGCTCCTACGCCGCCTATGACAGCATAGCCCGCACCATCCGCACGGGCCTCGTCATCGGCGGGCAGGCCGTCACCGGCTGCGACCTCGCCATTCCCGTCCCGCGCCGCGAATGACCGAGCAAAACCACCTTGGGAGCATCGTCATGACAGCACAGCCAAGTCTTCGCTCAACCGTGATCAGCAGCCGACGGCCTTCCGTTGGGCTGGCAGCATGCCGTAGGGGCCAGCCGCAGGATCAAGGCTGCCCTGGCGGCGCGCCTGATGGCGCGGCCTTGACTGCGGCACGTCCTCCCGCGGCGCGTGCTGCCGATAGCCTCAACAGAAGGACCGCCGCCATGTGCCTCATCACCCTCGCGACCTGCGCTCTGCTTGCTGCTTTGCCTCCCCCTGCGACTGCCCAGGCGCTCGATCTCGACCGCGGGCTCTATGTCGTTCAGAGCGAACCATGCAGCGGCGCGACATCGACCGCGATGCTCAGCTTTGACGGGCGGCAGTTCGACAACAAGGGGGTGCAGTGCACGCTGGAGACGGCAACCCGCTCCGGCGACAACTACGCCGTCACCTGCATGGAGGGCGCTGACGCCAGCACGAAGGAGACCCTGCGCTGGAACTTCAAGCGGATTGATCGGCGCTCTTTCTCTGTCAACGGCGTGGCCTTCCGCTTCTGTCCGGTGCAGCGATGAGACGCCTCACCATTGCCCTCGCCTTCGCAGGGATGTCGTCGTGTTTCACGGTCGCTCTTGCTACCGCCAACAGTTACACGCGTGACGCGCAAGCCTGCGATCTCAACCAGCGTACACGGCTGACCGATCTCTGTCCGAACGGGTTCGGCATGCCTGCTGGAGCATCCACACGGGATATGATGTCCCGCAATCAGAATATTGCCGGAATGATCGTCGACTCCGCCAACCGCTACGGCGTCGATTCCCGGCTTGCTTTGGCCGTCTCCGCGCACGAGGGTCGGATGTCCGCTTGCGCAGGCTCCTTCACGGGCGTGCAGGGCCCGATGCAGCTGACACAAGCGACAGCGCGCGGCTACGGCATGGATCGCGGCATTCTCTCCGACAACATCAATGGCGGCATGCTCACTTTGCGCGATGCCATTCGCAGCTGCGGCGGTGACCAGAACATCCGCTGCCTTGCCGACCGCTACAACGGCAGCACCGAAGATCAACGCCGAAGCTGGACGTCTGGCGTGACGGAACGGTTGGCCTCACTCAATCAGCCCGGCCAGGCCGCTCCGAGCGGTTGCGACGGACAGGCCCAGTGCATCATGGGACCGGGGGATTTTCCGGGCGGCCGCACGCCGGTGGCGGCGACGCCCCCTGCCCCGGCTCCGACGGATGTCGTGGTGGGCGTTGGGCAGGTCTGATGATGCGGGCGAAGCATAGAGATGATCGCGCGCGATGTGCCGGAAAGGTCTGAGCCATGATGACGGCGGTGGAGATTTCGCATTGGATCGGGTTGACCCTTGTCGGGGTCGCGCTGCTTGCGATGGTCGCCATCGCCTGGCTCGTGCTGATGCGCTGGCTGATCGTCATTGTGCCAGCGATCATGCTGGTCAGCTTCGCCTTCGAGCCTGAGATGCAGTTGAGGTTCACGGCGACGCTGCTCGGGGTTCTGGCGATTCTGTATCTGCCACCGCTGACCGTTGCATGGGTTTGGCGTCAGGTCACAGGCCTGCACCCGGTGGCCCTCGCCAAAGCCGGTCTGCCTTCAGCGATGGAATTGGCCGATCAGACCTTTGTCGACGAAGAGGCCCGCGACAGGTTAGACCGGAAAGGCAAGGCCGCCAGCGAGGTCCGCGAGCGGAACGACCGCGACAGCCGTGCGCGTGATCTGGAACGGCAGGGGATGGTCAGCCTGTGGAGCCGACAGTAGCCGGTCGACCAATGCCGGCACGCGCGGCTTGGCCCGACCCGCTCAGGCGCCGCTTTTCTCCAACATCTTGGCCAAGGTCTTCCGGGTGCGCTTCTCGCCCTTGGAGAAGGACGCCAGCTGCTCGGCATCGATCCCAACCTTCGCAAGATCCTTCTGCACGCTCTCCGGATCGAGCCCCAAGAGTTCGATGAAGCTCATCTTCTGGCTGTCGGCGATGCGCTGCAGCAGGCTGATTGTCGGGTTGCCCTCCCCGCGCATCAGCTTCCACAGCGTGCCCTTCGAGATCCCCGAGCTTTGCAGGAAGGCCTCAAAAGTATCGTGGCGCTTCGAGATCTGATGCAGCCGGATCATCAGCCACAGATGCACAAAGCGCTCCCCGTCCCGGCCGAGGAGTTCCGTCATGTTCATGTTCTTGAGCCCAAATCGCGCGTTGCCCCTGCCTCATAATGTCCCAAATGTTCCCATGAGTCGATGGAATTTGCGGGGCCGGCATCTTCGGGTGCTATCGCTAAGTGATTGAAAAACAGTATGTAGACCTCTGCGTTCTCGTCAGTTCCCACAATTTCAAGCGGTGTCGCACAACTCTGTGGCTGTTCAACGGCACATTGACCATTGATGATTCCAGTCATTATAATGACCTATGGAGCGCCTCGGATATGTTTGAGGCAGGCGGTTGCGGTGGAGGTGAGCATGCGCAGGTTCATCCGTTCTCTGACCTTCAGCGCCATTCTCGCTGTCAGTGCCGAAGCTCCTGCAAAAGCCCAGGACGCGGAGTTCGGCTGCAAGGTGCTGCTCTGTGCAGCAGCCAGCAATCCGTCCTGGCCGTCCATCCCCTATTGCGTGCCCGTGATGAACCAGCTTTACGCGATGATGCGGAGCCTGCGCTTTCGCTGGCCGGTCTGCACAGCAGCAGGCACAGGCGCTCCCGGTTACGAGCCCTACCAGCCCTGCCCGATCGGTTGGCAAGAAACCGGACAAAACGCGCAGACCAGCAGCGTTGCCAATGGCGACAGTGACACTGGCGTCAGCAGCTCTATGCGCTCTGGTGGCAATGATCTGTGCGCGCGACGGCTCCCGCAGCAACCATCGGGTCGTCCGCTTCAGGCCAGCATGCCGGGCGGGCAGATTCAGTGTTCGGCGGGTGATGACGACAATGGCGGCGGGTTCGGCTCGGGCCAGGTGTGCATCGAGTACATGCCGCGGCCGCGCAACGAAAGGCCCTATTATTTCGATATGCGCGGCGCGGACGTTAACCAATCCCGCGTGTGGTTCAATGTTCGCTGAGAACCGAACCACGGACTGGTGAGACGCATTGGCGTTCACCTGCCGCTCAGGATGTCGTTTGATCTTTCTCCGTCCCGGCTGTCAGCAAGGCGACCGGGTCAATCTTCAGAGCCTTCGCAAGCTTCTCGAGCATATCGACCGTGGGTGAACGCTCCCCGCGTTCGATCATGCCGGTGTAGTTCCGATTGATGCCGGCAAGTTCGGACAGCTCTTCCTGCGTGTAGCCACGTTCCAGCCGCAGCCTCCTGACGTTCCTCGCGACTGTCTGTTTGAGCCCCATCCCGTGACAGACAGCCCAAACGGATCATTGATCGACCTACGATAGTAGGTATTTGCAATTGCGAAGTGCAAAATGATGCCATTCTATGGCATGCCGTCCTAATACTGCCATTTTTCAGCAACGTCTTGGTCCTGTCGTATGTTCGACCGCATGTGCCCCGGAGCCGATGGTGTCCGATGAAGGTTCAAGCAACAAGACTACGTATTGCCAAGATGACATCGACGACCTCGCCTACTCATACGTGCTGTCTCACGGCTATGAGGGTGCGCTCGCGATGTTTGACGCGCTCCTGGCGCACCGCGCTCGAGATGATGTCGGGCCCGAAGACATTGTGGCGACTCTCTGCCGCCGCATCCTTGATGCTATCAATGACGAGGCCGTCACCATCTCGCGAATTCTGGACAGGATGATCCTGACTTCGCACAATAGTGTGCGTCATCCCATGGCAGCAGTCGTAATTCTCGGACGGAATCCCATCGATCGGCACATCGGCAACCGTTTCCGGCGGCGGCGATCCGAACTTGGATGGTCCCTCACCGGATTGGCCGCCGATCTGGCTATGACGCCGGACGCGTTGGCCTTGATCGAAGAGGGCGCGACACGTCTCGATGCTGTGACGCTCGAGCGTGCGATCAAACGCCTCGACGTCCCTGCGGCCTACTTCTTTCAAACGTCCCGACCTGACGAGAACGCCAGCATCGCCGCGCAATCTCTGATGACCTGATCCCATTCGGCCAGCCGTCCGGGGCGGCGCTCGGTCCCGGCCACGCCTGCGGCGCCGCGATGCTTGGCCTCCTGCGGGCGCCGTTCTCACCCCGTCCGGCTGATCGCCACTGGCCGCCGCCGGCGGGCCAGGGGCTTCATGTTCGCTTCATTTGATCACGCGCGCCAGGACTGGCGCAGGCGGAAGAGGGAGGTGTTCCCCTCCCCCTTCCCGCAAGCGTGGCGAGGGGTGTCCCCAGTCTTCCGCCGCTGACGCGCCGTGCAGACCGCCGCCGATTCCGCGCAAGATTGCTTGGGAATCGTCGTCGCCTTGCGGTGGGTGATCCCCCTCCCCTCGCCGCGCTTGCCCCATCCCCCTCCCCGGTTCGCCACCTGGCAGGGGTCAGGGCGGCCCCTGACCCCTGCGGGTCATTGGGGTGGACGTCCTGCAAGCAATGGAGAAGACCAATGACCATCACCAGCAATCAGACCGGCAACCAGACGGTCGAACTGTCGAGGTTGACCGCCAGCAAGGACAATGTGCGCCGCGTCGAGAGCGAAGCGGGATTGACCGAGCTTGTCGCCTCGATCCGCGCCCATGGCCTGTTGCAGAACCTGACCGTTCGCCCGAACGACAAGGGCAAGTACGAGGTCGTGGCAGGCGCACGGCGCTTGGCGGCGTTGCGTAGCCTCGCCAACGAGAAGGGAAGCGGCTGGACCAAGAAATCCCCGATCCCGGTCCTGATCCTGGAAGGGCACAACGACACGGAAATCTCGCTGGCCGAAAACACCGTGCGGCAGAACATGCATGTCGCCGATCAGGTCGAGGCCTTCCGCAAGCTGATCGAGGATGACGCCATGACGCCCGAGCAGGTGGCCGACCGGTTCGGCATCAGCACCATGACCGTGCGCCGCCGGATCAAGCTCGCCAAGGTCAGCCCGCGCATCATGGACGAGTTTCGGGTCGGCCAAGTGACCTTGGGCCAGATGGAGGCGCTGGCCATCGCCGACGATCACGACGAGCAGGAGAGCGCCTTCTTCGATCTCCCCGACTGGAACCGCGATGAACGCCACATTCGCGCACGCCTGACGCAGGAGAAGATCAGGGCCGACAACCGCTTGGTCCGCTTCGTCGGCGTCGAGGCTTATGTGGATGCGGGCGGCGCGGTCACCCGCGACCTGTTCAGCGAAGACGCCGATCTTTACCTCGACGACAAGCCCTTGGTGATGACGCTCGCCTTGGCAAAGCTTGAGGCCGAGGCGGAAAGCATCAGGACCGCCGAGGGCTGGAAATGGGCGGAGTTTTATCTCAGCGAAAACGACGCCCGCGAACGCCTGCCTGTGATCGCGTCGCACAAGCGCGAACATACGGATGAGGAGAGCGCCGAGGTCGCGGCCTTGTCGGCTTATTTCGAGGAGAACGAGGGAGCCTATGATGCCGGGCAGATGACCGAAGAGGAAGCCGCCGAGTACGAGGCGAAGCTGGCGCGACTGGACGCCATTGACGCCGAATGCATGGGCTATGATCCCGAGGAGAAAGCGCTCGCGGGCATCCGCCTCTCCATCGACCATGACGGCAAGATCGCGGTGCGCAGCGGCCTTCTCAAACCCGCCGAGCAGCATGAACTGGCGCAGCGGCAGCGCGAGCGGGAACGGGCCGAGCGTGAGGCGGAAGCGGAGGCGCGTGGGGAAGCCTATACGCCGCCTGAGCCGAACAACGATCCGCTTCCGCCATGGGAGGAACCGGAGCCAGCCGAGGGCTACAGTCAGGCCCTTTCGCTGGACCTGACCCATCTGCGCACGGCGGCGCTCGCCTATGAGGTTAGCCAGCGCCCCGACGTGGCCTTGGCGCTGATCGTCCATATGCTGGCGGGCCGTTGCCTCTATGCCAATCGCTTCGGCCATCATGATGCTGACAGCCTGATCCGCATCAACGCGGTGAAGCAGGGCCATTCCAGCGCCAAGGTCGATCCGGACAACGCCGCCGCCTTCACGGCGCTGACTGAGGTGCAGGAGAAGGCGCAGGCCAAGCTGCCGCAGGATCGCGCGGATCTTCTGGCATGGTGCCTCGCGGCATCACGCAAGACCTTGCTGGACGTTCTGGCGTTTTGCGTGGCCGATCAGCTGGACGCAGGTCGCTTCGACAGCAAGCCGCACCACGCTGCCGACCGGATCGCGGAAGCCGTGTCGCTCAACATGGCGGCGTGGTTCAGCCCGAGCGAAACCTTCCTGAAACGCATCACCAAGAAGATGATGGCGAGCGCCGTCACCGAGGCTGGATGCGCACCGGAGATCGCAACAGCGATCCTCGGGTTGCCGAAGGCCGAGGCCGTGCAGACGGCGCAGGAGGCCTTGCAGGGCAAGGGGTGGTTGCCTCCGGCGCTGCGCATCCAGACCGCAACCGTTGCCACGACCAGCGAAGCGGCGGCGACAGAAGGGGCATTGGACTGTGAAACTGCGGGCGATGGTGCAGGTAGCGGCGATGCCGACCCGGCGCAGGCTCCCGATGGTGAAGGCGGCCAGACTGGCAGCACGGAGGCGCTGATCGCCGCCGAATGACGGCCCGATCATGACCGATGGAAGGCCGGGCCGGAGCATCAGTGTTTCGCGCCCGGCCTTTCATCGTGGGTTCCTGTTGCGCCTGTCCCGCTTGACGGCATTGAACCATCGCGCGGGATTTTGGCTGCGGCACCATTGTGCTAAAACACGCTTCCTTACTTCCAAGGATACGACCGGCTCGGCCGGTCTCAAGGATCGCGGTGCCCCCGGATTTCAGCCGGGAGGCCACCCGTCAGAAAACCGGCTCCCCCGCAGCCCACCGCTGGCGGAGCGTGCCGAGTCCTACGAAGCGGGCATTCGCGACCAACCCCAGCCCAGACATGCTTCTGTTAGCGTCTCGCGAAATCCTTACGGTTAGCGGATGGGCGGAGCATACATCGCGCCGCCTTCGCTCCAGAGCTTGTTCAGGCCGCGATCAAGGCCAAGGCGCGTCTTGGGACCAAGGTGCCTGTCGAAGCTCTCGCCGTAGTTGCCGACCGCCTTCACGATGCGGACGACCCAGTCGTTGGTGAGGCCGAACTGTTCGCCGAACTTACCGTCGCCGCCCAGCAACCGCTTGATCTCGGGATTGGTGCTGGATCTCGCCATGTCTTCAACATTCCCCTGCGTGACGCCAAGCTCCTCGGCATTGACCATGGCGAAGAGCGTCCAGCGCACGATGTCGAACCACTGGTCGTCGCCTTGGCGGACCCAAGCACCCAGAGGTTCCTTCGAGATAATGTCGGGAAGCACGACGTACTCATCGGGCTTGCCGAACTTGAGCCGGTTGGCGGACAGCGCCGAGATGTCCGTTGTCCACGCATCGCAACGCCCGGACTCAAATGCCCTTGAAGCCTCCACGGTGGAAGCGAAGGCCACAACCTGATTCTTGATGCCGTTCTTGACGAAGTAATCTGCAAGATTGAGCTCGCCCGTCGTGCCCTGCTGCACGCAGATCGACGCGCCGTTCAGCTCCTTCGCGCTCTTCAGGCCGGCGGATTTCCGGACGAGGAAGCCTTGGCCGTCATGGTAGTTGATGGCCGTGAAGTTGAAGCCGAAGGCGGTATCGCGCGAAGAGGTCCAGGTGGTCGTTCGCGCCAGCATGTCGATCTCACCGCCCTGCAGCGCTATCAACCGGTCGCGCGCGGACAGCGACTTGTAGCGGGCCGCGTTGGGGTCGTTGAAGATGGCCGCGGCCACAGCGCGGCACCAGTCGATGTCGAAACCCACCCAGTTCCCCTTGTCATCGGGCAGCGAGAAGCCCGGCACGCCCTCGCTGGTTCCGCAGGAGACATAGCCGCGCTGCTTTGTCTTTTCGAGCGTACTTTGCGTCTGGGCCATCGCAGGCAGCGTGAGCAAAAGGACGGATGCTGCTGTGGCGAAGGCAAACAATCGGGGTGACATGGCGGTTTTTCCTCAGGCGGCGGGTTTTGCGGCGGTGCGGTCGTTGGATAGTCCGGTCAGATGGTCGAGTGCCTGATCAATGTCGGCGATCAGGTCCTGCGGTGCTTCGAGGCCGATGCTGAAGCGGATGAGCTTGCCTTCGGTCCAGCGGGTCGCCGTGCGTCCCGCCGTCGGGTCTTGGGGGGCGACGACGCTGCGGGCAGAGCCCCAGCTTGCCCCAATGGCGAAGAGTGCTAGCTGATCGATGAACCTGTTTTCCAACCCTTTGAAGCCTGGCTTCAATAATGCAGAGAAAACGCCGCTCGCGCCGCTGAAATCCCGCTTCCACAGCGTGTGCCCGGGATCATCCGGTAATGCAGGATGCAGCACGCGATCGATCTCGGGCCTTTTCGCCAGATGCTGTGCGATCACAAGGGCTGACGCCGAAGAGCGCTCGACGCGCAGCGGCATCGACTGGAGGCCGCGCAGCACAAGGCTGCAATCATCCGCCGGGACGCCAAGGCCGACAACACGCGTCATGTCCTTCAGGCGGCGGTAGAGTGTCTCGCTGTTGGTGCTGAGCGCGCCCATAAGCACATCGCCATGGCCACTGGCATACTTCGACAAGGCATCGACCACGATGTCTGCCCCAAGATCCAGCGCGCGGCAATGAAGGGGTGTGGCCCATGTCATGTCGCCCAGCACAAGCGCGCCGCGGTCATGCGTAGCATCGGCGATGGCCGGGATGTCCTGAATCTCCATCGTGTTGGAGCCGGGGGATTCCACCAACACAAGCTTGGTGGCGCCAGTGATCAACCGGGCGATATCAGCACCGACAAGCGGGTCATAGAAGGTCACGTCGACGCCCCAGGCCCGCAGCCAGGAGGCGGCGAAAGAGCGGATTGGCCCGTAGCAACTGTCCGTCATCAGGATGTGGTCGCCAGGCTTCAGCAGCGTCATCAAAACAAGGCTGAGCGCGGCCTGACCGGACGGCGCCAGCAATGTTCGGGCGGCTCCGCTCATGGCCGAGAGCTGCCCTTCCAACGCCCGTGAAGTCGGCGTGCCGAAGAGACCATAGGTGTAACCATCGTAGAAATCGGCGTAGCGGTTGTCGAAACTCGCTGCATCGGCAAAGACGACGGTGGAGGCGCGGACGACGGGCTCTGCCAGACCGGTGAAAGGTGCGGCAGGCCGGGTCCGGCGCGGCGGCTGGAGGATCGCGGTCTCTGGCGCGAGGACATTGGGCGAACGCTTCATCAGATCAGTCTAGATGACCAAGATGCATGATCACAAATGCCAATGATGGCTGGTCTCATGCGTTCATGTTATGGGAGAGACATGAAACTCAACGAGATCGAAGCGTTCGATGCCGTCATGCGCACCGGCTCCACCATGCGGGCGGCGGAAGTGCTGGGCATCTCGCAGCCCGCTATCAGCCGGGCGCTGGCGCGACTTGCCTCCTCCACGCGCCTGACGCTGTTCAAGACGATCCGCGGGCGTCTGTCGCCGACACCGGAGGCCGAGTTGTTTCATGCCGAGGTTCGTGCGGCCTTCGCAGGCATCGACCGGCTGAAGTCCAAGGCCGCATCGATCCGCGAATTCGGCAGCGGCGAGCTGCGCATCGCCTGCTTTCCAGCGCTTGGTCTTTCATTCCTGCCGAAGGTGATCCGCCGCTTTCGGGACGCCGAACCGCAGGCAAGCGTGACGCTCAACATTCTTGGCTCAACCGCCGTGCGCGATCAGGTGGCGGAAGGGCGCTACGATATCGGACTGTCGGCAGACGAGATCGACACTACCCATGTCGCCGCCCAACCCTTCATGACGCCCCGCGCCGTCTGCGTCATGCGTCCGGACCATCCGCTGGCGGAGTGCGCCGTCATTCGTCCCGCCGATATCGGCGCATATCCGTTCATTGCCCTCTCGCCCGAGGATACGGTGCAGCGTCGCCTGGTCAGGCTCTTCGCGGAGGCCGGAATCGAGCCACGCATTGTGGTTGAAACGCAATACTCGGAGACCGTATGCAATCTGGCGCTCGAAGGCGTCGGTATTGGCATTGCCAACGCTGCGTCGGTGCGGTCCAGCGGTTTTGAACAGCGCGGCCTGATGGTCAAGCCGTTCGAGCCTGAACTCGGCTTCCGCGCGCTGTTGCTGACACATCCGACGCGTCTGAAATCCGCGCTCGCCGAAAGCTTTCTGGCCTGTCTGTTCCAGATCAGGAACCAGCTTGGCGCGGGATAGATCAGGCAGCACTCATGATTTGGGCGGAACCTTCTCGATCAATTCAAGCGCCTTCTTCATGTTTTCGCCCGCACTCTTGTCGATGACGTCATAGGCGGCTTTCTCGGCCTTGATCCGCACCAGCATCTCCTTCGCCTTGGCGACGCCCGACGGGTCCTTCGGATTGGCGATGGCATCCTCCAACCGCTTGATCTCGCTGCCAAGGAATGCCGGTTGTCCGCCGATTGCCTTGAAGGCGTCGTTCGTCATGGAGCGGATCTTTAACAGCATCCTGACATCGCCCTGTTCGATCTCGGCATTGGCGCGTTCCAGCGCCACGCGCGCCTCCACGCCTGTGGGACTGTTCATATCTTTCGTTGCGGCAACGCTCTGGAACTTCGCGTTCTCCTGCGTGAAGTCATGGGCCAGGGCGGCGGTGGCCACTGATGCCAGAGCGAGTGCGATGACGGTCTTGCGCATGATGCGATCCTCCTGTGATCCGGCACATAATTCAACGCAGTCAGGGACTTGCGTCTAGGCGCGGCAGTGCGGCAAGTTCATTCAAAAACGCATGATGTTCGTTATGTCTTATCGGCGGCAGTTCGCCAGCTTTTGGTGAAGCGCTTCCGGGACAACCCCGAGTCCCGCTTCCGGCGTGACTTTACCTAATGCGGAGGCCGAACGCTTGCGCAGTTAATCTCCTCGCGCTGCCGCACCGAGGGCTTTCCGTACTTCGTAAATCGTTTTCGGCTATCCAATTCGGATCTGACCCGGCGATAAAAAAGCATAGGGAGGTATGGGAAGATTCGTTGGTGCAGGTCCCTTGCGGACACGGCCCGATGTATCGAAAACGGAACCGTGGCACGGACAAAACCAGCCGTTGAACGGCCCTTGGTAGCCAAGCGGAACACACCCCAGATGGGTGCAGTTTCCGAACGTCACGAGCCACTGTGCATTGCCCTCCTTTGTCCTGGCTTCATCGGCCTGAGGATCAATGAGATCCTCAAGCTTGACACTGCGGGCGTCGGAGATTTCCCTGTCTGATCTGTGGCGAACGAATACCAAGCGACCGCGCCAGAACACCTTGACGACTTGCCCCACGGGAATCTGGCTCAGATCGATTTCCACGGGCTGTCCAGACGCAACCACCGATGCGTCTGGAGCAAGCGATGCGACAAAAGGCCAGAGCGCCAAGGCGCTCCCCAGAGCAGCCATGCTCCCGGTCGCCAGATGAAGAACATCACGGCGCGATGTCATGTCAGCATGGCTCTCGATCGCCGCCATCGCGCGTTACCTGTTGGAGCCATTGTTGGTGTCCTGAGGACGATCCATCCACTGAAGCTCCCGCGGGAGAAGGTATGTGGGCGTCTTCTGCGTCGTCGCCAGAGAGTTGGAGCCCGAGACGCCAACAGAGGGGCTTGCTGAACGAGCCCTCGAATTGAGTTCGTTGTAATGTGTTGGAGAAACGTCGCCGAACGTAGCTCGCGTGTTTCCAGCTGTGGCAGCGCCTGCGCTGATAACAAGAAGGGAAGAAGCCAAAATGAAAGCACTCTTGTTCATGGATGGATGTCCTTTGTTCGAAGGATCGGCTGCCCCGCGATTTTGCGGAACAGCTTCCTTGGAACTGAGAATGAACTTGCGATGTTGCATCAGTATTGCCGTGTCGTGACGAAATATTTCGCAACAAACTGTAACATACGTAAGCACGTGGATATGATACGGCATTACTATGTTTTTCCTGCCGCCAATTCTATATGGGAGGAGCTTCGCGCTATTGAGAGCCGCAGCATGTTCCCTGGTCTGCGCAGCCTCATTTCTCCCGGCGCAGGCCCAGAACAAGCTGGAGCCCGATACCCGCGATCTCGGCGCGCTCCTGCTTTTCAACGGAGAGCCAGGCGCTAGGGCTTATGATACCACTGGACCCATCGGCGACGATGATGCGATCTGGTCCCGGCAGGGCATAGGCCACTACACATTTGCGACGGCCCGGTCGGGGGTGACGGTGCGGGGTGCGAAAGCGGTGCAGGTCGAGACCGGTTGTATGGTCATCGTCGCCACCCGTGTCTTGTGGTTTTTTGCGGCGAAGCCGAGCGAAACACTGGACCGTATCGAAGAGTTCGATTTCGGGTTGCCTGTGGTCGCGGACGCCGTGCTCGCCCTCAAGGATGACAAGCCTGACGCTGTCATTCTGGACATGAAAAGCGGCGACGGCTTCTACTGTGTCGCGACGCGCATCAATGGCGCAGTGGTCGCGCCACGAAGGTGTAGCCCAGGTGTAAGGCTCGTTGTCGGGCCCGGCCGGGAGGATAGCCCGGTGCTGGACCGCTTTCGCCGCTTCTCCTCATCCTGCAAGAGCATGGGTGAGCGGCGCTAGGCCAACGGCTTCAAAGTGTATGGCATTTCAGCCGGACCAAAGCGCAGGTTCCAGCATGGTGACAGCGGCTTGCGTACGACCTAACCGGAACAAATGGGCCCGTGTTCCAGTTCAATAAGTTGGGCTCGCGCTTGCTGCCAAACATGGGCAGTCAAAGCAATTCATCGGAGAACGACCATGCACCACTTTTTCGCAACGATGATCACTGCCCTGTGCCTAATCAGCACTTCCGCCACGGCCCAGGACAGCGCCATGAAGGGGACGGCCCCCGACCTTTCGGTCTTGCCGCAAGTCTGCCGCGATGCACTCAAGGATGTGAAAATGCCTGCGATGATGGACGGCTCCGGCATGATGAAGATGATGGAGGGCATGGATATGTCCAAGCCGATGGGTGGAATGGGCACATCGGCAGCGGGTCAGATGACCATGACCGCGGCGCAGAAGGCTTCCATGCAGGCGATGATGAAGATGCACATGCCGATGATGGCGACGCATATGATCAAGGAGCCCGATCTCGCCTTCAATTGCGGCATGATCGTCCACCATCAGGGCGCGATCGACATGGCCAACGTGGTCATAAAGTTCGGCAAGGACGAGGCCTCTAAGGCAATGGCCGCGAAGATCATCAAGGATCAGATGGCCGAAATTCAGGAGATGACCGCACGCGTGGCCAAACTACCGAAATGAGGTCGGCACATTGAAGACCGACCGATAGGCTTTAAAGCTTGAGGCTTCTCAAGCGTATCGCATTCGCGATGACGCTTACGGACGAGAGCGCCATCGCGCCTGCCGCGATGATCGGGGACACGAGGATGCCGAAGAACGGATAAAGGACACCTGCCGCCACCGGCACACCCGCCGCGTTGTAAATGAACGCGAAGAACAGGTTCTGTCGGATGTTCGACATCGTCGCTCTAGAAAGTTTTCGTGCCTTTAGAATCCCATTCAAGTCACCTTTCAGCAAAGCCACAGAGGCGCTCTCGAGCGCGACGTCGGTGCCGTTGCCCATCGCGATGCCGACATCGGCCGCAGCGAGAGCGGGTGCGTCGTTGACGCCGTCGCCCGCCATGGCCACGATATTGCCAGCGGCTTTGAGCGCCGCCACGACTTCCTGCTTGCGCTCCGGCGTCACTTCAGCCTCCACCTCGTCAATGCCAAGCCGCTTGGCGACTGCAGTCGCAGTCGCCTTCGCGTCTCCGGTCATCATCACAATCCGCAGACCTTCCGCCTGAAGCGCCTTGATCGCTTCCTGGGTGGTGGCCTTGATCGGATCTTCGATGCCAATAACGCCTGCCACTGCACCATCGACAGCAACTAAGACTGCAGTGATGCCGTGGCGGCGCGCATCCTCCGCTTCTGCAAGGGCCAGACCTGGATCGATACCAAGCTCCGACAGATAACGCTCCTGGCCGATCACCACAGCCTTGCCACCGACAACTCCCTTGGCGCCTTTTCCGACCGGTGAATCGAAACCGTCCACCTTGATCAGTTCCAGCTTGCGGCGTTCCGCTTCCGCGACAATGGCGAAGGCTAACGGATGCTCGCTGAGCCGCTCGACGCTGGCAGCGAGACCGGCGATCTCATCGGCGCTGACCGCTCCGACCGTGGTGATCCGGGTCACGCTAGGGCGTCCTTCCGTCAGCGTGCCGGTTTTATCGACGACAAGTACATTGACCTTCTCGAACCGCTCCAGCGCTTCCGCGTTCTTGACGAGAACGCCGGCGCGTGCGCCCGCGCCCACCCCCACCATAATTGACATCGGCGTTGCAAGGCCAAGCGCGCAGGGACAGGCAATGATGAGCACGGCGACTGCGGCAACCAACGCGTAGGAAAATTGCGGTGCTGGCCCCAGCAGGAACCAGGCCACAAAAGCGACGATTGCAACGACGATGACGGCCGGCACGAACCAGCCTGCGACCATGTCCGCCAGCCGCTGGATGGGCGCGCGCGACCGCTGGGCTTGCGCCACAAGCTGTACAATACGCGCCAGTACCGTGTCGCGTCCAACAGCGGTCGCTGCGATGACAAGAGCACCCGTTGTATTGATCGTGCCGCCGATGACTTTCGCTCCTACCACCTTCTGAATCGGGATGGGCTCGCCTGTCACCATGGCCTCGTCGACGTTCGACCGGCCTTCCGCTACAACACCATCGACGGGTATCTTTTCGCCGGGACGCACGCGCAGCTTGTCTCCTGTCTGGACTTGCTCAAGATCGACATCGCGGTCTTGTCCATCGGCATCGATCCGGCGCGCGGTCTTCGGTGCAAGTCCCAGCAATGCCTTGATCGCACCGGACGTTTGCTCCCGCGCGCGCAGTTCGAGCACCTGGCCGAGAAGAACCAGAACAGTGATGACAGCCGCCGCCTCGAAATAGACCGCCACCGATCCGTCCGCTCCACGGAAGGCTGGCGGGAACAGGTTCGGCGCGATCGTGCCGACGAGGCTGAAAATCCAGGCCGCGCCGGTGCCGATGGCGATCAGCGTGAACATGTTGAGGTTGCGCGTCACCAGCGACGCCCAACCGCGTTCAAAGAACGGCGATCCAGCCCATAACACCACCGGGGTTGCCAGAACGAGCTGCGCCCAGTTCGCGCTCTGCCGTTCCATGAAGGCATGAAGTCCCAGAAAATGACTGCCCATCTCAAGGGCAAACACAGGCAGGGTCAGCGCTAGTCCGATCCAGAAGCGACGTGTCATATCGGCCAGTTCGGGATTTGGTGCGTCATCAAGCGAGACCAGATCGGGTTCAAGCGCCATGCCGCAGATCGGGCAGTTTCCGGGACCGATCTTGCGGACCTCCGGGTGCATGGGACAGGTATAGACCGTGCCTTCCGGCATCGTCTCCGGTTCTGTCGCCGCAGTCAGATACTTCGCAGGTTCTGCGATGAATTTCATCCGGCATCCACTGGAGCAGAAATGATAGGCATGACCGGCGTGGTCGGCATGATGGGCCGTTGCGACGGGATCAACCGTCATGCCGCAGACCGGGTCTTTGGCGGTCCCAGCGGAAAGCGCTGTCGGCGCATGACCTTTCCCGGCGTGGCCTCCGCAGCATCCGCCATCATCCGCCTTGTGAGCGTGTTCCGCATGATCATGACTCGACATCAGGGCCTCCGTGGATTTTGTGTTGCAATGATCGTGCACCTTCCCATAATTGGAAGGTCAAGCAGTTTAAGAGGTTCGGTTGATGCAGATTGGTACGGCTGCAGAGGCCAGCGGCGTCAGCGCCAAGATGATTCGGCACTATGAAGCGATCGGGCTGGTGACGTCCGGCGCGCGTCGAACCAACAACTATCGTGATTATGACTGCCGTGATGTTCACGAACTGCAATTCATCCGCCGGGCCCGTGATCTTGGCTTTTCGCTCCAGGAGATCAAAAATCTTCTCGACCTCTGGCGCGACGACACGCGTCAAAGCACCAGCGTACGAGAACTGGCAGCCAGGCATCTCAGCGACATTGAGCGAAGGATGGAAGACCTTCGCGCGATTGCTGGCACCTTGAGCCGCCTCGTTGACAGTTGCGAGGGTGACACTCGGCCAGATTGCCCGATCCTCGACCATCTCGGCAGGAGAGCTGGAAAGGCCCGGCGGCCTATCGATGTTGAGTGATGAAGCCGCCTGCTCATCCCGTCGATTGACGCGAGTTACTCGGTCATCGTGCTCGCCAGACAAGAGGTTCCTAGGGTTGCAACTGTGTCCGTCAGCCTGCATGGCGCTGCTTCGAAACACGCGCTAGAAGCCCAAGCGCGATTGCCGGAACAAAAATCCATTGCAGCAGCGGGCTCAGTCCTATTCCCAGCACGGGCAAAACCGGCATTGCCGGAGCATATGACCAGCGGCTGAGGACCTGCGTGCTCAGAATTTCGAGGCTTGCCGTTGCGGTAACGCCGAGGACGATCACCAGACCACCGAACATCAGAGCGGTCTTGGTCACATAGATGAATCGGATCAGAATTGATGCGATCACGAAACAAGCGAATGCAACCGCGACATCTCCGAACGTACAGTGAATTGCCGCTGTGATGCTTTCGCGGAACGGCTGATCCCGCCAGATCGTATACAGTGGCAAATGGGCGATTTCCCAGATCAGAAACAATGGCGCCGTGATAAGTGCGAATTGAGCGCCGCGGCTGACATCAAGCCACAAGAGGGCAGTGCCAGTGCTCGCGGTCCGAAGGGGTTCGGGGGAAGCACAATGCGACGGGGCATGCGATGCAGCTTCATGGTGCCGGGCGAGCATCATTCCGATCCGTATGGTTGTGCGAGTGAGCGCCATGGCCATGGAACATGTGCAAAAGCGGGCATGCCAGCAGGAGCAGATATGGCAGCGTGCCAAGCGCATGGCCCCAGTGCTCGCGCAGCAAATAGAAGGCTGCAACGATCGCAAACGAAGCGGCGGTCAGCAATGCAACGCGTTTGGCATTTGAGTCGCCCATTGTCCGATTTCCTTTGGCTCAGTGCGGCTCTGAATCTGCTGATTGGGTGCGCGTGCCGCCCGGAATTCGCGTGTATTCGTCTTCAGCTTTCGCTCCGCGTGCCTACATTGAGCGCCACAAGCCAGAGGCCCAAGATGTTGATGACGGGCACGAACACTGCGACTGACCACAGCGGTGAGTAGCCGAGCCGTTTGAGGATTAGGCCAGCCGGATAGACCACCAGCAGCACTATTGACGCAAACACCAACCAGTGCATGCCGCCCCAACCGCTCATGTCCATCACTCCCTGTCCGTACATCATGTCCTGGTCTCCTCAGGTGGATGATTGTGCGAGATATGAACCCATCATTCCCAGTTCTTCGTGTTCAAGGACGTGGCAGTGGAACAGGAACGGCTTATCCCTGGTGGACGGCTGATTGAACGACACAAGCAGTTCCGCCTTGGTGTCGACCAGCACAGTGTCCTTAACCCCTGCTTCGTGGGCGGCCACGGGCTTGCCGGCCTTTGTGAGAGTTCTGAAGGTCGCGCCATGGATATGAAATGGATGCGCCATTTCCGTGGAGACGATTTCCCAGATTTCCTGGCTGCCAAGGGCAACGTCTGCATCAATGCGGTTTGCGTCGTAGACTTGACCGTTGATGCCCATCCGCATGCCATTCGCCATTCCCGGCATCCCGGGCATGGCGCCGCCTGCGGAAGCCGGTGCTGCGTGCCCCCCGTGATCCATTGCCGCTCCTGATGCACGCATCATCGGCATGTTCGCAGCCATCATGCTGTCGAGCGTCCACGTGCGGCGACGGACGGCGCGTGAAGGTTCGGCCCTTTCGGGAGCCGAGAGCGCCTTTGGAAGGACATGTTTTGGCCTGTTGGGCGCAGGCTGCGGTTCAAAGCGCAACACCGCTTCGCGTCTCTCCCGCATTGTCGCCACGAGCTGCTTGGCGCGTTCAGCTATGCTGTCGCCAAACCGGCCATTGTGATCGGGTGTTGTCAGAAGCTCGACTGGTTTTCCATCGGTGAAATCAACAAGAATCTCGTAGCGCTCGCCCGGTGATATCTCGATCTCCTTGAGCGGTACAGGTTCTGCCAGCCAGCCGGCGTCGTTCGCGATCACGTGAAACGTCCGGTCATCGGAGAACGTAAGTCTGAAGTTGCGCGCGTTCGCGCCGTCCAGCAGCCGCAACCGAACAAGACCGGCGGGCGGCTTTGAAACGGGACGAACGGCCCCATTCACCATTGTCGTATTGCCGCGCGAGCCATGCATCATCGCCATCGGGGAGCGATCATAGATCAACTGCCCATCTGGTCCGAAACTGCGGTCCTGCAGGATGATGGGTAAATCGTCGACACCGTGCTCGCGCGGCAGGTCGAACGCCTCGGCGCTACCGTCCTCGACATACATCAGGCCCGCGAGACCCATGTAAGTCTGACGTGCCGTATCGCCGTGAGGGTGAGGGTGAAACCACGTCGTGGCTGCCTGCTGGTTGACCTTCAGGGTCGGCGACCAGGATTGGCCCGGTTCGATTGGATTGAACGGGCCATCGATATCGCTGGGGATGAACAATCCGTGCCAATGGACTGAAGACAGCATTGGCAGGCGATTGACAACATTCGCCGTCACGCTCTGGCCGCTGCGCACCCGGATGATCGGACCCAGCAATGGGCCCGAGTATCCATAGGTCGCCGTCTCGCTGCCCGACACGATGCGGCTCTTGCCTTCCTGTATGATCAGATCGAAGGCTCCGCCTCGCGAGGCCGGATCGATGATTGGTGGTACAGGTAGGGGGGCACCAAACGCGGTACCCGTTTTAGCCATCAATCCATATCCCGCGAAGCCTGCTGCTCCTGCTGCAGCAACACCTCCCAATAACAGTTTCCGTCGGTTCAGTGTCATGTGATAGGCCTTTCGCTTCCACGGACGGCGACTCCGTTGTATCCGCCTCACTGCATAAGCATGGCGAGTTTGTACCACGATCGACTTGATCTAAATCATTCGAAATATTACGATTTGTTACAGCGAGAAGCTCGCAGTTTTACGCCTTGCACCTCTCTGGCAGAGGTCGCGCATGATGGTCAGTTCAGGTGATGGATGCTTTTGCCCTGGGCAGGGTAGCAGCTGTGGAAAGCGGCAGCCGAAGCGTTGCAGACAACCCGCCGGAAGGATTGTTATCCAGAGAAACGTCTCCGCCGTGAGCGCGCGCGATAGATCGGGCGATGGTCAGTCCAAGTCCGACTCCGCCGGTTTCCTTGCTGCGTGATGTCTCCAGACGGACAAAGGGGTCGAAAACCGTTTCAAGGTTCTCTTTCGGAATTCCCGGGCCATCGTCGATCACAGCAAGCTCGGCATACCCATCGACGCTGCGGATTCCGACGCGGACCGTCGTGGCGTATTTGAGAGCATTGCCGATGAGATTGCTGGCGGCGCGCTTAAGCGCGAGGTGCTGCCCCATGACGGTGACGCTGTCAGCGCCGTGATACGAGACCGTCAGGCCTGAATCGGTGGCATCATCGACGATCGTCTCAGCGATTGACGCCAGATTGACCAGACGCTTGACCTCGGTGCTTTCACCGAAGCGCAGGAACTCGAGAGTGGAGTCAATCATTTCCTCCATTTCCGCGAGATCTGTTCCGATAAGATCGCGCGTAGTCGTATCCTCAAGCATTTCGGAACGCAGACGCACCCGCGTGATAGGTGTGCGCAAGTCATGCGACACCGCTGCCAGCGCCTGCGTCCGCTCGGCGACGAGCCGCTGAATGCGCTGGCGCATCGTGTTGAATGCGCGGGCTGCGCTCCTGACTTCCAGCGGGCCAGTTTCATCCAGCAAGTCGGGCTTGGCGTCGAGGCTGAAGCGCTCAGCCGCCGTCGCGAGGTCACGCAAAGGCCGTGTGACCCATGCAAGAAGGAGGACGGCGATTACGATTATGACTACTCCAATGCAGAGCACCAGCGCGAGGAGCTTCGGGTCCAGTGGATGAACGGTGCCAAGCCTTGGCGTGGAGAAGTTGACCCAGCTCTGATCATCCAGACGCATCGAGATGAGAAGCATGTGACGATAGGCTTCCGCCTCGCCGGACGCGATGGCGCCGTCGTCGGCGAAGCCGACGCGGAACGCTTCTGCCGCGAGATCCGGAACAAGCTCTTTCAGACGATCAGCGGTTGCTTTGGCGCGCTCGGTAAGCGGAGCATTGCCGATCACGAGGCTGATCTGGCTCCAGTGAACCTCAAGACTGCTGCTGGACAGGGCGTGGGCGGCTTTATCCCGCTCGGCAGGATTTGGAATGCTGGATACGGCGCGTTTGATTGAAACCAACCGTTCGGCAAGCGCCCGGTCCCGGGCGCTGTCGGCAACCGCTGCGGCTCCTATCTGATAGGCCCAGTACCCGGCCAGGTGGACAGCGAAAAGCGCAGCCACAAGAATGGCGACGGCCCGGGTGACGACAGTATCGGGCACCAGATATCTGAGCTTCGTTGTCAACATCAGTCCGTATCCGGCTTGCTGCTGGCTCCATTCGTGATTTTGGGCGTAAACATGTAACCCGCGCCACGGATGGTCTTGATAAGGCGGTTATCTTCTTCGCCGTCCGAGAGCTTCCTCCGAAGGCGGCTGACCTGAACGTCGATGGTGCGGTCGAAGGGGTCAGATGCGCGAGTCTTGGCGAATTCCATCAGCATTTCGCGCGAAAGCACGCGGTTGGCATGCTCTATGAAGGCCACCAGCATGTCGAACTCACCTGTCGAAAGATCCACAAGCACAGCTTGAGGTGAACTGAGTTGGCGACGCCGCAGATCAAGCGACCATCCGTCAAACGAGACAACATCGGAGCCGGTCGGCTCTGAGCTGGCTGACCTACCGCGCATGCGGCGCAGGACGGCGCGGACCCTTGCCAGCAATTCGCGCGAGCTGAAGGGCTTCGTGACGTAATCATCTGCGCCGACCTCAAGGCCAGCAATGCGGTCACCCTCGTCGCCGCGCGCCGTCAGCATGATGATCGGCACCTGTGTGCTCACCCGAGCTTCTCGGCATAGATCGAGTCCGCTTTTGCCTGGCAGCATGACATCCAGAATAACGAGATCGACCGGCGAACGCGCCATCATTTCCTGCATAACACGGCCGTCAGGCGCGCTCGTTACGCGATAGCCGTGACGCTGCAGGAAGCGCGACACCAGGAGCCGTATTTGCGGATCGTCATCGACAACGAGGATGTGTCCATGATCAACAGGAGCTGCTGGAGCGGTGTTATTTGGCATTGCTGCAGGAACCTTGAATTGTACGATCATCGACAACCAACGCCGCGAAGAGGTCGACGTCGCCATTTTTCTGATGCCTTCAGTGTTACGCATCTACCGCAAAATGTATCGCAACAATTTGTAACAGACGCAGTCAGGCTCTCTTTGCTATTTGCAGGCCTCGATGAATGATGATTCAGGAGTCTGCCACATGGGGTCGTATTTTTCTCGCGGGATGCTGGATATGTTCGATATCCAGAGGTGGGCGCAAGTCGTGCTGCTTGCCGTGCTTATGTTGGTCGCAGTCCCCGCATTGGCGCATGAGGGTCACGACCACGGTGCGCCGCCGACGCCGGTTTCAATTACAATTGCACCACGGGTCGATGCGTCCTCCACTACCTTCGAGTTAATCGCAGTCTACCGCAACAATGCTCTGACGATTTTCCTCGACCGGTTCTCGACCAACGAACCGGTGGTCGGCGCGACCATCGAAGTCGATACCCCGAAGGGCGTCATGACCGCCAAGGAAAGCTCCGATGGAACATATGTGCTACCTGCTGAGTGGGCGAAGGGCGGAAGCGCATACGATCTGATCTTCACGGTCACCGCGGGCGCGGACCTTGATGTCCTTACAGGCTCCCTCAAGGTTCCGGGTGAGCAGACAGTCGCGCAGGTCGTCGTCAAGAGTTCGTGGCTGGTGGCGAGTGCTGTCGCGAGCGGCGTGCGCGAACGGATCGTCCAGTACGATCCGACACTGCCTGCTGTCGCCATCATTGCGTTTGTCCTCGGCATGTTCGTGACGCGTCGGCGCAAGAGGGGTGTTCCTACTGGCCCCGCTGCCGTTCTGGCGGGCGTGCTGGCTGTCGGGCTCCTTGTCGAGCCTGCGCGCGCCGACAGTGTTCCTGCAACGAGTGCTCCGACGACGTCGGCCGTTGATCTCGCCCAGCGCTTTCCGGATGGCGCAGTCTTCGTGCCTAAAGCGACGCAGCGAATCCTTGGTGTGCGCACGATCATGGCGAAGTCCGACGATCACCGCCGCGCTGTCACGATGGCAGGTCGCGTCATCCCCGACCCCTCCGCGAGCGGGACAGTGCAGGCCTCGGCGACAGGCCGCCTCTCGCCGCTCCCCGCGGGCTTTCCCAGATTGGGACAGCGCGTGAAAGCCGGAGACGTGCTTGCGATCGTGCAGCCGTCGATCGGTGCGGCTGACGTCACCAACCAACAGCAGCAGGCCCGTGAACTGGATCAGCAGATCGCGCTGGTGCAGCGCAAGCTGGAGCGTCTGAAGCCGATCGCCAATGTCATCGCCCGTTCGCAGATCGAGGATGCCGAGCTTGAATACTCCGGCCTGAAATCGCGTCGCGCCAATCTTGAGCGCGCGCCGCGCGATACCGAGCGGCTGGTTGCTCCCGTCGATGGCGTCATCGCCTCAGCTTCTGCAACTCCCGGCCAGGTTGTCGAAGTGAACGGTGTCATCTTCCAGATCGTCAACCCGGACCGGCTCTGGATCGAGGCTCTGACGTTCGATGCGCTGGCTGGCGCGAGGACAGCCACCGCACGCTTGAATGACGGGCGGTCGCTGAAACTTGAGTATCAGGGCACCGGCTTCGCCGACCGCAATCAGGCGATCCCGATCCACTTCGCCGTGAACGAGAGTACACGCGGCCTGCGTATGGGACAATTGCTGACGGTGCTGGCGGAGACCGAAGAGAGTAAGACAGGAATCGCAGTGCCGCGCACGTCTGTCGTTCGTGCCGGCAACGGCCAGATGATCATCTATGAGCATGCCAATGCCGAGCGCTTCATTCCGCGCGAGGTGCGTGTCGAGCCGCTGGACGGGGACCGTGTGCTGGTCATCTCTGGGCTGGAAGCCAACAGACGGATCGTGACGCAGGGCGTCGAACTTCTCAACCAGATCCGCTGAGGGCGAGCGATGTTCAATTTTCTCGTCACGCAATCGCTGCGCAACCGCCTGCTCGTCATCGCCTTCGCAGCTGTATTGATCCTCTTTGGCGGGTTCACCGCCACCAAGCTGCCGGTCGATGTCTTTCCCGATCTGAACAAGCCGACCGTGACCATCATGTCGGAATCGGAAGGGCTTGCTCCGCCCGAAGTCGAGCAACTGGTGTCTTTTCCCATAGAAACACAGATGAACGGCCTGCCCGGCGTCACGCGGGTGCGGTCGGTTTCCGGTGTTGGGCTCTCTATCATCTACGTCGAGTTCGACTGGGGCACGGACATCTACCGCAACCGTCAGCAGATCGCCGAGCGCCTGTCGTTGCTGCGCGATCAACTTCCGGCAAACGTCACGCCGCAAATGGGGCCGATCAATTCGATCATGGGCCAAATTGTGCTGGCCGCGATGACAGCGCCAGACAACGTATCGCCCATGGAGTTGCGCGAGATTGCGGATTTCGTCATCCGCCCGCGGCTTTTGACGATTCCGGGCGTCGCGCAGGTCATCCCCATTGGTGGCGAGGTCCGGCAGTATCGCATCGCGCCCAACCCATCGGCGATGCGTGCACTTGGTGTGACGCAGGCGCAGGTGGAGACTGCGCTCGCAAGCTTCGGCGCCAACACAGGCGGCGGCTTCAGCGACCAATACAGCCGTGAGTTCTTGATCCGCAACATCGGCAAGACGATGCGGCTCGAGGACCTGGGTTCGATCACGGTCGCCACTGTGGGCAACCGTCCGGTCTATTTGCGGCAAGTTGCCGAGGTTGGTTTTGGCGCACGGCTGAAGCGCGGCGACGCCGGTTATATGGGCAAGTCCTCGGTCATCATTTCTGTCGAAAAGCAACCTGACGTCGATACCATCACCCTGACGCGGCAGGTGGAGGCGGCACTCGCCGACATTTCCCAGACGCTCGGGCGCGGCATCAAGGTCGACAACATCATGTTTCGGCAGGCCAACTTCATCGAGACGTCCATCAAGAATGTCCAGACGGTCCTGATGGAAGCCATTGTCGTCGTCGCCATCATCCTGTTCGCCTTCCTTCTCAATGTCAGGACCACGGTGATCTCGCTGACGGCGATCCCAGTGTCTATTCTCGGGACTGCGGTGGTTTTCTGGTGGATGGGACTGTCCATCAACACGATGACGCTCGGCGGCCTCGCCATTGCTATCGGCGAGCTTGTCGATGACGCCGTGGTAGACGTCGAAAACATTTTCCGGCGGCTGCGCGAGAACAGGGAGGCGGGCAACCCACGTTCAACGTTCGACGTCGTGGTGGGTGCAAGCCAGGAGGTCCGCTCAGGGATCGTCTACGCCACGATGATCATCATTCTGGTGTTCGTGCCCCTGTTTGCCCTGACCGGCATCGAGGGTCGACTGTTCGCGCCGCTTGGGAAGGCCTACATCATCTCGATCCTGATGAGCCTCATTGTGTCGATCACACTGACTCCAGTGATGGCATACTACCTCTTGCCCAGTCTCAAGCGACTCGATGAGCACGAGGGTTGGCTTGTTCGAAAGCTCAAGGCGGGCAACCGCGTCCTGCTGGGATGGAGCTTTCGGAATCCCAGGACACTTATGGTGGGGGCTTTGGCTGGCGTCATCACTGCGGGAACCGTGGCCACGCAACTGCCGCGCTCGTTCCTGCCGCCGTTCAACGAGGGCAGCTTCACCATCAGCCTGCTGTTCAACCCCGGCATCTCGCTGGCTGAGAGCCACAGGGTAGGCCTGATTGCCGAACGATTGATCATGCAGATTCCCGAGGTCCGTCAGGTGGGACGCCGCACAGGCCGCGCCGAGCTCGACGAGCACGCCGAGGGCGTCCATGCATCCGAAGTGGATGTGGATCTGAAAACCTCTGCGCGTTCAAAAGAAGAGATAGTCCAGGATATCCGCACCAAGCTCGCTGTGCTGCCGGTATCGACCAACATCGGCCAACCGATATCGCATCGTCTCGATCATATGCTGTCAGGTGTGCGCGCCCAGATTGCGCTGAAAATCTATGGCGAGGATCTCGACACACTTCGGCGGATTGCTGCGGAATTCCGCGACAAGATGGCGGCTGTGCCAGGCGTCGTCGACCTGCAGATCGAAAAGCAAGTACGTATCCCGCAGCTCGACATCACGGTGGATTATGAGCGGGCAGCATTGTTTGGACTGCAGCCTGCTGCGATCACCGAAGCGCTGGAGCGGCTCTCGAATGGACGCGTCGTCTCCCGCCTTGTGGACGGCAACAAGCGTTTCGATGTCGTAATGCGGTTGCCCGATGCCTTGCGCACCACGCAGGCTCTCGGCGACATGCTGATCGAGACGCCGCTGGGATGGGTGCCCGTGCGCCAGCTCGCCGACGTGCAAGAAACCGATGGTCCCAACCAGATCCTGCGTGAGAACGGGAAGCGCCGCATCGTTGTTCTGGCCAACAGCGACGGCAAGACCGATATGGCGCAGATCGTGGCGGATATCCGCAAGTCGGTCGCGGCATCGCAATTACCGCAAGGCTACTTCACCAGCTTCGAAGGCACGTTCCAGGCGCAGGAAGAGGCCACGCGCACGATTGGTATTCTCTCGGCCATCTCGCTCGCCATGGTCTTCGCCATTCTCTACAGCCGCTACCGCTCGACCCTCTTTGCGTTGATCATCATGGGCTCGGTGCCATTGGCGCTGATCGGCTCAGTCGCGGCGCTCTGGTGGTCTGGACAACCGCTCTCGGTCGCCTCGATGATCGGCTTCATCACTTTGACGGGCATCGCAGCGCGCAACGGTATTCTCAAGGTCAGTCACTATATCAACTTGGCCCTCCGCGAGGGCATGCCCTTCGGCCCAGACCTCGTGATGCGTGGCAGCCTCGAAAGGCTAACGCCGGTGCTGATGACGGCGCTATCGGCTGGGGTCGCGCTCGTGCCGCTGATGATCGACGCTGGCGCGCCCGGCAAGGAGATCCTGCATCCGGTCGCGATCACGATCTTCGGCGGCCTCGTCAGCGCCACGCTGCTCGACACATTCCTGACGCCAGTGCTGTTCCTGCGCTACGGCGAGAAGCCGCTGAAACGCCTTATTGACGGCGTTCGTGCCGAGCAGATGGCCAAGGCTGAAAAAACCCCTGGCCAATCCATTCAACCCATCGAAGCCTTCTGACAAACCGAAAGGAACTTTCCCATGAACGCCAAATATCTTGCCTTTGCGCTTGCTCTTCTGGCCAGCCCTGCCTTCGCACACGAGCCACGCAAGGGGCCAAACGGTGGCGAATTGGTGGGCGCGGGCGCCTACCACATCGAGGTAATCGGTCGAGGAACGTTCATCGAGGTCCTCGTGAGCGATGCCACCGACAAGCCTGTTCCAACGACCGGCTTCAAAGCGCTCGCGATCATGGTGATCGACGGCAAGACCCAGCGGGTGGCGCTGGAGCCTGCCGCAGATGGCAAGAAGCTTGTCGGCGTCGCGCCAGCCCCGATCACGACGGTCAAGGGCGCTGTCCAGCTGACCGACCGCGAAGGCAAGACTGCAACAGGCCGGATCAACTGATGTGCCTGTACGTGCCAAGGCCTTGCAGCCCAAAAACTTGCATCCAATGATGTATCGTTCTTTTCTGTCGTGGCGTTTCGTCGGCCTTGGTGCTGTGCTCCTCTCTCTGGGCGCTTGCGCTTCGGTCAACGAGGGACCGGGGCTTGATGCGCCGGTTCCAGCCAAGTGGTCCAATGGCGCCACCGGAAGCGAGCCATACCGCTATGCCGAAGCCGCCTCATGGTGGCGGCAATATTGTGATCCTGTTCTGTCTGGCCTGATCGAAAAGGCCTTGGCGAACAGTCCGACGCTGGAGCAAGCCTTGGCACGCGTTGACTCAGCACGCGCCCTTGCGCGTTCGGAAGGCTCGCGTCTTCTCCCAGAAGTCGGCAGTGCAAGCAACGTAAGTATTGAAAGACGATTGTCCGGTTCAGCCGTAGGCCTTATCCAAGATGGTGGCACGCTGGAGCCCAGACCAAGACGAACTGTCGGAACTTTCCAGGTCGGGTTCGATTCTTCATATGAGGTAGATCTTTTTGGGCGTGTGCGTAACGCTATCGCATCTGCTCAGAACAGCGCTGCTGTCGCGGCCGAGGATGCAGAAACTGCCCGCGTCACGTTGATTGCAGAGGTGGTGCGCACTTACATAGAATTGCGCGCCGCCGAGCGTCGCCGCGGCATCATCACCAACGACATCGCGGCGCGTCAGCGGCTAATTCAACTCGTTCAGAGTCAGCAAACTGCTGGGATCGCAGGAGATTTCGATGTCCAACGCGTCATTGCAACAGGCGAAGCATCGAAGGCCCGACTGCCTACGGCGACGCTGGCAATCAAAGCCGCTCAGCACCGCATTGCAACGCTCACGGGGCAGCCTGCACCGGACATAGTTTTGGCGCGCAGCGTCTCAGGCGTTCCTATTATCAGGCCGCCCCGGCCGACGTTTCCAGCAGACCTCGTTCGGACCCGCCCGGAAATTCGCGCTGCGGAACGCAACGTTGCCAGGCGAGCGGCGGATGTGGGTGTCGCGACAGCGGAACTCTACCCGCGTTTGACGCTGAGCGGAACGCTGACGATCGCGGGAAATGTGCTGGCGCGGCCCTTGTCGGGCCAAATTGTCACGGTTGCGGGCGGCCCGGCGCTGACGATTCCATTGCTGGATTGGGGACAGCGGCGCGCCATTGTTGACGCACGGGATGCGGACCTGCGTGAGGCGGTTGCCGCCTACAGAGGTGCGGTCCTTTTTGGTGTCGAGGAGGTTGAAGTCTCGCTGGCTTCAATCCGCAGCCAGAACGCAAGGATAGCTCGGCTACAAAGTGCTGTCTCAGCCGCATCTCGAGCATATGAGACCGCCGCCACACTCTACGCACAAGGCTTGACCGGTCTGACCGAGCGTCTGACCGCCGAAACCGAATGGCGGCAGGCCGAGCTTGACCTTGCCGAAGCGCGGGAAGCCGCAGGGGTTGCTGTCGTCAGGCTCTACAAGGCGATCGGCGCTCCCGTGGTTGATCGCCCTCCCGTGCGCAATCCGGGCTCAAACATAGTCCAGGCATCCACCAAATCTTGAATCGACCAAAAGGAAAACCGGAATGAAAACCGTCGTGCTATCAGCTTTCATTGCTGCATTCGCTGTGTCAGCTCCCACCTTCGCCCAGCACAATCACGGTCCGGCCCATCAGATGCCCGCCCAAGGCGGTCATGCCGGTCACGGAGCCATGAAGATGGATGGCATGGGACCAGCCGCCAAGGCCTTCTTCGACGCCAATATGAAAATGCACAAGGACATGACGATCCAGTTCAGCGGCAATGCCGATGTCGACTTCGCCCGCGGCATGATCCCCCATCATCAGGGTGCCATCGACATGGCTGAGATTGTATTGAAGTACGGCAAGGACGCCTCCGTGAAGAAGCTCGCGAACGAGATCATTGCGGCGCAGCGCAAGGAGATCGCACAGATGCGGGCCTGGCTGACGAAGAACGGTACCCTCCCGGGCGGAGCCGATGCGGAAGAGGCGAAGAAGGCCTACACCGAAGTCAACGCCAAGATGCACAAAGACATGACGATGACCTTTTCCGGAAAGGCGGACGTGGATCTCATGAAAGGCATGATCCCGCATCACGAAGGCGCCGTGGACATGGCGAAGGTCGTGCTGAAGTTCGGCAAGGACGCCGAACTGCGCAAGCTGGCTGACGACGTGGTGCGCACGCAGAACGAGGAAATCACCATGATGCGGGACTGGCTCAGGAAGAACGGAGCATGATGCAGCATTTGTTTGCGCGTTTCGCTGTTTTGGCACTTTTCGCGAGCTCACCCGGATCGGCGATGGCGGCAGATGGGGAGCTGCAACGCGCGTTGTCGCAAGCGGCATGCGCAGGTGCGCGACTTGAGCGCCTCGCGGAGATGGGCCCGATTTCTGTTTACCGAGCGAATTGCACGCATTCATCGCACCGTCAGCTGATTGTCACGTGCACCAAGGACAGCTGTCGCTCCGCGCCGGAACGGGCATTGGCGGACGAATGACTGCCGCTGACGATCCTCTGCCGCTCGCCCTGACCATGGGCGAGCCGGCTGGCATCGGCGGCGAAATCGCTCTTGCCGCGTGGCGGCGGCTGTCTCATGACGGTCCTGCATTTTATCTGATCGACGATCCAGTCCGGATACGCCATCTCGTGACCATGTTAGGCATGCCAACGCAGATTGAGGTTATTACGCGTCCCGATCAGGCCCCGAGCATCTTTCGAGCAGCGCTGCCAGTCCTCGATATTGCGCAATCCGTTGATGCAACCCCCGGTCATCCATCATCAGCTACAGCCAAGGCCGTGATCGACAGCATCACGCGTGCAGTTGAGCATGTGCGTAGCGGAGAAGCTGCGGCAGTCATCACCAACCCCATCCAGAAGAACGCGCTCACATCGGCGGGCTTTGGCTTCCCCGGCCACACTGAATTCCTGGCGTATCTGGCCGGAATATCGCGTCCAGTGATGATGCTTGCGGGCCCTGACCTGCGCGTCGTTCCAATCACGATTCACGTGCCATTGAGGGCCGTGCCGGACCTCCTGACGGTTGACCTGGTTGTTGAAACGGCAATCATTACCGCCGATGCCCTTCGCAGCCAATTCGGACTTGCCGCTCCGCGGCTGGCACTGGCGGGATTGAATCCCCATGCCGGAGAGAAGGGCACCATCGGCACGGAAGATCGGGATGTCCTGGAACCTGCCGTTGCAAAGCTCCGATCCATGGGCATCGATATTACCGGCCCACATCCCGCGGACACTCTGTTTCATTCCCGGGCACGCGCGCGCTACGACGTGGCCCTGTGCCCAACGCACGATCAGGCGCTTATCCCGTTGAAGACGCTTGCTTTCGACGACGGCGTGAATGTCACGCTTGGACTGCCCTTTGTGCGCACCTCGCCCGATCATGGCACGGCGCTCGATATCGCGGGGAAGGGCGTTGCAAGGCCCGACAGCCTGATGGCCGCTCTTTATCTGGCGGCAGAACTTGGAATGCGTTCAAAGGAAGGATCAATATCGTGAACAAGCTGCTCCGGCTGGGCGTCAACATCGATCACGTCGCGACTGTAAGAAATGCGCGCGGCGGCAGCCATCCTGATCCCGTCCTGGCAGCGAAGGCGGCGATGCAAGCGGGAGCAGACGGCATCACGGCCCATCTCCGCGAAGACCGCCGCCATATTCGTGACGCAGACATGGAACGCCTGAAAGCCGAGGTGCCGCTGCCCCTGAATTTTGAAATGGCAGCAACCGATGAAATGGTGGCCATCGCCCTCAAGGTGAAGCCTCATGCGGTTTGTCTCGTGCCCGAGCGCCGCGAGGAGGTTACAACCGAGGGCGGTCTTGATGTTGCTGGGCGGCAGCAGTTCCTCAGGCCCGTTGTCGCACGGCTATCGGATGCCGGCATTCGTGTGTCCATGTTCATTGCAGCCGACGCACGGCAGCTGGAAGCGAGCGCAGCCGTTGGCGCAGCTGTGATCGAGCTCCACACCGGCGCCTATTGCGAGCACCAGCACTCTGAGCGTGAGGGCGAGCTGCGGCGCATCAAGTCCGCTGCAAGCCTTTCCGTTTCGCTCGGCCTCGAATGCCACGCAGGTCATGGTCTCAGCTATGACAGCGTAGGAGCGATCGCTGCCATTCCTGAAATCCGCGAACTCAACATCGGACATTTTCTCATTGGCGAAGCGATCTTTGTGGGGCTTGGCGCAGCAGTCCAAGAAATGCGGCGCAAGATGGATGAGGCTCGAAAAGGCATCTAAATTTTTGAAGAAGATAATTTCTGTTAAAGGCTTCCGATGAAATTAAACGTATCCAGCTTGAGAAATACAATGCCGACTTGGAGTCTCGTGCCTAGACATAGATTAAAGACATATGACCGCCAATTATTTTCGAAACTGGACATTCTGGAAATTGGCGCGACTGTGCCTTTTGAAACGGGTCGTGTCGGGATCGGCTTTCAGCCAGCCGCGAAACCGAGCGGCATCTTCGACAGCTTCACTGCGGCGTTTAGGAGCATTAACTTGTCAAAAAGCGCCGCTTCTGCAGGTCTTCAATTCATGTCCCATAAGTTTCCGCTATTGGCTCATATCACGCCCCATGCTCGGTAGCGTTTCCTGCCGGTGATCTCACGCGGCAGGCTTCGTCCGAGCTCCTTTAGCATGGCCTCGACCGCCTGTGGCGTGACCTTAAGCTTTTCGCTCGTAATCTGCACGGTGACGAGCGGCGAAGCCATGAACAGATCAACCAGCATCGGCAACCTGGAATTCCCCCTCCGTCCTTCACAGCGCCGCCCCATTACTTCGCGCGCCATCGTCAACCGCTTGAGGTCGTTGTCGGCCAGTCGGGCGCTTTCGTGCGTGGCCTCGATCAGCCCGGCGATGCGGACGGCTTGCGCCTGGTGCAGGCTCCAGCGGAAGCGGCCCTTGCGGTAGCCCAGCCCCAACGCCGGCAGGTGGTGCGCAGCGAAATTGCGCTGGCGCAGGACGGTGGCCGCCAATGCGAAGCCCACCTCCCCTCCCCGCTCGGCCGGTTCGAGCATGAGCCAGGCGTCGAGTGCGACCGCGGCGGCCAGCACGGCAGGCACAACCTCCGCGGCCTTGAGCGTGCCCAGCCAGGCATTGAGGCGGGTGGATGCGCCATAGTCAGGGTCCCGCAGCCTGAGCGGAACCGCGTCTGGCGGCGGCACCGTGTAGGCGTCGAGCATGCGGCCGGTACGCACCAATAACGCGTCGACGGCGGCGAGGTCGTCGGTCACGGCGCGCGAATTGCCCTGGGAAAGCGGCTCGCCCTCCTCATCGTTCAGCGGTTCTAGCCCGTCGCCATCATCGATCTCGTCTGCGTCTAGCCAGAGCTCTTCATCGGCGAAAGGCTTCGGCATGTCCCAGGGGTGGAGTTCCCGAGGACGTGCGGCAGCTTCGACGGTTCCTGCGGTCAGACCCGTTTCCTCGTCTTTGCCTTTCACCTGCTCGCCTTCACCCGCCACGCCGATCAGCCGGTGCAGCGCGTCCGGCGCCAGAACGACCTCTGGCGCACGCCGCGCCAGCCTACGGCGCTCTGTGAGTATCCGCGCCGCCCGCACCACGCCGGTCGAAGGCGCGCGGACGTCCATGCCAGCATCGTGCAATACGAGATCCTCAAGGCCTACAAGCTCGCCCGACAGATGCGTCAGTGCCTGCGCCTCGAACAGATGGCTCCGAGCCCGCACGCCGTCAGCAAGAACAGGCTCGCTGCGCGCCAACCGCTCATCGAGCCGCACCAGCGCCAGCGTCGCAGCCTCGACCGGTCTGGCGAGATCATAAACTAGCGCACGCAGGTTCATTTTAGAGAGAGTGTAAGAGGCTGGTTTCACAATGGATAGATTATCAAAACCAATCTAAAAGACCAATAAATTGTATCACGCGTGCATATCTGAAAGCCTGTCAATTACTCACGATAAGGACCTCTTATCGATGATGATGTACAGGCCAGGCGGAATGCGGCAGAGTGGACGCATGAACACGGATTTTGAGCTCCGCAGTACCGCCTTCAGCGCGCACTGCGCCTCAGCGCGCCAGGTCCCGCAGCATCGCCGCGATCGCCGTGCGCAGCGCTGGCAGCTCGTCGCCGACGACGCGCCAGACGATTTTGGCATCAACCCGCCAGTATTCGTGCCGGACAAAATTGCCGAAGGCGCGGATGTCCGACCAATTGATCTCCGGGCGTGTCGTCAGCAGATCCTCTGGCAGGTGGCGCACGGCTTCCGAAATGATCTCGAGACCGCGCTCGACGCCAAACTGCAGGAACTTGTCGGCGGCAATTGCCTTGATGTCCCTGCCGCTGACGGCACTTTCGATCAACGTGATCGCTTCGAGAATCTCCTCGAGCACGATGTCGACGCGGCGCGCCATCAGAAGATGCGCACGGCTTCGCGCTCGATCTCCGCACGCAGCTTGGGATGCAGGCTCTCGCGGGTGGTCAGGTCCACCTTGCGGCCAAGTTCGGCATTGAGGAGGCCGTGGAGGCCAGCCAGATCGAAGAGCGAAAACTTTGCGTCCGGTGCGATGTCGAGGAAAACGTCAAGATCGCTGTCGGCGCGTGCCTCGCCGCGAGCTGTCGAGCCAAACAGATATGCTGCGACGACACCGCGCGACTTCAGCGCAGCGGCGTGGGCGGCAAGCTCGGAAATGGCGACATCACGGTTCATCCTTGAACCTTACACGAAATTCCAGGGCGGCCCAAGATGACAATCAAGACCGCGCCACCCGAGACGGGTGATCCCGAGGACGCGCGTTTCAATGAGCTCAACGTGCTGGCGGGCGTGCTGCCCTATCACCGCCGCGACGAGCTGTCGGCGCTGCTCTCAGATACCGATGTCGCCACCTTGCGCCATCTGGTCGAGAGCGGCATGGGGGCCAACACCTTGCGCGCCATCGCCTCGGACCTGGCCTATCTTGAGCGCTGGGCGCTGGTGGCGACGGGTTCACCCCTGCCCTGGCCGGCACCTGCATCGCTGGTGGTGAAGTTCATCGCCCATCATCTGTGGGACGCGGTGAAGAAGGAGGCCGATCCGGCGCATGGCATGCCGGACGAGGTCGCGGGCGCGCTTCGGGCGATGGGCGCGCTGAAATCCACCGGACCGCACGCGCCGGGCACGGTCAAGCGGCGGCTGTCGCTCTGGGGCTCGATGCACAAATGGCGGGGTCTGTCCGGGCCGTTCGGTGACGGCCAGATCAGGACGGCGCTCAGGCTCTCGATCCGCGCCGCCGCCCGGCCCCGCAGCCGCAAGAGCGAGAAGGCCGTCACCGGCGACATCGTGGCAAAGCTGATCGAAACCTGTTGGTTAAATCGCCCGCAGGATCTGCGCGATAAGGCGCTGCTGCTGATCGCGTTCGCCTCCGGTGGCCGCCGACGTTCGGAGGTGGCGGGCCTTCGCCTTGAGGACATTGTGGTTGAGCCTGACGTGCCCTCGATCCAGGGCGATCCCACCTCCCCGCCCCTGCCCTGCCGCCGCATCAGTCTTGGCCGCACCAAGACCACCGATGCCGATCAGGATGCGAGTGTGTTCATCATCGGCGCGCCGGTCATCGCGCTGGAGACCTGGCTCGCGTTTGCCAGGATCAAAAGCGGCCCGGTCTTCCGCCGCATCGACCAGTGGGAGAACATCCGGCCCGAAGGTCTCACCGGCCAGGGCGTCAACCTGATTCTGAAGCGCCGCATCGGGGTCAGGACATAGAACGG
>FSSH01002425.1_pt1 | contig 41309 bp, 42 predicted proteins | sample 1166101 | NCBI WGS metagenome assembly FSSH01 (sample SAMEA32972668, study PRJEB13176) | freshwater metagenome | biome: Drinking water system; feature: Biomass in drinking water that filtered by 0.45 um membrane; material: drinking water | place: USA | collected 2012-12-20 | depth 0 m
CGCAGCACGGCCAGCACGTCGCGGGCCTCCAGCGCCGGGCCGATGCCCATGCCGACCGGCTGGCGACCATCGGTGTGCAAGACCGCCAGGTTCAGGCCCATCGCGGATCCGGTGACGGTCAGTCGTGCTGCCAGCGCCTGCGCCGCCGCGTCCGAGCGCACCTTGGCGGTGGGCCCAACGGGCATGTCGATCAGCACTTGGCTCGCGCCGGCGGCCACCTTCTTGGACAGCACACTGGCGACCAGTTGGCCGTCGCTGTCGAAGTCCAGCGGTCGCTCGACCCGGATCAGGACATCGTCGGCCGGACTCAGGCGCACATTGCCGCCCCAGACGATACAGCCGCCTTCGCGTTCGACCACCCGCCGCATCGCCGCCAGATCCAGCGCCACCGGCGCCATGACTTCCATCGTGTCGGCGGTGCCGGCCGGCGACGTGATCGCCCGCGAGGAGGTTTTGGGGATGCGATGCCCCAGCGCCGCGATGATCGCGACCACGATCGGGGTGGTGCGATTGCCCGGCAGGCCGCCCACGCAGTGCTTGTCCAGCACCGGGCCGCCGCCCCAGTCCAGGGTCTGGCCCACGGCCACCATCGCTCGAGTCAAGGACAGGGTTTCGCCATGGTCCAGGCGTTCGCCGGCGCAGGCGGTCACGAACGCCGCCAGTTCGATGTCCGAAAGCCGGTTGGCGGCCGTATCACGCATCAGGGCCAGGCAGTCGGCGTCGCCCAGGCGCGCCCCGAACACCTTGGCCCGCAGGGCCCCGGCCGACGCGGCCGGCTCGGGATGCTGGAAGGTGGCAAACGCCCCCGCGTCGGGCCCGACGGCCGACCAGGCGGCGTCCGAGAGCGCGACCTCGTCGACCGCCAGGTGATCACCCGTCACGACGTTCAGGGTGGCGATCACCTCTCGATCGCCCACCTGCATCTGCACGCGGGTCAGGGCCGCAAAGCCCTCCGAGCGGCAGACCGGGCAGTCGCGGTGCATGTAGACCACCGGCTGCTGGTAGGTGTCGATGCCGGCGCGCACGACGCGCAGGCGGGTGTGGGCGTGCTCGGTCATACCACCGCCTCGCCGCCGAGCGACACCCGCTCCAGATGCTCGGGGACGCGGCAATGCCAGCCGAGCTCGCGCTCGATCCGACCGCGCAGGGCATCGGCCGCGTCGGGCTCGCCATGGGTGATGTAGGTCATCTTGGGCGTGACCGGGGCCGGGCGCAGCCAAGCGAGCAATTCCTCGCTGTCGGCGTGGCCGGAGAAGCTCTCCATCGCAATCACTTCGGCATTGATCGGCACCTCCTGCCCGAAGATGCGCAACGACTTCTCGCCGCGCACGAGCGCTGCGCCGCGGGTGCCACCGGCCTGGTAGCCGGCCAGCAGGATCGCGTTGCGCGAGTCCTGGCCAAAGGCCACCAGGTGGTGCAAGACCCGGCCACCGGTGAGCATGCCGCTGGCGGAAATGATGATCATCGGCCCACGCTGCATATTGAGCGCCTTGGACTCCTCCACGGTGCGCACCATGGTCGCGAGCTCATACATGTCCCGGCACTCGGCGTCGGTGACGTGGTGCTCGCCGTGGTGGCGGTGATACAGGTCAGTGGCATTGATCGCCATCGGGCTGTTGAGATAGACCGGGACGCGCGGAATCTCGCCGCGCTGGCGCAGCCGCGCGATATGCAGCATCAGGGCCTGGGCACGGCCGACCGCGAAGGCGGGGATCACGATCACACCGCCGCGGGCCGCGACCCGCTTGATCACCGGCGCGAGCTCCGCCTCGGCGTCGGCGGTGGGATGGCGGCGGTTGCCGTAGGTGGACTCGCACACCAGCACGTCGGCGCCCTCGAACGGCGCGGGGGCCTTCATCAGCGCGTCGCTGGCGCGACCCAGATCGCCGGTGAAATGCAGCCGACGGCCGTCGATGGTGAGCGCAATCTGGGCGGCACCGAGAATATGGCCGGCGGGGATGAAACGGGCGCTGACGCCCGGCGCCAGGGTCTGCGGCTCCAGGAAGGGGCGGCCCTCGAAGCGGGTCAGGCAGGTCATCGCATCCTCCTGCGTGTAGAGGGGGAGTGGATTGGCGTGCTTGGAGTAGCCCTTCTTCTTGGCGTAGCGCGCTTCTTCCTCTTGTAGATGACCGCTGTCGGGCAGCAAGAGCTGGCTGAGGTCGCGGGTGGCCTCGGTGCACAGGATCTTGCCGGTAAAGCCCTGCTTGACCAGGGCCGGGAGATAGCCGGCGTGGTCGAGATGGGCGTGGGTCAGCAGCACGGTGTCGATCGAGGCCGGCGCGACGGGGAACTCGGCCCAGTTGCGCTCGCGCAGCTGCTTGTAGCCCTGGAACAGGCCGCAATCGACCAGGATGCGTTGGCCCGCCGCCTGGACCAGGTAGCGTGAGCCGGTAACGGTGCCGGCGGCGCCGAGGAAGTGCAGGGAGCGTGTTGATGCGGAAGCCATGGGGGTAGTCCTTGAAAGGGATAGAAGGGGCCGGGTGGACGGCGGTCGGGACGGGGCGCCCGCCGGGAAGCGCCCGACGGGGGCGGTCAGGGCGGGGCCGCGGGGCCGCGAGCGACGGTCGTTCATGGCCGGGGCAACGCGACGGTGTCGTGGATGCCGGGCTTGCCGGTGATGATTTCGGCGGTGGCGTAATGCTCGTCAAACAGCGAGGTGATGCGCACCGTGCCGGACCGTTCCCGGCGGTAGCGCGGACCGGCCTGCGGGTCCGAGCCGGTGACGCGCTGCTGGCGGAACGCTTCGAGCACTTGACCGACCTGGACGGCGCCTTTCTCGCCCACGCACAACACCAAGCGGCCGTGCGGGACCTCCAGGATGTGGCCTCGCATACGCACCGTATGCCGGCACGGATCCTCTGGTCCGCACGCCGTGCTCCCGAGGACGAGCAGCGCGACGAGCGCGGCGCGGGTGGATCGGCGCCAAGGCGTCGGGGCGCGAGGGAACTGAATCCAGGGAAGTAGGGTCATGACGAGACTCCTTGGAGGAAAAGGGCGTGTGTGCGGCACGCCGTTCCGGGGCCACGGGCGGCGCCAGCCGCGGCCCACGGGGTCTGCCAACAATGCCGCCGGCGTCGTTCGCTCATGGCCGGACCAACTCGACGGTGTCGTGGAGACCGGGCTTGCCATCGACGACTTCGGCGACGGCGTAGTGGTCGTCCCTCAACGCGGTGATGCGCACGGTGCCGGTGGGCTGGCGCTGGTAGCGCGAGCCCGCTTGTGGACCCCTGTCCGAGAGGCGCCTATGGCTGATCGCCGCGAATACCTGACCGACACGGGCACCGTCTTTCTCGCCCACGCACAGGATCAAGCCTTCGTGCGTGGACTCCAGGATGTGGCCCCGCATGAGGACCTCATGCCGGTAGGGGTTTTCCGGACCGCAGGCCGTCATCCCCGAGACCAGTAGCACCGCAACGGCGGCGAGGGCACTTCGGCGCCAAGACGCGTGGACGCGATGGCGCCGAAACCACGGGATCAGGATCATGACGGGAAGCCTCGGAAAGAAGGGGCGGTCCGGGACGTGCGCACCCGCGGGCAGGCACCCGCGACAACGCTATCGGCCACGAGGGCCGACCGGCGTGGCCACGGGTGCCGGGCGCCCATCAGCGGATCAACTCGACGGTGTCGTTGACCTTGGGCTTGCCGCTGACCACCTGGGCCTGGGCGTAGTGCGTATCGAACAGCTCCGTGATCCGCACCTGGCCGACCGGCTCGCGACGGAACCGGGGGCCGGCCGCCTTGGGACTGCGCGAGACCCGCTTGTGGCGCACGACTTCGAGCACCTGCCCGACCTGGGCGCCATCGGCCTCGCCCACGCAGACGACCAACGCGCCAGCGTCGGCCTCCAGAATCTGTCCGCGCATGACGACTTCATGTTTGAAGCTGCCCTCGGCGGCGTGGGCGGCGCCGGTCAGCGCCAGCATCAGGACGCCCAGGCCGAGCCAGCGGCGGGAGTGGCCACGCAGGGAGGCGGCGCGGTTGGAAACGGGGACGGTATTCATGAGAGGGACTCCTTGGGGGTCTCAGGGGACGGGGCGGCCGCGGCGGCGGCCAGGGGGAGGCGCTTGAGCAACAGCGCATTGACCGCCACGATCACCGAGCTGCCGGACATCGACAGCGCGGCGATTTCGGGCGAGAGCACGAACGGGAAGAGCACACCGGCGGCCAGCGGGAACGCCAGGACGTTGTAGCCCACCGCCCACGCCAGGTTCTGGTGCATCTTGCGCAGCGTCCCGCGGGCGATCGTGATCGCCCGCACGACGTCATAGGGGTCGCTGCGCATCAGCACGATGTCGGCACTGTCGATGGCGACGTCCGTGCCGGCGCCGATCGCGAAGCCGACCTCGGCTTGCGTAAGCGCCGGGGCATCGTTGACGCCATCGCCGACCATGCCGACCTTCAAGCCCTGGGCCTGCAGTTTCTTGACCTCGTCGGCCTTCTGGCCGGGCAGGACGTCCGCCAGCACGATGTCGATGCCCAGGTCCGCGGCCACGCGCTCGGCGGTGGGCCGGTTGTCGCCGGTGATCATCGCCACCCGGACCTTGCGCCGGTGAAGCTCCTGGATCGTGGCCCGGGAGGTCGGTCGAATCGCATCGGCAATGGCGATCACGCCGGCTAAACGCCGGTCGACGGCCACGTAGATCACCGTTCGCCCGGCGCCCTTGAGGCTCTCAGCTCGTGCCTCGATCTCGTCCACGGCCACGCCCTCGGCCGTCATCAGCAGGCGGTTGCCCAAATGCACCCAGCGACCCGCCACCCGGCCCATGGCGCCCTGGCCGTCGATGTTGGTGTAGTCCGACGCGCGATCTGTGACCGGCCCGGCGTGCTTGAGGATGGCCTGCGCCAGCGGGTGTTCGGAGTGCGCCTCCACGGCGGCCGCAATCTCGATGAGGCGCGCCTCGTCCCAGTCCGCCGCCGGCACCGTTTCCACCACGTCAGGTTGCCCCACCGTCAGCGTGCCGGTCTTGTCGAAGATCACGACGTCCAGACGAGCGCACTGCTCAATCGCCTCGGCGTGCTTGAACAGAATGCCGTGGCGGGCGCCCATGCCGGTGCCGATCATGATCGCCATCGGGGTGGCCAGGCCCAAGGCATCGGGGCAGGCGATCACGAAGACGGTGATGGTCAAGGTGAGCGCGAACAGCAGGGTCTGCCCGATCCACCAGAACCAGACCGCGAAGGTGAGCGCGCCGATCACGATCGCCGCCAGCACCAGCCACTGCGACGCCCGGTCGGCCAGCAGTTGGGCCGGGGCCTTGGAGTTTTGCGCTTCCTGGACGAGCTTGATGATCTGGGCCAGCGCGGTGTCGGCGCCGACCTTGGTGGCGCGGTAGGTGAAGGCGCCGCTGCGATTGATGGTGCCGCCCACGACGAGCGAGCCCGGCGCCTTCTTTACCGGCATCGATTCGCCGGTGAGCATGGATTCGTCCACCTGGGACTGGCCCTCGAGCACCTCACCATCCACCGGCACCTTGGCGCCTGGCCGAACGACCACCACCTCGCCCACCTGCACCTCATCGGTGGCGATCTCCACATCGACGTTGTCCCGGCGAACGATCGCCTTTGGGGGGGAGAGCTTGAGCAGCGCCTTCATGGCATCCGAGGCGCCGGCGCGAGCTCGCATTTCCAGCCAGTGGCCCAGCAGGATGAAGGTCAGCAGGACCGAGGAGGCCTCGTAGAAGTTGGGCCCGTCGAACACGAAGGTCGCGCCCAGGCTGAAGCCGTAGCCGGTGCCGACGCTGAGCAGCACCAGCACCGCCATGTCGAGCACGCCGCGGCGCAGCGAGCGAATCGCGGCCGCGAAGAAGGGCCAGCCCGGGTAAAGCACCGCACCGCTGGCCAGCAGCCACAACCAGACGTTCTCGGCCAGTCCGAACGGGGTCGCGGGCGGACTCATCATGCCCATCGGCGACCAGATGAACAGCGGGATCGAGAACAGCAGGGCGACCACAAAGCGCCGGCGCATGTCCGCTGCCGCCGCGTGCAGGTCGCTCCCGTGGTTCATGCCGGCATGGGCGTCCGAGGCGCTCGCGTCCGCCGCCGGCGCATGGCTGCCATGCGTGGCCTTGGGCGCGACGGGGGCGGTCGGTGTCGCAGGCTGATGGCCGCTGGCATGGCCGGCGTGCCCGTCGTGAGTGACCGTCGCGGACGGACCCCCCGGTGCGCCGACCTCGGTCGAGGGAGCGCGACATGCGAAGCCACAGGCGCGGATGGCCGCCGTGATCGCTGCCGGATCCGCCGCGCCGCGGGTGTAACGCACCTGCAGCGTGCCGGCCGCGAAGTTGGCTTCCGCGGACTGCACGCCCGGCAGTGCGCGGATCGTGACGGCCAGCGTGCGCGCGCAGCCCTCGGTGAGCATGTCGCCAATCGGCCAGGTCCGCACGGCCGTTTCATTCGCGACGGATGTCATGAGGCCACCGCCAGCGCCCGACGACGGCGCGGGAAGAACCGTGGAACGGCGTCCGCGTACCGCTCGTACGTCGCGCCAAAGCGTGCCCGGGTCTCGCGCTCCTCGTTGATCGCCAGGCGCACGTAGGTGATCACCATCACCGGGTACAGCACCAGCGTGAGCAGGGTCGGCCACTGGACCAGGAAGCCGGTCATGATCAGCGCGAAGCCGACGTACTGCGGATGCCGCAAGCGGGCATAGGGCCCGGTCTGGGCCAGCTCACCGCGACGCTGGGCCTGATAGAGCACCGGCCAAGCGCGGGACAGCAGCCAGAAACCACCCCCAATCAGTACAAAGCTCAGGATGTGGAAGGGACCGAAGTGCGGATTGCTCCGCCAGCCAAACATCATCTCCAGCACATGGCCGGCATCGTGGCTGAGCCAGTTGACCTCCGGGAAGCGCGACGACAGCCAGCCCGACAGCAGGAACAGGCTCAGTGGGAAGCCGTACATCTCGGCGAACAGTGCCACGACGAAAGCCGAGTACAGGCCAAAACTACGCCAGTCGCGGGTCGTCAGCGGCGTGTAGAAGCTCCAGGCGAAAAAGATGAAAAACGCGGCGTTGAGCACCGCCAGGGTCCACAGGCCGTAGCCAGGAATGACGGTGTTCATGGCAGGTCTCCGCGATGGGTATGCGGGCGCGGCGTCCGCGGGCTCGTGGCCGGCGGGGTGAGGGTGTCCGTGACCGGCGGCACGTCTTTGGCGGTTGCGCGATCGGCCTCCGGGTCGGTGTGCCCGCCGTGCCCACCCGAGCCGCCATGCCCGCCGTGGCCTCCGTGGCCGAACAGATGGAGTAGCGGGCAGGCGAGCAGGATCAGGATCGGCAGCCAGCGCCACAGGCCCGCCAGGTGCAACCGGTGCTCGGCGATCAGGTAGAAGGCCGCGAAACCCATCAGGATCCAGAAGATCACGCGGGCGCGTCGCTGGGCGGGGGCGTTGGGAAGGGCGGTGGGCGTGGTCATGGGAGGTCTCCAGGCAAACAGGGGGCTCAGGACTTGCCGAGCGTGCGCAGGTAGGCGGCCAGCGCCTTCGCATCAGCCGCCGTCAGGGCGGCATTGCCGCCCTTGGCCGGCATCGCCATCGGCGAGCCCGGCGTCTGGAAGCCGTTGAGGATGTTGGTCACCAGCTCGGCATCGGGCTTGCTCAGGCGCGTTGCCAGGTCAGGCACGCCCGGAATGGCTCCCTTTCCGGTAGGACCGTGGCAGGCGACGCAGGTGGCCTCGTACAGCGCCTTGCCGTCGGCGGCAAAGCCGACGCCCGGCACAGCAAGAACGGCCAGGCCGAGCGCCGCGGTCAGGGCGCGCACGCCCCAGGTCGACGAGCGCATGGCGAAGCGGGGGAAAGTGGTCATGATTTTTCTCCTTAAAAGCCGTGGGCGAGTTGCAGCAGCACGCGGTCGGCCTTCGCGTCGGCGTTGTCGCTGTCATTGATCTCCCAGCTGAGCTTGAGCTGGGTGCCGGGGCGAATGAGGTAGTTCAGACCCAGGGCGGTCTGCTGGAAGGTCGACTCGCCGTGCGGCGACAGGGAATCGCCGACGCGCAGCACGGTCTCCCAGCGATCGGCGCCGAAGCGGTAGGCGCCCTGTACGTACCAAGCCCGCCACGTGGCACCGTCTGGCACCGCACTCATCGCCGCATCGCCTACCCGCTGCCGGATCCACTCGCCACGTAGCGCCACCGCCCGGCTGGCTTGCCAAGCCATGTCAAAGCCCTCCACCCGGTAGGCGCGGGCAGGCTCGGCCATGCCGCCGCCCATCTCGCCGGGGTCCAGAACGACATCGCCGCGGGTCAGCGAGGCGCCCAACTCCAGGCCGGGACGAGGCAGCCAACCCACGCGACCGCCCCAGACCCGTTCGCCGTCCCGATTGGTCGAAGAGCCCTCGACATTCAAGTCCAGCCCTTCCATGCCCTCCAGTCCCAGACGGGGACCGTTAGCGAAGTACAGGGCGTAGTTGAGCTGGTGGCCATCCGCGAGAGTGCCGCCGCCGCGCAGTTGGACGCCCACGTCGGTCAACGGCGCGGCGCCGCCGTGGCCAAAACCGGCGGGGACCGAGGCGAGCTTATTGATCCAGGACGGATGCAGGTTTTGGAAGAAGTAGCCGACCGGGCTCAGGAACTTGCCGACCACCACGGCAGAGGAGTCGCCCAGCAACCAACTCGCCGTGGCGTACTCCAGACCTGCGGCCTGATCGCCGCGGTCATCGGCCTCGAACTCGGCTTCGGCCTCGATCAGAAAGCGCTGGCCGACTTGCAGGTGGAAGATTGGTGCGAACGTCACCGCGCCGAGCGTACCGGCGTCGCCCTGAGTGTCCGTCACGGTGACGTCGGCATAGCCGGCAAAGTGAAAGATGACGGGCGAGTCGTCAGAGGCGGTGGCGGCCTCGGGCGGCGCGGCTGCGACGAGCGGGGCTGCCAGGAGGCTGGCGAGCAGCAGAAAGAGTCGAGAGCGGTTCATCGGCCACCTCCGATCCAACGATGCACGGTGGCAAACAGGGCACCGGCGACGAAGGCGTAGCCGGCAATCGCGAGCGTGCCGATCAGCACGGCGCCCCAGCGCAACTCGCCGACGGCGGGCGAGAGGCCGGACAGGCTCAGGCCATGCACGATCAGGCCCAGGCCGGCGGCCAAGGCCCCGGGTGACCACGCCACGACCAGGGCGCACGCCAGGTAAAGCACAGCCGCCGTCACGGCCAGGGACAGGCCGCAGGAGAGCGGGGACAAACGAGGGCTTGTCATGAGGGTTTCTCCGAAGAAGCGCGACGACCCAACAGCCGCCGCGGGGTGGTTTGGGGAACGGCGGCGGCTTCACTGGCCGCGATCGCCTCGATCAAGGCGCACACGTCATTGCCGGTCGGCACGGCGTCGGGCAGGTGGGTCCAATGCGCGACGGCGGTGGCCATGCGCATCTGCAGGGCCAGCAGGTGTTCCAGTTGGTCCCGGGTTTCCTTCAAGCGCCGGGTCATGATGTCGCGCACCAGCGGACAGGGACTCTTGCGCTGGCGGCTGCGGCGCAGGATTTCCTCGATCTCGGCGAGGGTGAAGCCGAGACGCTGCGCCGTGCGGATGAAATGCAGGCGATGCAGTTCCGCGGTCGAGAACAACTGGTAGCCAGCCTCGGTGTGGCTGGCGGCGCGAAGCAGGCCGCGGCGCAGGTAGTTGCGCACCACGTGCACGGTCACGCCTCCCAAGTGCGCCAGACGGCGCACCGTCATCGGCGGATCGGATTTGCGAAGGTCGGCCGTCATTGCATGCTCCCGCAGAACCGTCCGGACACCGTAAACCTGTGTGTCGAACACAGGTCAAGGCACGCCGGCCGGCGCAGAGCGGCAGTGACAACACGCTTGGAGTGGGACGATCCCATCGTCTTGGCCTCGCACGAACCGCTGCCCAGGGGCGATGCGGTAGGAGTCGGCGGGGCAGGCCGTGGACACGGCGGCTGCACCGAAGCGACCGGAGCCCGGACGGGCACCGGCCGGTCATCGGCGCGGGATCAGATCAGCAGGAGGCTCGCCGGGTGCGGCGTAGGTCGATGCCAAGCGCTATGCGGACGAGCGGCCACCGCGTGACCCGCCGCATCCGGCAGTCGCTGAACGGCTACGACTGGCAGAGTCGGCAGTGGGCCCAAGGCGGGGACAGACGCCAAGCGTGGCGCCTCCTTGCTCAGGTCACCTTGGCTGCAATGGGAGGCGCACAGGGGCGCATCGCTGCTGAGCGGGGCACCGTGGCACGGCGGGGGTGTTTCGACCGCGACGGCATCGCCGTGATCGGCATGCTGGGCGTGGGTGGGCATGGACGCCATCGCCGAAAGTGCGCACGCCGGATGGCTCGCCAGGGCCAGTTGGGCCCACACCAGTGCCAGCATCGCCAGCAGCGAAATCGGTGTACGCCAGCGGTGGCGGCGGAAGCGGTTCATCGTCGAGACCACCCTAACGCAGGTCGCGGGACGGGGAGTTGACGTGGGTCAAACCACGCAGCCGGATCCCAAATGGGAACTTGCTTAGAAGCATACGCCCGTCCCCGGCCGGGTCAAGGCGCGAGTCCGGAGTACTCACGGGGCGGCCTCGGGCCCGGGCGGACGCCGCGCCAAGGCGATCGCGACTACCACGGCGAGGCCCACCACGACGGCGATCCAAGCGGTCTGCGGTGTTTGAGCGCGGAATGCCACGCCGCCCAACAGTGCACCTGCGGCTTGTCCCAGCCCGCCCAGGGCGGCGCGCAGGCCCAGTTGCAACCCGTGCGCCCGACCGGCGCTCCGTACGATCGACAGGCTGATCGTCGGTTGCAGGACGCCACCCCCAGCCGCCACCAATGCCACAACGGCGCCGAGCATCCACGCCTCCGACGTCCAGCGCAGCACACCGACCCCCAACGCCGAAACCAGAAATGCCGGCGCCAGCCAGCGCCACAAGCTGGTCGGGTCGCGCTGAGGTTGGAACACGCCGGTCTGCACCGCGATCATCACCAGGCCGCAGCCTGAGAACAACAATCCGATCGCCGGCGCCGACAGCCCCAGTTCTTCGCGCCCGCGCACACTCACCCCGACCTCCATGGCTCCCATCACCAAGCCGGCGACCATGGCTGCCGCGGCCAACAACCACAGGCGCGGCCGATCCGGGAGCCGCGACGGCGCGGCTAGCGACGCGGTGGTGGGTAGCGTGCGTATGCGCGCCACGGCGATCGCGGCGATCAAGATCAAGCCCGTCGCCAGCGCAATCGGCAACCGCAGGCTGGCGCCCTGGGCCAGCGCCCCACCCAGTAGCGGTCCCGCCAGCCCGCCCAGGAGCGCCGCCCGTGACACCCGTGCAACCGCTGTCCCGTAGACCGTGGGCGGACACCACTGCGCCGCCAGCGTGAGCACGGCCGGCACGGCCACGGCGCCGAGCGCGCCCTGCAGGGCGCGGACCAGGACCAGTACGGTCAGCGACGATGGCCACCACAGGGCCAACTGCACCAGACCTTGGCCCACCAGACCGATCAACAGCAACCGGCGCGCTGGGAAGCGGTCCAGCAGCCACCCCCACACCGGTGAGGCCACCACTGTCGCCAGCGTATAGGTCGCCATCATCATCCCGGTGGCGGCGGCGATGTCCTCGGGTGCCACCGTGGCAAGCAGGGCCGGCAGCACCGGCAACACCAGGCCGTACGCGGTGGCGATCACGAACAGCGCCAACAGTGGTCCGCGTAGTTGCCGCGGCACCGAAGCAACGGCGGAGTCAGCGCTCACCGGCTCCATCGCCCTGCGACCTCCTTGACGGTGGCTGGGCTCGACGTGCCATGCTGGCCGGCGCATTGACTCTTCGGGCGAGCCCACGTGGACGAACTGAGCGGGCTGTTGTTTTCCTTGGCCGCGGGCCTGTTGGTGGGTGTGGAGCGTGGCTGGCGCCAACGCTCGGTTGCCGAGGGCCATCGGCCGGCCGGCCTGCGCACGTTTGGTGTAATCGGCCTGCTGGGCGGCTTGGGCGCGCTGGGGGCGCAGCGCTGGGGCGACGGCGTGCTTATCGCGCTGGGCGCGGCCGTGGCGCTGGCGCTGGTGGCCGGATACGGGGCGACGGTGTGGATGCACCGTGCGATGGGGCTGACCACCCTGATGGCGGGCTTGGCGACCTTCATGATTGGCGCACTGGCCGCGGGCGGTGCACCGGCGGCGGCCGCCGCTGCGGCGGTCGTGATGGTGCTCCTCCTGCAGCTCAAGGACACGCTGCACACCGGCATCGCCCGACTCTCGAGCGAGGAGTTGGCAGCCGCGTTCCAACTGCTGCTGATCTCGGTGGTGATCCTGCCGGTCCTGCCCGACCAGGGCTTCGGGCCGTACGGTGCCATCAATCCGTACCGGTTCTGGTGGGCGGTCGTGCTGATCGCCGGCTTGTCGTTTGCGGGGTACGTCGCCATGCGCGTCACCGGCCCGCGTCGGGGCCTCATGATCACGGCGCTACTGGGCGGCATCGTGTCCTCCACGGCCACGACCGCAGCCTTGGCGCGGATGGCGGCGACCACCCCCGCGCTGGCGCGTCCGGCCGCCGCCGGCGCCATCTTGGCCTGCGCGGCGATGTTCGCCCGCATGATCGGGGTGATCGCCGTGACGGCGCCGTCCTTGCTCGCCGGCCTGTGGCCCCTCCTGGCCGCTATGGCCGTCACCGGCGCGGTGCTGGGTCTGCTGTTGCCGCGGACCTCCGGCGCCGCGTTGCCCGAGCCGACGCTACCCAACCCGCTCGCGCTGCGCTTTGCGCTGGGCTTCGCCGCCTTGCTCGCGGTCGTCGCCCTGGTCAGCCGGGCGCTGACGGACTGGTGGGGCGAGGCGGGGTTGTTCCTGACATCGGCGATCGCCGGTCTCGCGGATGTTGACGCCATCATCGTCAGCACCGGGCGAATGGTGGGCGAGGGGATCGTGCCGATCCCGGTTGCGGCCTGGGCGTTGCTGCTCGGCGCGGCCGTCAACCAGGCCACCAAGCTGGCGCTGGCCGCCGGTCTGGCCGGGCGCGCCGTGGCGGGGCCCTTGGCGCTGGCGTACGCTCTAATGGCCGCCGCGGGCGCATTGACGGCCTGGGGCATGGCCTAGGCCAGCTTGCGCCGGAATACGGCGGCGGCCGCCACGAACAGCGCCAACCCGATGCCGGTCATGGCCAGGGCCTGGGGCCAGAGCTCGGCCCAGCCAGTGCCCTTGAGGAAGATGCCCAGCAGTACCTCCATGTAGTAGCGCAAGGGGCTGAGCAGCGAGGCGCTCTGTAGCACGGGCGGCATCGATTCGATCGGCGTCATCGTGCCCGACAGGAACAGCACCGGGAACAGCGCGAAGAAGGCCAGCAGCAACGCCTGCTGCAAGGTGCGGGTCACGGCGGCCACGAACACCCCCATGGCGATGGCACTGATCTGAAAGAGCGCGGCGAGCACCATCAGCGTCACCAGGCTGCCGCGCTGCGGCACGTCGAACGCCGCCACGATCAGCAGCGCCGGGAAGATGGCCAGCAAATTCACGGCCACGGTCGGGATGGTCTTGGCGGCGAACAGCTCCAGCGGCGTGATCGGGGTCACGAGCAACTGCTCGATGGTCCCGTGCTCCTTCTCGCGCACGATCGACGCCGCTGGGATCATGACCCCGACCAGCATCGCGGCCAGGGCCATCATCGAGAGCACCATGAAGTTCTTGGTCTCTTGCTCGGGGTTGTACCAGACCCGGGGGACGGCCACGGCCTGGCCGGGGCGGGTGCCCACCGCCACCTGCAGCGGGGGACGATCGCCTTCGAAACGCCGCACCACCTGCATGGCGTAGTGGCGAGCGTTTTCGGCGACATTGGAGTTGGTGCCATCGAGCAGCAGTTGCAGGGTGGGCCGGGTGCCTCGCTGGTAGGCCTGCTCAAACCCCGGCGGAATGACCCAGACCATCGCCACTCGCCCGGCCTGCAGGGCTTGTTCCCCCCGCCGGGGTTGGTCACTGACCTCGCGCAGCTCAAAGGTCTCGGTCGCCTTGAGCAAGGCCACCAGGTGCCGACTGGCCACGCTCTGGTCCTGGTCCACCACCGCGACCGGGAGTTCGCGGATTTCGAAGGTCAAGGCCAGCGTGCACATCACCGCTTCGACGGTGTACAGGAACAGGATCAGGAACAGCACGGTGCGGTCACGCAAGACCTGCGTCACCTCCTTGCGCAGCAAGCCGACAAAGCGCCCGCTCACGAGGCCACCTTTTGGCGCAGGCGCCACGCCGCGAAGAAAAACACCACCGCCGTGTACAGCGCCAGCCACGCCAGGTTGGGCGCCAGCGCCACCAACCCGGCATCCTTGAGCACCACGTCGCGCGAGATTTCGACAAAATAGCTCGCCGGCACCAGGGTGCTGTAGAGCTGCAGCATCAGCGGCATCGTGAACACCGGGAACAGGAAGCCCGAGAACAGGAATGAGGGCATCAGGCTCACGATCAGCGCCACCAGCATGGCGCTGAGCTGGGTCCGGGTGATGGTCGAGACCAGCAGGCCGATGCCCACGGTGGTGAGCACGTACACCCCGGACGCGGCCGCCAGCAGCGCCGGGCTGCCGGCGAACGGCACGTCGAACCAGAAGATCCCGACACCCACCAGCAACGCCATCTCCAGCAGCGCGACCCCGGCATAGGGCAGGAGCTTGGCCAGCACGAACTCCGCCGAGGTCACCGGCGAGGCGTAGATCTGTTCAATCGTGCCCGACTCCTTCTCGCGCACGATCGCCAACGCCGTGAGCAGGGGCGGGAACGCCATCAGGATCACGGCAAACAGCCCCGGGACGACGAAGTTCGCGCTGCGCAGGCCTGGGTTGTACCAGACCCGAACCTGGGTCTCGATGCGCTGGCGCGGCGGCGCCGGGTAGCTGGCGACGATGGCTTCGGCGTAGCCCAGGGCCAGCGCGGCACTGGAGGCGAACGCGCCGTCCACCAGCAGTTGCACCGGCGCGTCCTCGGCCCGCAGCAGGGCCCGCTGAAATCGGCGCGGCACGACCAGCACCACTCGCACTTGGCCGCGCTGCAGCGCCTGCTCGGCCTGGCGCGTCGTGTCGAACGCATGGCTTTGCTCGAAGTAGCCACTGGCCGTGAATCGATCCACCAGTTCCCGGCTCGCCGGGGACCGATCTTCGTCCAGGACGCCCAGGCGGATGTTGTTGACATCCAAGGTGACGGCGTAGCCGAACAGAAACAGCATCACCAGCGGCATCAGGATCGCCAGACCGATGGTCAGCGGATCGCGCGCCAGCTCCCGACACTCCTTTCCCATCAGTGCCAGGACGCGCCGGCGGTTCATGCGGCGGCTCCGGTCTGCGCCGTGGCCTGGGCGATGGCCTGCACGAACACCGTCTCCACCGAGGCGTCCGCCGACTGGCCTGTCTGGGCCCGCAAGGCGTCGAGCGTGCCCCAGCCGATCAACGCGCCCTGGTGCATCAGGCCAATGCGGTCGCAGTAGGCCGCCTCGTCCAGGTAGTGGGTGGTGACCAGGATGCTCATGCCGCCCTGGGCCAAGCGCCGGATTAGCCACCAGAACCGGTAGCGCGCCAAGGGGTCCACCCCGGAAGTCGGCTCGTCCAGGAACAGTACCGCCGGCTGGTGCAGGATCGCGCAGGCCAAGGCCAGTCGCTGGCGCTCGGCCCCGGACAGCGCCGCCACCAGCCGCCCCGATTCCAGGGTCAGTCCCAGTTGCGCGGTCGCCTGTGCGATCGCATCGCGGGCCCGTTCACCGCGCAGGCCGTAGGCGCTGGCGAAGAAATCGAGGTTCTCCCGAGCGGTCAGGTCGAGGTAGAGCGAAAAACGTTGGGACATGTAGCCGATGCGCTGGCGCACGGCGGCGATTTGGCCCGGCAGCGTCAACCCGGCGACCTGTGCCTGGCCTTCGGCAAAGGGCACAAGGCCACACAATCCCCGGATCAGCGTGGTCTTACCGGCGCCATTGGGCCCGAGCAGGGCGAGCAACTCCCCGGGCTGGATTGACAGCGACACCCGGTCCACAGCCCGGAAACCGCCGAACACGACCGACACGTCCCGGGTGACCAAGCCGGGGCCGGAGCTCGCGAGCGCCACCGGCGGGGTCGTTGCTGGCGTCTCGGGCTCGAGCGCGTTGTCATGCAGGACGAAGACATCCTCGAGCACGGGCACCGCCGGCTGGCTGCCGGGGATCGGCGGCGCTGCGGGATCGCGGGATTGGAAACGCACCCGGTCGGGCAGGACCTGCAGGCCGCGCACGTGCGGCAGGGCGCGCAGGGCGGGGATGCGCTGCGCGAGGTCGGCCCCCCGCACCTCGAAGACCCGACCCGCCGCCTGGGCCTTTAGACCGGCCGGTGTGTCCAAGGCGAGGGGCTGGCCGTCGCGCAGCAGCAGGACCCGGTCACAGCGTTCGGCTTCGTCCATGTAGGACGTCGCCACGATCGTGGCCACGCCGGTCTCGCGATATTGGGCCAGCATCGTCCACAGCTCCCGCCGTGACAGCGGGTCCACGCCCAGCCCCGGTTCATCAAGGATCAGCAGCTGGGGGGAATGAATCAGGTTCGTACACAGCGATAGCTTCTTGCGCATGCCGCCCGAGAGCTTGCCCGACAGGCGCTCGGTGAACCGGGCAAGACCCGCCATGGCCAGCAGCTGCGCCCGACGCGGCTCGTAGTCGGCGTCGCTGACGCCCCGCAGCGTGGCCGCCAGCCGCAGGTTCTCCTCGACGGTCAGGCGGTCGTACAGGGTGAAACCCTGGGTCATGTACCCCAGGCCCGCAGCGATGCGCTTGCTGTCCCGGCGCGAATCGCCGCCCAAGACGGTACAGGACCCTTCACTGGGATCCAGGATGGCCGCGAACATCTGCAGCAGCGTGGTTTTGCCGGCGCCATCGGCGCCGACGACCCCCAAGGTCTCGCCCGGGGCCAGCGACAGGGTGATGCCCCGCACCGCCCAACGCGGGCCAAACCGCCGGCCCAGGCCCTGAGCGACGAGGCGAGCGTCCGGCGTCACTGCGGCACGCGCAACGGGGTGGGCCACGGCGCCTGCGCGTCCCAGCGTATCCAGGCGTCCGCCGGCATGCCCGGCTTGAGCTGCTGCTCAGCGTTGTCGATCACCAGGGTCACGCCGTAGACCATCTGCGCCCGCTCATCGGGCACGTGGATATCGCGCGGGGTGAACTGGGCGTAGGGATCGACCCGGGCGACGGTGGCCGGAAACGTCTGGTCCGGGTAAGCGTCGACCCGCACCTGCGCGGTGTGGCCGAGCTTGACCCGGCCGGCGTCGTTGGCGGCCAAGTACACCTTGAGCTCGATGCGTCGCAGATCCGCCAGCAGCGCCAAGGGCTGGCCGGGCTGGATCACCTCGCCGATCTCGACGCCACGCACCAGCACGGTGGCATCCTGCGGCGCCCTGACCTCAGTTCGGCTGACGTTGGTCTGGGCCAGCCGCACCCGCGACTCCACGCTGCTCACTTGCGCCTGCAGGCTCGCCCGCTGAGCCCGCAGCCGTCCCAATTCGCCTTCGGCTTGGTTGACCGCATCGTTGGCGCTGTCCAGTTCCCGGGCCGTCGCAATCTGGGTGGTGAGCAGGCGCTGAATCCGCGCCCGTTGCTGACGGGTGGTCTCGACGTGGTGCTGCCAGGAGACGATCTGGGCCTCCAAGGCGGCCACGCTGGCCCGGATCGCCTGCGCCTCTTCCTGCACGCTGCTGAGCTGGTCCTGCGTGGTGACCGGGTCGATCACCAGCAACACGTCGCCGGCCCGGACCGGCTGACCCTCGACGAGCCGTTGCTCCACCACCCGGCCGCCCGTTTCGGCGGCCAGGCGCACTTCCGTGGCTTCCACGTGGCCGCTGCCATAGGCGAACCCAGGGGGGAGGGGCGGCACCCGCAGCCACTGGTAGGCGAGCGCGGCACCGCCGGCCAGCGCCACCACGGCCAACAGACTCCAAACGATTCGACGACGCATCAGGGTTTACTCCTTGGCTGACCCAGGGCACGGCGGTCCATCACGGACCGCCGTGCAGGTTGTCGTACACCACGTCGAACCGCTCGACGCGCTCGCCCCGGCGCACCTCAATGCGGAAGCGGTGATGGCGACCTTCCGCGATGACGAAGGTCGTCCCGAACGACAGCGTGTCCCCGAGCGGCATCGGCTCGAGCACCTTGCTCATCGCCGCGCCTGTCGGCGGGGTATGCCGCACCGTCACGGTGGCCTGCGTGATGCGCTGACCGGTCGGGGTATCAAACAGCGCGACGACCAGATGGTGGGTATCCGCAGCGGGGCGCACCGCGCCGTGCGCATCCGCGGCCGGCGGATGCGCCGCCAGCGCGGCTTGCGAGAGGGCGGCCGGGACCACGCCGTAGTACAGCGTGATCCGCTCGTTCTGCTGGCGCTGATCCGTGGGCGTCGCCTGAGCCGACGCGGCGAACGCGGCGAGCGCCACTGCGGCCGCGCCTACCACGGCCCACCCCACGCGCCGGGCGTGTCCGCCCGCACCGCGCCGCCGGCTCATGCCGTCACCGCCTGCCGGCGCCGGCCGGGGATAAACGCCGGCGTGGTCGCCAGGTAGCGCACGTAGGGATCGCCGAACCGCAGCAGGCTGTCGCGTTCCTCCGCCTTGGACAGCCGCCAGTAGGCGATGACCAGGATCGGGAACATCGCCAGCGTGATCAGGGTCGGCCACTGCAGCAGGAAGCCGAACATGATCAGCACGAAGGCCACGTACTGCGGGTGGCGGATGCGGGCATAAGGCCCGGTCGCGGCCATCTCGCCCAGCCGCTGGGCGCGATAGAGCACCGCCCAGGCGCTGGACAGCAGCCAGAACCCCCAGACGATGAACACCATGCTCAGGACATGGAAGGGTCCGAAGTGCGGGTTCGCCCGCCAACCGAAGATCATCTCGAACACGTGACCGGCGTCATGCGAGAGCCAGTTCACCTCCGGGAACCGGCTGCTCAGCCAGCCCGACAGGAAATACAGCGACAGCGGAAAGCCATACATTTCCGCGAACAACGCCACGATGAACGCCGAGTACATGCCGAAGCTGCGCCAATCGCGGCGCGTCGACGGGGTGTAGAAGGTGTAGGCGAAGAAGATGAAGAGTGCGGCATTGAGGACCGCCAAGGTCCACAAGCCATAACCGGATCCACTGGACATGACCGTCTCCTCGTTTAATGTTGATGGCCGCCGCGCGGGCGGTCCTCGGGGGTGGGGGTAGCGGGATTGGCCGGCGGCGGCTGGGTCTGGTCATGGCGGTGACCGCCGTGGCGATGGCCGGCATGCATGCCCAGGTGCAGGGCGAAGAACGCGCCGATCAGGACGTAGGGCAGGGCGCCAAACAGATGCGCGCCGTGCTCGACGAGCAGGAAAAAGCCGGCAATGGCCAGGAAGCCCAAAAAGGCCAGCCGGATCCACCAGGGCGCAGGGGCGCGCGACGGCGGGGAAGCGTGCGAGTCGTGGTGAGTCATGACGAACTCCGTGTGCAAGGGGGGATGGCAGCGCAGCCTGCGGAACCGGGGAGCGGACCGTCGGACCGGGCCAGACGCCCGGGCCGTGCGGCCGCCCCCTCGCCTCGGCGCCGTACCCGTGCCGGGCGCCGCGCCGACGCGTGCGGCGCGGGGGGTGCAGGGACCCTAAAGCTGGGTGCCGCACACAGGTCAATGGCCGGGCGCCGAGAACTCATCGCGCCGTCTCCGGCAATCCGGCGGCGCGCACGGCCTGGGCGCGGGGGCCCAGCAACTCGCGGCGCTTGACCAGTGCGTAGATGACCGGGATCACCACCAAGGTCAGGATCGTGGACGAGACCATGCCGCCGACCATCGGCGCGGCGATGCGCCGCATGACTTCCGAGCCGGTACCGGTGCTCCACATGATCGGCAACAGGCCCGCCATGATCGCGACCACGGTCATCATCTTCGGCCGGACGCGCTCGACGGCGCCCTCGACGATGGCGTCGGTAATGTCGCCCAGCGTCAACGCCTCGCCCTTGCCCTGCCGGGCTTTTGCCCGGGCGTCCAGCGCGTGGTCGAGGTAGATCAGCATCACCACGCCGGTCTCGGCGGCCACGCCCGCCAGGGCGATGAAGCCCACGGCCACCGCGACGCTCAGGTTGTAGTCCAATACCCACATCAGCCACACGCCGCCCACCAGCGCAAAGGGCACCGACAGCATCACGATCAGCGACTCGGTGACCCGGCGGAAGTTCAGGTACAGCAGCAGGAAGATCAGCGATAACGTCACCGGCACCACGATCTTCATCTTGGCGATCGCCCGCTGCATGTACTCGTACTGGCCGCTCCAGGTGGCGTAGTAACCCGGCGGGAAGGTGACGGCTTTGGCCACGGCGTCCTGGGCGGCGCTCACGTAGGCGCCCAGGTCCGGGTCGCGGGTGTCGACGTAGATATAGGCCGAGAGCAGGGCGTTCTCCGTGCGGATCGACGGGGCGCCTTTGCGGATCGTAATCGTGGCCAGCTCCCCCAGCGGCACCTGGGCCCCGTCCATCGTCGGGACCAGGACCTGCCGGGCGATGGTTTCAGGGCTGTCGCGCAGTTCCCGCGGGTAGCGCACGACCACGCCGAAACGCTCGCGTCCTTCCACCGTCGTGGTCACCATGTCGCCGCCCAAGGCCGCCGCGATCACGTCCTGCAATTCACCCACCGGCAGGTTGTAGCGCGCCAACTGCCGCCGGTCGGGCTCGATGTCCAGGTAGAAGCCGCCGGTGAGGCGCTCGGCGTAGGCGCTGGTCGTGCCCGGCACCGTCCGCACTGCAGCCTCGATTTCCTTGGCCAATCGCTCCATCTCCACCAGGTCCGTCCCGAACACCTTGATGCCGATCGGCGTGCGGATACCGGTGGCCAGCATGTCGGTGCGGGCCTTGATCGGCATGGTCCAGGAGTTCGCCACCCCGGGGAACTGAAGGGCCTGGTCCATTTCCGCGATCAGCTTGTCGATGGTCATGCCCTCGCGCCATTGGTCGTCGGGCTTGAGGTTGATGACGGTCTCGAACATCTCCACCGGCGCCGGGTCGGTGGCGGTCAGGGCACGACCGGCCTTGCCGAACGCCGACTCGACTTCCGGGAAGGACTTGATGATGCGGTCCTGCTGCTGCAGCAGTTCCGACGCCTTGGTCACCGACATGCCGGGCAGGGACGCCGGCATGTACAACAGGGTGCCCTCGTTGAGCGTGGGCATGAACTCGCTGCCCAGGCGCGTGGCCGGCCATATCGAGACCAACATCACCGCCAGCGCGGCGACTAGGGTCGCCGCCTTGTGCCGAAGCACCACGGCGATCACCGGCCGGTAGACCGCGATCAGGAACCGGTTCACCGGATTCTTTTCCTCAGGCAGGATCTTGCCGCGCACGAACAGCAGCATCAGCACCGGCACCAGCGTCACCGACAGCAGCGCGCCACCGGCCATGGCAAAGGTCTTGGTGAAGGCCAAGGGGTGGAACAGACGGCCTTCTTGGGCCTCCAGCGCGAAGACCGGCAGGAACGAGACGGTGATGATCAGCAAGCTGAAGAACAGGGCGGGACCGACCTCCCGGCAGGCATCGATGATGAGCTGGATGCGGGGTTTGGTCCCGTCGTCGCGCTCGATGTGTTTGTGGGCGTTCTCGATCATCACGATCGCGGCGTCCACCATCGCGCCAATGGCGATCGCAATGCCGCCCAGGCTCATGATGTTGGAGTTCATGCCCAGCAAGCGCATTGCCAGGAACGCGATCAGCACGCCCACGGGCAGCATGATGATCGCCACCAGGGCGCTGCGGACGTGGAACAGGAACACGATGCAGACCAGGGCGACGATCAGGCTCTCTTCGATCAAGGTCCAGCGAAGCGTGGCGATGGCGCGGTGGATCAGGTCGGAGCGGTCGTACACAGCGCGGATCGACACCCCCTCGGGCAGCCCGGCTTCGATTTCCGTGATTTTCTGCTTGAGTCCCTCGATCACGGTCAGGGCGTTCTCGCCGTAGCGCGCCACCGCGATGCCGGCGACGGTCTCGCCTTCGCCATTGAGCTCGGTCACGCCGCGGCGCTCGTCCGGCACCAGCTCGACCCGGGCCAGATCGCCGATGAGGATGGGGGTGCCTCCGTCGGCCTTGACTACCAGGTTCTCGATGTCCTCGATGCCGCGCAGATACCCCCGGCCCCGGACCATGTACTCGGTCTCGGTCATCTCGACCACGCGCCCGCCCACATCCCGGTTGCTGCTGGCGATGACCTCGGAAATGCGCGACAGCGGCACGCCGTACTGGCGCAGCCGGCCGGGATCGACAGTGACCGAATACTGGCGCACGAAGCCGCCGACGCTGGCCACCTCGGCCACCCCCGGCGCCTTGGTCAGCTGGTAGCGCACGTACCAGTCCTGGATAGCGCGCAGCTGGTCGAGCGACCACTGCTCACCCTCAAGCACGTACTGGTAGACCCAACCCACGCCCGTGGCGTCCGGCCCCAGCGTCGGGGTCACGCCCTCGGGCAGCTTCTTCGAGGCAAAGTTCAGGTACTCGAGCACGCGCGAGCGTGCCCAGTAGATGTCGGTGCCGTCCTCGAAGATCACGTAGACGAACGAGGCCCCGAAGAACGAGAAGCCGCGCACGACCTTGGACTTGGGCACGGCCAGCATCGCCGTGGTCAGCGGGTACGTGACCTGATCCTCGACGACCTGCGGGGCCTGGCCAGGCACCTCGGTGAAGACGATCACCTGGACGTCGGACAGGTCGGGCAGGGCGTCAAGCGGGGTCCTCGCTACCGCATAGATGCCAGCGGCCGTGATGGCCAGGGCCATCACCAGCACCAGGAAGACATTGCGGACCGACCATTCAATCAGGCGGGCGAGCATCTCACTGGCCTCCCGTATGGCTGGCATGCGGATCGGGCTCGGCGGGAGCCTCTTCGGCTTTCACTGGTGGCGTGTCGGTTTCGCCGGTGGGCGGCGGCGCCGCGCCGTGGTCCATGCCCTGCATGGCCGAGCGCAGGTTGCTTTCGGCGTCGATCAGGAAGTTGGCCGAGACCACGACCGCTTCGCCAACCGCGACGCCCGACAACACTTCGATCCGATCCCCGGACCGGGCACCCACGCGCACGGTCCGTGGCGCGAACCGACCCGGCGCCGTCTGCACCAGCACCAACTGCCGTGTGCCCGAGTCAATGACCGCCGAGCGCGGGATGACCACGGCCGCATCCGTCGCGGTGCCGGTCAGGTCCACGTCGCCGAACAGCCCGGGCCGTAGCGCGCCCTCGGGATTGGGCAGTTCGATGCGCACGCCAATGGTGCGGCTGGCCGCGTTGACGATCGGCTGAATAAAGCTGACGCGGCCCGAGAAGCGCTCGCCGGGTAGGCTCGGCGTCTGGAAGGTGGCCTCGCCGCCCACCGTCAGGCCTGCCGCAGCCGAGGTCGGCACGTCGGCCACGACCCAGACCGTGGACAGGTCGGCCAACCGCAGGATGGTTTGGCCCGGCTCGAAGCGGTCGCCTTGGACCACCAGCTTTTCGACCACCACGGCATCGGCCGGGGCCGTCAGCACCAGCCGCGAATTACTGCCCTGGCGAGCAACCTGGGCGCCGCCAACGTCCCAGTTGCGCAGGCGCGCTCGCGCGGCATCGCGCAGCTGCCGCATCGTCGCGGCGCTGGCCGGATCCGCCGACGCCATTCGCCGGGCGGCTGCATCAGCAATCTGGTATTCGCTCTGGGCGGCGACCAGCTCCGGGCTGTAGAGCGCCATCAGCGGCTGCCCCTTTCGCACCGTCATGCCGGTCTGGTTGGCGTACAGGGTCTCGATCCACCCCTCGAACTTGGGCGCGATGACGAACTGGCGGGTCTCATCGACCTGCACCGTGGCGCTCGCCCGCACGGCACCGGCCAGGGACTCGCGGACGGCCAGTTCGGTGCGCACACCCAGCTTTTGGACCTTCTCCGGCGGCAGCACGACGGCACCCGGCTCGGCCGCGGGCTCGCCGCCGGCAAAAACCGGGATGTAGTCCATACCCATGGCGTCCTTCTTGGGCACCGGCGAGGTATCCGGCAGGCCCATGGGGTTGCGGTAGTACAAGACCTGGCGCTCCGCCGAGGCCGACGGCGCGTCCGCGCTGGGAGCCGTCTCCGGGGCGGTCGATCGCCCGACCCACCAGCCGGTCGCCAGGGCCACACCCACGGCGATCGCCAACACACTCCAATTCGTACGGTTCATTCGACACTCCCGACAATGGCGCGCACGGCGGCGGCACCAAGAAATTCATCGCGACGGACATCGACCCGCGACAGGTCGGCGCCTTGCCACGCCTCCAGGGCCTCCAGCAGCGTGCCGAAGTCGACATCGCCGACCCGGTAGCTGGCCAAGGCCGATTCGAAATTGGCTTGCGATTGCGGTATCAGCGTCTGCTCGATCAACTGGCGTTGATCGCGGGCGCTGTCGGCCTGGGCCCAGGCCTGGCCTAGTTGCCCCTGCAGGTCGTTGCGCATCGCCTGGACACGCGAGCGTGCCGCGTCGCCCATCAACACCGCCTCGCGCTCGCGTTCGCGCCGGGCACGTTGCTGCAGGGGAATCTCGACCTCGAGCATCACCTCCAGGCTGTCGACGCGGTCGTCGCGCTGCATCACCCCCACGCCCAGCGTGATGTCCGGGAACCGCTGGCGGCGCTGCAACTGCGCCGCGGTGTCGGCGGCGGCGGCCACCGCCAGACGTGCCTGCAGGGCCGGGTGCTGCGCGTTTTCCAGACCGGCCAGGGCATGGGCGAGTGAACCGGCCGGCAAGCCCAGGACCGGCTCACTCGCCGGTTCGGCCAAGGGGGCGTCGGCGGGGCGACCCAGTACGGCATTAAGCATGGCGGCCGCCTCGCGTCGCACCGCCAAGCGCTCGATGCGTTCGCGTTGCATGGTCGTGCGCGCGACTTGCGCCCGGATAGAGGCCTGCTGCGCCGCCACGCCCAAGCTGTAACGCACGCGGGCGACTTCTTCGACCTGACCCAGCAATTCAATCAACCGGTCCACGACGAGGACGCTTTCGCGGGCATGCCAGTAACGGACATAGGCCTGCTCGGCCTGGGCCAGCAGGTTCAACGCCGTGGCCTCGCGTTCGAGTTGGGCGGCATGGGCTTGCTGGCCCGCTATCTCGCGGGCCAAGCCGCGTTTGCCCCACAGGGGAATGGGCTGCTTGAGGCTGTAGGTGGTTGAGCCGACGTTGTTGGGCAGGAGGGTGGGGCGGTCGGGGTCAATCTCTTGGAGCTCAACGCTCGCCATCGGGTCGGGCAGTGCCCCGGCCGGGTAGATGCGCGCCTGCGCCGCCTCGGCCTCGGCCTGCATGGCCTGCAGGTCCGGGTTGTTCGCCAGCAGCCAGGCGCGGATCGACGCGACGTCGGCGCCCGGCGGCGGCGCCTCGGCGAACGTCGGTGGCGCAATGGCCAGTACGGTCGCCAAGGCCAAGGCCTGCAGCGCGATGCGGCGCGGCTGGCCAGCGCGGGGCGCCAGTGTGAAACGGATGAACGGGAATCCCATGGTGTTCGCCTTGCACGGACTGCGGACCACGCGGGTCGGCAGGGGTGGGTCGGACGGCACCGGCCGCAAAAGGCGGCCGAACCGATGTCTCCGGCGACGGCGCACAGCGGCGCCGGCCGGTCATCGGTCAGGAATCAGATCAGCAAGAGACTGGCAGGATGCGCAGTAGGTCGATGCCAGGAGCGCAGCGGCCCCGGGGCCTGGGCGGCGTCGGGATCGTGGGGGAGGTGCTGCACGCTGACCACGGGGATGGCCGGCAAGAGCCCCAAGGCGGGTACGGCCAGCACGCGGGAAACGTCCGGACTCAGGTCGCTGCGGCTGCAGTGCGACTCGCACGCGGGCGAAGACGCATCCGCGGCGGGCGCCGGATGACAGGGTTCCGGGGGCGGCCCGCCGTGATCAGCGTGGCCGATGCCACTGTCGGCCAGCGCCATGCTGGCCAAAGTGCAGGCGGGATGGCTCGCCAAGGCCATCTGCGTCCACAGCAGGGCCACCATCGCCAGCAGCGAAAGACGGGTGGACCAGCGGTGGCGGCGGAATCGCTTCATGGTTGAAAACTACCGTACCCGCTCCGGCGGCGCCGGGGCTTGACCTGGGTCAAACGACCCAGCGTCTCCTCCGACTCCTCTGACATGGAATAGTTCCAGCTGGCGCAGGATACGTCACGATAACCTTGTCTGGGCGCCACACGCCCCCTACTGCGAGCCCCCCCGTGACCCTCGTGACCCAACCTGCCATTCGCCGTGTCCTGGAGCATTGCGGTGTGCCCTGCGTGGAAACCGTGACCGCCGACGCCCTGCACCGCGACTGTTTTTGCGTCGCGGTGGATCCGGAGGCCGTACGCGAGCAGGTCAACGGCCTGCTGGCCTCGGAAGGCGCGCCCAGGCGCTTGACGGATGCCCACGCCCACCTGTTCGCTGCACTGCCGGTCTTCGTGCCCGAGCACACCATTGGGCAGATGGAGGCCGCCGTACGGGCCTTGAGCGCCGCCGTCGCGACCACTGGCTTCGTCGACGCCGCATTGGCTTGGGCTCCCCCCATCGCCCACCACGATCCGGGCTCGCCTGGCGGACTGCTGGGCTTTGACTTTCATCTGGGTCCCGAGGGCCCCCGGCTTATCGAGATCAACACCAATCCCGGCGGGCTGCTGCTCAACGCCCTCCTGGCGAAGGCCCAGCGCCTGTGCCTGCCAGCGCTGAGCGTGCCGGCCGTCTCCCCGGAGACCGAACAGCTGGCGATCGACGTCTTGCTCGACGAGTGGCGGGCGCAGGACGGACATGCCGCGGACGCGCAGGTGGCCATCGTGGACGAGGCGCCAGAGCAGCAATACCTGTATGCCGAGTTCATGCTGTTCAAACGGGCGCTGGAAGCTCAGGGTCATCGGACGGCCATCTGTGATCCGGCGGATCTGAGCTACGTCGACGGCGCGCTGCGGTTGGGCGAGACGCGCATCGGGTGGGTTTACAACCGTCTCACCGACTTCGCGTTGGCCGCACCCACGTCGCACGCGCTTCGTTCGGCGTACCTGGCGGGCAACGTGGCGTTGACTCCCCACCCGCGCGCCCACGCGCTGTGGGCCGACAAGCGCAATCTGAGCCTATTGGGCGACCGCAGGTTTTTGGCCCAAGCCGGCCTGTCCCAGGAGGTGCAGGCGTTGCTTGCCGAGGTGATCCCGCCGACGGTGCTCGTGACCGCGGACAATCGCGAGCAGTTGTGGGCCACGCGACGCGATTGGTTTTTCAAGCCCGCCGGCGGATTCGGCAGCCGCGCCAGCTACCGGGGCGACAAGCTGACCCACAAGACCTGGGCCCAGATGGAAGGTCAGGCCTATGTCGCGCAGGCCATGGTTCCCCCCAGCGAGCGACATACCGGACGCGATGCCACCCCGCTGAAGGTCGATCTGCGCTGCTATGCCTACCGCGGCCAGGCGCTGTTCTACGCGGCCCGGCTCTATCAGGGGCAAACCACCAATTTCCGCACGGCGGGCGGTGGGTTCGCGCCCGTGCTAACGCTGGTGAACACGTAGACCGGCGGTGCCGCCCGAGGGCGCCGTGCATTGAACACGACGTTTTCTTACCCCGAAGCGTCGGAAGCTGCGTTAGTCTGGCCTTGCCTCCCGGAAGCACGCAGACCCTGTCCGCCGGGCCGAAAGCGCGGACCAAGCTGGGCCGGGGGCACCTGCCACGTCATGGCGGTCCCGCGGAGTGGCCATCGTTGTCCTTGTCCGAGGTTGCCCCGTGACCCCATTGGAAATCCGCGCTCTCGATCAATACATCCTCCGGCACTGCGTGCCCATCATTTCCACCCAGACGGCGGACGGGCTTGCCGCCATTCACGGCTCCGGGGTGTTCTACGACCACGACGGGCGCCTGTTCCTGCTCACCGCCGCGCATCTCTACGAGCGGGGAACGGATTTGATGCAGTTTGCGATCCCGCTGAGCCCGACCTCGCCAGAGATCTGGACCTTGGGTTCCTTTGATCGCCATGCGCCGATCGAGGATGACCAGTTCGACATCATGGCGCTGGAGATTTTCTCCGCGGAGGTTGCCGTCAAGGTTCGGGCGGGGTGGGGCGTGCTGGAGAGTCGCCACGTCGGTCTCTGCTCCCCCGCGTCGGGCCTCTCCTTCATCCTGTCGGGGTATCCGCACGCGCTGGCGCGTGGCACCGATGAATGGCTGATCGGCACGCCCGTCTCGATATACACCGCCATGCTGCCCGCGGTGCCTGCCAACGCCGATCGCCCGACGGACCCTGGCGTGGACCAGTTCTACTTGTGCGATGACAGCGCCGAAACGATCCAGGGTCGGGCCGTGAGCGTCCCCGCGTTGGAGGGCATGAGCGGTGGTCCGGTCTGGCAGTTGCGCGAGCCCGGCCCGGACGAGGCCTGGGCGCCAGAAACGCTGCTGCGTCTCGTAGGCCTGATCAGCCGCTATCGCACGGGCGAGTACGCCCGGGCCAAATCCTGGGCAGTAGCCGCCCAGATTCTGGCGACACTCGACGAGGAGCGTGCCCGCGGGGCGCTGCCCTGAGGCCCGGACCTGACGCCCCGGCGCCGGATCCGGACCGGTTTGCTGGGCCCTGGCCCGCTGTGCACCATACTGGCCCCTCAGCGCCGGGGGAGGGCGCGCCGATCTGACGGACCCCGCTTACCGGAGGGCAGCACCATGGGAGCGATCGTTTTCCGCGTCGCCATCATCATCGGCCTCACCGAATTGGTGATCATGCTGGCACTCAGCGCGATCCCGCACCGCATGCACGGCGAGACCATGAGTGGACTGCAGGCGGCGTTGGTGTCGTTGCTCAACCCGTTCCTGTTGATCCTGATCGCCTCCCCGATCATTTATGCCTGGGTGGTCAAACCCTACGTCGTTGAGCGTGATGCCGCCCAAGCGGAGATCACCCACCTTGCCCATGTCGACCCTCTGACTCAGTTGGCCAACCGGCGGCTGGTCGACCAGCATCTGCGGGTGGCGCTCGCCCAGTGCACCCGCCATGGCCACCGAGGGGCACTGATCGTGCTGGACCTCAATGGGTTCAAGCCGATCAACGACCAACACGGTCACGACGCTGGCGACGCGCTGTTGGCTGCGGTGGGGACCCGGCTGCGGACCTGCCTTCGTACCGAGGATGTGGTTGGTCGACTGGGCGGCGACGAATTCGCGGTCGTCGTTGGCCATTTGGACGCCGACCCGAACCAGGCGATCGCCAAGGCGCGTTGCATTGCCGAGAAGCTGATCCGGGAGATCAGCCTGCCGGTCGAATACGGTGGCCGGTCGCTTCAGGTCGGTGCGAGCTTGGGCATTGCACTGCTGGAGGCGGGGGATACCGGGGTGGAGGCCGTGTACAAACGCGCGGACGCCGCAATGTACGGGGCCAAGCGTGCGGGCGAGCCCTATCGGCTAGCCCATCGATCCGTTGACGACATGACCTCGTGACCGCCCGGAAACGTCGTTTTCCCAGGCCAGGCGCAACTCAACGATTCCAAGCACGCCGTCATTCGCCCGACCTTGCAGACAGTACCTCGATCAATAAGATCCAGCGGTCTTGTCCGCCGGTTCCCTCCCGTGAGGCATCGAACGATGCTGACGGCAGCCGCGGCATGCCCCCGGGACATCAGCCTCATCTCATTTCGCGTGGACTACCTGCGCGGACGGTGCGGACCATCGGATATCGCCGGGGCAGTGAGACGCTGGCACAAACGACGGTGCGGGCAAGCAGACGGTCCTAGCCCCAGCCTCGTTGGGAGTCCAGGTACTGGCGGATGACATACAAGTCTGCGACCTGTCCTCCGACCATCCGCTCCAGAGCGCTGTGCCCCCCGAACAAGGCCGCCGAGTTGTCTCGTTTGATCCATCCGTCCGCCTGCGCCGACGCGTCGAAGAGGATATGGAGCGCCTTGTAGATACCAAGAATGTAGCTGATGCGCTCCAGCGCATCGTGGGTTAGCGCCCCGGTGCGATCCCGCCTCCACCGGTAGTACGTCGAACGTGCTGGAGAGCCGAGCAGAATGCGGGCTTGTTCCGAGGTGAGGTCCCACTTTTCGCAGATACTAAAAAACGCGTTGAGGGCCGGCCTGGCTAGGTCGCGCCTCACCGGCAGAGGCCCACAGGTGTCGGGGTTCATGGCGAGTCCTCACTGAATCGTCGGCAACGACCAGCGACCCCGAAGTATCGGGGAACAGTCGGCGACGACTTCCAAGATATTAGCCGACTGGCAAACCGGACCAGCACGACTCATTCGGCGCAGGCATCGATCATTTAGTAGGTGGCCTGAACTTGACACGGGCATTCGGCCCCAGCGTTTGCCGCAGGGCAGGCGAGGTCCATTCTGGACAGTCCGGGACCGGCATTGAGTTGTATGCGCCTGTTTTAGAAGCGATTTGACAAATTGATCAAATCGCCTGATTATCCGCCCCATGGAACCTCGCACCCCCGGCCAACTGCTTGCCTCGCTCCTGAAGGAGCGCGGCTGGACCAAGCGCACGCTCGCCATCGTGCTGGGCATCGACGAGGCCACCGTCACCCGATTGGTGTCGGACAAGCGCCCATTGTCGGCGGACCTGGCCCTCCAGCTGGAGGAGGTCTTCGGGGTCGCGGCCGAGCGTCTGCTCTCGCTGCAGAAGGACTACGACCTGCAACTCGCGCGGATCGCCTACCGCAGCGACCCTGGCCGAGCCATCCGAGCCCAGATTTTCGGGGCGTTGCCGATTACGGAAATGACCAAGCGCGGTTGGTTGCCGGGCGTGGTCAACGTCAAGGACGTCGCCTCCGTCGAAAAGGCCGTGGCGACGTTTTTCGACGCCGAGCGCATCGAAGATGTCGAATTCCTCCCGCATGCCGCGCGCCGCACGGAGGTATCTGTCGCAGCCACTCCGCTGCAGCTCGCCTGGCTGTACCGCGTCAAAGCCATTGCCGCCGACATGCTGGTGCCGCCGTATTCGGACGCTGGCGGGCGCGCACTGGTGACGCGCCTGCGGCCGCTCCTGGGGTCCGCCGAAGAGGCCCGCAAGGTGCCGCGTCTACTGGCCGAAGCCGGGATCCGATTTGTGATCGTTGAGGCGCTGCCAGGCTCGAAGATCGACGGAGCCTGCCTGTGGCTGGGCCCCACGGCGCCGGTCATTGCCTTGTCGTTCCGCTTCGATCGGATCGACAACTTCTGGTTCGTGCTCCGGCATGAACTCGAGCACGTCCTGCAGCACCACGGACAGGCGACTCCGATCCTGGATGTCGACCTGGATGGACGCACCGACGAGGATGTGGTCGACGAAGAACGCGTCGCCAACGCTGCCGCGGCTGCCTTCGCCGTGCCGCCGGAGAAGCTCAGCGGCTTCGTCGCCCGCAAGGCCCCTTATTTCGCCGAGCGCGATGTACTTGGGTTTGCTGCAACGCTCGGTGTGCACCCGGGGCTGGTCGCCGGACAGCTGCAGCACCGCACACAGCGCTTCGACCATTTCCGGAACCACTTGGTAAAGATTCGCTCGATCGTGGCCCCGGGCGCCATGGTCGACGGCTGGGGAGATATCGCGCCCGTCGGTCTGTGAGGAAAGAAACGTGTCTACAAAGAGCCAGCGACTGCAACGTCTGATCCAGCACTACCGCGACGAAACCGGCAACGCGTCGGTCGACATGCACGAAGTGGCGAAGTTCGCCGCCGATCGCGGCTATCCGCTCCCTAAGCCCAAAAGCGCCTTGGACCGCCTGGCCGAGCAACTGTCCATCGCCGCTCGCGAAGAGGTGCGCCACGACAAGGTCACCGGCCGGCCCTACCGCGCGAATCTAGCGGTAGTCCAGTGGAATAACGGCCAGCAGCTGACGCTTTGGCATGACATCGATGTGGCGCCGCGACGGGTGGCTCACAAGGCCTTCGTCCAGCGCCGCGAGCAAATGGTCGGCGACGCTTTGCAGCTCACGTTGGACGTCACCCACTGGAATCGCGTACACGAGGGCGAAGATCCCATCGTGATGCCGCTGGATTTTACCGACGATGTCGAATGGCGCTTGAACGCGCCGGACCAGGACGACAAAGCTGCCTGACCACCGCGGCGTGCAGCGCAACCGGAGCGCACCCGCAGACGGGCATCTGGCTATGGCTACCAAGATGCCCAAAACAATGAACGGCCGACACGGGAGTGGCCGATCGATTTTCGTCAGGCCGAAACTACGCCTGGCTGAAAACCGGGTGGAAGCCTAAGCATTCAGCGGGCGCGGCTGGACCGCAATCTCCCCTCCGCCGGCCAGCGCCTTCGCCCACCGGATGGCCCGGTGAACACCAGAGGCGTTGCTCCGTGGTGCAACGATCAAATGTCGCCGCCCCCTGGAACGAAGGCGTCAGCGCGACTCAAGTTCGGCGATCAATGTCTTCATCTCTGCAATTTCGCGCTCCTGCGCTGCGATGATCTCGTCCGCCAAGTCGCGCACGCGTGGGTCTTCGATCCTGGCGCGCTTGCTGGTGAGGATTGCGATGGAGTGGTGGGGGATCATCGCTTTCATGTACGACACGTCGTCTACGGTAACTTGGCTTCGAACCAGCCAGAGACTGCTTGAGAAGGCGAGGACGGCGATACTCAGGACGGCGAGGTTCATGCGCTTGTCGCGGTACATGTCCTTCATGAAGGCAAGCATCACGACTGCCATGCCGGCCACCATGATTACCGTCATGTAGGCACGTGTCTCACTGAAGAAAACGTGGTCGAGTGCATAAGTATGCAAATACATCAGCCCGAACATGACCAGTCCGGACGTGAGGAGCATCAGGGCGAATCGAAGGTATGGATTCATATGACTTTCTCTCATCGGACTTCCTTCTGGAGCGAGTCGTGGCGTGCACCAATACCCATGTCAAGCATGCTTCGTGCCAATCAATGCCGACGCGAACGTTTCGCGACCGCGCCCGACTGCCATCGGCGAGATATGTCGCGTCCGTTGCATTCTGCACGGATGGATACTGCAGTTCGCCCATTGCAAGGAGGGACACCGTAGGAAATCCGCACGCCCGATCAATACCTTATCCGGGGGTGGCTAGGCGCCAAAAAGTCCATCGCGTACTGCGCCATGTAGGTTTGCAGGGCGAGGGCCCCCGCATCGGTCTGGGCCATATCGATCGGGCATTGCCCATCTAGATGAGCGCACGGCGAGTGCATCCACTTCAGCGCCGCGCCCCGACTGCGCTTGACGCGGATCGCTTCTGCCAACAGCGGGGCAAGCAGATCGGGTCGGGGGTACCAACTGAGCGGCTTGTGCACCGCCTTGCCGTCCAACCGCACCATGGCGGGCAACTGGCTCGAGGCCAGTTCGCCATCGAGGACATGCTCGCGCACCCAATTCACGCGACGGGAAAGATCGCCATTGACGGGCCGTTGCCGGTCCCGGGCCGGAACAATCAGGCCGATCTTCGCGGCGGTGTGTGTCCGGATCAAATCCAGGCACGGCACCACGTCGGTGTCGTTGGTCACCAGCACCACGTGGTCCACCTCGCCCCGGAGGGCATCGCTATAGGCATGCAGGGCCAGCGCCACGTCCGACTGCTTTTCGACCAGCTTCCAGATGCGTGTGCCGGCTAACTTGATCGTCGGTGCCGGTCGAGGATGACCACGCCGTTGGTGCTGACCACGATCACGCCCGGGAGCTGGCCACTTCGCCTTCCGACCTAAAGCGGACATTCTCGCATCAAACCTCGGTCTACTCTGCGAGTTCCAGTGCATCATCCAGTTCGATGCCCAAGTAACGTACGGTGCTATCAATCGGAGTGCCCGAGAAGCAGCTGGACAGCGCGCAGATTCCGGGTGCGCCGGTAGATAAATGCCAACTTGGTTCGTCTCATGCTGTGCGTGCCGTACCGAGAATCGTCGAGTTCGATCTGGCGTAACCACTGGTGGACAATGCGCGCGTACTGCCTCGAAGTTAGACAAGAAGACCTGACGACACGACTGGGAAACAGAAAGTCGGTAGGAGCCAGCGATCTCTCCTGTATCCAGCGCCCAACAGACAGCCTGGTTTGCTCTGTTACCTCGAACTGAACTGGCGTCTGCGTCTTCCTTTGCATCACCATTGCCCGATGCAAGACCTGCGCGCCGTGGCAGATGCCCTGGACCCGGAAGATCACTAGGACGCAGGCGCGGAGTTTCCAGTCGATAGCTAGGTTAAATAGCGCCAGATCCCGGGTGCGGCCGGCGATCTGTAAGTGAACCCTAATGGCGTAGATTTCGTTGAGCCTGAGCGGGGCCTTGTGGCCTACCAGCTTTCCCTTGTTCCATGCTTGGCCGCTGACGAGCGTACTGGCGGACATGGCTATCTCCAGCGCGGGCCTGCCATGTTGCACCCTCGACAAGGTCCACGGACGAAGCTGGTCTTGGCTTCATGATGTTCCACCAGCCGATCGCAACCGCAACGCATTGGCCACCACCGAGGCCGAGCTCAGGCTCATTGCCGCCGCCGCGATCATCGGACTGAGCAGCAGCCCGAAGGCCTGGTACAGCAGGCCCGCCGCGATGGGCACGCCCAGGGCCATACCGCACTTGGGGCAGATACCCGGGCGTCCCGAATGATCTCGGGATGCATGGGGCAGGTGTAGCGGGTGGCTGGCGCCGACATCGGCACCTGGCTTGGCTGTGGCGCATGGTGCACGTGATGCACGTGGTGCCCGGGACCCGGATGTTCAGGATGGCTCATGACGCGAATCCTCCAAGGCGGCGATCGCTGGCACGAGTAGGAGTGTGCTGCTTGATGACTGCATAGCCGGCCGGGTTCAGGCCACCTTTGATCGCTCCGAGGTCACTGCCACGCCGGCTCCGCAAACGCCTCCACGAGGAAATCCACCAGCCGCCGGGTCTTCGCCGGAAGGAACTTGCGGGTGGGGTAAACGGCGTGGATATCAATGTTCCCTGCCTGCCAGTGCGGGAGCAGCTCGACGAGCGCCCCCCGTCGGAGGTCTTCGCCGACGATGAAATCAGGCTGCAGGATGATGCCCTGGTCGGCCAGTGCCGCGGCACGGCAGGTATCGCCATTGTTGGCGTGGATGCGCGCGCCGATGCGCACCGCGGCCGTCCGGCCGTCGGCGTCGGTGAACGTCCACTCGTCGCGGCCCGACCAGTAGGAATACGAAATGATCTCGTGGCCGGCGAGGTCCGAGGGCGTGCGGGGTTGCCCGTGCGCCGCCAGGTAGCCCGGCGAGGCACACAGCACCATGCGTGTGCTCGCGAGCTTGCGGCTGACGAGCTGGGAGCTGGGCAGGTTGGTGATGCGCACGGCCAGGTCGAAGCCCTCGTCCACCAGGTCCACCACGCGATCGCTCAGCGAGATGTCCAGCGACACCTTGGGGTTCTCGCGCGCGAACCGGCCCCATAGCGGCGCCAGGTGGAGCACGCCGAAGCTCAGCGGCGCGTTGATCCGCAGCAGGCCGGTGGCTTCGCCGCTGCGCGAACTGATCTCGGCCTCCGCCTCCTCCGTGGCGGCCAGCACCTCCTTGGCCCGCGCGAAGAAGGCCTGGCCATCGTCGGTCAGCGACAGGCGCCGCGTGGTCCGGTGCAGCAAGCGCGCGCCCAGGCGCTTTTCGAGGTCCGCCACATGCCGGGACACCGCGGCCTTGGACAGGCCCGTCGCGTCGGCCGCCGCCACGAAGCTCCCGGCCTCGACCACGGCGATGAAACTGGCCATTTCCTGGAATCGGTCCATGCGCGCCTCTTTTGTCTCTTTATTCGAGACAGTTAATCACTTATAGCTCTGTTTATCCAATCAGGAATGACCAATAGAGTGTTCTCCACGCCCGGACCTCCCGGGCTCCCACTGGAGACCACCATGAACATCACCCTGATCGGCACCGGCAACATGGGTTCCGCCTTCGCCCGCCAGCTCACCCGCGCCGGCCACACCCTGCGCATCACCGGCCGCGATGCGGCCAAGGCCGAGGCCCTGGCCATCGCCAACCCCGGCGCCACCGCCGTGCCCGTCGCCTCGGCGCTGGACGGCTCGGACGTGGTCATCCTCGCCACGGGTTTCGCCGACGCCATTCCGGCCCTGCGTTCGCTCGGTTCGCTCGAAGACAAGGTTGTCATCGACATCACCAACCCGCTCACGCCCGACTACATGGGCCTGACCTTGGGCCATGACACCTCGGCCGCCGAGGAGATCGCCAAGGCGGTGCCGGGCGCCGAAGTCGTGAAGGCCTTCAACACCCTGTTTGCGCAGGTGCTGGCCGATGGCCCGGCGTTCGCCGACGGCCAGGTGGGCACCGTGTTCGTGGCCAGCGACAGCGAGCGTGCCAAGCAGACCGCGCGGGCGCTGGCGGAAAGCCTGGGCTTCCACGTGCTCGACGCCGGCGGCCTGAAGAACGCGCGTTACCTCGAGCCGCTGGCGGGCCTGAACATCTACTTCGGCTACGGCGCCGGCCTCGGCACCACCGTTGCCCCGACCTGGATCCGCAAGGCCTGAGGCCTTGCCACGCCCCCCAAGGAAAACTCCCATGAACACTTCGACTTTCCGGCGTCTGCTGGCGTCCGACAACACGTCCGCCGCCCTGGTCCTGCGCGTGCCGGTGGGCATCATCTTCGCGGCGCACGGCGCCCAGAAGCTGTTCGGCTGGTTCGGCGGCTATGGCCTGGAAGGCACCGGCCAGTACCTGGCCTCAATCGGGCTGGCGCCCGGCTACCTGATGGCGCTGCTCGCGGGCGGCGCGGAGTTCTTCGGCGGCCTCGCTCTGGTGTTGGGCCTGCTGGTCCGCCCGGCGGCTGCCGCGCTGGCCTTCGCGATGTTGGTGGCGATCTTCGCGGCGCACTGGTCGAGCGGCTTCTTCGCGGCCAGCGGCGGCTACGAGTTCGCGCTGGCGCTGTTCGCGGCGTCGCTGTCGCTGGTGTTCAGCGGCGGTGGTCGCTACTCGCTCGATCGCCGGATTTCCGGAGACGCGTGATGGACCGCCAGCCCAGCCTGTTCATCTCGCACGGCTCACCTATGTTCGCGCTCGAGCCTGGCCGGCTGGGCCCGAACCTGGGCCGGCTGGGCGGGACGCTGCGCAACGTCGCCGCGGTCGTGGTGGTCTCGCCGCACTGGCAGACGCGCGGCGTGCGGGTGGCGGGGACTCCCGCGCCCGAGACCATCCACGACTTCGGTGGCTTTCCGGCGCCGCTGTACCAACTGCAGTACCCAGTGCCGGGCGCGCCGTCCTTGGCGGACGAGGCGGTGTCGCTGCTGCGGCAGGCCGGCTTCGAAGCCAGCCTCGATCCACACCGGGGCCTCGACCACGGCGCCTGGGTGCCGCTGCGCCACCTGCTGCCGCAGGCCAACGTGCCGGTGTTCCAGGTGTCGATGCCGCATGACCTGGATGCAGCGGGGGCGCTTCGTCTGGGCCAGGCGTTGGCACCGCTGCGCGAGCGCGGCGTGTTGGTGGTGGGCTCCGGCAGCCTCACGCATAACCTCTACGAATTCCGCCAGCACATCCACGACCCGGAATATGCGCAGCAGTTCGCCGACTGGGTGAACGACGCCGTGATCGCCCGCGATGCGCAGGCGCTGGTGGACTACCGCCGCCGCGCCCCGCACGCGGCGCGCGCGCATCCCAGCGAGGAGCACTACCTGCCGCTGCTGGTCGCCGTGGGCGCGAGTCAGCCCGGCGACGACGCCCGTCGCATCGAGGGCGGCATGACCTACGGCGTGCTGTCCATGGACTCGTTCGGCTTCGGCCTCGCGCCCCTGGCTCTAGCAATCGATCCATCCTCATAAGGAAGCCACCATGAAAATCGCCGTCACCGGTGCCACCGGCCAGTTGGGCCGCCTCATCCTCAATCGCCTGCGCGAGAAGATCCCCTCGGACGACATCGTCGCCCTGGCGCGAACGCCCGCCAAGGCCGCCGACCTGGCTGTGCCCGTACGCCAAGCCGACTACGGGCTCGCCCCGACGCTGGAAGCTGCACTGGCGGGCATCGACACGCTGATGATGATCTCGGGCAGCGAGGTGGGGCAGCGCGTGCCACAGCACCGTAACCTCATCGAGGCTGCCATCAAGGCCGGGGTGCGGCGGGTCGTCTACACCAGCCTGCTGCATGCCGACCGCTCGACGCTGAGCCTGGCGCCCGAGCATGTCGAGACCGAGGGCATGCTCGCGCGTTCGGGGCTCAGCGTCACCGTGCTGCGCAACGGCTGGTACACGGAGAACTACACCGCATCGGCGCGAGATGCCGTGGCGCGCGGAATGCTCATGGGAAGCGCCGGGCAGGGCCGGATCGCCTCGGCGACGCGCGCCGATTACGCCGATGCGGCTGTGGCAGTGCTCCTAGGCCAGGGTCATGAGGGTCGGGTCTATGAGCTGGCTGGCGACAGCGCTTACACGCTATCTGACCTGGCGGCTGAGATCTCGCGCCAGTCGGGCAGGGAAGTTCAATATCGCGACCTTTCGCCCGGTGACTACACGGCGGCGCTCATGGCTGCCGGGGTTCCCGAGCCGTGGCCGCACGTGTTGCCTGCGCTGGACGTCGAGGTCGGAAAGGGCGCGCTCTTTGACGACAGCCGCACCCTGTCGAGGCTGATCGGTCGCCGGACCACCTCGCTGGCCGACGCCGTTGCGGCGGCGCTGGAATAACTGGGAGGAATCGACGTGAAAACCTACGGACCACTGTTTGAGGACCCCGCATTCGCCCTGGCGTTCCGCACGCTCCAGCCGCCTCCGGAACGTCCGACCTCGCTTCTGGTTCTGCTGCATGGCGTGGGTGGCGATGAAACCAACCTGGCGTCGCTGGCGGCCTCGGCGGCGCCCGGCACTCTGGTAGTGATGCCGCGTGGGCCGGTGGCGCTGGGGCCCGGCGCCTTCGGCTGGTTCCGCGTTGCCTTCACCGAGTCCGGACCCGCCATCAACGCCGAGGAAGCCGAGGCGAGCCGCCGCCTGCTGGCCGAATTCATCCGCCAGCTGCAACTCAGGCATGGCATCGATGGCGACCACGCCGTGGTGGCCGGCTTCAGCCAGGGCGGTATCCTGAGTGCCAGCGTCGCCTTGACCGAGCCTGAGCGGGTGGCTGGTTTCGGCATCCTGGCGGGCCGTATCCTGCCCGAGATCGAACCGCGGGTGGCCGCGCCGCCGCGCCTGGCGCGCCTGCGTGGCTTCGTGGCGCACGGGCGCCTGGACGAGAAGCTGCCGGTGGACTGGGCGCATCGCGCAAGCGCCTGGCTGTCGGATCTGGACGTGCCCCATGAGTTGCGACTCTATCCTGCAGGGCACGCGCTGGGCGCAGCCATGCAGGCGGATTTCCTGCGCTGGCTGGAGAACCCGGACGCGCGATGGAACCAGCGTCCGAAGAAGGGACATCCTCGCCAAGCGGGCTTGCCTTACGAATGGAAGTTTACAAAGATGTGCCCGGATGGCTCCGGCTTTGGTGGCGAGTCAGACGGCTGTGGGCCAGTCTCCGTGATAAGGGCCGGCCAAAAGGAGAACTGCAGCGTGACGGGGCAGCTTAAGGCGATATTACGAGCATTCTTGCCAGTTTCAAGCACAAAAACCGGCTACAAACGATCTCAAGAAGATTCGGTGTCCTGCGACCGGACGATGTGTGTCGTCACGTTTCAGTTGGTGCAGATGCTAGTCAACTACGACCATTGCGCCGGAAACGACTGATCAGGGGCTCTGGTACTAACCGGGCAAGCCCGCCGGTGCTGGCGGCAGCGGCCGGTAAGGATCGCGTAGGGCACGTCCATCCCGCCAAATCTCTGGCGCCAGATATAAAACGACCCGTCGCTGAAGCCGTGCTTGCTGCACAACTCCTTGACCGGGGTGCACGCCGCCGCCTGTTTAAAAAAGCCGATGATCTGCTCGTCCGTGTATCGCTTCTTCATGTCCGACTTCCTCTTGGGACGGACTCTACTTAAATCAACCTGGACTGGAAAATGGGGGGCAGGTCAGCGCATCAACTTCTGGCTCGCTACCACTCGTATCTGGCAAAGAGTCGGTGGATGCCACGTCTCGCCCAAAGATCGGATACAGCCTGGCCATAAACACAGCGGCATCCGCTATAGACTTACGGCGAGATCGATCAATCTCAGATCTGCTTGTAACGTAGCCGGAGTAGAACTGCCGTAGGAGGTTGTTTGGCTCTGAGAGGTCACTTTCTATCTTCCGCACAGAAATTTCGCCATGGTTTCAGTTATGGGATAGCCGGTGTGAGCCTCCAAGAAGGTCCACTGGCCGGACGGATTCGCCTCCAGAAAAACTAGTTTTCCATCTGGCGTTCTTATCAGATCCATTGAGGAATAGTTGTAGCCAAGGTCGCGGTTCAGCCGCACCAGCTTATCTGCTTCCTCATCACTCAAGCGCGCCCGAAAGTAGGTCAGGTCTGTTCTAGTCCAAGCGCGGCTGTCGACAGAAGTCCGCGAGTCCGTAGATGAGTGAATTGCGGCCGCGAAGACATGGCTACCGACCACTACGACCCGAAGTTCGTAGAATTTCGAGATCGCCTTTTGAACCAACACGGGCGAAGGTAAGTACTCACTAAGCTTCTGATCTATTGGCAGCATGTTCGTAAGGATCTGAGCAGGGCCCTCTTCCGGTCCTCCGCCTTGCGAAACTCTCTTCGCTATGCAATCGCCATGGTGGTTGGCGAACTTGAGAATTTCTTTACCGCTCGAGGAGACAATACTTGGAGGAACGTCCAAGTTGTTCTTCAGTGCGACTTCTAGCTGAACCAAACGATTAATAAGTCTGATTGAAACGATCGGGTTGAGCCATCTTGCAGACCCCAGTCTCTGCCAAAGTAGTCCGCAAGAATGCGCCAGCTCCGCGATGAACAGATTCTCGTCCGTCCCTGGGCGAGGGGGGTTAACGCCTGCAAAAGAGATGCCGCGAGTCCAAACCCCAGTGACATCCGATAGGCCAACCCTCCTGTCGTTGCACTCAATATAAGATACCGCACCCTCATCCGGAGTCTGAATCGTCAATTCGAAATTGACATTTCCAAATGAACAATCCACGTAAATAGGGTCCGCTCCGAGATGCAGCAATGCATTTTTCACGACGTGGAGATTGAATTCGGCACTGCTCGCAAGTAAAAGAACTATGGGTCTCATGCGCTAACTGACACCCATTCAGTGGAAGGAATATCGAGCTCGCAGTTCGACGGCTCGCTCGCCAGATTGGCATCATCAGAACGCATAGAGAGCGGATTTGGGCAAGCGTATCTGTAAACGCAGTCTTTGCATTTGGAGCGCATATCTTTTCCATGTGCCCAGTACGCTTGCAAGCGACGGTCTTCGATTAGCGCGGCGACATTGTCGCTCCAATCAGACAAGTTCCCAATCCTAAAGTGAAGCTCCGAGATGTCTGGGTATACATCCAAACTGGATGAGATATGTATACATCCTGCAGACTCGCCACCTAGCTTCAAGTGCTGGTAGTAAACCCAGTCAACGATCAGGTGTCTCTTCCTTAAGCTCGAGTCTCGCGTGGCAATGCGCTTTGCATTTG
>FSSH01001276.1_pt1 | contig 41289 bp, 52 predicted proteins | sample 1166101 | NCBI WGS metagenome assembly FSSH01 (sample SAMEA32972668, study PRJEB13176) | freshwater metagenome | biome: Drinking water system; feature: Biomass in drinking water that filtered by 0.45 um membrane; material: drinking water | place: USA | collected 2012-12-20 | depth 0 m
GAGCGTACCGGTCGGTTGCGGATTTTTTGGGGGAGGTGTTTGGGTAAATCGTAGAAAACGGATTATGACTGAATCGGTTCGAAGCGTTGAATCTGGTTTAACGCATCGCCCAAGCTGGCGCGTGCAATTGCCATGTCGTAATCGGTTTGCAGCCCAATCCAGAACTCCGCACGGGTGCCGAAAAAACGCGCCAGCCGAAGTGCAGTATCTACGGTAATGGCGCGGCGCTCCCGCACGATATCGTTGATGCGTGGGGCTGGAACCTGCAAGGCCAGTGACAGCGCATGCGGCGTAAGCTTCAGTGGAACGAGAAACTCCTCGCGCAGGATTTCCCCAGGATGAACCGGCAGCAATTTTTCACCAGTAGCGATATCGCTGAAATCCAGATCATGTATGTCCTCAATGCGAATGGTCACGATAAAGCTCCTTAATGGTAATCGACAATTTCAACATCGTACGCGTCACCGGCTTCAAAGCGAAAGCAAATTCGCCATTGATCGTTAATCCGGATGCTCCAAAATTCATTCCGGTTCCCCGACAATTTTTCAATTCTGTTTCCCGGTGGCACGCGAAGTTCCTCAATGGAAGCAATATTGTGCAGCTGCACTAGTTTTCTACGAGCGACCTGGAGAATATTGGACGGTAAGCGCCGCACTTTTTCATGAGCAAACACCGCAGCAGTTTCTTTGGTGGCGAATGTTTTAATCATTTGGAATGGTATAACGCATGACGTTAAATATCAACCGTCATATGCGAACTGAGAAATGATGCACTTAATAGATTATTCAAACCTGAATTTACTCGTCTTAGTATGTTTTGCCTAATCTTGGGAGAATGCATTAGCTTAACGAAGTTATCTACCAAGCACCCCCCCTTCGCAATACGCGAGACACCGATGCAAAAGCTAAAATGGATTCGTAAGGATTTTTGATTTTTGCTGGATCACAGAAATCTGATAGTTTTTATTTGTTTGAGGGCAGAATTATCGCACTCATTTTAATTAATAAATTAATAGATACATTGCTGCTAATTGCTTGCGGAATGTAAATTTTTCACAACCGCTCCAGCAAAACTTTCCTGATTTCATCATCACTCAACACAATCGGATTGGTTTTCATGCTGTTCCCGCGGCAATTGGCGATGACTTTATCGAGCCCGTTTTCCTGCAGGCCGTAATGCGAGAGGCGCGGCAGGGCGAGTTCGTCGGTCCATTGTGTCAACAAATCGATTAGGGCATTAAAAGCCGTTTCCGGGTCGATAAAGCGTTTTTCGCAGAGAATTTCCGCAACGTGTAAATATTTCGCCAGTGCTTGGTTGTTGGGTTCTCGCGCTAACAGGCTGTGTATATTGACGCGAGTGGCGGCTGCAACCAGGGTACCGCACACGGCGCCGTGCGGGATCGGGTAGAAAGCGCCGAGTGGGGATGCCAGGCCGTGCACCGAGCCCAAACCCACTTGCGCCAGTGTGATGCCGGAGAGCAGCGCGGCGTAGGCCATTTTTTCGCGATGGCGCGCAAGGTCGCCGTGTTGGCGGTAGAGCGGGATTAGGGCATCGCGGGCGGCTTGCAGGCCGCTGATTGCCAACGCGTCGGTGAAAGCATTGGATTTCGTCGATACATACGATTCCAGCAGTTGCGTCAGCGCGTCCATGCCGTTGGCGGCGATCACACCGGGCGGGCAACTGGCCAGCAAATCCGGGTCGACGATGGCGTATTCGGCGACCAGTTTGTCGTGGCGGAATGATTTTTTGAAACCGCTCTCGCCTTGCACGCTGAGCACAGCGTTTTTGGTCGCTTCGCTGCCGGTACCGGCAGTGGTGGGCACGGCGATGAATGGAATGGCGGGGCCTTGGTAGGGTAATTCCGGGCCGACGCCTTCCAGGTAATCCATCACCGAGCGTTGTACTCGCAATAATCCGGCCACCGCTTTGGCGGCATCGAGCGCGCTGCCGCCGCCGATACCGGCTACTGCGGTGAAATCATTACCGGCATGGGCTTTGACGAGCTCGTCGATCAAAGCGGGGGAGGGTTCTTCCGTTACGATGCAGTGCCGCCAGGTGATGGAACGATGTTCGAGTTGATCGATCAGGAATTGCCAATGCTCGGTGTTGGAAAAGGAACGTGCGCCGGTAACCAGCAGAACGCGCTCGCCATAACTCGCGGTAATATCCGGCAGTTTCTTCAAGCTGCCAGCGCCGAATTCGATGCGCGGCAATCGGGCGATGGAAAAAGAAGTCATCAGCTGCCCACGATCGGATACAAGCCGTCATAAACGATGCCCTTGCGCGGTTCGGTCATCCAATCCGCGACAGTATTGCGCCACGCCAGATAATGCGCAGTTTCTTTGTGCGCGGCGGCATCCTGTTGGGATTTATAAGCTTCGTAAAATACAAATTTTGCTGGATCGTCGGCGGATTGCAGAATGTCAAAGCGCACATTGCCCGGTTCGCGAATGGAGTTTTCGTGATTCAACCGGCAAGCTGCCTTGAACGCGTCGATTTTTTCCGGTTTGACTGAAACATAGACGATGGTGACATACATGATCCGAGTCCTCAGTGTTGGATGGGTTGTGTATCCATAGCTCGAAGATTGATCGAGGCATAAGACGGCGGGTATTTTACTACCAAACTCGATGTTTGCTGCATCCGATCATGGAATGAGAACGGGGAATGGCGCTTAAGATATTCAATGCTGACTTGACTGATCGTCGCGGGCGCGTGCTTCGATGCGTTCGATGTGGATCAGCGGAACGAACAGCCAGATGGCGGCGGTCGTGCAGGTCGAGATGGTCACCAGCCAAGTGTAGGCAAACGATCCTTCGCCGAGCGAAGTGTACAACTGTGCCCCGATGTTCTGCGAAGCCAGTGTGCCAAAATTGAAAATCGACATGAGCAATGCGAAAAAAGTGGCTTCCGCCCGTTTCGGGCAGGCCCGGGCGGCAAGATCCAGGAACGCCAAGGTGGTGATCATATTGGTGACGCCCCAGATCATGTGAATGAACAACGCGGACGTTTCTCCGCGATAAACCAGGTACGCCAGTAAGGTGATTACCGACAGACCGATCGCGATGTTGATCATGCGGCGCAGCGGTATCGTTCTCGACAGCGAGGCATAGATCAGCGCGCCGATGATGCTGAAGGTAGAATCGACGGAGCTCAGGATGCCGATGTACTGCTGGCTGAAGCCTAGCGTATCGGTTTTGTAGTAGAAAAACGCCGGGCCGAATGACGGGCTGAAATTAAAAAGAAAAATGAATGCCGCGACCAGCCATATCGAGCGCTCTCCAAATCCTTCCCGCAGTGCCTTCCAGGTTTCCTGGAACGCTTCAGGTCCTGAATGCACATGCTTTTTCTCACGCAAGAAGAATATCGCCATGAGCAGTACAGTAAACGGGAATATCGCTGAGATGGCAAAAGCCGTGTGCAGGTCACGGTGTTCTGCAAAATACCCGCCCAGCAAGCCGACAAAGATCGATGCCGTGGTGATCGCGATCCATTGCACCGACTGAAAAGCGCCAGTTAGTCCATGCAATTTACCATTTTCCACCATCAGCGCATCGCTGAGTACATCGTTATACGCCAGCCCGAATCCCATGATCGTATAGAGGACGGCGAGCTCCCAATAACTATATTGCGTGGTCAATGCAGCGACTAAACCCGCTCCACAGGCGAGCGATGAAGTCAGCAGCATATAGCTCTTGCGCCGTTGACCGAAGAGCGGCAGGAAGTCCGAGATCAACCCGTACAGCGGTTTGATGAACCAGGGAATCGATGCCAGCAGAAAAAAAGCGGCTACATCGTCGGCTTCAAAGCCTTGATCCTTGAAAGTGATCGAGATGGTTTGGTCGGTTAATGCCGACATGCCTTGCGCGAAGTAAATAATGGCGAACAGGGCGGCGAAACGCTTCGCCTCGGCGGTCTTGAACAGAAGCAGGTATTTTGTCCAGACATTCATGTTCGCTGAGTTCGGTTTTTATCGTGTTGAAATAAAAGGCTTCACGCTTTCTCAGTGCGCTGTAAAAAGGTAAAAAATGCGCAAAGATTGGTTTGCTGAGCATTATAGCTTGGCTATTCGGCTCCCCAACTGAAATTTAGCAGATAAAGACCGCTTAATCTTGAATGGCAAGATGGTATTCTTGATTGATATCATTATTGAAACGCTCAACTCGTAAAAAAATGACAGCCTATCCACTTCTATTGAAACAGCTTTGGCATACACCGTTGGCGAATGCGCCCGGACAGGAAATTGTTTATCGCGATCAGTTGCGCTTGACTTACCGTCAAGTGTACGCACGCATCAATCAGCTCGCGGCGGCGCTGGCAGCTGATGGCTTCGAGCAAGGCGATGTAGTCGCTGTCATGGATCACGATAGCCACCGCTATCTGGAATGCTATTTCGCCATCCCGATGTACGGTGCGACCCTGATGACAGTCAATACCAAACTGACCCCGGCGCAGATTGCGTATACCTTGAATCATTCAGGCGCTGCGCTGCTACTGCTGCATGCCGATTTCATCCCGGTAATCGAAACCATACGCGCGGAATTATCCGGCATACGAAAGATTGTGGTCATCGCCGATGGCGCAGCGCTGCCGCATACTGACATGCAGTTTGACGGCGAGTATGAATCCTGGTTGGCGGATAAAACGGACACTTTTGATTTTGCCGATTTTGATGAAAATACCCGGGCGACGGTTTTCTATACCACCGGCACGACCGGCGCGCCCAAAGGGGTTTATTACTCGCACCGGCAGTTGGTGTTGCATACGCTCGCTGCCGGTATGGCGCTGGCGGCACCAGCAGCGCATCAGCGCTTGCATGCCGAGGATGTGTACATGCCGCTGACACCGATGTTTCATGTGCATGCATGGGGCATGCCGTATATTGCCACGCTGCTCGGTATCAAACAGGTTTATCCCGGGCGGTACGCTCCCGATCTTCTATTGAAATTGATTCGTGAAGAAAAAGTGACTTGTTCGCATTGCGTGCCTACTTTATTAAAAATGATACTCACGGCGGCACAAGCATCCGCCACGGATCTGCGCGGCTGGAAAGTCGTCATCGGTGGATCGGCGTTGCCGCACGCGCTGGCTAAGCAAGCGCTGGCAATGGGGGTCGATTGCTTTGCTGGCTACGGTTTATCAGAAACGGCGCCCATATTGACGCTGGCGCAGCTAACCGGCGACAGTCTGCAAGCTTCCGCGCCGGATGATGCGCTGGCTGCGGTGTGCTCCGCCGGGCGTGCGATACCGCTGGTAGAGCTGAAAATCGTTGATGAAGCCATGCGGCCGCAACCGCATGACGGACAAAGCAGCGGTGAGATCGTGGCGCGCGCGCCGTGGTTGACGCAAGGCTATCTCGCTAACCCGGAAGCCAGCGCAGCGCTCTGGCAGGGCGGTTATTTGCATACCCAGGATATCGGCGTGATCGATCCCGATGGCTATTTGCACGTTACCGATCGTTTAAAAGATATCATCAAAGTCGCCGGTGAATGGGTGTCGTCGCTGGAAGTCGAGAATGCCTTATCCTTGGTCGCTGGTGTCAAAGAGGTGGCCGTCATCGGCGTGCCGGATAAACGCTGGGGAGAACGCCCGCTGGCATTGCTGGTCGTGGATCAATCGATTTTCAATGAATCGGCCGTGCATGAGCAAATGCGGCTATCCATCGAACGCGGATTGATTTCAAAGCATGCTTTGCTGTCGAAGTTCAAGCAAATCGATACCATCACCAAAACCAGCGTGGGCAAAATCGATAAAAAAGCTTTGCGGGCTGAGCACCTGGCTGCCGATTGAATAGTATTGAAGCGGCTAAGCCCGGTGTAAGGTGGATTGAAACCAAAAGCGGCAGCGTTGATTTTGTTTTATCATCTTCGACGCCGATTGAATTCTGCACTTATGTATCAGTCTAAAAAGCATCTTGCAGCATAACTCGTCAGTGGAGCTTCTATGCGAACTGTTAAACCGATGTATCTGGTCATTGCACTTGTGGTAATCCTGGCAAGCAATTCCGTTTGGGCGCGTAGCGGCGGGCATATCGGCGGCCATAGCCATGGTCACAGTCATTTAAGTATCGGGCTGGGTTATTACGGACCAGGGTTTTATGGCGGCTACGGCTATGGCGGATATGGTTTTGGCGGCTACGGGTTTGGTTATCCGTATTACTACCCGCCGATGTACACGTATCCGCAGACGGTGATTGTGCCCACAACGCCGCCGGTTTATGTCCAGCAGCAACAGGCTCAGCCAGCGCAACCGGCGCAGCCGCAAACCAATTATTGGTATTATTGCCAAGAGGCGGATGGTTACTATCCTTATGTCAAAACTTGCCCGGGAGGCTGGATGCAGGTAGCGCCGCAACCGCCTGGACAATAACGCGGAGAGTTCAAACATGTTCACACCGAAAAGATTATCCGTTTTATTGATGACCGGCATGCTGGCTGCCTGTGCCAATATGCCAACGGGTCCGAGCGTATTGACGTTACCCGGCACCGGCAAAAGCTTTGATCAGTTCCGGGCCGATGACTATGAATGCAGAGCTTACGCGTACCAGCAAATCGGCGGCACTACGCCGCAGCAATCAGCGCGTTCCAGCGGTGTGGAAAGCGCGGCGATCGGTACCGGACTCGGCGCAGCTGCGGGAGCTGCTTTAGGCGGCGGACAGGGTGCTGCGATTGGAGCGGGTACGGGACTTTTGCTCGGTAGCGCGGCCGGGGCAGGGACTGCTTCATCATCCTGGTATGTCAACCAAGACCGCTATGACATCAGCTACATCCAGTGTATGTATGCAAAAGGTCATCGTGTTCCTATATCAGGAAATATCACGAACGATCAACCGGTGAGTACCGGCAGCAGCCCCAGAATTGCAACACCACCGGCAAATTTCACGCCGCCCCCGCCCCCGCCGGGTAATCCGCCACCACCGCCACCGCGCTAACCAGATTTTCTGTTTGTAACAGGCGATGACAGGAAGGCAACAAGACCGGTTTGTATTATTGGGAGACGCTGATGATGGAACAGAAAAAGATAATCGAACCGGAAAAGGTAGCTTGTGAAGTGTGCCTTAAAGAAATACCGCTATCCGAAGCCACCAGTGTGAAAGCGACCGATTACATCGTGTATTACTGCGGACTGGAGTGCTACGATCAATGGAGAAAACAGAAAGAGCCGTCTGCACCCGCAGGTAAAGATTGAACCTGCGCGCTTGCCATCAGGTTTTTGTCAGTACCCTCAAATCCAACGGAAGCTCTTCTCCAAGCCATTTGGCATCCACGGTATGGGCTTCCAGCTCGTTTTCCTGCACCGGATGAATGAGCATGGATAGACCTTGCCGCATTTCATCCAGGACCGGCGTGATTTTTTCGATCTCGGATGCCGGGATATGGATTTCAAACATCGGCCTGGAATGCGGGCCGATCGGCTTTGCAATCAACCGGCCGACGTAGGTCAATTGCGGAAGGGCTTGAGCAATATTTTCCCGGACAATGGCAGCACGATCGATTTCATTTCCCAGAAAATAAATATGGCCATGGAATGTTTGCATGAGTGCCTCTTGTTTTCTCGTTAATCTATCTTGTAGTTATCCTGTTTTTACAGAATCCGTCGTGGTATGAAAAGATATTAAACGGGCATTCAGCAAGCGAGCCATGCCTTCTGCGCCTTGCCGCATGACTTCTATGCGCGGAGCTTATCCGCCAATGCGTCATTGCGGCGGGATGACGTAATCCGCTGTTAGTATCTCCAGCAAATGCCCGTTCGGATCGCGAAAATAAACGCCCCGTCCGTCATAATTGTGATTGATGGTCATATCGTCCGCGGTGCCGGGGCCGCTGCCGTATGAGATATGCTCGGCTTGCAGTCTTGCGAATATATCGTCGAATTCCTGCTCCGAGACTTTGAACGCGTAGTGCAGGGTGTCAAATTTTTCTTTGTTGTCGAAATCCAGACATAGCGTGTCATTGACGCGCACGACGATGAAATGCGAGAACACGCCGACATATTCAAAACCAAACACCCGGCTATAAAATTTTGCCGATGCGGTTTTATCGAAGCAGGGCACGATGGTGTGATTCAGGGTAATTGCCATTATCTTCTCCTTTTAAAGCATTTGCATTGAGCCGCTTACGTTCCGCAAAAGGTTTGATAGACCCGCTCCGACGGAGCTGGCGGTGTACGGTAATGATAATATTCCGGCAAATCGGCGAATGGATTGGCCAGCGCGGCAAGCAGTTGCTGCAACACGGTGTAATCGCCGTGTTCCGAAGCGGCGGATAATGCTTCTTCAACGCGGTGGTTACGTGGTATGACTGCGGGATTATGCGCTCGCATCAAACGCAACGACATCTCCCGGGAATCGGGTTGGCGCGCGAGCCGCGCTTGCCAGCGGGCGTGCCATGCCACAAATCCGGCATCATGAAACACCGCGTCTTCGGGCAAGGATTTCGCTGCCAGCGCGCGAAATGTATTGGTGTAATCGGTTTGATGTTCATGCATCCACGCGAGCAAGGCGGCGATAAGTTTAGTATCTTCGGTTTCTTCGGTGAGCAATCCCAATTTTTTACGCATCCCGCTCATCCACTGGTCTTGGTATATTTGCGGAAAAGCGTGAATCGCTTCTTCCGCCAGCGCCACGGCTTTTTCCTGCACCGGATCGATGAGCGGCAGCAGGGTTTCAGCCAAGCGGGCGAGATTCCATTGTGCCATCACGGGCTGATTGCTATAACGATAGCGGCCGGACCGGTCGATCGAACTGAACACCGTGTGCGGATCGTACGCGTCCATAAAAGCGCAAGGACCATAATCAATCGTCTCGCCGCTGATGCTCATGTTATCGGTATTCATCACGCCGTGAATGAACCCGACTAACAACCATTTCGCGACCAGCGCCGCTTGGCGCTCAATGACCTGATGCAACAGTGCCAGATAAGGATTTCCGGTATCGGCAAGAGCGCGATAGTGGCGTTGAATGACGTAATCAGCCAGTGTTTTAATGGCTTTCACATCGCCTTGCCCCGCTGCATATTCAAATGTGCCGACGCGGATATGGCTTGCAGCGACACGAGTCAGAATTGCACCGGGTAACACGGATTCCCGCACCACTGGTTCACCGGTGGTAACCACGGCAAGACTGCGCGTAGTAGGTATATTCAGCGCATGCATTGCTTCGCTGATAATGTATTCGCGCAGCATCGGCGCCAACGCCGCACGGCCGTCGCCGCGCCGCGAGAACGGTGTCTGGCCGGAGCCTTTGAGCTGGATATCGAACCGCTCGCCTGCCGGGGTGAGATGTTCGCCGAGCAATATTGCGCGCCCGTCGCCCAGCATGGTGAAATGACCAAACTGATGACCGGCATAGGCTTGCGCGACCGGTTGTGCCGTATCCGGCAGTGCATTTCCGGCAAACAGCAAAGCTGCCTGGTCTGCCGTTAATGCATGCAGATTCAGTCCGAGCGATTCGGCCAAAGCATGATTCAACAGGACTGTTCGCGGCGCGCGCACCGGCATTGGATGAACCGGTGCGTAAAAATAATCGGGTAAACGGGCATAGCTATTGTCAAAGCGCCAGCCAACGCTATCGTTTGCCGGTTGTACATTGAATTTCATAGGTTTATTTCGCGTATGTTGAGTAGGAATTCTTATCAAGTGACACTATTGTAAAGGACACCGCCTGTCTTGGTATGTTCCTGGTGCAGGGTGGAGATTCAACCAATCCGCTGACGGGAGCAACGATAATTTATCGAACGGATTTTTCTTGCAGCATGCGGAGGAGTTGCCGACGATAGGGGTGGTACTGCACTTCAATGGAATGCCGCGGGCGCGCAATGAAGTGCCGTGCCCAGAATGCGCCTTCAGCATCGGCTTGTTCACGCCAGTTGGATGGCAGCTGGATTTTGCCGCCCAGGAATTGATCAATCAGCCGCGCTTGCATCTCGGCCAGAGTCCAGATGCAACCTTGCGGTTGTATCAAGCCGATAAAGAACAGACTAGGATGGCCGGGATGAAAAATGCGCAAATAAAGCGGTACATGGCTGGCGTTTTCCCAGTTGATGAAGTCTGTATCAAAGAAGGGAAAGCTGATGGAATAGCCGGTCGCGGCGATGATGACATCGTACTGCGCCGATGTGCCATCGGTAAAGCGGACCGTGTGGTCTGAAACATCCTGAATAGCGGGGCGAGGGTGTATTTTGCCATGCCGTATCCTATCGAAAATTGCCGAGTTGATGGTCGGATGTGCTTGCGTGGGTGCAAATTCCGGCTCCGGCAAATGATAATCGCGGTAACGTCCGATTTGGATCCGCAGGGAAATTTTTTGCAGGCGGTTTCTTATGCTTTGCGGTATCCATTGAATAGAAGCCGCAAAGGTATCGGTCGGTTTTCCCATGACCAGTTTGGGAATTATGTACTGCGGTGTGCGCAGGCTCATATCGACCCGCGCGGCATCGCGACTGGCTTCAACCGCGCAATCGCAGCCTGAATTACCAGCGCCCACGACAAGAACCCGCTTGTTTTCCAATCCTTGACTGGTTTTAAACTCGTGCGCATGCAGATATGTTCCGGCAAAACGGTCTTGCCACCCGGGATGACGCGGTTTGGTGTGATGCCCGTTGGCGACGAGCAGATCGTCGAATTCCGCTTGTGTGCTATCGCTTAATGTCAGTCGCCACCGCTCGTTCTCAATTTTTTCCGCATGCAGAACAGCAACATTGAATCGAATATATTGTTCCAGTTGAAAATGCCGGGAGTACGCCTGGAAATAGGCAAGTATTTGCTGATGGCTGGGGTAATCGGGATAGTCGTCCGGCATCGGAAAGTCACTGAATTGCGACATCGGTTTGCTGGAGATAATGTGCGTCGCTTTACTGATGCTGCTGCGGCCCGGTGCGGTGCTGTATACCCAGTTCCCGCCGATCCGATCGTTCTTTTCATAGCACACGATATCGTGCAATCCCGCTTCCACTAAGTGCTTGATCGCGGTGAGACCGGAACAGCCGGCACCGATTATGGCAATGCGCATCTTGTGTAAGTTGATTCCGGTAAAAAGCGTTATCGGGTGATGAGCGATTCTTTAAGATTCAATGTTCATCCTATTTGATCTGATGATAGCAGGTTATGGCCGCATCGTTATTATCCGGTCAGTAATACAACCGGTAACGTAGCGCGGAGATGCGTATTGCGATAGGTACGATTTACATTCAGCTGATATTCAGCCCAATGCTCACACAATGGCAACTGAGATACCGCAATTGATTCGGGTATCGGGTTTTAGAGAATAAAACGGGTTTGCATAGAAAATTACGTTACAAAAATAGCCCGTCTGTGTGAATTTTCAGGAGAAATATCATGAGCACTCAACGAATACTGATTCCACTTGCTTTCGTCGCAATTATTTTTCTAAGCGGTTGCGTGGCCACGCCCTATTACGGAGGAACTGGCTATTATCGAGGCGCGACATACGGTTACAGCTATCAGCCATCCTATTATGCCGGTCAAGGTTACATGGGCGGTGGGTTCGGATACACCAATCGCGGACATAGACATAACCATGGTCATATGCATCAAGGCGGTGGATATCGTCCTTTCGCGGGAGAACATAGACATATCGGTGGTGGACATAAACACCATGGCCGGGGACACTGGGGTGGAGGCCATCGAGGCGGCCATCACCGGAGATAAGAAGGATGATTATGAACTTAATGGTAAATTCGCAGGGATTGTATTATCCGGTGAGGATTGACTTGACGCAAAACGCTATGGCGCACCGTGCATCATTTTTTGCAATGTTTGAGTGAGTGCAAACAAAATCATGGACGCAATCCCGGACAAGATCACGAAGATCATAAAAAACTCGAACAAGCCTGTGATTTCAAAGCCAGCAAATACCGGTGTTGCGGGTAATGCCGGATCGGGGTACAAAGCGCTCAGTATTCCTGCGAGTTTGCTGGCGGCTGCCATGGATAGAAACCATACGCCCATCAACAGCGAAGCAAACTTCGCTGGCGCGAGTTTGACCACCATGGCCAAACCAATGGGCGATAAACACAATTCGCCGATGGTATGCAACAAATACAAACTGAATAACCACATCATGCTGACTTTGATGGCCGGATCCACGCCTTTGACACCGAAGGCGATGACGCAGTAGCCTAGCGATAAAAATAACAGTCCTAATGCCTGTTTGGCGGGCGATGAAGGCTCCCAATTGCGCCGCCCCAGGAATGTCCAAATCAGGGCAAATAACGGCGCCAGTATGATAATCAGCACGGCATTGATGGATTGAAAGAAACTCGTTGGGATTTCGGTTCCGAACAAATTTCTATCGGTCTGTTCTTCGGCAAAAAAGGTCAACGACGCACCCGCTTGCTCAAATGCCGCCCAGAAGAAAATCACGAAGAAAGCCAGAATATAAATCACGCCTATTCGTTTTTTCTCAATGGAGCTCAGTGTGTTATCGGCAATGATCGCTGCGGGGCCGATGATCGTGATGGAAAAGATGCTTGATCCGATGAGACCTAGATCCATAAGGCAATAAAAAATAAAGAATAAAACTAACGCAGCGGCCGCCCAAACCAGTTTTTGAGAAAGCGGCATCGCGGGTGTTTGAGTGTCATGATCCGTTAGAACTGTTCTCTCCGGAACCAGCCCGATTCCTGCACCTTCGGGCGTCACGATGAGTTTGTTTTTGAGCAGCTCGAAAGTAAAAATGCTGATGGTCATGCCGATGCAGGCAGCCAGAAAACCCCATTGGAAATCCCCTGGATTTCCGGTATCGCCCAAGCTGCCGCACACCAGCGGTGCGAGGAATGCGCCAAGGTTGATGCCCATATAGAAAATGGTGAATGCAGCGTCGATACGTTGATCGCCTGCAGGGTAAAGCTGACCCACCATTGTGGAAATATTCGGCTTAAAAAAACCGTTGCCAAAAATGAGGAATCCCAGACCGAGGAATAGCATCGGTTGCGCGAAGGCAATGTTGTGGTAATTGGCTGCCGACAGGAACATGCAGAAATGCCCGATCGCCATCAGGATACCGCCAACAAGAATGGCCCGTCTGTTACCCCAATAACGATCCGCCATATAACCGCCAATGAGCGGCGTGAGGTAAACCAAACCGGTATAGTTGCCATAAATCTCGGACGCCAACGCTTTGTCGAGCAGCAAGGCCTTGATCATGAACAATGTGAAGATGGCGCGCATGCCGTAGTAGCTGAAACGCTCCCACATTTCGGTAAAAAACAAAAGGTATAGACCTTTGGGATGTCCTGTTGAATTCATGCGTTTTGCAATGGATTAACGTTGTCCGGATGCTGCTGGTGGTGTTGTAAGTTTTAGCGGCGGGGCATTATAACCAGCGGAAGAAATCAGTGCGCATTTTGACTTCAGTACGAAGGGTTGTGTCAGTAGAAAGCGATATCTGTTTTTTACATGAAAATATGAACTTTCCGGTTATATTGTCAGGGGATCGAATCGCAATGTTGCAAAGATTTTCTGATGAATAGCTCAATGATGACAAGGTCCGGGAGGATTATTAAGCCGGGCTGAATTGCTGGAACGCACAGCGAATGCCGGAGTAAAAGCAACGAATATCAATCTCATCGTTTCTCGGCAACATGCTGCTGTATTTATCTAGCTATGGTATGCGGGGCAGAGGGTGCGATACCGGCTCTGCATCTGTAGTGCCTGACTTGCCGATTGACCGTTCGTGAACCCAGATATGTCCCTTTGCCTATCAGTAATCCGCCGCATATTGCTGAGAGAGAAAATTCATGATGATCAATATGCAGGCGAGGAATACCGTGTAGTATGAAAATTTTTTAGCATCCCTCAAATGATCATCCTTGGATGGGAACTTGATGCTGTCTACCTTGCTGGCATATCTTTTACTAATATATTCATAGGTCTTTTCATAATTAGAGTGCATGTATTGATGGTAAATCATCAATGCAAAAGAAATCACCAGACCGATCCACCCCAAAAGCTCAATCATTGTTTACCCCCGATGTTTTTGATGACGTGCATAGACAATAGAGTCCATCGTATCAATAAAAATCCGATGAATAAAATTTTTTGCGGAAGAAAGTGGTGAGCAGAACTGGGTCGGCACTATGCGCAGTCTTGAGGGGCATAGGATCCGTTGCACAGTCCTGCTCATAAGAACCCCAGCGCGCCCAAGGAGTTGGGTTAGGAGTAAGAAAAGGCGCGCTGGGTTTAAACTCTTCCAGCCATCCGGCTACGCACAACGTATGTGCTGGCTGGTGCGGTACTGTTCTGAAATGGTGAGTCACCATCTTAATGCAATATTTTTAATTTATCTGTACGTGCGAACACGTAAGGCTAAACCCTTATTGATGGCTTGCCGCAGTAGTTTATTTCATATTAATTAATGCTTTATCTCATACATCTGGTTTTTATTGGCTGCACTTGCCGTTTTTGTAGCCATCGGATAACACCTGTCATATAAATAACTGGGCAAGCAAGTCCACAGAGGAAAATCAGAATTCGTCCGATCCACCCAAATGCCTTACCCGAATGTAATGGCCATTGCCAATCGAGAAATGTTTCTCCTGCACTCCGGCGTGTATCAGGCGCACGCACATCCAATATCTTCCCGCTGTACTGATCAATCGTGATTTGACGCTCCGGCCAGAAAGCATTCAACTGGGGCACATTTCTTTGCACCACGGTAAAGACCCCTGTGCCGCTAGCTGGCGGGTAAATTGCATTGAGTTTCCCCCCGGGAAAATGTTCCATGGCGATATTCCAGGCCTGCTCCATGCCGATGGATGGCGTGGTGGTAACCGGCCCTGACAAGAATTTGTGCGGATATTCCCGGGTAGAAGGAGAAAACTGCTGAATGATCCAGACAAACGGCTCATTGAGATTCATGTACACGCCCGACAGCAAGACTGCGTCGAGCACGGGAAAGAAATAAAAAGAAGATGTCTTGTGCAGATCGAAGTTGAATCGCACCACTCCTGAGCGGCTTTTGAGTTTGCAAACCAGGCTGTAGCCTTTGCCAATATGTCGCGCTCTATTTCCACGCGCTTGAGCTTCTTGCGCAATTCCATTAACTCCTGCCGCCCGGTGGCATTCAAAGGGGCACCATTAAATGCCGAGGCTGTGGCAGTTAACGGGGTGGCCCGATAGTGATGCCCGCTGCTAGACACCAGCCTTGAATCGAAGTGGAGTGGCAGCCAATTCCCATGATAACTGCTTGGGATATCTGCGTAATTCCACCATTTGCTGACGAAACTCCGCCGAGTAGGCAAGTTTGTAGTCTTGTGTCATCTTTCTTCTCCTTTAATCAGAACATAATGTGTCCGCTCAAAGAGAGTAACTCCAAAGATACAGCCCTTGGCCATCGTGAAGCTTGCGAATTTTTGAACGTCCAATGGCCTGTATTCTTGCAGAATAGATCAATCCATAATTCCTTGATGGCCATAATGTGGTAACTTTTTATGGGGTGAAAATTGTTACCAAGTTTTTTACCCCACTTTTTTATCGGATTCTAGCGGATTATTTTGGATCGTTACGGAAGCAGATCGCTTGTAGATTAGGTGTTTCGTTGTGTTTCGTGGATTGCTGCGGAAGTGTATGGATTGGGAAATGGCGGAGAAGGCGGGATTCGAACCTTGGTCTATATTTGATATATCAATCATTTATTGTTTACCTCTGCTATTTTTGTGTCATTTTGAAGTATTTCTACAAGTTTGAAAAATTTCATCAAACTCAGTTTAAACTCATTTAATTTAACCATCAAGGTAAGTTAAATCTTTGCTTAAACTTATATCTTTAACATGTCTTGATTACCAGCTTTCTTAACCATGGTTCAAGGTGCGCTAAATCAAATGTACCTGTTTCAAACATCTGTATCATATCGGCGTAAATAATCATTGATTCGCAATTGATGCGATAACCATTAATCCGAAGGAAAATATCGGTAGCTGCAAAAGCTACTCGTTTGTTGCCATCTACAAAGGGGTGATTTATGGCTAAACTTTCCATCAGTGCAGCTGCTTCCGCAACAATATCAAAATAGTAGCCTGATTGAATGCGAAATAAAGCAGATTCAAGTGCGCCAGGATCACGGATACCATTCGTTCCGCCGTAACGCTGTATCAATATCAAATGGATTGTTAATACATCGGAAACGGTTAAATAATCCCTCACCGTTATTTGGCTAATTCTCGGTAAAGCTGGTCAAATTCGCTTAGGCTTTGTGCAAAAGCATCCATCGCTTGACGGCGCGGCTGACCTTTTTCTTTACGTTCGATGTATTCCCGCAAAGCTTCATCAAGTACTTCTTGAATAGGTCGTCCCTCAGATTCAGCAATTTTTTGAAGTGCGCTAAGGATTTCTGGTGCTGCTTGAGTGGAAAATTTTTCGCGGGCAGTGTTAGGCATGAAATATCACCATATCCTGATGTTTTTGAGAGTTTTATGATACGCTAAAGATTGTTTTCTTATCAATGTATTTGTAACCCCCCGTGTTGTGTTACTTGATCGGGGAAAGCTAAATGATGTATTTATTATTATGAGACATTTTTTGTTGTATATATTACGATAAGTTTATAGGAAAGCTGCGCATGGACATAAAACTGGTAACGGCCTTGATCGGTATCGCAGCCGGTGCATTAGGTTATTGGCTCGCAACTTTCCATATTCAACCGATCCTGCGGTTTAACGATGTTAGAAATCAAGTGCTAATGGATTTCATCTATTACGCGCAAGTGGTAAATGCCGCAGGTCTTAATGATGAAATGCAAAAGCTATATCGCGAGCGCGTACTTGCCAATCGTAAGGCATCGGCTCAATTATTTGCAGCAACTCAAAGTCTGCCATGTTGGTATCGCTGCTATCTCAAGCTTAAAAAATGGGCGCCAGAAGAAGCAGCAAAACAACTAATTGGCTTCTCAAACACTACCGAATATGAACAGGCTGCCAAGGTTCAAGCCGCCATAAGGAAAAAGATTGGGCTACCACCAGAAACATAACAAATAAGGTTAGATCTTGATCGCGAAGCGAGCCACGATCTAATCTTTTTCGTTAGGCAATCTTGCAAAGAGGATAGAAATGACAATAGAAGAAAACATTAAATATGAGATTAAACGCAGATTTTATTTCATCGAATATCCTGATGGTATAGGCCAGAACTTATGGAAAGACAGGAATGGAAATATTCACTTCATTGATGACATGGGGCTAGATCATCTCAAGGCATCTATTTGTCTTATAGAGAAAAATATCACAGCCTTTAATAAGCATTGGGAACGTTTCTCAAATGAGCCTGAGGTTAAAAAAGCATTATTACCTCATGTTGAATCTAAACTTAATGAGTTGAAAAAAGCTCTCCTTGTTAAAGCAAGATCCTGATTATCGGCAATTATTAAGCACCATGAAATCTTACATACGTTTGCCTAACCTTACTGAAATCTTAATAAACCAGTTACCGGATTTGTCCGTTTTGGCGAGCCAAGTAGTGCAAGAACTAAGATTTAACCTTGTTTCTGCGGAATATATCGCCCATAGCTCTTTCTTATCTGCCCCCAATCCTTATGTCCCATTTCCTCAGCAACATGCATGTGGTGTTGACCTCTTGAAAGCATTGTCGAAGCGAAAGTGTGACGGGTTTGATAAGGATTGCGATATTTAATGTTTGCCCGTTCCAATGCGGGAATCCAAACCGCTTTGCGAATGGCTTGGTCATCTTTCCAAGGTTTGTTATGGCGTGGATTATGAAAAACAGCTTCTTTTAGTTTTTCAGTGTAAGTTCGCTGACTGAGCAAAGCATCTCTGGCTTGTGGTTGAAGTGTAACCGTGCGTTCTCCCGATTTAGTTTTTGTGCCTTTCAGGTGATTCCGCACTTTCGCAACCCGGACATGAATGCAGTTTTGTTCTAGATCAACATCCTGCCAACGCAAGGCGATAAGTTCGGAAGTCCTGAGTCCCGTCCAGAACGCAAACTGAATCAGGTTTTTTTCTTGTTCTGTAAGTTCATTCAGAATACTAGCGACTTCATCGGGTGTGAAGGGCTTAGGTTCTCGCGTATGGATCGGTAGATTTTTCACATGATCGAGTGGGTTTTTGGCGATGATTTCATCATGGTACATTTCGTCATATAACTGACGCAGTGGAATCAGAATGTTGTTTTTGCGCTTGTTAGAGCAAGGAAGTTCAGCCAACCACTCTTTAACTTTGAGCGCAGTTAGCTCATCAATCGTAAGTTCGCCAAATGTTGGAATTAAGTGGTGACAGACTGCACTTTCATAATCGCGTAGTGTGCTTGGCTGGCATCGAGATTGCGCACGCTGTAGCCAATCTATAAGACCTTCGCGGATAGTGTAACGATCGGGGCGGGTTTTTCTAAATTCCTTGGCTTTCTTGCTGTATGGAAAGTGCTTGGAATAATCAAAAGTACCGATACTGATTTCATACAGTATTGCTTGTCGCTTAAGCGCCAGTTCTTTTTGCGCGGCCTTGGTTGGCGGAATGGGAATAGTTTCCCGGCAGCGCACGCCTTGATAGGTGAAGGCGATCTGAGCGCTATTGCCACGAATCGTTATGCCACGCTGCCTTGTATCCATGCGTAAGCTGCCTTTGCGATGATAAAGATTCTGCCGTTCGGTGCTTTTACCCAATGAATCTTTTCTCTCCATTGCCCTTTCTTTCTATATTGCCGGATGGCTTCTTCAGTCAAGCCGGTTAATTCAGCAAACTTTTTGATCGTTACCAGTATATGTTCGGAGTGGTTCATTTCTTTTCCTCCCCGTCATTAGCGGCGATATGCTTGGCTACTTGCTTTTCAACTTCCGCCTGATTGTCGATCAAACCCTTGTCCGCTACTTTGCGCTTGCCCATGACTACCGCCCAGAAGCTGCCGAGCTTTTCGGTGATGGCATAGCCAATACTTTTTTTCTGACCAAATTCGGTGATTTCCGGGCATACGTCTTTAAACTCAACGCCGAGCACTTTTTCATAGCGGCGGTAAGTGGCCGGGTTATGCAGAATCTTGAGAACTCTCCAGCCGAAATACTGCCCCATTACCAAAGCACCAAGAGCACTTTCAAGCGTAGTGCCAACACCTCTAAATTCCCGCATGTTCTGGAGTATCTTTTGTTCCGTCTCATCATCGAGAGCGAGCAGTTTTCTGGGTTTGTTTGTTTGGTCTTTCATGATCAGTAGTGTTTCTCACGATAAATAGTTATCGTCATGATACATTGCTGCTCATGGCAGTCAATATGATATTTGTCCTATTCGTCGAGAAGCTTCACTTGCGTGTAGAACTCTTCTTTGGTGAATTGCCGCATTTCGTCGTGAAACTTGATGACAATCTCGATCTGGTCGTTAAGCGTCAGCACGCCGCATATATGGCCGATTTGCGTGATGCCGTATTTTTTGCCGGGTGGCAGTGCATCCTTTTTGAGGACGGCCAAACGGTAGATTAAGGATACGGCTTCTTCTAAAGTAAATGGATTCATGATGTCTTTTATCAGGTCTTTTTTAGTGTTGAGTTGGGTTTTCATGGATAACCTCCGGATGATAAAAAGGGTTTGGTACAGTTATTGATACAAGTCCAAGAGAAACTGCTGCGGCGCGACATGGCGTGTGCGCGGCTCGCGCCACGCTCCGCAATGTCACGTCCTCGCTGTCCGCCATCACCAAAGGCATCCAGATATGCTTACGTGTGCTATAACCCAATCCCCTCCAAACAATACCGGTCACCCGTAACGGTGCAGCGTCACCATAGCGACCGGTCAGCGGTGAATACACATCGCCGGTCATTGGATTAAGCTGTTGGCTTTCGCTGTAGAATGGTTTGATAGTTTGTTGGTTGTGTGGCGTATTGGGATCGCCCATCGCCAGCATGAAAGCCGCCCAGTCGCTAGCGGTTGCCGATTGGCGGATAGCTTCAAGCTCAGGATCGTCGGTTTTGTCGAGTTTTCTTAGTTGCCGCCAAACGGTGACGCTGGGGCCGCCGATCTGCTGGAATTGTCGAATACCCCAGGTATTGGCCCAAGCGGTGATGCGCTCGGCTGCCTGTATCGCATCGTTACCGTAAGAATCACAATCAAGCGCATAGCCGTCGATATTCTTAGAAATGTACTTAGCAATGTAACCGACGGCTGATCCTTTGGCGGGATCGATGGGTTCCACTTTGAAGCGGCGTTTTAATGCACCGGGTTCGTTGCCGCTATCCAGAAGCGCATAATGGCTCATAACTTTGCGCACGGCTTCGCGGTGTTTATCCGGCATGAATAGCAGCAAATGCCAATGCGGGGTGCCGTCGTGGTGCGGTTCAACTACACGGAAACCATAAGGGCGGATGTCCAACCTATCGAGTTCGGCGCGGATCAGCGCCCAAAGGTGCGTTAGATACTGGTGCGCCTCCAGGGTTGTCGTGCCGTCGTGGCGCGGATTGGCATGGCCGGTATGCAAACAGGCGTGCATGCGGGAAGGGGTGGTAAGCGTATAGAATTCACCCACATGACCCAGATAATTGGCCACCATTTCAAAACCGCGGATGCGTGTCATCAATTCGGCACGGCGAACGACTGGATTGGATACCGAACGGTCGGCTAGGTTCTGCAGGGAAAAAATCTCGCCGTTCTGGTTGCTTACGAAGTTCGAGGCTAGATAGAGCCGGTTTCGCTCCTTTTGCTTGCGCTTAACATGAATGGTGTAGTCGCTCGCATACGTGCCACGCAGGCGGTTGACTAGCTCGATATTGCGGGCAATGGTTTCTATCTTGCGTAGTTTCAATATCTGAATTCTGCGGTTCCACCAGCGCGAGCAGCACATGCGGTTCAGCGCCGGTTCCAGATCGTCGCCTTTGACGGATGGCCGTTTGACTTGGTAGTGATCGACAATGCGCAGACAGGCTTGATAGGCATCAAGAGGGGATTGCGCACGGGCGCGGGCCGAGTGGCATTTCTCGGCGAAGCGCTTAGCGGCTTCGAACAAATCTTCACTATCGCCGCATAGGTTCAGATCCTCGATGCGCAGCTGGTTATAAATATCTTGCAGTTCATGGTTGGCTTGCTCGAAACTGGAACGCTCGGCGGTTTTGACGTAGCGGGCGGCTAAATCTCCGGCGAGGGGGAGAAGTTCGGTGAAAATATGCTGCCGGATGCGGCGGCAATTTGATGTGCCGTATGGCTTCGTGCGCTCATCAGCAAAAACGACTTGTGGCAAATTTGTGTCATTTTTGTGCCACAACCGAGGCTTTTGGAGACCAATCGAGACTAATCGGTCATTTCTGGAAGAACAGCTAACACCCTGTTTATTATCGGTCTTAGTTGGTCTGGAATGGTCTGGGTGAGACCTTAAACTGGCGGAGAAGGCGGGATTCGAACCCGCGGTACGGTTTGAGCCGTACACACGCTTTCCAGGCGTGCACCTTCAGCCGCTCGGTCACTTCTCCAGGTAATTTCGGCAAGGGGGCAAAGAATAAACCAGTTCCCTGTTTCGGGCAAATTTGTTTTGCGAATTGTCGCTAATTTTAGCTCAAAAATTTCCATGCCGAGAAGGTGGCGCCTTGTCCGGCAATCGTGCCGTCCGGTTTATGGATATTCCAGATGAGAATCCGTTCGGCCAGAAAACGTTTGCCGGTACTGGATATCCTGATGCCGCTGTAATCAGCATGATAGCCCTGGGTTTTTACCTGTTCCAGCATGCGTGCGCGTTCTTCCCGTTTGGCCGGTTCCGCCGTTAGGCGGGAAGGGGTGCGCGTAAATTGCTGCCAGTCCATCATCCATAAATTGAGCGCTGTGTGATTACCGTAATTTAATACCGGATCATCTTCCGTGCCGTGCGATGCCACCACAAACGCACTGTCGAATAACCGCTCCGCTTGTTCCAGGGGTGTGCCAGTCCGCTCGATCAATTCCTGTTTGACCCAATGTGCGTAGCTGTCGAGTAAATACTGGCACCATTGCACCGTTTCGGGATTTTTCCATTCGGTTTGCATTATTCTGCGTTATATCAAAATTTTAATTTAATTCGGTGCAGTCATGGCTAAGCCGCCGCAAACAGATCACCTCGCAAGAATCACAACCCCAAATAACCTTTTGCGATTTGGTAATACACTATCCGCAACGGTTTGCCTTCGCGCGTAATCGTGATGCTTTGCACCGGCCCGGGCTGATCGAGTAATCTGGCGTTGTCGTTGCCTGTGCGATCATGTTCCAGATGCTGTCGCTCCATGCCAACCAGGATTACCGGTCGAGTAGTTGGTGATTCCGATGGATGCCAGATTTCATACATGGCGCCACTATCGCCAAACATATTACGCGAGCGGATATCCATCGGTTCTCCGTGTTGATTATAGAATGACAACGCACTGGCGACCGACCACTTGCTCATGCCGACGACCAGCGGTTTCTGTCCAGTTTCCTGCTGCACCTGGGCGGCAATCTTTTCAATCTCGCTGGTAGTTTCACGCCAATAATAGCGGGTCATGAATGACGGGTAGGGGATTCCTGGGATCCCGAGCACCACATAGTGCAACAATAAAGCATAGACCGCGATGGTAATGGCAATGTTTGGTTTCCAATATGTTTGAATGCGGCTAGCCAAGCTGCGGGGGCTAACGTTTTGCCCCATCATCCATGCCATCGTAGGTACTATCGCCAGCCATAGTGGAGCTGTCCAGTGAAAGCGCAAAGAATCAAGTAAACTCAAAACAAAAAATATGACCAGCGGTATGCCCGTGAAGATGCATACGAATAAAGTGCGTCTGTGCGCCGTCTCGCTGCCATTCGGCTGGTTCTTGGGCCACAGCGCCCAGAATGCGGCGGCCAAGCCCACGGGTGATAACAGCACCAGCAGATCGACGAACATAAGATGAGGGGAAAATAAGTCATCGCTGACACCGCGGATGCGCGATGACTGAAACATGATCGAAGACCAGTGATGCTCCAAATTCCAGATAATAACCGGAGAAAACAACAGCAGCGCCAGCAATGCGGCAAGGTACGGATGGGGACGGAACAGCCAGCGGCGTGCAACCGGGTCGACGAGCACAAATAATAATGCGGCAGCGCCGAGTAGTCCAAGCGTATATTTGGATAAAATGCCGAGACCGAAAGCGATTCCCATGCCTAGCCAAGCTGAACTGCGGTTTGCGATCAAGGCGCGTTCCATGTAATACAGTGTGGCTGCCCAGGCGGCCATTACCGGGGCATCCGTAGTCATGAGGAAGCCGGTGGCAAAGGTGCACGGCAGAACAGCCAGCAGCAGCGTGGTGCGTATGGCGGTCGATTTGTCGTACAGGTTTTTAGCCAAAGCATAGAGAAAACCCATCGTTATCAGGCCACAGATGAATGCTCCGATCCTGACACCGAATTCATTATCACCGGCAATTGCGGTGCCCAGCCAGATCAGCCACGCCACCATGGGCGGATGATCGTAAAAACTTAAATCCATGTGCTGAGCATAGTTCCAGTAATAGGCTTCGTCGGGAATCAGTTGGATTTCGCCAAGATAAATCAAACGGAACAATATAATGAACGGTACGATGCCGATCGCGGCCACGCGCCAGCGCGTATCGACAGTAGGGCGGTTGTCTTTTGCCGGAAATATGTAGAAGATCGACCCCAGATAACAGATGATTGCGGCAGCGGCGGTGGCGGCGAGAATTCCCCATAGCGGCGGTGCATGCCAGCCGTCCACAAGCAATGCCAGTATGCTGCCGCGTGACAATAGCGCAATGCTGCCGACCGCAGCGATACGCCCGATGCGGGGCCACTGCAGTGAGTTGGTTTGCCGCGAGCGGAACAATCCGCTGGAATTAAAAGCGAGCAATACCGCCGCTGCAGCAAGAAAGCTTGCGATATGAGCCGCTCCCAGCCCTGCGCCATTGCTTTTCAGGATCTGGAACAACCCGATATCGATCAGCGCGCAGAGCAGTCCAATCAAAATAACACGCCCGGCGTTTTGAATGGTGGCGCCGCCGGAAAGCGCAAGCAATCGCTGTAGATACGCCCATTGGTGGTGAAACGATAACTTTGAAGTGCCGCGTGTCCGGTCACGGAAACAGATGGGCACTTCCACTACTTTCAGCAAGCCTTGTCCGGCCATCAACAATTCGAGCAGGATTTTATAGCCGTGCGCTTTCCCGGAAATAGTCGATACCAGCTCGCGGCGGAATGCAAAAAAGCCCGAAGTGGCATCGTTTACATCGCACAGCGGGCGCGCCAGCGAGCCGCCGATGCGCGATAGCCATTGCCGGTGCAACGGCCAGCCTTCGGTGCGGCCGCCCGGAATATAGCGGCTGCCGATGGAAACATCGTGACTGCCATTCAGCACGGGCGTCACGACAGCGGAAAGCTGTTCGGTCGGATGGCTCAGATCGGCATCCATGACCACAATCACATCGCTCTGTGCCTGCGCGGCACCGGCCAGAATCGATGCCGTCAAATCCGGTTTCTCTGTGCGCTCAATGAGGCGTACCTGCGCTTTTTTCTCCCATGCCCGTACTTTTTCCGGAGTACCGTCCTTTGAACCATCGTCGACAAAAATAACTTCAAAGCTGTCCGGCGGAAGATTCAGTGCAAACAAGCTGGTTAATAACGGATCGATGTTATCGGCTTCGTTGAGTGTCGGTATTACTACGGAAAATTGTGTCAAGGGGATCTCTGAAAGTTGAATGATTGATTTTAAAAATAAGGGATTTGTTTAGGGGAAATTAGGATGCTTCCTGCGTTTTATCCGCAATTAATCCATTATCGTTATTATATTGTTATGCATTATGTTTCGCCGCTATTTAAATTAACGATCTGAAAAAGCTCAGTTGTTCTGAAATTGGCGAATGAGGCACGATCTGAATCAGGTAGTCCGGTGCGATGAAATTGCCGCCAGTATAAATAGGAAAATAGTGAATGGCTATTGATTTGGGCTTTGACAGAATTGTCCGGGATTGTAGTGGTGCAAGATGGATTTTTACCCCATTGTCAGTTTTCACAACTTGCAATGGGCGCGCAATCGAAAAGCGTACAGGCCAGGGAATAATCCGGCAGGTTTGAGGACGATTGCTAAGGCGCAACCGTTGAGTCAGCTTCTGAGCGCCGGTAGCGGTTCGTCTTTCGGCACAAAATTGAGTGCAATGCCGTTGTTGCACCAGCGTTCGCCGCGCGGCGGCGGGCCGTCTTTGAACACATGGCCTTGATGCCCGCCGCAGCGTGCGCAGTGGTATTCGGTGCGTGGTTTGATCAGTTTGAAATCGAGCCGGGTGGCAATGTGTCCGGCAACCGGCTGGGTAAAACTGGGCCAGCCGGTCCAGCTTTCATATTTATGCGCGCTGTCAAACAGCGGCAGATAACAAGCGGCGCAAATGAATGTGCCCGCGCGATCCTCGTACACCAGATTGCTCGATTCCGGGCGCTCGGTAGCTTCTTCAAACAAGATTTGATAGGCTCTGGGTGAAAGCAACTTGCGCCATTCTTCATGCGATTTGTTAAGCGGCGTGACTGGGTTGGCCGCTTCACCGACCGCCGCCGTGCGTATGCAAGCGGGAGCCAGCGGAATCACGGCGGCTGCGACGAGCGCTTGTAACACGGTGCGTCGGTTCATGAAATCTTCTCCAAAGCGGCAAAAGTGCGCGTGAATTGATTATTCAGATCTTTTCAGTGCGGACTTGATTCGATAGCGGTAATCAACCGCAAGACTCATCAAATAACACTGCCGGATCATGTGCGGATCGCTGAATCACGATCACTTTATGGCGCGATTTATCGCCCTGTTTCAAGATCACGCGGGAAAGCGGCACATCAAAGCGTTCGGCAAGAAATTTCAGCAATGCGGTATTTGCTTTGCCTTCCACTGGCGGTGCCGCAAGTTTTATTTTTAGCGCATCGCCATGCAAACCGGCTGCTGCGGTACTTTTTGCACCCGGTTGAATATGCAATGTGAGCACGAGATTATCCGCATCATCGTACCGGTACCATCCCATGCCGGTCGATCAATTAAAGAGCATGGCGATGATTTCCTTATTCACGCCGGCCACGACCATCAATAGCACTTGAATCAGGATCAGTACGAACAAGGGAGACAAGTCGACATTGGCGACCGGTGGTATGCGTTTGCGGAAAACAGCCAGGAACGGACGGGTAAAACTATCCAACAGCGGCGCCAGCGGGCTGTGCGGATTAACCCACGACAAAACGGCTTGCATGATAATCATCATCAACACGATATAGAGCGTCGTCTTAATGATCTCAACGATGCCCAGCAATCCCATCACACCCAGTGAAGTGACGATATTGATCTCGAAATCATACCCTTGCACCATATACATGCTGGCTATGATGATGCATTCCAGCAGCCACGCCAGCACCAGTGTCGATAGATCAATCCCCGCCCAGCCGGGAATAAAACGGCGTGCCGGGCGTACAATAAAATCGGTTATTGCGATCAGAAACTGCGAGACCGAATTGTAGTAAGGAACGCGCAATAATTGAAAATAGAAACGCAATAACAACGCTAAGGAAAACAACCCCAGAATAGTATCAACAAGAAAAATCAGGATTTGATTGGACATAACAATTTTCCAGAAAAACTATAATCGATAATTAAGAAATCGCTGATAAGTTATCGCGAATATTATATTTTGCCGAACTCGTCACTTAATTCCCGTGAGCGTTTATTCGCAGCATGAATGGCAGTGATGATCTTACACTTAATATCATTTTTTTCCATAGTTTGTATCGCTTGCTCGGTGGTGCCGCCTTTGGAGGTTACCCGGGCGCGCAATACCGCCGCATCTTCATCGCTCGAACTGGCCAGCTTGCTGGCGCCAGTGAATGTCTGCAAGCTGAGTTGCTTGGCTTGAGCGGCTGACAGGCCTAGTTCTATCGCTGCCTGCTGCATAGCTTCAATGAAGTAGAAGACATAAGCGGGACCGCTACCGGAAATCGCCGTTACGGCATGCAGCATCTCTTCATCATCCACCCATAGGGTCGAGCCTACCGCCGCGAGGATCGATTCAGCGCGCGTTCTATCCTGTGTATCTACGCTGGGCGCGGCATATAGACCGGTGACACCGGAACGCACCAGCGAAGGCGTATTGGGCATGGCACGCACAACCCGCTGATACCCGCCCAGCCAGCGCATGATGTCGGTGGCGCGAATTCCGGCGGCAATCGATATCGTTAATTGGTTTTTCAATAACGGCGCGAGTTTCTGCGTTAATTCAAACAATTGCTGCGGTTTTACCGACAACAAGATCACGTCGCTGGCAGCGATGCCTTCGGCGAGATCGGCCACAGCCGTGATGCCGAATGCTTGCTGCAATTTTTCGCGGCTTTCGGCATTAATTTCCACCACATTGAGTTGCCGGGCTGCATACCCTTGTTGCAACAATCCGCTGATTAGGGCGGAAGCCATATTGCCGCCGCCGATGAACGAAATATTCATAGTCATTTTCTCGCTACGTTGATTGAATTGAGATCAGTGCTGGCAAGCCGGGCAATAGAAACTGGCGCGTTGGCCTTGTCTGATGTATTGGATAATACCCCCACATTGTTTACAGCGCTGGCCTTCACGCCCATAGACCCAGTAGTGCTGCTGAAAATAACCCGGGGTTCCGTCGCTGTTTACAAAGTCGCGCAAACTGCTGCCACCCGCTTCGATGGCTTGCTGCAAAGTGTGTTTAACCGCTTGCACCAACCGCTCATACCGGGTCATGCCAATTCTGCCAGCGGCAATTTTGGGATTGATTCCGGCCAGAAACAAGGCTTCGTTCGCATAAATATTGCCGACACCAACCACCACGTGATGATTCATCAGCGTTTGCTTGATGCTGACACGGCTGCCTCTGGTTTTCGCGAATAACCGCGTTGCATCGAAATCCGCCGTTAAGGGCTCCGGGCCGAGATTCTGTAAGAGCGGATGGCGTAAAACATCGCCTGTTTGCCATAACACGGCACCAAAACGGCGCGGATCCCGCAACCTTAAGACCGTGCGATCACGCAGAATCAGATCAAAATGATCATGCTTTCCCGGCGGAAGCTCTGCATTTTGCGTTGGCGGCAGGATACGTAAGCTTCCTGACATTCCTAAATGCATGATCAACGTTCCCGTACCGCAATCCAGCAACAGATATTTGGCGCGCCGGACTACGCTTTGAATCGTGAGTCCTGCTAATAATGACGGTAACTCATCCGGTACCGGCCAGCGTAACCGGGGATTGCGGACAATGACTTGCGCAATCGTTTGTCCCTCGATATGGGGTGCGATACCGCGCCGCGTTGTTTCGACTTCGGGTAATTCCGGCATCAGTTTTCAGTCTCAGCCTGCGCTAACGTGGCCGGATCGAGTAAATGCCGGCCGGTATCAAGCGGAAACTGGTAACCGATTTCCTCATCGGCTCGCACTAAAACAATCGAAACCGCATTGTGCAGTATTTTCAGATCGATTTGCCGCCCATTCTGCAAACCGATTTTCAGCATGCCGGTTTCAACAAAATCAGCCCCCAGTTGCGCTGCCAGTATCAGTTCCGCAGCGCTGGCTGTCTGCCACAATTGAATCCAATCTTTTAATGCCGCTTCGGTGACGGCATGGTCCGATCGTTGCAATGTTACAAGCCAGTGGGCCTGGTGAAATTCCGCCGCAAAATGCGGCAATTCAAACTTGACCGGAGTCTCGCTAGGCGCCAGCAACTTGGAGTCGATCAAATCGTTCACGCTACCCGGCAATGCCAATGCATAACGCGGTGCAATCAGATACACATGACCACCGGCCGCCATATATTGCTGGTTAGTGGTGGGTGCAAATCCGCCAAAGCCAAACTGTGAATCGTCAATGGTTAGCAGCACATTCGGCCGCTCCAAGCCAAACCGTCCTAAATCAGTCAACGGAAAGCGTTGCTGACTCTTGGCCTGGAGAATTTCCAGAATTTTCCGGATCTTTTCTTCGTTAGCCCGGGCGTGCAGGGGCGTTGTCAGATACCAATGATCGTTCAACCGCTTGAGCGTGATTTCCTGCTGCGGCCTGACGATACGCACACTCTGCACGATTTCGGCAGAATTGCTGGTGATTGAATATTCCGGATTACCCTGGGATTGCGGTTTAAAGTAAAGAAACAACAGCAAGCTGCCAATCGTGGCAACCATAATGAGATTCAGCCGTGCGTGATGTGTCATGGTCATATTTTTCTCCGGCGGCGCCACCAAATTACGCCCCCGCATGTCAGGAACAACAGGGGCAATACTACTAAAAAAACCAACGCGATCAGTGTCAGTTCAAATTCACTCAAGACTAAGCTGCTATCCAGCGTTGCGCGCGGTTGAATCACAATCAGCTCTTCATCACCGGTCAGCCAGTTGATCAGATTAATGCCGAAATCCAGATTGCTGCCATTGCCCAGATACGTATTGGCAAGAAAATGCCCGCTGCCGACTACGGCAATGCGTTGTTCGCGGTCCTGGATAGTGCGCGTCAATGCCACGGCAATACTGACCGGACCCGGTATATCGGCATTCTGATCGAACTGGATTTCTCCATTCGGATCGCCGGTCTCCACCCAACCTTGCGGTGCCGCTTCAACCAGCGCAACACCGCTCCAGTCCTCGTTTTCATCTATCTCGATCTGACGCGCAAAGGGAAATACGGTGATGTAATTAAAATCGTTGGTAATGACATGCGGCCCGTAAATCGCGCCCAAAGCGAAGGTAAGCGGCGCTTTGAGTTCCACCGCCTGGGGATCGGCGACGACACCGGGGGGCAGCGACAAGCGCAATTTTTCCGTCAGCGGCAATAATCCGCGCAACGATTCCTGATCGACCAGCCAGAGCAAATTGCCGCCACGGTCGATATAATCCAGCAATTTCTGTACTTCCCCTGGCAACAGGTCGGTTTGCGGTGACGCAATGAGCAGCATGCTCGCATTGGCGGGAATATCCCATTCCACGGCGAGATTGAGTGGTTGGCTGTTAAAACCGTTGGTGCGCAAGTGCTTGCCGAATTCGCCGAGATCGTAATTGGCATGACCATCCAGCTTACGCTCACCATGACCGCTCAGCGCCACAATCAGCTTATCCTCAGCGCGCGCCAGCCGCATCAATGCATTGGAAAATGCTTGTTCGTTGACGGTAAGCAAGTGCTCAATCCGCTGATTGAATCGAATCACCATTTCGCCATTGACTTGCACATCGGCTTCCTGCGCTAACAATGGCTGCTCCACCGGATCGATGAATAGCAACGATAGATCCGGTTTAATGCGCTGATACATCGCGATAAAATCAGTAATGATGCGGCGGATGTCGCCCAGTTGGGCATCTTGTTCCGTGGCATACGCGGTTACCTGGACCGGTCCATGCAATTTTTGCAGGATTTCCACGCTGGCTTCACTCAGGCTATTACGACCATTCTGACTGATATCCCATTGCTGCCGGGTCTGCTGGGCTAGATATCCAAGTAAGAAAACCAATAGCAGCAGCAAAATGACAAATAGGCCATGGTGTAGTCGGTATTGCCGGTGCGATTTTTTATCCAACTCAGCCATGCAGCCGTTCTCCATCCAAACGGCGAATCGTCAGCACCAGAAAAGTAACGGTAAACAAAATAAAATAGGCGGTACTCAAGGTGTCGATCAAACCTTGATTAAAATGGCCGAAATGTTTCAGCAAAGAAAAATAGTGCAGCCAGCTTTGTGTTGCGCTTGCCGCCAGATCGATCAACCATAATCCTAGCAGCACGCCCAGAGTACCTGCCGCGGCAATCGCCGGTTGTGCGGTCAGACTTGAGATATACAGCCCCAGCGCAGAAAAACTGGCAACAGTCAGCAGCAATCCTATCGTGTTACTGAGCAACAATCCGAAGTCCATCATGCCGCCGGTGCGCAATGAAACGCATAAGGCAACGATCAGACTGATAGTCGCGGAAAAAAACACCATTAAACCGAGAAACTTACCTAGCACGATATCCGTCATCGAAACCGGCGCGGAAATCAAGAGTGTCAACGTGCGGTTGCGGCGTTCCTCGGCTATCAGACGCATCGATAGTAATGGCGTAATCATCAATAAAACGATCGCGGCCACCGCAAAGACAGGGGTCACGATAATCTCGGTAACTCCCGGAGGATTGGCAATTTGCAATAATTGCGGCTGAATTTCCAGAAATGCATCCAGCCGCACCAGAAAAACCCACGCCAGCACGAGCTGAACCAAAGCCAGCAATAGCCAGGCCAGTGGAGAAATGAACAACATATGCAGTTCTTTACGGATAATGGTCGCAATCATCTTTAAATTCCGGCTCGTGCAATTATTGCGTAAGTTGTGTGAATACCGCTTCCAGACTGGTATTCTGCTGGCGCAAATCGATCATCGGCTGATCGAATACAATGCCGCCTTGGTGCATGATTTGTACCCGGTCACATACATTTTCAACTTCCGGCAAAATATGGGTCGATAAAATAACACTGCTGGTTGTTCCCAATTCGCGGATCAATTGGCGGATTTCGCGCATTTGATTGGGATCAAGACCTACTGTTGGTTCATCCAGAATGATGACATCGGGGGCGTGAATGATCGCTTGCGCGATGCCCACGCGTTGCTGATAACCCTTCGATAATGTGCCGATCAGATTGTTGCTCCGCTGTTCCAAGCCGCAGCGTTGCTTCACACTTTCCAACGCTTCCCTGAGCGCTTCCTTCCGGACTCGATGCAACCGGGCGGCCAGCAGCAAATATTCATCTACCGTCATATCCAAATAAAGCGGGGGAATCTCCGGTAAGAAACCCACATGTGCTTTGGCTTCCTGCGGTTTATCCAGTAAATCGATGCCGCAGATTTCAACACCGCCGCTACTGGGAGCAAGATTACCCGTCAACATGCGCAGCGTTGTCGATTTACCCGCGCCATTGGGTCCAAGCAATCCCAGTACCTCGCCACGCCGCAATTGCAGGCTGAATTGATGAACTGCAACAACTTCACCATAGTGGCGCGTTAGATTTTGCGCTGACAAAGTTAGCACTGCTGTTTCATCGGGCATACGGCAATGTTTTTAGAATTGATTGAAAGGGTTCATGAAAATCTTCGCCGCATATTATGCCGATGTGAAATTTCACCATCTTGGCGGCCGGACAGTATACGTGTGATAGATCAATAATTCACCGGCTTTAACGTGATGCGAATACCGGCACCGTATGTACGAGAATAATTTGTGATTTGTTATATCGTTAATTTTTTATTAGAAATATGACCGGTTACTGATCGCTCACTCAAGCTAAGTTATTAATTTTATTTCAACTTGATTGGTGGCGGTAATTTGTTGCAATTTTACAACATATTGATTTGATAAAACAAACAAACAAACTGATAATTGCGCAATCAAAAGCCTGAAGTAGTAGAATGCTAGAAAGTTTTCAAGTGCAGAATAGTTTTTTGCATATCAATATTAAAACCCGTAGTTTTCATTAAAAAGGACAACAGCATGAAGAAAATATCAGCTAAAAATACTCTCATGGGAATGATTCTTATACCAGTAATGTTTTCTGGTGCTGTTTTGGCACAAGAAACAGTTATTGATAAAGATAAAGCTGTAAAAAAACCGGAAGCTTACGGTGTTGACGATCGTGGTGTAGTGGCAAGGAATACAACCGGCCTGTGCTGGCAAACCGGTTACTGGACACCCGCAATGGCGATTCCAGAATGTGATCCGGATCTGGCTAAAAAATCCGAAGGTGCAGTACCAGTAGCTGCAGCACCTGCTGCCGCAGCAGCTGCTAAAACAGCACCGGAAAAAATTACATTCTCTGCCGATGCATTATTTGATTTTGATAGCGCGAAACTGAAACCAAATGGTATTCAGTCTTTGAATGAATTTGTAACCGGCATAAAAGACGTTAAGTACGATCTTATTATCGCTGTAGGTTATGCTGATCGCATCGGTTCCGATGAATACAACAAAAATCTCTCGATACGCCGTGCTGAATCGGTCAAAGCTCATCTGGTTTCAAGAGGCATTGAGCCAAGCCGCGTCTTTGTTGATGGTAAAGGCGAAGCTAATCCTGTGACAGGCAATAGTTGCGTAGGCGACAAAAAAACCAAAGCGCTGATCGAATGCTTGGCGCCTGATCGCCGCGTTGAAATCGAAGTAGCCGGTACCCGATAAGCGAAAACCGGTTCACTATTTTTACGCATGAAGCCCTGCCCTTAAGAGCAGGGCTTTTTTCTTTCTACATACTCGAAACGCATGAATGGTTTACAGCAAATCGATACTTTGATTGAAGCGAAATGGATTATCCCCATCGAGCCTGCTGAAGTTGTACTGAATCAACATGTCATCGCCATCGATAAAGGAATTATCCAGGATATTCTGCCGGCATCCGAAGCCAGTCTGCGTTATCAAGCCAAGCAAACAATCACTCTAAGCGATCATGTGCTGATCCCGGGATTGATTAATCTGCACACTCATGCCGCCATGACACTGATGCGTGGACTTGCAGATGACATACCTTTAATGGCATGGCTCAATCAGCATATCTGGCCCACGGAAAATCAACACGTTAATGCTCAATTTGTTTTGGATGGCACACAGCTGGCGTGCGCCGAGATGATCAAAGGCGGCGTTACCTGTTTCAACGATATGTACTTTTTTCCGAAATCCTGCGTGGAAGCCGTTATCGGCTCGGGCATGCGCGCTGCCATCGGCATGGTCGTGATCGATTTTCCCACCGCCTATGCCAGTGACGCCGATGATTACTTGGCTAAGGGTTTGGATTTGCGAGATCAATATCAGCATCCGTTGCTATCCTTCTGTTTTGCACCGCACGCCCCTTATACCGTCAGCGACAAAACCTTTCGCAACATTCTGACTTACGCGGAACAGCTCGATACTCCAATACACACGCATTTGCACGAAACACAGGATGAAATCCGCATCAGTCTGGAATCCACCGGCATGCGGCCGATTGAACGCTTGCAGCAATTGGGTCTGCTCAGTCCGAATTTGATTGCAGTGCACATGACGCATTTGACCGATCACGAAATAAAGCTCGTGCATCAATACGGTTGCAGCATCGCACATTGCCCTTCGTCCAACATGAAGCTCGCTAGCGGATTGGCGCCGATCGCGCCTTTGTTGAATCAAGGCATTAATGTCGGTCTCGGCACCGATGGCGCAGCCAGCAATAATCGTCTCGATATGTTCGGGGAAATGCGTCTGGCGGCGCTGCTGGCAAAAGCGACCAGCGGACGGGCCGATGCCTTGCCCGCGCATCAAGCATTGAGAATGGCAACCTTGAATGGCGCCAACGCCTTGGGGCTGGGAGAAATAACCGGTTCATTAACTCGTGGAAAAGCAGCTGATATTACCGCAATCGATTTCTCCGGGCTCAATCTCGCGCCTTGCTACGATCCCGCTTCCCATTTAGTCTACACGGCAAGCCGTGAACAAGTGAGTCATGTGTGGGTAAATGGTAGAATGCTGCTACAAGATAAAGAACTGATGACGCTCAACCCGGTTGAGCTGCAATACCGCACCGCATACTGGCAAGAGCGTATCGCGGCCACATCAAAAAATTAGGCACAAAGGAATGCATATGGAAAATGACGGCATCAATGCTGACCCGCTGGAACTGGAAAAATTCAGCCAACTCGCGCACCGCTGGTGGGATCCCAACAGCGAATTCAAGCCGTTGCATGAAATCAATCCGCTACGCCTTAACTACATCAATGATCTGGTTGGAGGCTTAACCGGAAAAACCGTGTTGGATGTCGGCTGCGGCGGCGGCATTCTGTCCGAAGGCATGGCATCGATGGGCGCGCATGTAACCGGTATCGATCTCAGCGACAAAGCGCTCAAAGTCGCCAAACTGCACCTGCTGGAAAGCGGGCATCACGTCGACTACCGTAAGATCACCGTGGAATCGCTGGCAAAAGAGCAGCCGCAACACTTTGATGTGGTGACCTGCATGGAAATGCTCGAACACGTACCCGATCCCATGAGCGTTATCCGCTCCTGCACGCAATTGACCAAACCTGGCGGCTGGGTTTTCTTCTCGACCATCAACCGTAATCCGAAAGCCTATCTGTTTGCCATTATCGGTGCGGAATATATCTTGAAGATGCTGCCACGCGGCACGCACGAATACTCAAAATTCATCAAACCCTCGGAACTCGCGCGCATGGCGCGCAATGCCGGTTTGACGGATGAGCAACTGATCGGCATGACATACAACCCGGTCACCAAAGTCTACGCACTCGAAGATGACACCGACGTTAACTACATCATGGCGTATCGCACCTAAACCGAGCGCGTTGTTTCACTATCACCTCCAGCATTTGAACTGAATCCATGATTAAAGCCGTCCTCTTCGATTTCGATGGCACACTGGCCGATACCGCACCGGATCTCGGCCACGCCTTGAACCGGCAACTCACCCTGCGCGGACTGCCCGAGCTGCCCATCGAAACAATCCGCACGCAGGCCTCCGCCGGTTCGCGCGGGCTGCTGGGACTCGGTTTCAACATCAAACCGGGTGACGCAGGTTATGAATCGATGCGCGACGAGTTTCTGGATTTCTACACACAACGCCTATGTCACGATACCTGTCTTTTTCCCGGTGTAGATGCGTTGCTCGATCAACTGGAACAACGTAACTTGCCCTGGGGCATCGTCACCAACAAACCGGCGCGTTTCGCGCATCCGCTGATTGAAATACTGGGTCTGGCACAACGCGTCGCCTGCGTTGTTTGCGGCGATGAACTGGCGAATACCAAGCCACACCCCGAACCGCTCTTGACCGCCAGCAATAAAATAAATATTTCTCCCGCGCATTGCATTTATCTTGGAGACGACATCCGCGATGTTCAAGCCAGCCTGGCAGCTGGCATGCAACCCATCGTCGCCCGCTATGGCTATCTGGGCAACGATCAACCGCCCGAAACCTGGGGTGCACGGCACCTGATCGACCACCCCGCGGAGCTGCTGAGCTATCTGTAAAGAAACCTCCGCTATTTCTGTTAGAATACCCGGCACATAGGACTTGAACTTTCAGGTTTCAGCACCATCCTATGCACTACCAAAACGAATACCGGGGACGATCTGGTTTCGACGTGGGTTGCAAAGCAGCGCAGGGCATACCGAGGATCAGATTACCTCGTAAATCCATCTGAAAACAATAGTCGCAAACGACGAAAACTACGCTTTAGCCGCTTAATCGGCTAGCCTCTGCACCGGTGGGCCTCAACGCCGGGTCTGGCAACAGACAGCAGAGTCACTAACGAGGATCGCGTTTTATAGGGTCACTTTATAAAACGTTAAATGCAAGGTGACTCGCCTGTCATCAGCCTGCCAGTTGGCGGTTGCCAGGTTAAATTAAATAACATGGCTAAGTATGTAGAACTGTCTGTAGAGGGCTTGCGGACGCGGGTTCGATTCCCGCCGTCTCCACCAATAATACCCCCCAATACCATTCATTGACGCTGCACTCGCTGCCTGCAAACGGCGAGTGCTCGATGGAGGCTTTTGCCCTCGGCGCTATGTACAATATCTCGTGCCCTAGCGAGGGCATGAGATTGGCGAGTTCTATTACAAGACCTGTGGCTAAGCGAAACGCTCAATATAGCCAATCACACCGGGGCAAAACGTGCATGCCCCATACTTGAATAATGGTTGCTTATACGTTACCATGAAATCATGAAAATCAAGGTTGAGGAATATATTTGCCCGGATGGTTCAAACCCATACAAAGCATGGTTTGACAACCTTGATCCGCAAGCTGCCGCCAAAATTGTTGCGGCCAAATTGCGTTTGGAGCTTGGAAATACATCCAGCGTGAAATGGTTTGACGGCATTGGCGAATACATCATCAACTGGGGGCCGGGTTACCGTGTCTACCTTGCCAAGGATGGTGACACACTTATTATCTTGTTCGGCGGCGGAACTAAGCGCGGGCAGCAGAAAGATATTGATAGGGCAAAGGCTTTACACCATGAATACAAGGCGCGAAAGAAAATGAAACCTGCCGTTAAAAAAATTGAAAAGTGAAGAGGTAATGCACATGGCACTAACCCGAAATTTCAAGCAGACAGTTATCGAACGCATCGAACGCGAACCTGAATTTGCAAAGGCGCTTCTTGATGAAGCGGCAACCTTATTTTTAAGCGGTGAACCGGAAACCGCTCGTCTTATTCTTCGCGATCTCGTCAATGCCACCGTGGGATTTGAACACTTGGCCGTGCTGACTGACAAGCCCAGCAAAAGCCTACACCGCATGTTATCGCCCAAAGGTAATCCCAACATGGATAACCTCGCCGCTATTTTTGATGCTATCCGCACACGTTTGAATGTTGGAATTGAAGTTCATACGGTTGAATTGGCATAGATAGTCCAAAGGTATCCAAATACGCTGGAGGTGTTAATGGGGGTATTTGGAGAAATAAAACTGTAAGATTTTTTTAGAATAGCGAGTATTTATGAAGTTTTAAAGGATGCGGGCTTGACTCCCGTCGTCCCATATCGGCCAATCGCGAGCAGATCGTCTCTGGCCTTTTGCGTCAGGGTAAACGATCCCATCTAATTTTCACTTTTCAATTCATCCAGAATGCCTTGCAAAGAATAATCCGATGTGCCGCTTTGTTTACCTTCAATCAGAGCACGGCGCAATGCTTCCAGCTTCGTTTCACAAACGTAACCCAGCTCGTATGGCTTCGCTGGCCGAACCATAACGTCCCGATTCAATCTGGTGAGCTAGAGATTTCTCGAAATGCTCACCCAGTGTCACACTGGTATTCTTTTGTACAGGCATAACCGCCTCCATGCAAAATTACCGATATTGAATAATAATATTTATTGGTATTTAACAAATAATAAAAATCAAAGGTAATTAACCATGAACATCAAACCGTTTAAAACCGATGCCGACCACCCGGCAGCGCTCAAAGAGGTGGGATCACTCATAACAGCAGAACCCAACACGCCGGAAGGTGAAAAACTGGATGTTCTAGTGACATTAATTGAAGTTTACGAATACAAGGAATTTTCTATTGATACTGAGTTATCTTAAACAAGGCATACTCTAGCTATCCTTTAGAAATATAACTCTAGGTTCAGCCTCCAACCTTCTTCTTTTGCTCTTCAATCCATTTCTTCTGGGTTTCAGATTCTGCTTGACGATCATCAGCGTTAAATACGTCAACACCAATTCTTCCATGTGTTATTCCGGCAATATTTCCAAGATATTCACGAATTTTCTTGATTTCCGTAGACATTTGATGAAGCGCATTGCCTCCAAGCTCGGTGATCCCTTCGTATTGCGCAAAGTCGATAGTGAAGGCATTGGTATAGGGAGTGCCCTCCACATCTTCAAAATCTACCTTGATGTTCAGAATTGGCTTAAAAATCTCACCGTCTAGCTCCCTCCCCAGATCTATGAAGCTGAAGATATAACTTGTGATCTCTTGTCCAATCCCCATGGACTGGATTCCTTGCCGAAATATCGCTAGCCTCCGAAATTTTTCTACGACAACATCTTTATCTTTCTGGACTTCATTACCATTGCTATCAAGGAAGCGGATTACAACCTTTTTAGCTATGCCCTTTCCAAAATTGCTGATCTTAACGTTCACGAAGTTCACTCCAGCTGGACTACTTTCCAGCTGAATGCCGATGTTTGGCCTAATGTTCTCGCGTTTTAATTCCTCAAGCTGTTTAATTTGAGCTTCTCTGAGATACCAGGTCTCTTTGGCTAGGATGAATGTTAGAATCGCAATTGCAACAGTAGCAATAGCAGAAAGCCAAGATGAGATGGAGTCCGAAGTAAGCGTTGGATTTCCCTGGAGTTGATTTCCAATAACAATTCCAAGAATAAAAAGCAAAGGTGCAATCAGTGCCATAGTTGTGACCATCAGTGGCATGAAGCTTTTTTCATTTAATCTTTCGAGTGACATAAACAATCCCTGAGAGTGCTCACGTAATATATGCGATAAAAGATGTCATTATAAAATGAGAATAAATTTCATATGATACTAGTCATTGTTTATAAGATATATTTTTCTGTGCAACTCAAGAATATAAAAATTCTTAATATGAAACATAAAAACACTATTTAGTTTTTCTCCAATTAAGGCGCATTAAGAACTACATACTTATTTCTTGACAAGTTAACAGAAAATTAATGCTTTTTTCATCAGCAACCATCTGATTATATGCAATAATTTCATTGATGGCTTTTATAAATGAGTTTAGACTTATCTCTTAATGGAAGTTGAATTTCTTAAAATTGTGAAAATGCTTCAGAATGACACAAGAATAGCAAAGGACAACAATAAATGATCGATATATCAGAAATAGACCAAGGTTCTATTCCCGTCCCCACCAATTTAAGATTCAATGACATCCAATAAAGTCTATGACATGGAGAAAATACACAATTTATAGACTTTATGTACCCCAAGAATTCCGGTAACAATCACTATCGTGAATCTATCTCCAAATCACTGCACCGAAACCAAACTCACCTTTATTGTCGCGCGTGTACTGGAACTGAACTACACCGTCATTGACCTCAAGCCTTGAGCCGCAGTGTAGTCTCCTCGTTTTTTCGGTCCGATTTAAAGTAAAGGTTGATGGTATTTTGCCATAGCGAACTGGATAGGCGGAATTCTCCCGAGCGACTCATGGAGTAGCTCGTGGTCATAGCGCTGTCTCCATTCTTTGGTCATGCGGCGCACCTCATTGAATGTTTTAAAAATGTAGCAATCCAGTACCTTGATACGATAAGTGCGATCAGGAAAAATCAGAAAACCGGGTTTTGGCTTTTCATTAATCGATATTTTGCATTTTGTTGATCTATATCAATAAAATTGACCTTTGCGGACGGATTTCTTGATCTGAATCAATAAATAAAACGCAGGTTTGCTTGAAAATGCAATCTCCACTAATTGTTAAACGACGGAGATAATCATGGAAATGTTAGACAGAGAAGATTCTATTACATTTAAAAAACTTGGCTACAATATGACTTTTATCGGCGCAGTGGCAGTAGCGCTGATTGTTATCTCAATATACTTCTCGTAAGCAATCAACGCAACGCTTGAATCCCTTCAATTTAAGTGTTTCAGTGAACTACCTCGTCCCTTGGGCGGGGTAGAAAATCCATACCATCGCTGCGACGCAGTGTAAAAGCCGATCAGCAGCGCTATCAATCCCAGTCAAAACTGTAAAATTACCAGAGTGCATTGAAAGCCATGCACTGGGTATTGGGTAATTTCCGTAAAAATAAGAAAAGCTCCAGTGTTGGTTGATCCGGAACGAGCAGGGCTGGAACATTCTAAGCTTGCTGCTCATTCTTGCGCGAGACTATTTGACAGCAATATACAAGGCGTGTTTGAATATCGCTACGAATTTCAATGGGAGTGATTCAGACATGTCAAATCGTGGCGGAAAACGGGAAAATGCAGGCAGGCCACGCGGCCAGGGTAAATTTGGCGAGCCTACGACAACGATGCGCATACCGGAAAGCCAGACAGCGACCATAAAAAGTTTCTTGGAAGCTTTTCAACGCAAAAGAGCGAATGGCGATCGCGATACCTCGGTTGCCAATATTGAAGAGAATGAGCTGCTCATTCCCGAGATCGGCAGTCAGCCGGTCTTGTTACCGCTTTTTGCCACCAAAGTGGCGGCGGGATTTCCCAGTCCGGCGGATGATCATGTCGAAAAACGCCTGGATGTCAGTGAGTTTCTGATCGACCATGCGGCATCGACGTTCTTTGTAACGATCAAGGGAGATTCGATGATTGATGTGGGTTTGCTGCCGGATGATAAAGTGGTGGTCGATAGATCAAGAACGCCGGGGATGGGCGACATTGTACTGGCAGTGGTGGATCGTGAATTCACCATCAAAATCCTGGATTACGGGGCGAACAAAATGCCAAGGCTTATGCCAGCGAACTCATCGGGCGTTTACCGGCCCATTTATATACGTCCGGATATGCAATTTGAGATTTTCGGTGTCGTTATAGGATCGTTTCGCCGCTTCAAATAAAATATCACGATGACTGCATGGCCGGTGGCAGCCATGCAGTAAAAGCTCCGGAATGCCGGAATGGGACAGCTGTCGTTTCCATCATAGTCATGTGTGGGTTAGTTCGGACGCTATCTCACCGTGTGTCCTTAGATAAAGGTGACCGTTTTTCTGATTCAATCAAAGATAACTCGCTTTCCTTAAAAAGCTTAATTTGATTTGGCCCTAAGTTGCTGATTTTGTCCCGCATGGCGTAACTCCATCGCTGTCCTTCACTTCATCCCTCCACAAATGAAGCTTTATATTCCATAAGAATCAGCTACTTTAGTGCTGCTT
>FSSH01000946.1_pt3 | contig 41261 bp, 40 predicted proteins | sample 1166101 | NCBI WGS metagenome assembly FSSH01 (sample SAMEA32972668, study PRJEB13176) | freshwater metagenome | biome: Drinking water system; feature: Biomass in drinking water that filtered by 0.45 um membrane; material: drinking water | place: USA | collected 2012-12-20 | depth 0 m
GCGGTATCGCGATATCATGATTGAGTGTGCCCCGCTTTATTTTCAGCTGTGGAAGCATGCGAGCAGCAGCCCCATCTTCCAAATCAATTTGTCGACAGCGATGGTGGTCCGAAAGTTGGCGATATTGCGACACGAGCGTCCCTGCTCCAGCGCAGGCATGCGGCTCGCTCATCATTGACGACTTCTTGCGTTTGTTATATTATACAAAAATTATCAGGGAGAGAATGTCATGGCATGTGCGAGCAGAGTAAAGTGCGCGCCGACATCCGCCGCTTGCCGAGCTGTGTGGGTTCGCCAGCGGGCCGTCAATGGCATGCTCGCGTTGCTTGCATCTCGACGGCTGGATCATTTTCGGACGAAGTGGATCCAGGTTCGTCGTCAGAAAATGCGACAAAGCATCATGCTAGAGCGCCGGTCTGATGCTATCAGATCGCAAAGCACTCTAGTGCCATGGGTCGCGAGCGTTAGCGCTTTGATCGCCGCAACTGCGGCTAGTGCTGCGGATGCGCCGCGAGTCGTTGTTACGACGAAGCCCATACATTCGCTCATCGCCAATATCATGGAGGGCGTCGGGACGCCGATACTGATCGTCGATGGATCGGCCTCTCCGCATACCTTCACGCTCAAGCCATCCTCAGCCAAAGCCATCAACGAAGCCGATATCTTCGTCCGCGTCTCGGAAGCGGTCGAACCGTTCTCCCGAAAAATAGTCGCGGCTCTGCCCGCCAAGGTCACACTCATCACACTCAGTGAGAGCAAAGGTGTGCAGCTTTTCGATCAGCGCGAAGGTGGGACATTTGAGGAGCACCTGCATGATGATGCTAGAGCCGCGCACAGCGAGACTGATCATAAACAAGGTGGCAGCGAGAAAAACGCCGGCAAGACGGAGCATGATCACGAACACGAAGCCAAAGACGGCCACATTTGGCTCGATCCCGTCAACGCCAAAGCCATCGTTGAAACGGTGACGGCTGCATTGGCTCAAAGATATCCGGCCGCTGCAGACACGTTTCGCGCCAACGCTGCGCGGTTAAATGTTAAACTCGATCAGCTGACCGCGGACATCATGACCAATCTAGAGCCGGTCAAAAGCCGGCCGTTCATCATCTTCCACGACGCCACTCAGTATTTTGAAAAGCGTTTTGGGTTGCAAGCGGCGGGATCGATCACAATTAGTCCGGACGTGCAACCGAGTGCCAAGCGGTTGACGGCAGTGCGCAAAAAAATCGCTCAGCTTGGCGCGGTCTGCGTTTTCACCGAACCCTCATTTCAACCAAAGCTAGTGGCCGCTGTCATCGAAGGCAGCACATCGCGCACAGGCGAAATCGATGCCGAGGGGATCGGACTATCGGCCGGCAACGAGCTTTATTTCGAACTGATGCGCCGGATATCAAGGAATTTGCAAACGTGCCTGAGCGGCGACCGTTGAGTGGTCACCGCCGGCTGACATTCGACGGCGCGACGGATGATGTCAGCAGCACGTCGCTATCGAACAGTGGTTCTATCAACCGTATCCCGAGCCGTTCCGCACTGGCCCAAACGACGACACCTGCGAGACGCCGACCAGAATTTGTCACGACGGCGACCCTGGTTCCCGGTTGCCGTGCCCGTCCGGTGTCGATGCCCGGAACAATGAGCCCGAGGCCACTTTGCGAGATATCAGTGATGATTGCAGCCGACGGCGGTCTGAGAGTGTCGCTCAAAACATGCAAGGTGGCGGCAAGGTTCAGTTGGCGTCGCGTGTGATTGCGCCGATCGGCCCAGCTTGGATAGACGAGATCACCTGCCGGAGTGACGCATGGTGAAGCGCCGGCAACGACGCGGTTGATCAGCAATTCAAGTCCACTGTCGCTTGCCGCCGACGCGCCCGCCGGCGATTTCCCTGCAAGCCGATGCACCGCATCAGCGGCTGCATAGCCGACCGCTGCGCTGCGTCGCCAGAGGCCGCTCACCGTAACCCAATCGTCGTCGATCAATGGCTTGGCGCCTTTGCCGTGGGCCGCGACGGTGCGGCCATCGTAATGCTCGATCCGAAGTGTCAGAGCTTTGGCAGCGTCAACCAGGTCATAAAAATCAGCGATCAGAGACAGATGAGTTTCAGACAGGCCCGGCTTTGACAGTTTAATCGCGGCAATTGATGAGACGCGAGGCTCGGCCGGAAAATAACGCGATGCCTCAGTACCGCATGCCAACGGCCGCAGAAATGCACGTGCTGAACTGATGCTTGCACACAGCGACACGGCGATCAGCGCAAAATCGAGTTCATTGCCGATGGTGGCGAGCAGCCGGGCGTGTGCTTTGATGGGTGTATCGGAAATTGATGACATCGACGGGAAATCCATTTCAATATCACGCTGGTTGGAGGCCATGCCGTTGGCCGCAGCAGCGCACGTTGCAGCGTGGCATTGACTGGTTGCCTGATGATGAAAGGATGCTTCTCGCGACGTGTAAAACGGCGCTGAGGCTCACCGAACAACGTCGTTTACAGAATAGAGGTCTGCACTGTGCAGTCGTCACTTGTCGAAACGCTCGGACGCTAATTCGATGGCTGACGAGCGCCACCAGATTTTGATCGTCGAGGATGATTCCGCGGTCCGGCGTCTGTTGCGCACGATGCTGGAAGACGAGGGATATGCGGTCATCGAAGCCCATGGCGAACGCGACGCGCTTGCTCGTCTCGCCAGTCATGATGTGTCGCTGATCACCCTCGACCTTGGATTGGGCCGCGACAATGGCCTGGCTCTAGCGCAGCGCATCCGGGCGCGAAGCGTTGTGCCGATCATCATTGTCAGCGGCAAAGGCAGCGATGTCGACCGCATCGTCGGTCTTGAGATCGGCGCTGACGATTATATCTCGAAGCCATTTAATGTTCGCGAAGTCTTGGCACGCGTGCGTGCCGTTATGCGCCGGACAGCCTCTGCGGTTCGCACGGGTGACGACTTCGTCGCGCGCCAAGCATTTCAGTTTGACGGTTGGATCTGCGATCTCGCGGCGCATCGGCTAACCCGCCCGGACGGCATCGACGTCAAATTGACGACGCGCGAGTTCGCCATGCTCACAGCGTTTCTGCGACGCCCGCAACGGGTGTTATCACGTCATCAGCTCATGGATTTCCTGGGCGACGATGATGCTGACACGCTTGAGCGTGCGATCGATACCATCGTCGGGCGATTGCGGCGCAAATTGAAAACAGCCGATGCATCACTGATCGAGACGGTGCGCGGATCGGGTTATATGTTCACTGTAAAAGTAAAATCCGTCGAGGCTGATGGTGCGCCATGATCCACATGACGTGGCGAACGACGCGCTCGCGGCACGTAAAGCGTTATCCGAGTGCCGTTTCCCGACGTGCTTTCGACATCGATCCCGCCGCCGGATTGCAGGAGAAAGCCATGCACCTGTGCTAGGCCGAGCCCCGAGCCGGAGCTGGGTGTCTTGGTCGAAAAATACGGTTGCAACGCGCGAGCAGCAACGCTCGGCGACATGCCGGCACCTGTATCGGCGCAGATGATTTTGATGTACCGGCCTGGTTGCAGCGGACCGCCGGCGGTTGCGATGCCGGCGTCGACATCCGCCAATGAAACCGCGATTGAAAATGTTCCGCCACTGGCCATCGCGTCACGTGCATTGCACCAGATGTTTAGCACCGCGCTTTCGAATTCTGCTCCATCGACATGGGCCATGAATGCGCCAGCAGGCGGTCGCCGCTGTTGATCATAGGTGCTGCCGGTCGCATCGAATACTGCGGCAATCTTTGCGACGATGTCCGTGTCGGTTGGCTGAAATCGGCGGGCTTGGCCAACGGTCATCAACCGCGCGATCATGCGGGCCGCCATCTCGCAGCCGAGATTTGCTTCTGACAGCGCGGCACTCGCGCGCGCATCGGTGACGCGCATCGACGCCAGTTCGAGGTTGCCCTTGATGACGGCCAGAACGTTGTTGAAATCATGCGTCAAGCCGGCGGTGAGACGTGTGAGAGAATCGACGGTTTCGCCGTCGGCCGAGCCGGATTTCAGCCGATCAACTGGATCGGGCTGGCGAAAAAAAAGCACAAATGAAGTTTGATTGACGACGTTTGCCGCTAGCATCGTGGCGCGCACCGCCGTGACCCGATGTCCTCCGTCTCGATGCACGATTTCGACAGGCAGCCAGGGGGCCGGCGCCGTCTCGGTCGTCGCATCCGTCAATATCCGACGTCGATCGTCTGCATGGCATAAAACGCGATCAATCGATGTGCCGATGACGTCGCCAGCTGTCCATCCGGTGAATATTGTAAACGCTGCGCTGGTGGCCCTCACTAAGCCCGCGTGATCGACAAGGACCATCGCATCGCCAGTCACTGTCGCTGGGATCACGGCTGCGCGTTTGCGCGTCGTGCGCGCCGGTCGCGAAGAGGTTTGTGCTGTCATCGACCGTTTTCCGTCGTGGCCAGGGCCGTCCCGGGTGCCGGGCCGCATGTTCACAGCTCGCGTCGCCGCAAGCAAGCCGCCCGCGTTTTGACACACAACGACACATGATCGCCAATCATTCGGCAAGCGATTGGCCGAATAACGGTTGGCGCAGAATCTGTAGGACAAACATTGGTGGTTGGCGCTTCGGTCCTTCAACCACAGTCGTGCGGTTTGACATTTTGAAGAGGATATTGCCATGACGTACCAAGCCAGCTTGTCGGCGGCGCCTGGATTTGCCGGACCGCTCTATGCTCAGGTTGCCAACTATCTGCGGGAGCGGATCACGGCGGCCGAGTGGTCGTCAGCGGCGCCTATGCCTAATGAGGCTGTGCTCGCCAAGGATATCGGCGTCAGTGTTGGCACGATGCGCAAAGCGCTCGAATTGCTCGAAGGAGAGCGGTTGATCCAACGGCGTCAAGGACGCGGAACGTTTGTCATTGAAGCGTCAGACCAGTCCGATGTCGAGCGGTTCGTCACGCTGGTCGCCGACGGCCGCAAACTGAAAGGCGAGGTCACCGCACTGACCAGTGCCGCAACCACGGCCGATGCTGAGGCGGCAAACCGGCTGGCGATCCGCATCGGCGATCCGGTGGCACGATTTGATTTAGCTTGGCGCGCGTCCCACGGTGTGCGGGTGTTTGAGCGCGTTGTGGTGGCGCAATCGCGCTTTCCCGAGATCGAGCGGACGGCCGCCCTGCCGTCGCCGTTCCTGTTCCCTATCTATCGCCGCGTTTATAAGACCATCGTGCATGCCATCACCGAGCGCACCGACTGTGTACTCCCCGATTTGGCGATGATCGAAAATTTGCGGGTCGAGCCCTCGCGGCCGCTGCTGCGTGTCGAGCGATCAGCACGGACACGCACCGGGCAGGTTGTGGAGTGGTCGGTTCGCACCATGCAGCTTGGTACCGCGCGATACGCCGCCAGCGTCGAGTAACTCAACGCCAAGCGGTGCAGCGTCAGTGCAATCGGCGGCAGCAACTACAATTCAGTGCCGCGCCCGTCGAACACATAACCGGCACCACGAACCGTGCGGATCGGATCGTGCTCGTTGCCGCGAATCAGAGACTTGCGCAGCCGGCCGATGTGAACATCGACCGTCCGTTCGTCGATTTCGGAGGTCTGACCCCACACGCGATCCAGCAACTGGCCACGCGATAGAACGCGGCGCGGACTTTCCATAAAAACTTCCAGCATCCGGTACTCAGTCGGGCCAAGACGGATTTCGCGCGCTCCCCGTGTGACCTTGTGCGCTTGACGATCAAGGACGATTTCGCCTGAAACAAGGATATCGCTCATGCGTTCCGGCGACGCGCGACGCAGCAAGGCCTTGATGCGTGCCATCAGTTCCTGCACCGAAAACGGCTTGGTCACGTAATCGTCGGCGCCGGTGGTCAAGCCGCGGACCCGGTCCGCCTCTTCGCCGCGCGCCGTGAGCAGCAAAATCGGTAGATTCGACGTATCCGTTCGCTTTCTCAGCCGACGGCAAAGCTCGATGCCCGAGATTTTTGGAATCATCCAATCGAGGATGGCCAAGTCGAACGACTGCTCCGAGAGCATCAGTTCAGCTTCTTCGCCATCTCCCGCGTGTGTGACGTCGTAGCCTTCGGCCTCGAGATTGTACTTGATCAGCTCGGCAAGCGAGGATTCGTCTTCGACGACAAGAATTTTAGCGGGCATGGAGCGACTGCTGGATGGAGCGTTTTGCGCTAAAGAGGTCATGAGTGCGGCACGGTGATAAGCGTTGACGAGGTCTGGTCATCCTTCGGACGATCATCCGTGATCGCCTGGCCGGTAACGAGATAGTGGACATTTTCGGCAATGTTAGTGGTGTGATCACCGATCCGTTCAATGTTTTTCGCCCCGAACAGGAAGTGCGTGCACAAACCGATATTTCGCGGATCTTCCATCATGTAGGTGAGGAGTTCGCGAAACAATGAATTGTACATCGCGTCGACCTGCTGGTCACTTCTCCATACCTGCAAAGCTTTTTCCACATTGCGCTCCGCCAGCGCGTCGAGAACGTGCTTCAATTGCGCCTGGACCATCTCGGTCATGTGGCGCATGCCCGTCATCAGTGGTTTTGGATGACTTTCGCCAGCGATGGCAAACGCGCGCTTGGCGATATTCTTGGACAAGTCGCCGATGCGTTCCAGATCGCCCGCAATCTTGAGAACCGTCATGATATGGCGCAAATCGTTGGCGATCGGCTGGCGCTTGGCAATCATCTCGATGACCTGCTCCTGCAGCTCGCGTTCAAGCTGGTCGATCGTGGCATCACTGGCGACGGCTGATTCAGCCAGTTTCGGATCGCGCCGTTCGAGTGCGCCAAGCGCTTGCACCAGAAGCTTTTCAGCACAGCCGCCCATTTGCGCGATGCGCCGATCGAGCAGCTTCAGCTCATCCTCGTAGGATTTAACGATATGCTCGTTCATTTGCCGTTCCAATCATCGAAAAATGCGTTCAACCGAACCGGCCGGTGATGTAGTCCTGGGTCCGCTGGTCTTTCGGGTTGCTGAAAATCGTCTTTGTCGAGTCTTCCTCGACAAGGGTCCCCAGATGGAAGAAGGCCGTGCGTTGCGAGACGCGTGCGGCCTGCTGCATCGAATGGGTCACGATGATGATGCAAAAGTTGGAGCGCAATTCGTCGATCAAGGTCTCGACCTTTGCCGTTGCGATCGGATCTAGGGCCGAGCATGGCTCGTCCATCAAGATGATGTCTGGGTTCACGGCAATGGCGCGGGCGATGCAAAGCCGCTGCTGCTGGCCACCGGAAAGTCCCGTGCCTGAGTCCTGCAGCCGGTCTTTCACTTCGTTCCACAACGCCGCCTTTTCGAGGCTGCTCTGCACGACGTCGTCCATCTCGGCTTTGTTCGCCGTCAAACCATGAATGCGGGGACCGTAGGCAACGTTTTCGTAGATTGACTTCGGAAATGGATTTGGCTTTTGGAACACCATACCGACGCGGGCGCGCAATTGGACGACGTCAAGGCTGCGATCGTATATGTCCTGGTCGTCGATCGTGATTTTCCCTGTGACGCGGCACGACGCGATGGTGTCGTTCATCCGGTTGATGCAACGCAGAAACGTAGACTTGCCGCAGCCAGACGGGCCGATGAATGCCATCACGCCACGATCCGGGATCTCGACATTGACAGCCTTCAAGGCATGTTTGTCGCCGTAATAGACGTTGACGTCGCGGGCCAAGACCTTAGCTGGCTTTACCCCCGCAGTGAGATGCGCGGTGCGAGCGGCTTCGACCCGTTCGATTGCAGATAAGTCCACAGTTGAATTCTCCATCACAATCACCACCGACGTTCGAATTTGTTGCGCAGCCAAATGGCGGCGCCATTCATCGCGAAAAGGAAGCCCAGCAGCACCACGATCGCCGCAGCCGTACGCTGTTGAAATGCCGCTTCCGGCAAATCCGACCAAAGGTAAATCTGCACCGGCAAGACGGTCGCCGCATCCGAAATGTTCGTCGGGACGTCGACGATGAACGCGACCATGCCAATCATCAGCAACGGTGCCGTCTCACCGAGCGCGTGCGCCATGCCGATAATGGTGCCGGTCATGATGCCGGGCATGGCCAGCGGCAAGACATGATGGAACACGGCCTGCTGCTGCGAAGCGCCAAGGCCGATCGCGGCCTCGCGGATCGACGGCGGCACGGCTTTGATCGCTGCCCGCGCCGAAATGATGATTGTTGGCAGGACCAGCAGCGCCAACACCAAACCACCGACCAGCGGCGCCGATCGCGGCAGATTGAAGTAATTCAAAAACACCGCCAATCCCAGCAATCCGAACACGATCGAGGGTACTGCTGCGAGATTATTGATGTTGACCTCAATGATATCGGTCAGCCAATTTTTCGGCGCGAATTCCTCCAGATAGATGGCGGCAAGCACACCGATCGGCAGGCAAAGAATGAGCGTTACGAATAGTGTCAACGCCGTGCCGATCAGCGCCCCGCGAATGCCGGCGAGTTCAGGCTCGCGACTGTCGCCGGACGTGAAAAAGCGCCAGTTGAAACCGCGTTCGATAGCGCCGGCGGACTTAATCTTATCGATGAAAACGATTTCCTGATCGGAGATGCGGCGGCGGCTTTCAGGCTGGGCGTAAGTTGTTAAATTCCAACTGCCGGTCTTGGCGGGCGAGACGCTGGAGAGCGGTAGCAGCACTGGCCCCGTGAGCGTATTAGCGGTCGCCTTGACCACTTTGACAGCGCCGCCGTTGACGTAGACGACGCGGCTTGGGATGCGACCGTCCAAAACATGGGCCCCGGCTTCAGCATCAGCCGAAATACCTTCACGCTCAAGCTCAGCAATCAGCGCCGCAAACGACTGATCAGCCGCCGTCAGCGTAATGTCGCCTTTAACGTCGCTCGGCGTTAATTCGGCAACGCCGGCAGCGGTCGTATAACGGCCTGTGTCGCCCTTCAAATACAGATCGACGTCATCGGAAAACAGCATCGGTGTTTTGATCGTTGTTCCGATGATGGACGGATCAGCGATAACGAGAGCCCGCAAATCGTCGGCAGCCCCGCTGCTGAGCAGGCCTGTCAGAGCCTTGCGCGCGCTCCGCCCTTCGATGCCCGGAATGACCGTCGTGATCGCCGCGCGTGTGAGGCTTGCGTAATCGGCGGAGCGGAGGGTGTCGGCATTGCGCTTGCCGTCGGGATCGACGACAGCTGCATCAACGAGCACACTCATCACAGCGCGGTGCTCGGAGAAGGCTGGCAGCGACTTCACAATAATACTTGTCAGCAGCATCACCAGAAATAGCGCCGTGAGCGCTAACGCACCAATACCAAGCGCCTTAAACGTCCGTTCTGATGCGTAGCGACGACGCACGCGTGCCGCCGCCACATCAGGCGGAATGGCGCGACGTCGCGCTGGCGGCAATTGCGTCGGTAAAGTTGAGGTCGCGTCAGTCATATTGCTCTCGATACTTTCTCACGATGCGCAGTGCGATGATGTTCAAAATCAGCGTGATGAAGAACAACACAAAGCCGAGTGCGAAGGCGGCAAGTGTTTTGGCGCTATCGAACTCCTGGTCGCCAACCAGGATCGTTTTGATTTGAACCGTGATCGTCGTCACCGCGTCGAGCGGATTGAGGGTCAAGTTTGCGGCAAGGCCTGCTGCCATGACGACGATCATCGTCTCTCCGATCGCGCGACTCATTGCCAGCATGAAGGCTGAAACGATGCCGGGCAAAGCCGCCGGCAAGACGACCTGTTTAATGGCCTCGGATTTGGTTGCGCCGAGCGCGTAGGCGCCATCACGAAGCGATTGCGGCACGGCGTTCATTACGTCGTCGGAAAGCGACGAAATGAACGGAATGATCATCATGCCCATGACAAGGCCGGCGGCGAGCGCCGACTCACTCGCCACATCAAGTCCCAGTGCTTCGCCCCAGCCGCGAATGTATGGGGCGACGGTCAGCGCCGCGAAAAAGCCGAGCACGACGGTTGGGACGCCGGCGAGAATCTCGAGCACCGGTTTGGCATATCGGCGCATGCGAGGAGATGCATATTCCGCGAGGTAAATCGCCGACAGCAAACCGAGTGGTCCAGCCACGCACATCGCTATGGCGGTGATGAGCAGGGTGCCCGTCAAAAGTGGCACAAAGCCATAGGCGGATTTGATGTCGCCTTGATCGGCGCGCATCGCCTGCTGAGGGTTCCATTCGGTGCCGAACAGGAAGTCGAAGACGCCCGGGCGGCCTTTGATATTGGGATCGAAGAAGAAGCGAATGGTTTCCGTCAGCACCGATGCGACGATGCCGATCGTCGTCAAAACAGCAACGCCGGCGCAGGCCAGCAAAATGACGCGGACCACGCTCTCGAAATGGTTGCGGGCTCGAAATGGGCCGGAGACCAGCCGCAGCGACGCCGCAATGCCCAGCAAAGCAGCTGCGAGGCCGATGGATAGCAGCAAGTAATCGCCCGTCGTGCGCCACGCAGAGTAGGTGTCGGCGGCAGCACGCAAAGTGTCGCTGACATCGCCGCTACGCTGGCCTGCAGCAAGGTTCTTGATCTCGCGCAACGCCGACCCGGCTTGAAGCGCGTCATTGCGAGTTTCGGCCGGAAAATTTGTCAGCGCGTTTGACGCGGCGAATTGACTGACGAGAGGCGTGCCGACGGCCCAGATTAGAAGCATTGGGACGATGACAAGCGAAATCGCCAGGAGGCCATGATAGGCCGGCAGCGAGTGCAGCCGCACGCCGGTCGAACTCAGCGCCACTGATCGACGCGACGCGAGCACGTAGGCCGAGAGCGTCAACAGCGCCAAGGCTGTAAAATAGACAACCGTCATAAGAATCTCGCGCGAAAAGGAGGTTGGCAGCCGAGCCACTTCAGGCACGGCTGCCAGAAAACGAGAGGCTTACTTCAGCGTGCTGCCATCGAGCAAAGTCATGGCCGTTGCAGCTGCGCGGACCTTGTCCGTTGCTTCCTTTGGCAGCGAGACCAGCCCTTTCTTGGCCAGATAGCCGTCTTCGCCAAGGGCTTTGTCGGAGACGTATTCGGCGACGAATTTATCGAGACCTGGGATCACACCGACGTGCTGCTTTTTGATGTAAATATAGAGGTCGCGAGCACCTTTGTATTTGCCGCCCGAGATGTTGTCGTAGTTCGGCTCCACGCCTTCGATTTTCACGCCTTCAATCTTGGCGGTGTTTTCTTCGAGGAACGAATACCCGAACACCCCAAAGGCGTTTTTATTACCTTCCAGCTTTTGGACGATGACGTTGTCGTTCTCGCCGGCTTCGACATAGGCGCCGTCTTTGCGGATCGACTTCCAGACCTTCTCGAAATCCTTCGTCTTGTTGGCTTCGTCCGCCTTCTTCAGAGCTTTCAATGAGTCAAAATCTTCGGCGCCCTTTTCCATGAACAATTCATGGAAGCTGTCGCGCGTGCCGGACGTCGGTGGTGGACCTAGCACTTCGATTTTGACGGCAGGCAGCGAGGCGTCGACTTCCGACCACAACTTGTAAGGGTTGGCGATCAGCTTGCCATCCTTGTCCGGCACTTGCTCGGCGAGCGCCATGAACACCTGCTTGCGCGTCATCTCGACGGGCTTGGCACCCTTGAGATGGGCGATGGTCAGACCGTCGATGCCGACTTTGATTTCGACGATCTCGGTGACGCCATTCTTGGCGCACAATTCAAATTCTGATTTCTTCATCCGGCGCGACGCGTTGGTTGCATCCGGTTTGTCTTCGCCGACGCCCTCGCAAAAGATCTTCATGCCGCCGCCGGTGCCGGTCGATTCGACAATCGGGGTCTTTCCACCGGACTTGCCAAACTGTTCAGCGACAGCCGTCGTGAACGGATAAACGGTTGACGATCCGACAATGCGGATCTGATCGCGGGCGGCAGCAGCGCCCGAAAATGCGACAACAGATGCAGCAACCAGCGCCGCTGAACTCGCCTGCTTGAAGATTGACACGAAACTTCTCCCTCATTCAGTTTCGGCCCGAGGTCGCCTAGCAATACCCCATGGCCCGGCGCCTCGACGCCTGCGAGGTTTCTAAGCCGTTGATGCAATGTATTTGTGACGAATCAAATCATTGAAAAATATATGAATTATGAGACCTTTAAAGGAAGCGTCACGCGTGCGGTGGTGCCCAGACCCACGGTTGACATGACCTGCAACTCCCCTTGGTGCCGGTTGAGCACATGTTTGACGATCGCCAAACCGAGGCCGGTGCCGCCTATTTTGCGGCTTTGGTCGGCATTAACCCTGTAAAATCGCTCGGTCAGGCGCGGCAGATGCTCCGGAGCGATGCCGGGTCCGTCGTCAGAAATGGTGATAGTGGTCCGCGCGGCCGGGCTCGCGGCTCCTTCGGCGTTGGTGCGTGCGACCGTGACCGTGCCACCGTCTTTTCCGTATTTTACGGCGTTTTCGATCAAGTTCTGAAAAACCTGAAAGACTTCGTCGCGTTCACCGACCACTTGGCCGGCAGGTTCGGTCCGTCGAACGATAATTGAAACGCGGCGCTCATCGGCGATCGGCAGCAGTGTTCGCACGACGTCGGCAATCACCTCATCAAGATCAACCCGGCCGGTCGGTGCCAGATAAGCTTTTTCTTCGACGCGGCTCAAGAGCAGCAAGTCGTCGATCAGCCGCGTCATGCGCTCGGCCTGGGCCGCCATGATGCCGAGAAATCGTGTTCGCGCGGCGGGGTCATCGCGCGCCGGACCTTGCAGCGTTTCGATGAAGCCGCGCACCGAGGCTAAAGGTGTGCGCAACTCATGGCTGGCGTTGGCGATGAAATCCGTGCGCATTTCAAGGAGGCGATGCTGATCCGACAGATCCCTGATCGTGATGAGCACAAATTCCGGTTCGGCGATGATGCTTGATGCGACGGTGCCGTTGGCTTGGTCGCCTACCGGAGTGATGGATGCCAGCAGATGGCGTTCGATCGCTCCAAGCCACGCGAGGCGCACCGTTTTGCGTTCGCCGGTGTTGAGCACCGCATTCACCGACGTGATCAACTCGGGATCGCGGCTAACATGCTCCAGCGCCAGCCCGTGAATCGCTTTACCGAACAGGCTTTCGGCTGCGGCGTTGTGCTCAATGATGGTGAAGGAGCGGTCAAGCAACACCGCTGGATCGGGCAGTGCCGCGATAATCTGCGCAGTCGTCATGGCGGTGCGATGACTTTCACTATGCGTGTGATGAGTAGGATCAGCAGCAAAGTTGTCGATATTAATGCGGTATAAATTCTCTATTACGACAAGCGCGATGGCAGCGAGCGATGCCGCGGCAAAAGCCGACTGCGCGGAGATCATGCCGGTCTCGTTCAAAATGCCGAGGATCGAGAGCGTGGCCACCAGCAGAATCACGGAGCGATACTGCGTGACCACCGATTTGAATTCCGAGGCGTTGGCGAGGATCTGGCGGTCGCGTAACGGCTGCGGCGGCAGTGGCGCAGGTTTTCCGTTCGCGGTGTCCGCCATCGCATTGCCTTCCTTGGCTCAGTTACGCGGGCTTCATTCAATCGCGATCAGTCAAGCGGGCTCGCTCGCGTCGGCTTTGTAACAATCGCTCAAGCGCGACGGGATGCGCCGCCCTTGCCTTTGCGACTGGTCGTTTTTTCCACCAACGGCGCGTGTGCTGACGCCAGATCGGCGAGCGTGTGCTGATCCAGAACCGAGATGAAAGCGCCGAAGGCATCGTCGAACACCGAATGCAGACTTCGGCTCTCAAGACCATCATTCGCTGCGTCGCGTGCAACCTGACTATTGGTCACTTCAATCGCCCGAACGACATCGCCAATCTTGATCTCACTGGCGGGCTTTGCCAGCCGCACACCACCTGACGGCCCGCGAACCGCGCCGACAAAACCAGTGCGCGACAGCACATGCACGATTTTGAAGACGTTGGGCTTCGTAATGCCAAGGCGCTTCGAAACGTCGGCGACTTTGACCAAAGCCCCGTCGGCCATCGCGCAGTCGATGAGGATGCGGATGGCATAGCCGGTTTGCTTGGTTATTCGCATGGCGTCTGCCTGGGTTCTCGCACGCTCGCCGGCCGCAACAGGAGTGGCCGGGCATTTCGCTTGTTTCACAACTCGACCTGAAATGGCAAGCAGTGCCAATTGCCAAGCGCCCAAACCCGGTCGCTGGAAACGGCACGCTTGACAACTGTAGGCAAATTTAATCTATACGAAAATAGTAAATAAACGGACACGACGCTTGATGCCGGCGGACCGATCGATGCTCCGATCAGCCTGCAGTCACGTTCGCTCAATGCCAAACAACTGATCGCCGACCCTGGAGTTTTAGCAAATGCTTTTTGTAGGATTTCTGCCGATTGACCGTAACATCGCCGTCGGCTGTGCGCTGACCATGGCGGTGTTCGGTGCGGTCATCTCACCTGGCGGCGCGGCGGCCGAGCAAAAGGCGCCGCCGGTTTCAGCCGTCATGGCCACCTACGGCGATGTCGCGGCCGCCAACTTTGCCGACGCCGCCAATTCTGCCCGCAGCCTCGATCAGGCGATCGACGCCTTGCTCGCCAGCCCGTCAAGCGAAACTCTGGCAGCCGCGCGCACGGCATGGAAGACGGCGCGACCTTACTACTCGCAAACGGAAGGCTTCCGCTTCGGCAACAAGATCGTCGACGACATCGAGGGTAACATCAACGCATGGCCGCTCGACGAAGGCCTCATCGATTATGTCGATGCGCCGTCGTACGGGGAAAGCAAAGCCGAAAACCCACTCTACAACGCCAACATCATCGCCACCGCGTCACTACGGCTCGGCAAGAAAAAGCTGGATGCTCGCGTCATTGACAAGGCATTGATCGCACAACTCAACAGCGCGCTCGATGTCGAGGCCAACGTCGGCACTGGATACCATGCCATCGAATTTTTGCTGTGGGGACAAGACCTCAACGGAACGCGGCCAGGTGCCGGCAACCGCCCGGCGTCGGATTTTGATCTCAAAGCCTGCACCGGCGGCAATTGCGATCGCCGTCGGGCCTATTTGAAAGCCGCGTCAGCGCTGTTGATCGATGACTTGGACGCCATGGTGAAAGCCTGGCAGCCGGACGGTGACGCCCGCAAAGCGCTCGCCGTGCAAAATGAAAAGCAGCAGCTGGCCGCCATCCTCACCGGCATCGGTTCGTTATCCTATGGCGAGCTGGCTGGTGAACGCATGAAGCTCGGCGTTTTGCTTCACGACACCGAGGAAGAACATGACTGCTTCTCGGACAACACCCACAACAGTCACTACTTCAATCAGATCGGCATGATGAACATTTGGAATGGCAGCTATGCCGGCAAGACCTCTGTCACCGGCGCCGGTCTCGCAGCGTACACCCGTCAACTAGCGCCCGAAGCCGCCAAGCGCGTCGATGAAGCGATGGCGAACACGGAGGCGAAGCTGAAAGCCATCAAAGACAAAGCCGATGCCGGCGAGATGGCGTATGATCAGATGTTGGCTGCTGGTAACGATGTCGGTAACAAGCTGATCCTGGACGGTGTCGATGCCTTGGTCTCGCAAGCGCGCGCCATCGAATCCGTTGTGGCGGCCTTGAAGCTTCAGGCTAAGTTCGAGGGCTCGGACAGCCTCGACAATCCCGATGCGATTTCCGCAAACTAGTGCTCGGATGAGGTCGTCCGGAAAACTTAAGAGTGACGTCGGCCATTGGCTCAATCGCAAGCGAAGTTGATCAATCGGCGCGCGATGCTGCTGTCGTCTGCGGCAGCCGTCGGCGTCGCCGGTTTACGTTTAACCGACGGCGCGGCAACGCCGGTGCTGACGCCAAGCCCGATTGTCGCTCCGCTGCGGCCGGCGGCGGGCGCCGTCGTGTCGCTTGAGGCGGCGGAACGGACGATGGCGCTCCCATGCTTCGGCGGCAAGTCGCTGCCGCTTTGGACGTTCGACGAGGCGTCGGTTTTTCCGATTGTGCGCGTGCCGCGAGGGCAGGCTCTCGAAGTCGCCATTAAAAACAGCTTGCCGCGCGCCGACGAGCACATCACGCTGCACTGGCATGGGCTGAGAATACCCAACGCTCAAGATGGCGTCGCGTACTTGACCCAGGCTCCCATCATGCCGGGAGCCACGGGACGCTACGCCTTCACGCCGCCGGAAACCGGAACATTCTTTTTCCACACTCACTGCAATTCGGTTGACCATTTCGGTCGCGGGCTTGTCGGGGCATTGATCGTTGACGGCGACGAAGCTCAGGCCTCAGATGCCGACCTCATATTGATGATGAAGGATTGGCGGCTCGATGCCGGCAAATCATTTCTGCCTTTCACTACCGATGAAGGCGCCGCCAAAGCCGGAACGGCTGGAACGGTCCGGTCCATCAATGGCGTGACCAACCCGGTGTACGCGGTGCCCGCCTCCGGCAACATTCGCGTCCGCCTTCTCAACGTCGATCCGGCGCGCATCTCCGAAATCGGCCTCGAGGACGCCGATGGGGCCATTATCGCCGTCGACGGCAACGGTTGCACTCCGATCGAACTCGGCACCTGGCGCCTCGGCCCCGCTGGTCGGCTCGACATCCTGATGCGCGCGCCGAAGGCTGGACAAGTGGCCCAACTCGTCGATTATTTCAGCGCCGAGCCGGTGGTGCTGGCGCGATTCCTCGCTGAGGGGCCGGAAGTTCGCCACGACGCCTTCACGCCAGCGCCGCTGCTGACCATGCCGTTCAAAGTCGCCGATCGCAGCGCCGCCGAACATCTCGATTTCACCTTCTCGGCGACCGCAACCGGGTCGGCCGTCGCCGCTACCGCCGCAGCGGGTGGTGATGCGCTGGCGATCGGCAAACTCTGCCTCTCAAAGCGGACCTTTTGGGCCATCAATAAGCAACCGTGGTCGAGTGTCGATCACAGCGATCTCGGGCCGCCGCTGGCATCGTTGAAGCTCGGTCGCAGCTATATTTTTGAGCTGAAAAATGTGACGCCAAACGCACATCCGATTCACATTCACGGCCACACCTTCGAAATCATCACGTCCAACTTGCGCGACCTGCCAAGCGTACGTGCCGACACGGTCCTGCTGTTGCCAAAAGAACGGATCGAAGTCGCGCTCGTCGCCGACAATCCGGGCCGCTGGATGTTCCATTGCCACATTCTCGAACATCAGGAGACGGGAATGATGGGCTACGTTACCGTGACATGAAACGCGGTGCATCGTTTGTCAGCATCGTGCTCTTGACGATAACCGGCAGCGCGTCAGTCCAGGGCGATGGCCTCGACGCGATGGCAGGCAAGGCGTTGTTCGATCGGCTTTGGGTTCCAGCGCCCGCCTCGACCGACGCCTCTGACGGACTTGGACCGTTGTTCAATGCCAGATCGTGTGCCACGTGCCACGCGGGCGGAGGTGGTGCGCGAACCATCGTGACCGCCGACGGTCGGGTCGATGTGCTCGGAGCCATTGTGCGCTTCGGTACGTCCACGGGAGCGCCTGATCCGTACTATGGAGCACAGCTTTCGACGCAAGCGGTGCCTGGACTGTCGAGCGAAGGCAGCGCGCAATTTCTGCCGGGTATGCACATGACCCTCGACGGACCGCCGCTCGATCCCGGCATAAAGACGTCAATTCGAGTGGCACCCTCGCTGCGGGGCCGGGCGGCCTTCGAGGAAATAACAGATGCTGAAATTCTTAAACGCGCTGATTCTTCGGACGCCGACGGCGATGGAATTTCCGGACGCGCCAACATCGTCGCCGGACGCGTCAGCCGCTATGGCTGGAAGGCTCAAAACCCGACACTTGACGATCAAATCGCCCACGCCTTTGCGCTCGATCTTGGCTTATCTTCGCCACGCCAGCCGCATCCGCACGGTGATTGCACGGCGGCGCAAACGGCGTGTCTTGCCGCCGCCACGGGTGAAAGCGCGGCCCTCGACAGTCGCGAAGTTTCCAATCAGATGATCGATCTCGTTGCTACCTATCTGGCGTCATTGGCGGCTCCGGCCCGCCTCGACGACGGGCCGCGCGAGCGCTTGTTTGCGGATACCGGATGCGCGTCGTGCCACACGCCGACACTCAGTGGTAAAAGTGGCGAGCAGGTTGACGCCTTTACCGATCTCTTGTTGCACGATATGGGGCAACAGCTGGATGACGGGGTCGGCGAGCCCGGTGTCGCTTCTTCCGAATGGCTGACGTCTTCTTTGCTTGATGGCCGAGCGCTTACAAACGGGCGGCGCTATCTTCATGATGGGTCAGCCGCCACGATCGCCGACGCTATCGGCAAACACGGCGGCGAGGCCCAAGCGAGCCGTGACGCGTTTCTCAAACTCGCACCCAACGATCGCACACGACTTTTGGAGTATGTGAAGGGTCTATGAAAAGTGTTTCGAGCCTTACTGTCCGACGCTCGCTCATCGCATCGGCCTTGGCACTCATCAGTGCCGGAGCGGCGACGAACGCCGCCATAGCCACGCCTGAAGCCGATCCCTATGCCATCGTCTTGAAAGTTCTCGACACGCACATCATTCCGCACGTCGCCGCATTCAGAGTAGCGGCGGCGAAACTGCCCGACACGGTTGCGCGCGTTTGCGAACGGGGCGATAAAGCTTCGCGCCGCGCTGTAACGAAAAGTTTTCGTGACGCTGTCGAATCGTACGCGGCAATAGAGTTTCTGCGCTTTGGTCCGCTGCAACAGTCGGGGTTGCGCGAGAAGCTTTCGTTCTGGCCCGATCCGCGCGGAATTTTGCCGCGCCAGATGCGCCAGCTTCTGACCAGTCCCGATGCGGCGACCGCCGATGTGGCGTTCATCAAAAAGCAAAGTGCGGCGCTGCAGGGACTGCCCGCTCTCGAAATTTTGCTCACCGATCGCAACACTCCGTTGGCCCCAGGCCCCGGCAGCGCCACGCAATGCGCGCTCGCTAAATCGATTGCTGGCGCCATTGCCGACAATGCGGCGGCATTCGACGCGGCATGGACCAAAGACGGCGGCTGGAAAGACAAGATGCTGCGCCCCGGCTCGGACAACGACACCTATAAAGAGCCAAGCGAGGCCGCAAGCGAATTGGTCAAGGCGCTGCTTGTCGGCTTTCAACTCGTGGCCGACGTTCAGGTGAAGCCGCGCCTCGATGCTCTAGATGCTAAGGGCAATGCCACCGGGCCTTATGCCGCATCGAACCTAACGCAAGTTCACTACACGGCCTTCGTCACGTCACTGAACCAATTCTACGACACGCTCGGCTTGGAGCAATATCTCGGCGATGATCAGCTTTGGATCAAGAACTGGGCCAGTGGCGCCTGGCGCGCCATCCGCTCCAGCGATGGCCTTGGCGGACGCGTCGCCGATGCAAGCCGGAGTTCGTCACCGACGCTGCGCGAAGTGTTCGACAAGACCACGGGTCTGCGTAAGCTTGTGTCGCGAGAGCTCGCAGCCGCATCACATCTGACGGTCGGATTCAACGAACTCGACGGAGATTGAAATGTCGTTGTCACGCCGCTCATTGATGCTCAATTCCATTGCCTTGCTGGCAACGCGCGCGGCGTCGCCGGCCTTTGCCGCTGGGCCCGAGCCGAGGTTTGTCTCAGCATCCCGCCGCGCCGACGGCACCTTCAGTCTCGTCACGCTGTCGGCCGAGGGTCGCATTCTGCGCGACATCCCGCTCTCGGCTCGCGGCCATGACATCGCCATCCATGCGCCATCGGGCCGGGCTGTCGCTTTCGCGCGTCGGCCGGGTGATTTTGCGGTCGCATTTGAAACACGAAACGACAGCGAGCCGATTGTCTTCACCGCGCCTGAAGGTCGTCACTTTTTCGGCCATGGAGCATTTTCGCCCGACGGGCACCTCCTGTACGCGACCGAAAACAACATTGCCGCCGGCGTCGGCGTGGTCGGGATCTATGATGTCGGGCGCGGATATAAAAAAATCGGCGAACACCAAAGCTATGGCGTCGGTCCGCACGAACTGATTTTGCTCTCCGACGGCAAGACGCTGGCCATCGCCAACGGCGGCATTGATACGTCACCGGAAGCCGGCCGCGAAAATCTCAACCTCGATACCATGCAGCCGTCCCTCGCGTTTGTTGATCGGGAAACCGGCGCGTTGCGCCAGCAGCATGTGTTCACGCGTGACGCGCAACGGCTGTCCATTCGCCACATCGCCGCCGACCGCGGCGGTCAAGTGTGGTTCGGCGGCCAATGGGAGGGCGATCCTGGCGCTGCGCCTGGATTGATTGGATGCGCTAGCCTTGACCGGGCCTTGTCGTTTGCCGTGCCGGATGCTTCAGCCGGCGACGATCTCAAAGACTACATCGGTTCCGTTGCCATCAGCGACGATGGACGCACGCTTGCAGCCAGCGCCCCTAAAGCCGGGCGCATCGTCTATGTTGATACGGTTACGTCACGCATCACCGCGTGCAGCATACTGCGCGACGCTTGCGGATTGGCGCCGGTCTCGGCTGAAACCTTTGTTGAGACATCCGGCTTCGGCGTGTTTCGTTACGCAACGTCAGATCGTCAGGTGTTATCCGAAGTCGACCTCGAAGGCATCGCTTTCGACAACCATCTGCGTCGCATCATCTAAGAACGAAACCGTTCAGCCGACCGCAGGTCGTCAATCGTATCGACGTCCATGAAGACGTCTTCCGTAGCCGTTGCCACCGGACTCCACAGCTGCCGGTTGGCCATCAGAATGCTTTTTCCGCCGTGGTCTCCGCTCAGACCTTTCAATTCGTCAAACAGCGCCCGTGGCCAGATCACCGGATGGCCCTGACGGCCTGCGGCATTCTGCGGAAATACGATGGTCCTGCCGCCACTCACGCGGAACTGGGTTGCCAGCGTGTTGACGACATCGGCCGTCCCAAACGGCATGTCGGCCAATGCGATCAGCGCGCCGTCGATGTTCGCGCCCAAGGCCTCAAGGCCACATCGCAACGAGCTTGCCATGCCGTCGGCCGCAGCTTGGTTGGTGACATAGCGCCATCGGCCGACGCCGGCGCTGGCCGCGAGAGCTTCTCCATCGGGCGGCAGCACCACGACGATGTCGTCGAGCTCGCCGGACCGGTCGAGGGCGGCGATTGCCCGGCGCAGCAACGGCACGCCATCGAGGCTGGCCAGAAGTTTGTGGCCGTCGCCAAAGCGCGATGAACGACCAGCCGCAAGCACGATCCCGCCAATGTTCATGGCGCGTCTCCACGCAATTGCCGGGCCATCCGGTGTGCCTCACGCCGCAATGCGCGACCAGCACATTTGCATGATCCATGGTCAATGGGTCACGCCCAGACCGCTGGGCCATTTGACGAGCTGCCGCATCGTCGCGATTGCGCTGATGTGAGGCTCGGACTAGAAGCACCGCTATGACGAAAACCTCAGCCAACGCATCCACCAGCGCAAATTCGAAAATCCGGCGATCAGCAGGTCCGCTCGCCAAAAACTCCGGCGGCACCAAATCCGGCCCACAGCCGAAGGTCGGTTTCGTGTCGCTTGGCTGCCCGAAAGCGCTGGTCGATAGCGAACGGATTATCACCAAACTACGATCCGAAGGCTACCAGATTGCCGGCGACTACGCCGGTGCCGACGTGGTCGTCGTCAATACCTGCGGCTTCCTTGATTCCGCCAAGCAAGAAAGCCTCGATGCCATTGGCGAAGCCATGGCCTCAAACGGCCGCGTCATCGTCACCGGCTGCTTCGGCGTCGAAGAGAGCCGCATTCGGGCAGCCCACCCGGGCGTGCTGGCCGTTACGGGCCCCCATCAATATGAGCAAGTGGTTGCGGCCGTGCACGACGCGGTGCCACCGCTGCATGATCCCTACATCGACCTGGTGCCGCCCGAGGGTTTGCGCCTCACGCCTCGTCATTACGCCTATCTGAAAATCTCCGAGGGCTGCAACAACCGCTGCTCGTTTTGCATCATCCCGTCGCTGCGCGGCGATCTCGCGAGCCGGCCGGCGAACCATGTCATGATCGAAGCGGAGCGCTTGGTGAGCGCCGGCGTCAAGGAGCTGCTGGTCATTAGTCAAGACACGAGCGCCTACGGTCTTGATCTCAAGTATGCGGAAAGTCCGTGGCGCGGCCAGCCGTTGAAAGCTCGCTTCTTGGATTTGTGCACGGCGCTGGGCGACCTCGGCGCCTGGGTGCGGTTGCACTACGTTTACCCCTATCCGCATGTCGACGACGTTATTCCCCTGATGGCTGACGGAAAAATTCTTCCCTATCTCGACATTCCGTTCCAGCACGCNNGCCCCGTCCGTGTTGAAGGCCATGCGCCGTCCCGCAGCTCAGGAAAAGACCGCCGAGCGCATCCGCCGCTGGCGCCATATATGTCCCGATCTCGCCATTCGCTCGACGTTCATCGTTGGATTTCCAGGCGAGACCGAGGACGATTTCAACTTTCTTCTCCAGTGGTTGAAAGAGGCAAAGATCAGCCGCGCCGGCTGCTTCAAGTACGAAGCCGTCGATGGCGCCAAAGCCAACGGGCTCGATGGCGCCGTTCCGGAAGAGCTGAAAGCTGAGCGCTGGCACCGGTTCATGGCCGCTCAACAGGACGTCAGCGCTGAGCTGCTCGCAGCAAAAGTGGGGCGCACCGTTGACGTGCTGATCGACGAAGTGGACGACGAGGGCGCGATCGGCCGTACGCCGTGGGATGCGCCGGACATCGATGGCAGCGTGTATTTGAATGGCGACACGCGCGCAAAACCTGGCGATCTGGTTCGCACCAAGATCCTCCACTCCGATGACACTGATTTGTGGGCCGAGCGTTTGGTGTAGGCCACTTCGGCGTGGCTATAAGTTGACCGCGCCGGTTGCCTCAGGCTTCACCTTGTGGCCCGGCTCGACATGAATGACGACCTCCGAGCCTTCAATCGCGGCCTCGATCGCATCTTCTAGTCGATCGCAGATGGCGTGTGCCTCTTGCACCGTCATCATACCTGGGACAACCAAGTGAAATTCAATGAACAACGCTCGACCCGCTTGCCGGGTTCGAATGTCGTGCGCCTGCATCGCGCCGGCGCCGTTATTTTCAATCACCCGGCGAATGCGCGCTTCGATGTCCGGCGATGCGGCTTGATCGAGCAGGCGCGACATCGACTGCAACGTGATCTTATGGCCGGTCCACAAAATATTCAGCGCAACGAGTGCTGCGAGCAGCGGATCGAGAATGCTCCATCCCGTGAGAACGGCCAGCACGAGGCCTACAATGACGCCGGCCGACGTCACGACGTCGGTATACAGGTGCGCACCATCAGCAACCAAGGCGGGCGATCGCCATGCGTTACCGCGGCTGATCAAGGTGTAGGCCCACACGGCATTGATAGCCGCAGCGGCGCCATTGATCGCCAGGCCAATCGTCGGTGATTGTAACGGGGTTGGCGCGCTGATGGCCGCGTAGGCTTTCGACAGGATCAGCAACGCGGCGACGATAATCATCGCGCCTTCAAAGATCGCCGAAAAAAATTCTGCTTTGTGGTGTCCGAACGGATGGTCGGCATCGGCCGGCTTGGCGCTGAACTTAACAGCGAGCAGGGCGGCAACGGCAGTGGCGACATTGACGACGCTTTCGAGCGCGTCGGAATAAAGCGCCACCGAGCCAGATACCATATAGGCCAAGTATTTGACGGCCATCACCGCTGCGGCGACGACGATGTTGACCATCGCGAATGTGGTGATGTTCCGCGTCACATCCGATTGGTTTTCGACCATCGTGCGGCTTGCCTTCGCGGCTGGTTCTTCAAGGCGCTCGAGCATTTTCTGACGCCGTGGATACCGGGTCATCGTCGAAAAATGCGACAAAGCAATAGCGACCTAGGTGGCACAGTTCGCCGTGAGCGACTAGAGCACTGCGCGAAGCATCCCGACGATCACGGCATCTTGGTGCGGTCGCGACCACGTGGACCATGTCCGGCCTCATGTCATCATTCACTGACCGTATTCACTGACCGTCGCCGCGTGTTGCACCTTATCCACACGCCACCATCGGTCTGGGCTCGCCGGAACCCCGAGAATCTGTTGCTGACAGAAGGCTCGCATTGCTCAGAGCTCGGCGCCACGGGGGCACAATGGCCAATTTCACCACGCACATCGGAGCCGGAACGGTGGTTTCTGGCGGCCTCGCCACATTGACGCTCGCCGCCGACGTCGTTGCGCCGGAAAATCTCGTGGCTGTCACCATGGCTGGGGTTCTGGGCTCCGTGTTGCCTGACATTGATCTGCGTGATTCGCGGCCGAGCCGCGCGATGTTCGCCGGTCTCGGTATTTTGTTCTCATTCGCCATTCTGTTCAATGCGGCGACGAAGTTTTCAATTGCCGAACTTTGGGTGCTCTGGCTCGGCACCCTGGTCGCCGTTCGCTATGGGCTGCATGCGGTTTTCCACCGGCTATCCGTCCATCGCGGCACTTGGCACTCGCTGCTGGCAGCGGTGTTTTCGTCCGTGGCGACCGCCGTCGTTTATTATCACGTGCTGGGCCGGCCCGAAGGCGTGGCGTGGCTCGCCGCCGCTTTCATGATGGTGGGTTTCCTGACGCATCTCATTCTCGATGAGCTGTATTCTGTCGATGTGATGGACATCCGCATCAAGTCGTCATTCGGCACCGCGCTTAAAATGTTCGACCGCCGCTTCATGGCCGCGACACTCGCCATGATGACCGCGACCGCCGCGGCGATCTGGGCTGCCCCTCCCACGAAGATTTTCGTCGACGGCGTTGCTTCAAAAGATCTTTGGAGTGGATTGCATCGCCGCCTGCTGCCCGACAGCAAATGGTTTGGCGTCCTAGCGATGCCGCATTTTGCCCAGCGAGCGCCGCCGAACTCATCTTGGACCGAGCGGGGTGTAGCGCCAGCGTTGCCGGGTGTTACGACCGGCTCAATTGCTGATCCCGCCGCAAGCGGGCCCGCAAGGGCGCCCGTCGACCAACAGACCAATCCCGCGAATTAAGCGCTAACGGCGATTGTTTGATTAGCAACCAGTCCGTCTAAGAAGGTCTGGGTGAGCGTGTGCGTGTAATCGAGCGCGGTGGTCACCGTCAAAAACGGAGCCTTGTCGGTGACGGCAATGGCTGTGATGCCGTGCACGCCGGCCCACAACACGCGAGCGGCCAAATTTTTCTCAGCTGCACTGGCGCCGATCATCAATGGCGCCAGTGCGCCGGAGACCGTGTCGCCGATCGCAAAGACGTAATCGTGCAATGCCTTTGACGGGGCCGCCGTCGTGGGCAGCGAATGCGAAAATAGCAGGTTCCAGAGCTTGCGATTACGCAATGCATAGTCAACGTAAGTTTTCGCCAACGCATCAATATGCAAAGCTGGAGTTGCGCCGATCGGCGTCTCGGCGAGTTGACAGGCAACATCGCGCAACATCTCGACCTGTAATGTCAGGAGCACATCATCGAGATTTTCGAAAATATTATACAGCGTGCCAGGCGAATACTCGATCGAGCGCGCAATTTCGCGAGCCGACAGCCCGGGCAATCCCTGCTTCTCGATTATTTTTCGTGCCGAGGCCAGTATAAGTTGCCGCAGTTCCTCAGGCGTATGTAATGAGCGCCGACCCATACCAAAAACTATGTCCCGTTCCACCTTGCGCAACCGTAGGTGGACCCGTCAAAGCGATCAAGCGCGTTATCGCTCGGCAATAGGCGATCAATTCATTGCTCTATGATGTAGAGTATTTGGGTTAGGGTCGAAAAAAATTGAAAGAATTGAAACAATCTCAATGCCATAGACGAATTGTATCATGGAATAAATAAGCGCGGCGCGTTATCGCCAAGCGCTTGCTCTTGTTCTCTGAACGCTTGTTATGACGATGCCGCTTGCCCTCATTCGAATTGTGACACTCTGATTCACGGAGGTGGGCAAGCGCCCGTGCACGGTATCCCGCCGTATTCAACACAGTTATTTCGCGGTGAGTTCGTGACCGTGTCCTTGAATGGCTTGCCCGTCCAGTTGAACGGCAAAATGTCTTTCAGCACGGGCGTATACTGATATTCGCCTTCGACCATGATGGCGTAGCCGCCCGCGACGATCATGCCCGTAGCCGGCATCGCCTTTGATGCCGGGCACTGCGAGACGGACATGCCGTTGTGAGCGTACGACCATGCGACCGTCGTCGTTGCCGCGTTGCCGACAGCGGCACGGATCTGAGTGATCGCGAGTTTCAACGGCGTCGTGCTGTAGGGCCACATGGCGTGCTCCGCCGCCTTGACGATGCCTTGCAGCTGCGCCACCGAGTCAGCCTTGCTGGTGCCCAACATTTCTTCGCGCGCGACGAGATCGCCGACCATCGCAGTCGCGCGCTGGAAACGTTTGTGGACGACGATGCTGCGGCCGACTTCAAAGGTGCCGAGTGCCATCAGCACGAATAACGGCGCAATGAACGCAAACTCGATCATCGCCACGCCGGCGGTGTTGACAAAGAAACGCCGGATAGTCGCGAAGGTCTGGCGCCTAGGTTTGGTCGTCATTGTTGCTCGTCCTGTTGTCTTCTGAGATCGAAAGTCGCGGCCCGTCGTTCGACCGCGATGCTCTGCTCAATTTTTCTCAAATGGTTCGCTGCGGAACGCGGTCGCGGCCTGCATCATGTACGACTTGTCCGGCATGTTGCCGATGGTGAGAAACGGCAGGTTCTGCGGGAAGTCCCATTTGTAGCAGGCCGTCACAATGACGATGTCGCTGGCGTCGCCGGAGTAGTCTGCGATCTTGGCGCTCGCGGGAGCTGAATTTTTCACAACGCCACTTTGGCTCACGCACGGCTGCGGCGTAACAGCGGCCCACGACGGATACTTGGTCACGAAAACTTCGAGAGCGCTACAACGCAGCCACGCACCGGCTTTCGTGCAAATACCTTCTTTGAAATCTTGCACCGTCATTTGTGTATCTGCTGCCTGGCCGGTGCGGATCAGACGGCTCATCTGATCCATTCCCTTTTCAAGCGAGTTCATTATGAAGAAAAAGAACGCAATTCCGAACAAGCCGAATACGAGCGCAAGAAATGGCCCGCTGACAGCTGCGAATTCGATCGCAAATGATCCATTGGTGTCGCGCTTGAAGCGGCGCATCGCGGCACGATATGGCCGTTTCAATCCCGATATTGAAATCGGCGCCTTCTGGTTTTCCCGATTATCCAGAGTCGCTGCCGTCGTCATTGCGTTCAACCTTCTCGATCATCGACTTACACGTGCGAGCGAAGGTACGGGCCCAATCTTTAAAGTTCCACCACTTCCCGGCCGTATCAGTCGAGATGGTTTAATGCAGATGAATGAAATGATTAGACTTTGCCGGGTTGGTTTAACTTGCGCTTAACGCCTGCGCGAACGCCGACCTTGTCATGACGCGCTTGGGACGCCGAAGACGCTCACAATGGGCAAACGATTTGAATGCCGCTGGCACACTGTCAGCAGCGATTGCCAGGCTTATGCCGATAGCTAGGCTATCGCCTCGTCGCGATGGGACGATAATAGGCGGATTGAGCCTAAGGTCGAATGTCGATATGCGACACAACCTATTGCGCAGCGCCGCCCCCGCCGCCGCTATCGGCTGAACCTTCTGAAAACTTCGTCTTTGTCGAGTTGTGGGCAGACACCTGTTCAAAGAAGTTCTTGTCGTCGCCGATCGTCAAATTCGGCTCGCAGTTGGGCGTGCACGAGTAAGTGAAGCGCGTGCTGCCTTTATGCAGGTTGACTACTTTCAAGTCGTCGCGCTCCACCAGCACGCGCTGGTCTTGGATGACGTTACGGTCCGCGTCGAGGGCAATGATATTGGTGATGCCGAAAGTCTTGCCGGTCACCACCAGCAAATTACCTCCCTGAAGCGCCACATCTGCAATCGATGGATTGCCGATAATGATTTCCGACGCCGGCCGCGGCAGGCGCAGAAGCTGCGACTGATCATAGCGCACGATCAAATCGCCGGCGCGCACCGGCGAGACCGGCGCAAGACCGACCAGGCACGCGATCGATATGATGATTGCGGAGCCGGTCACGTGTCGGCCAAGTGAAGCGCGTGCGGAGGGCAGCGTTGAAAGACTCATGATCGGGCATCCCGTTGCAAGTCGTCGAGTTGTTCACCCCATTAGTCCAGGAAATGGTGAAGGAACTGCAAACGACTGTCGCAGGGCGGGACTGGCCGGCGGTGCACAGTCAAAACCGGCTGTCGATGGCCGCTGAAAGCCGCCGTCGGCGCAGATGAGGAGAACGTTGTGCCGCTAGAAATGCTCATGCCAAAGATACTCGGGCACCACCCTAAATATCGCCGGCCGATTTTGGGCTGAAAATATTGATTTGCTCACGACAGTTCCGCCGACAGGCTTCGGCACGATGATGATTTACTCCAAAGAAACACAGTATTAACCCAAAACCGGTTGTGTATTTTGTAAATTCCGAAATTTATAAAAATATATATTCTGGAAAAACTGAGGAATACATGTTTTTTACTTAAACTAAACAAACAAAAATATGTTTTCAACACATCCGCAGGACATATTTATTCAGTGGATGGCGATTTTTACTACAGCTTAATACCTCCCACGTAGTCTCACCATCAGTTCAGCGGTGCGGACGTGCTCCCCCGATGGACAGGATCGAATGATCTGAGTCAGTGAAAATTGGGAGAGAGTTACATGTCGAAAATTGCACACTTCATGAACGACGAGTCGGGCGCAACGGCTATCGAATACGGCCTCATCGCCGCTATCCTCAGCGTTGGCATCATCACCGTGCTCGGCTCGGTCAAGACCAACCTCAGCGGTACGTTCTCGAAGATCGCTACCGAATTGTCGACGGCTAACGCTGCCAACTAATCGGTCGGTCAGCTCTTGCTGACGTCGATCGCGTTGGAATTTTAGTCCGCAGGCCGCGCTCGAAGCTCACGCTTCGGGCGTTTCCTGTTTTGGCTGTCCCGCTCGCCGAAATCCCGAACGGGTCGAAAGCGCCCGCCGATGTATTTTCATAATCTACTCATAACAACCCGCAATTTAAGCTCGTTTTGGGCCTCCTTTATACGTCGAACTCCACGGAGCATTAACGACGACACGATAGGCTGCAACGGTCACCAGCGCGTGCAGATTGCACCGTTTCACGTTTGAACATCGCGCAACCAGGGTCAGCCAATGACAACACTGCTGAAAAAATTCGTCGCAGACCAGGATGGCGCGACGGCCATCGAGTATGCGCTCATCGCCGGCATCGTCAGCATATCCATCGTTGCAACCCTGACGCAGGTCACGGGGCAATTGGCGGCCGTGTTCTCGAACATCTCGACCCAGTTCGACACCATTTTGAATTGAGCAAGCCGGCCAAGCGTGTCGCGTGCCAGTGAAAGCTGGTCCGCTGTTAGCCCAAAATTAACGCTGTTGTGGCGAACATACCGTGCCGTGTTCGCGCCCTATGGTGCTTGGGTTCGCCAGTCGGTCAACGCGAGATTTATCTTTCAACGCGGCGCGCGCCACACAGCCAACCGCAACACGTCAACCGCCACACGGAGCGATCAAAGTGGTTCAACAAGCCCTCCTTCTCGTGTTTCCGGTCGTCATGGCGTTTGCCGCTGCCAACGATCTCTTCACGATGCGAATTCCCAACAAGCTGTCGCTCATCCTCATCGCGTCATTTGCAGCGGTCGCTGTCGTTGCCGGACTGACGCTTGAAAACATCGCCCTGCACGTGGCTGTCGGCGCAGCGATCCTGGTGATCACGTTCATTTTGTTTTCGTTCCGCCTGCTCGGTGGCGGCGATGCCAAATTAATGGCGGCTGGCGCACTGTGGATCGGCGTCGATCAGATGGTGCCGTATCTCCTCTACATGACAATCTTCGGCGGCGTCCTGTCGCTCGTCGTTCTCGCCTATCGCAGAATGGTGCCGCTTACGCCGGTCGGATTTCCGGGATGGGCACAGCGCCTGCACGCTCATGGCACCGGCATTCCCTACGGCATTGCCATCGCCGCTGCCGGACTGATGATTTATCCCGAGACGCCAATCTTCAAAGCGCTGCTCGCCTGACCGGCCGGCGCGTTCGTATCCTGAGGTGTTTGTGGCGGGCGCATCGATCGATGTGCCCGTTTTGCATTCCGGTGCAGTGGCCATGATCATCACTACGTCGGGTTTCGTCTAAATCCGAGACGAAGATTAACCTCACATTGACGTTTGTTCGCCATCTTCAAAACAAGACCACACTGGGATCTTGGTTTGAAAGGACCGCGTGCGCGATGAAACGAGTCCAATTAATTGCCATATCGGTTGCGACGGTAACGGCCGCGCTGGCGTTTTATGTCGCGACATCGTTCGTCGCCCCGCCGCCGGCACCGATCCTGGTCGAAAAAACCATCGATACAACGGAAGTCCTTGTTGCCGCGTCCGACATTTCGGTCGGCCAGATCGTCAACGAAGGCACCTTCCGTTGGACCTCATGGCCGCTCAGCGCCACCTCGCCGCAATACATTACTAAGCAGAGCGGTGGCCTTGAGATGATGCGCGATCTGTCGGGCTCGGTCGCCCGCTCATCGCTTCTCGCCGGCGAACCGATTACGACATTGAAACTCATCAAGGCGGGCCAGGGCGGCGTTCTTGCCGCCATCCTGCCGCAGGGCATGCGCGCCATCTCGACAAAGATCAAGGCGGAGACCGCCGCCGGCAGCCTCATCCTGCCGAACGATCATGTCGACGTCATTCTGATCCGCCGCCAGCGCTCGAAAGGCGGCAATGAAGAAACCGTTGCCGACACGCTGTTTCGCAATGTGCGTGTGATCGCCATCGGTCAGCAGATCGAAACTAAAGAAGGCAAAAAAGCCGCTGACAGCTCGGCCAGCACGGCAACCCTCGAACTCACGCCGCGCCAGACCGAGATGATGGCGCTCGCGAATTCGATGGGCGAAATCACACTGTCGCTCCGCTCGGTTGCGGACATGGCCAGCGATCCTGCGGCAGCAGGTGGCCTCGACTTCAATAAGCAGCGCGGCAGCGCTGTGAGAGTTCTGCGTTACGGCGCCAAGTCACGCGCATACGGCGTGAATTGAGCAGTTCGACCTCTGTAGTCGTCATAAGGCAGAAAACTATGCTGAATAAAGTTGGATCTTCGGGTCGCCGCGCCGTCTCTGCACTCACTGCTTGCGCCGCACTCGGCTTGCAAGTGGCCGCATCGCTGCCCGCCGTCGCCGGCGGCAATCTCGTCGATGCGGCTGACGCCACCCGAGTGCAGACAGCGCACCAATCCTTCATTCGCATTGAAGACAACGGCGAGATTCCGTTGCGCAAGAACATGAAGATCGGTTTGGGCAAATCAGTGCTCATCGAATTTCCGCGCGATGTGCGCGACGTCATGGTGTCGAACCCGGCGGCCGTCGATGCCGTCGTCCTGAGTTCGAACCGTGTCTTCCTGCTGGCACGCAAGATCGGTGAGGCCAACGCCTTCTTCTTCGACGGCGCCGGAGAGCAGTTCGCCACCATGGAGCTTTACGTCGAGCGCGAGACGGCCGGCCTCGAAAGCCTTTTGAATCGCCTGATCGTCGGCTCGAGCATCAAAGTCGAAATGCTCAATCAAACCGTGGTTTTGACCGGAAGCGTCAAGAACCCGACGGATGCCACGCGGGCCTCCTCCATCGCCAAGCAGTTTGCAACAGTCACTTTCGACATCAAGGATCCGACAAGCGCCGAAGGCGCGGCCGTCGGCAAATTCGAGAAGGCCGAGGGTGAAGTCGTCATTAATATGCTGACCGTTGAGGCCGAAGAGCAGGTGATGCTGAAGGTTACCGTTGCCGAAGTCCAGCGCACGCTATTGAAGCAGATGGGCGTGAACCTCGGCGGCATCATCAATGCTGGCAATTTCACCACGGCGCTGTTGACCGAAAACGCTTTGCCGCTGACGGCTGCGGCTGGCCTTGGCACTCTGCCGATCCCAGGACTCGGCACCGTTGCTCAAGATGTGGCTGAACCTATCGGTTGCAGTACGCTCGGCGTCCTGTGCAATGCGAACGCAGGTCCGTCTCCGGGCACCTTCGGCAACTCGGGATTCAGTGGTGATTATTCCAGCGGCGGCAGCAGAATCTCGCACGCCATCCGGGCTCTTGAGCGCCAGGGCCTCATCCGTACATTGGCTGAACCAAATCTCACCGCGGTTTCGGGCGAACCGGCAAAATTCCTTGCCGGTGGCGAGTATCCGGTACCGACGGTCGACGGACTTGGCGCACTCGGTGTCGAATTCAAAGAGTTCGGTGTTGCCCTTGCGTTTACGCCGATCGTCTTATCCGAAGGCCGCATCAGCCTGAAGATCGAAACGGAAGTCAGCGAGCTGACCAACCAGGGTGCCGTCACGCTGCGCGGCATTTCGATCCCGGCTCTCAAAAAGCGCCAAGCCAAATCGACGGTCGAGCTCCCGTCGGGCGGTTCTCTAGCACTCGCTGGTTTGATCTCTGACGATGTTCGCCAGAACATCGACGGTCTGCCCGGCGCCAAGGATATTCCGATCCTCGGCACGCTGTTCCGCAGCCGTGATTATATCAAGAACGAAACCGAGTTGGTCGTCATCGTTACGCCCTACCTCGTCAAACCGGTGGCTCGCCAGCAGCTTGCAACGCCGGGCGACGGCCTCGCGCCAGCAACCGACATGAAGGCCAATTTCCTCGGTCACCTGAACCGTATCTACGGCAAGAACGAAGGCGTTCCGGCCGGCGATCTGAAGGGCGACTACGGCTTTATCGTTGAATAATTTTAGGTTCCGGAGACGTATCATGATCGTCAAAACGCACGCGACCCGCGAACGACTTTCTCACAAGCAGCCGTCGGCCCGTCAGGCCCGCAGGTTGACGCGCCCGAATGCTCGCCGGTTGGCCGGAAAACTTTTGTGCCTGTCGCTTCTGCCACTGGTGTTGGCCGGCTGCAAACACGGCGGCGAAGGCACGGCCGTTGCCGGTTGGTCGCTCGTCAATCCCGAACAACGTCATCCGATCTTGGTCACCCAGGAGCCGGCCCATCTCAACTTGCGGATTGGCAGCGGTTCGCAGGGTCTGTCGCCCTCGCAGCGTTCCGAGGTGATGCAGTTCACCGGCCACTATCGCGCCGGCGATGCCGGCAACAGCCGCTTAGTGATTTCTGCTCCGAGCGGTTCTTCCAACGAAATGGCTGCGATGGCAGCGGTCGACGAGGTTCGCGACCTGCTTCTCAACGGCGGCTTTAACGAATCGGCAATCGCTGTTGAAGCTTACTCGTCGGAGGGACACGCCCCCGCGCCCGTGCGCATCTCCTACATGCGTTTCGTGGCGGAGGGGCCAACGTGCGGTCGTGATTGGTCCGAAAATCTTGGGGTTAGCCATGCCAACACCGGGCATCCAAATTTTGGCTGCGCCGGCCAGCAGAATCTTGCCGCGATGATCGCCAATCCGGCCGATCTGCTCGGGCCGCGCTCGTCTTCGCCGCGTTATGGCGAGCGTCGCGACCAGATCATGGACAAGTGGACGAAGGGTGAAATTACCGGTGCCGAAAAGAGCGACGATGAGCGCGCCCGGGTCGAGAAGTAGCATTTTTTGAGGATGGTCATGGCCAACACAGCATACTCAAGCGCCGATCCCGACATGGACAGTTTTGTCGATGACGCGACGGCCGACGCCGCCGCTGCGGAACGCGCCCGGCCGATCCCGCGCATTTCGATCCAAGGCTTCTGCGACGATCCTCAGGTTGCCGACGTGTTACAATACGCCGCCGATGACCGTCGGTTGTCAAAGGCGCACGTCAGCGTCCACATGGGTGGCATCGGCGCGGCTATTGCCCACTACGTCGATAGCCCGACGCCGAACCTGATCATCGTCGATTCCGCGCTCCGCGGCGCCGCCCTTTTGCCCGAACTCGATAAGCTCGCTGAAAGCTGCGATCCCGGCACGCGCGTGATCGTTGTTGGCCGCCAGAATGACGTGCTGCTCTATCGCGAGCTTTTAAAGCGCGGCGTCAGCGAGTATCTCGTCACGCCGATCGAGCCGATGGCTTTGATGGAAAGCATTTCCAACCTCTACAACAATCCTGACACGGATCCGGTCGGCCACGTGTTCGCATTCATCGGCGCCAAGGGCGGCGTCGGCTCGTCGACCATCTGCCACAACGTGGCGTGGACACTGTCGGAAGTCTTGAAGTCCGACGTGACCATCGCCGATCTCGATTTGGCCTTCGGCACCACCGGGCTCGACTTCAATCAGGACCCCGTTCAAGGCATTGCCGAAGCCCTGGCCGCGCCTGAGCGCCTCGATGATCAGTTGCTTGATCGCTTGTTGACGAAATGCTCCGAACGTTTGTCGATCTTCGCGGCCCCCGTGGTGCTTGAACGCGACTATGAAATCTCACCTGAAGCCTGCGATATCGTCATTGATGTCGTCCGCCAGAATGTCCCCTTCGTGGCAGTCGACTTGCCACACGGCTGGGCACCATGGACGAAGCGCGTCCTGCTGCAAGCCGATGAAGTCATCATCACGGCGGCCCCCGATCTCGCCAATCTGCGCAATGCCAAAAACATCGTCGATCTGCTTCGCCAGTCGCGCAAAAACGACGGCAAGCCGCATCTCGTCTTGAACATGACCAACGTCCCGAAGCGTCAAGAGATCAGTCAGAAAGAATTCGAGCAGGCACTCGACCTCAAGACCATGGCGGTCATCGACTACGATTGTGAAAGTTTCAGCCAGGCAGCCAACAATGGTTTGATGGTCGAAGAATTCAACCCGAAAGCGAAAGCTCCGGAGAAATTCCGCGAGATCGCAATGAAGATGACGCGACGCAAAGACATGAAAGCCGACAAGCCGGCGGCATCCGCCCTGTCGGCTCTCGCTCCACTTCTCGAAAAGTTCAAGCTCAAGCGTTAAGGATACATCCGAATGTTCGGCAGGCGTTCAAACGAAACCGCACCTCCCAAGCGCATTTCTTCGCAGGAGAACGGTCAGTCTGCGCCGCTCGCGCAGGCTGAAATGAAGGTCGCGCAGCAGCGCCAAGCCGCCGCGACCACGCCGCAAGTCGCAGCACCGCGCGTTGAGGTGGTCGAGCAGCAGCGCAAGCATTCCGAAGAATATTACGACGTCAAAACCACAGTCTTCAATGCCCTGATCGATACGATCGACCTGACGCAACTGTCGAAGCTGGATGGTCCGGCCGCGCGCGAGGAAATTCGCGACATCGTCAGCGAGATCATTCAGATCAAGAATGTCGTGATGTCGATTGCCGAGCAGGAAGAACTGCTCGAAGACATCTGTAACGACGTGCTGGGTTACGGGCCTTTGGAACCGCTTCTTGCCCGCGACGATATCGCCGACATCATGGTCAATGGCGCCGGTACCACCTTCATCGAAGTCAACGGCAAGGTGCTCAAGACGGGCGTGCGCTTCGCAGATAACCAGCAGCTGATGAACATCTGTCAACGCATTGTCAGCCAGGTCGGCCGCCGCGTCGATGAATCGAGCCCGATCTGCGACGCCCGTTTGCCTGACGGGTCACGCGTCAACGTCATCGCTCCGCCGCTCGCGATCGATGGCCCGGCGCTCACCATTCGTAAGTTCAAAAAGGACCGCCTGCGGCTCGAGCAGCTCGTCAAATTCGGTTCGATCACACCGCAGGCAAAAGTCATTCTCGAAGTGATTGGCCGGGTTCGCTGCAACACCATCATTTCCGGCGGCACCGGTTCGGGTAAAACCACATTGCTGAACTGCCTGACCGGTTCGATCGACATGGATGAGCGCATCATCACCTGCGAAGACTCGGCTGAATTGCAGCTGCAGCAGCCTCACGTCGTTCGCCTTGAAACGCGCCCGCCGAACCTCGAAGGCGAGGGCGAGATCAAGATGAAGGATTTGATCAAGAACTGCCTGCGTATGCGGCCTGAACGCATTATCGTCGGCGAAGTCCGAGGCCCTGAGGCTTTCGATTTGCTACAGGCCATGAACACCGGCCACGACGGATCGATGGGAACGCTGCACGCCAACAGCCCGCGCGAAGCCTTGAGCCGATTGGAATCGATGATCATGCAGGGCGGGTTTGCGCTGCCGATCAAGACCATCCGCGAAATGATCTGCGGCTCGGTCGATGTCATCGTGCAGGCCTCGCGCCTGCGTGACGGTTCTCGAAAAATCACCCACATCACCGAAGTGCTCGGCATGGAAGAGGAAACGGTGACTCTGCAAAACATCATTGTTTTCGAAATCACCGGCGAAGATGCCAACGGCAAGATCGTCGGCCGTCATCGCTCGACGGGCATCGCGCGCCCCCGCTTCTGGGATCGCGCTGAATACTATGGCGAGACCGAGCGGCTGGCGCGTGCTCTGGCTGAATCTGAAGTCGTAGACGACAACGGCAACCCGCTCGGTGAACAGTGATGGCTGAAATACTCTCTAGTCCGTATCTTCTGGCGACACTGTGCGCACTCGCCATGGCTGGGCTCGTTTACGCGGTGATGTTTCCCTACATCTCCGGCGATCGTGCCAAGGATCGGCGTGTCATCAGCGTCACCGAAACGCGCGGCCGCAAACAGAGCGGCAGCGCCGTCGCCGAAGCCCAGTCCAACCGCAAAAAGAACGTCGCGGACTCACTCAAGGAAATCGAAAAGCGCCAGCAGGCGAAGGAAAAGGTTACGATGCGGCTGCGGTTGCAGCGCGCCGGCCTTGATATCACGCCACGCGATTTCTACGTTTATTCGGCGATTTCAGCGGTCGTTCTCGGGGCCATGTCGGTCTTTGTTGGGGGCTTGCCGATCGAAGCCGCCGCCGTTGTTGCCTTCATCGGCGGCGCCGGTTTGCCGCGCTTCGTGCTGAGCAAGATCACCAAGCGGCGGCAGGGAAAATTTTTGGCCGAGTTGGCGAATGCGATCGACGTGATCGTGCGCGGGGTCAAATCGGGCTTGCCGCTGAACGAATGCTTGCAGGTTGTTGCCCGCGAGTCGCCCGAACCGTTAGCGTCGGAATTCCGCGAAGTCATAGATCAGCAGCGCATGGGCGTTACGCTCGGTGAATGCCTCGAACGCATGGGCGACCGCGTCCCAGTGGCTGAGATCCGCTTTTTGGCCATCGTGATTTCGATCCAGCAACAGGCCGGCGGCAACTTGTCGGAAGCACTCGGCAATTTGTCGAGCGTACTGCGCGATCGCTTCATGCTGGCTATGAAAGTCAAGGCGTTGTCCGCCGAAGCGAAGGCGTCGGCAATCGTCTTGGCGTCGCTCCCACCAGGGGTCATGATCATGGTCTATATGTCATCACCCGATTACATCATGCCGTTGTTCACCACCACGCCCGGTAAATTCATGGTCGCGTGCGGCGTGCTGTGGATGCTGACCGGCATTCTGATCATGCGCAAAATGATCAACTTCAAATTCTAATGCGAAGACTGACGTTGGATATTAGTACACTTCGTTTGCGAGATCGGTTGCAGCAATGACAGACTTCATGGAAACCGTGATGAACCCGCAGATGATCTCGGTCATCCTCGGTTCGATCTGCGTCTTTGCAACCGTGCTGTCGGTTGCCATGCCGATGCTTCAGCGCGACCAAATGAATCGCCGCATGAAAGAAATGGCCACCGAGCGCGATAAGATGCGCTCCGTTCGGCTTGCAGAAATGGCTCTGAAGGATGGCAAAACCACCAAGCTTCGCTCGGCACCGAAGGGCTTCATGGTGCGCATCGTCGAACAGCTCGACTTGCGTAAAAAGTTCGACAACGAGGAACTGCGCGAAAACCTCAAGCGCGCAGGCTTGCGCACGCAATCGCACGTCGTCAGCTTTCTGTTTTTCCGCGCTGTGGCCCCGATCGTCGCATTCTTCGTGACGCTGTTCTACGTGTTCTTCGTCAAGGATACGGGCTATCCGCCATCGATCAATGTCTTGATGGCTGTGGGCGGTGCGTTTCTCGGCTTCTATCTCCCGAACATTTACATCTCGAACCGCGCCGGCAAGCGGCAGATGTCGATCAAGCAAGCATTTCCCGACGCGCTCGACATGCTTTTGATCTGCGTCCAGTCGGGGATGTCGATCGAGGCGGCGTTTGCCAAAGTCGGCAAGGAAATCGCGGCTCAATCGCTTGAGCTCGCCGAAGAAATGACGCTGACGACCGCTGAGTTGTCGTATCTTCAGGAGCGACGCCAGGCCTATGAAAACCTCGCCAAGCGTACCGGTTTGCCGGGCGTCAAGGGCGTAACGACGGCGCTGGTGCAAGCCGAGCGCTACGGTACCCCTGTCGGCCAAGCGCTGCGCACGATGGCCAAGGAAAACCGCGACATTCGCCAATCCGAAGCCGAGCGCAAGGCCGCCGCCTTGCCGCCCAAGCTGACCGTGCCCATGATCGTGTTCTTCTTGCCGGTGTTGTTTATCGTGATTTTGGGCCCGGCCGGCATTTCGTACATGAACACAAACTTCAACTGACGCGCATCGCGCGGCAAGCGACTAACCAGCGCTCGCCCATTGCGTTGAGACGAGACCGATTTGGTGTTGCGTTGACCCCGGCTGTTCCGCAGCCGGGGTTTTCTTTGTCGCAACGACACGCGGAATGGGTCGAAAGTCCACAATTTCAAACAACAAAAAACGCGCTGGCATGGCCAACGCGTTGTCGTGTTCAGTTCCGCCAGCGCCTGCGCGCGCGCGTCGTGGCCGGCCGGCCGGACGGACGGAAGTCTCTAGCGCGATGAACCCTTCAGGGTCATGCCGCCGCCCGCCGTTTGATCCATCGCGGCGCTTGCCGTTTTTGCGATCAGCGTCTCTTCGCTGGCGCCGGATGCGGTTTCGACCACCGGCGGACGTAGCGCACTCGCGGCATCGGCAGCCGGCATTTGCGCGCGTGCGACACGGGTGGTGAACGCCGGAATGGCGGCCGCCGATGCCAATTGCGGTGAGGCCTTCACCATTGTCCGCAGCAGGTCTGCGTCGGCTCGGACGGCTTCCGCGCCCGCCCCAGTCACCGCGAAGGTCTTGGCTTCGTCGTAACGCCCTTGCAGGCCGAGCACGAGGGCGAGGTTCTGACTGACCTTCGGCGTCGCGCCGGTTTCGGTGGTGGCCTGCCGCAGCAATTCTTCGGCCTTTGCTGGCTCACCATTCATGGCGTGGGCCATCGCGAGGTTATTCAGGACTGACGGCTGATTGCTGGACAGCGAAAGTGCGCGCTCATAAAAAGGGATGGCTTGCTTGTATTGTCCCTGCTTCGCCAGCACGGTCCCGCGCGCTGACACGATGCGCCAGTCGGGTTTATTCGAACTATCGGCCACCGCCAGCAACCGGTCGGCGACGTTGATCTGACCAAGCTCCAGCGCGAGCCGCCCATAGTCTCCGGCGAGTTCCGCATTGGTATTGTGAATTGAACTTGCTTCCTGCAGCACAGCCAATGCTTTTTGTTTTTCGCCGAGCGCCTTCAGATTGCGCGCGTAGCTCAGGGCGTTGTTCAAATCGGAGGGACGCTTCGCATATTCCTGGCCCCAATAGACGGTGGCTTTTTGCAACTCCGATTGGCCGCTCTCGGCGCTTACCGGCGGAGCTTCGGCTTCAGCCGTCAAAAATTTCGCCGATGGCAACAGCTCAGCGGCCTGCGAACAGGCGCCAAGCATCAGGGCGGACGTCAATCCGGCGAGGGTCAGGGCGAATTGCGACCGTTGGGCCGGCCGCTGGGCACGCGTCATGGGACTTGTCTCCGTTGAGCCCGGTGTGCACACAACCAGGCGAATCTGTGCGAGTGTCAGTGTGTGAGACAGCGGTCAATAAACCTTTAAGGTTTGCGCGCTCGATGCGGTCGCGTATGCAACAGCATGGACCGGCGGCAGCCGCCGCAGCAGTCAACGCAAGATCGAACGGGGCAACGTGACAAAGTTCGAAACGTCGGCATGGACAGCAGGGTCGTGCTTCGAGACATCCGCGCCGTCGCCGAACGATGTGCCGCTGTGGCTTGTCGGCACGCCGGCGGTAACACCTGAAGCAATCAATGGTCTTGGCTTTACCGCATCCGACAAGGCTTGGCTCGCGACCCACAAGTTCAGCGGTCAAGCGCGCAAGTCGGTGATGCTGGCTTCGCCTGATGGCCATCTCAAAAGCGTTATCTTTGGTCTTGGAGATGGCACCGTCGGCGATCCGAGCGGCCCGTCGGAGTTGCTTGCCGGCGCACTGGCCGCGTCACTCCCGGCCAAGACGTACACCTACGCCGCGCCGCTGAAACATGCTGAGCTTGCAGCCATCGCCTGGGGGCTCGGCCGTTATTCATTCAATCGCTATCGCACGCCGTCGCCGTCGTTGGAGACATCAGCGAAAAATGCGCAACTGCGTCTTGATCCGGCACTCGATGCGTCGCGCATCACCAACATCGTCGAAGCCGTCTGGCTCGGCCGCGATCTGATCAACACACCGGCCTCCGACATGGGCCCCGACGAGATCGAAGCCGCCGCGCGGGTGCTCGCTGAACGTCACGGCGCCAGCATAACAGTCATCAAAGGCGACGATCTGCTGGCGCAGAACTTTCCGATGATCCACGCCGTCGGCCGCGCCAGTCCGCGCGCACCACGTCTCATCGATGTGTCGTGGGGGCCGGAGAATGGCCGCCGCATTACGCTGGTCGGCAAGGGCATAACGTTCGATACAGGCGGCCTCGACATCAAGCCGTCCAGCGCCATGCAGCTGATGAAAAAAGATATGGGCGGTGCCGCAACGGCGTTATCGCTGGCACATATGATCATGGGCCAGAAGCTGCCATGCCGGTTGCGCGTCCTCCTCGCCGTCGCCGAAAATGCGATCAGCGGCGATGCCTTTCGCCCGGGCGACATCCTGCATAGCCGTGCCGGCACCACCGTCGAGATCGGCAACACCGATGCCGAAGGCCGTCTCGTTCTGGCGGACGCTCTCACGCTCGCCGACGAGGCAGCTCCCGACAGCATCTATGTCTTCGCGACGCTGACGGGTGCGGCACGCAGCGCGCTCGGCCCGGACCTGCCGGCGTTCTTCACCAACGATGAAGCACTCGGCGCGAGTTTGCCGCCGCTCGCAGCCTCGATCGGCGATCCGCTGTGGCGGTTGCCGCTGTGGCCGGGATATGCCCGCCACCTCGACAGCGACATCGCCGACACCAACAACGTCTGGGAGAGCCCGTTCGCTGGCGCCATTACGGCGGCCTTGTTCTTGCGCCGGTTTGTGACCAAGGCCCGCCGTTTTGCCCATTTCGATCTGTACGGCTGGCGCACGGCGGCCCGGCCACTCGGACCGAAAGGCGGCGAACCGCAAACCGCGCGCGCCGTGATGGAGCATCTGCGCCAGGAGCTCACCTCGTGATCGACGACAAAAACCTCAGCGCTGGACCCCTCGACGAACTCGCCGAACATGTCGACGTGCCGGACCCACCGTTGGATCGGCGCCGGCACGCCTTTCGCGATGATGTCGCCGCCGATTATTTGCGTGGCCGTGTCACCGCTCAGCGCTTCGTTGC